>Ga0310915_10000445_pt1 | contig 19845 bp, 20 predicted proteins | sample GREbulkMGAN111_FD_202508 | JGI IMG/M metagenome (GOLD analysis project Ga0310915, IMG submission 202508) | Lab enrichment of tropical soil microbial communities from Luquillo Experimental Forest, Puerto Rico - GRE.bulkMG.AN111 | ecosystem: Environmental > Terrestrial > Soil > Tropical forest >...
GTCGCATTGTCGCGTAACAGTTGCTTGGCCATCGCGGGCAGGCGCGGCCAGGTGCCCGCGCCTTCCAGCGTATCCATGAAGAAGGCGAGGCCTCCGTCGATATCGCCGGCGGCAATCTTCCGCGCGGAGGCCGTAAAGCGCTCCAGCAGCGGCGATGGCCCCGGCTTGTGATCTGGATCGAGCGTGCCGTCGAGCTCGCCGCCCGGCTCGGCCAGGATCAGTCGTCGCGGCAAATCGCCCCGCCGCTGCGCGACGCGAAAACAGACGTGTCCCCCGCGCGAATGGCCCATCAGGTCGACGGGTCCTGCATTCAGCTTTTCGATAAAGGCGATGACATCGTCGACATGCTGCGCGATCGAATAGGTGTTGCCGACGCCATCCCAGTGCTCCGGAAAGAAATGCCGCAGGCTCACCGCGATCACGCGATGCCTCGTCGAGAGCGGGCCGATCACAGCACCCCAGGTACGGAAGTCGCAGAGCGAACCATGCACGCAAACCAGCGGCGGCCCCTTTCCGACATCCAGATAAGCCATGTCGTATCCGTTGACGTGCAGGGTCTGCATGCAGGGTGACTCGCGCGAGGGTGGGGAACGGCTGTGCAAGATTCCCGGAATCCGGGTGGATCGCAACAATTTCCAAGCCTAGATTCCGTTCCGAAACCTAAAGAGCGGGGCGTGCAATTCTGGAGCCGGCCATGACAGACCAGCATTTTACATTGTTCGACACCGCGATCGGTACCTGCGGGATCGAATGGGGCCCGCACGGCATCAATGGCGTGCAGCTTCCGATGGGAAGCGAAGACAAGACCCGCAGCCGTATCCGCCAGCGCCGCGGCGACATCGCGGAATCGGAACCTACGGCCGAGGTCAGGCGCGCGATCGACCGCATCGTGAATCACCTTGCGGGCAAGTCCGACGATCTTGCCGACATTGCGCTCGATCTTGACGACGTGCCTGCCTTCAACCGCGGCGTCTACGACATCGCGCGCACGATTCCGCCGGGGCAGACCATGACCTATGGCGATATCGCCAAAAAACTCGGCGGCGTCGAATTGTCGCGCGACGTCGGCCAGGCGCTCGGGCGCAACCCGTGCCCGATCGTGGTGCCCTGCCATCGCGTGCTCGCGGCGGGCAACAAGCCCGGCGGCTTCTCCGCCCGCGGAGGGGTGACGACGAAACTTAAGATGCTCCAGATCGAGGGCGCGGTGGTCAATCACACGCCGAGTCTGTTCGATTAGAGCGTGATCCGGAAAGACTGGAGCGCGATGGCGGGCGATCGCGCTCCCACGTCTTCATCTCTCGCCGCTTGTGTTGAGAGCTGACTCCTAGATTGCTACACAGGCAAAGCCATCGCCCTTGCGGCGGATTTTTCCCGCCGATGGCGAGGGGAAATGCGCGTTGCAGCACAGCGTATCGGTGTCGCAATAGCGCTCCAGGAAACCGCGCCGGGTTCGGGCCGCTTGCGCCGGATCGACGTCGAATTTCGGCGACAGGTCGGGGTAGACCGCCTGCAGCGGGGAGTGGATGAGGTCGCCGGAGAACACCGCTTCGTCCTTACCCTTGCCGAAGGCGAAGGCAACATGGCCCAGCGTATGGCCCGGCGTCGGCAGGATGCGCGCGTGATCGCCGACGGCAAGATCGCGCTCCACGATGTCGGCCCGCTTGGCCTCGACGACCGGCAGCACGCTGTCGACGAACTGCGGGACCGCCGCCTTCGCGTTCTGTGCGGTCCAGTGCTCGAACTCGGTTTTGCCAAAGACGTAGCGCGCGTTCGGGAAGGTCGGCACCCATCGCCCATTCTGGAGTCGCGTGTTCCAGCCGACATGATCGGGATGCAGATGCGTGCACATCACAAAATCGATGTCTTCGACCGAGAACCCGGCAGCCTTCAGTCCGCCGATATAGGTATTGTCGGTCTTCATGTCCCATTTCGGTCGCGTCGGCCGCGGCTTGTCGTTGCCGATGCAGGTGTCGATCAGGATGGTGTGGTGCGGCGTCCTGACGATATAGGACTGGAAACACAGGATCAGGGTGTCGTCGTCGTCGAGCCCCTTGGCTTGCTTGAGCCATGAGCGGTTCTCCGCAAGACGTTCCCCCGTGAGGTCTGGAAACATCTCCAGCGCCGGCAGAAACGAGGTCTCCTGCTCGATGACGCGATGGATGGTTAGGTCGCCGGCGGCGAATTTGAGACTCATGGCTGTTTCCTCGTCATTCTCTTATGCCGGCGGCGGTATCGAGATCTTCACCGATGGCCGCTCCAGCATCTTCTGGTGGAAGCGATCGAGTTTTGGATAAGTCTTGTGCCATCCGCAGTCGGCAAAGCGGAAATCCGCGTAGCCCAGCACGCAGACAAGGGCGATCTGCGCGATCGTGAGCGGGCCCGAGAGCAGGTCGTCGCGCGCCTCGAACCGCGCCATGCCGGTCCAGACCCGATTCCAATGGTCGTCATGCCAGGCTTTCCAGTGCAGGCCTTGCGGTCGCATGACGTTCTCATAGCGGCAGAGCAGCATGGAATCGAGCATGCCCTGCAACAGCGAGTGATCTGACTTCACCCTCCAGCGCGTCGGCCCGTACTCGGGAATCAAACCGCCGCCGGCCAGCTCGTTGAGATATTCGACGATCACGTAGGAATCGAGAATGACCTCGCCGTCGTCGAGGATCAGCACCGGCAATTTCTTCAGTGGAGTGATTTTCGAATATTCCTCGTTCGGCTCGCCGACCTTGACCGTCACCGGCACCAACTGGATTTTGTCGATCAGGCCGAGCTCGATCGCGGCAATCCGTACCTTCCGGGCGAAAGGAGAGGCGGCAGAAAAGGTGAGTTTCATTTTTTGGAGTCCCTGAAAACATCATGTGGGACGCCGTTATTGCGAGCCGACGGGTCGGCGCGAAGCGCCGCCCCACGGTAAACTCCGTGAAGCAATTCAGGATGAAGCGGCCGATTGGATTGCTTCGTCGCTTTCGCTCCTCGCAATGACCAGGCTGGTGTGGCCGCTCTCACGCAGCGACGATCTCCTGGCGCTGCTCGCCGAGCCCCTCGATGCCAAGCGTGACGACATCGCCGACGTTGAGGAACTGCGGCGGTTTCATGCCGCCGCCGACGCCGGGCGGCGTGCCGGTCGTGATGATGTCGCCGGGCAGCAGCGTCATGAATTGCGATACATAGGACACGCATTTGGCCATCGAAAAGATCATGGTCGAGGTGTTTCCGCTCTGGCGGCGCTTGCCGTTGACGTCGAGCCACATCGAGAGATTCTGCACATTCGGAATCTCGTCTTTGGTGACGAGCCATGGGCCAAGCGGACCAAACGTGTCGTGCGATTTGCCCTTGGTCCACTGGCCGAGCCGTTCCATCTGGAAATTGCGCTCGGACACGTCATTGCAGATGCAGTAGCCCGCGACATGGCTGAGCGCGTCGGCTTCGCTGACATATTTGGCGCGCGTACCAATGATCGCCGCGATCTCGACTTCCCAGTCGAGCTTGGTCGATCCGCGCGGCTTCTCGACGGGATCATTGGGACCGGACAGCGCGGTGGATGCTTTGAGGAAGAAGATTGGTTCCGAGGGGATCGGATTGCCGGTTTCCTTGGCGTGATCGCTGTAATTCAGCCCGATCGCGACGTATTTGGAGATGCCGGTGACCGGCGCCCCGAGCCGCGGCTTACCGCTCACGGCGGACAGGGAAGCCGGGTCGATCGCGGCAAGCTTTTTCAGCGAGGCCGGCGAATAGGCTTCGCCATTGAGGTCCTTGATGTGGCCCGAGAGGTCGCGCAATTGGCCGGATTTATCGATCAAACCGGGCTTTTCCGCACCCTTTTCACCGTAACGAACAAGCTTCATTTTGACGCCTCCCTCGATGGACCGCTTGGTTAGACAACTTCATGGAACAGCACGGGGAGAAATTCAACAGTGGCAAGCCGCAATGCAGGCCTGCCTGAGGGCCACGACAGCCCTGCAGGTGCGGGGCGTCGTCAGGCAAGCGCGACGTATCTGAAGGTGTTCCCGTCCCGCTTGATGTGACCGGCGGCAAAATGCCCGCCTATGACGAGGGTCGGCCTGTCCGCAAAGCGCGAGAACAACTGCTCCCGCGTGGTCGTCGACTGCACCGGATCGGAATCCGCGGTCGACGACCAGTCGAGATGCGCCATCTGGCAGGGATGGTGGGCGACGTCCCCCGTGAGCAGTCCCTCTTCGCCATCGGAGGTGATGTGGATGCTCATATGACCGGGGCTGTGGCCGGGGGTCGGGATCATCGTGATCTCGTCGGTCAGCTTCGCGTCGCTTGCGATCAACTCGGCCTTGCCGGCATCGACGATCGGCTTCACGGAGTCGTGGAAGACAGCCGCCTGGCTCGGCTCGTCGCTATGGTCGCGCCAGTGCTCGTACTCGATCCTGCCAAAGAGATAGCGCGCGTTGGGGAATGTCGGCACCCATCGGCCGTCGACCAGCTTCGTATTCCATCCGACGTGATCGACATGCAGATGCGTGCACAGCACGGTGTCGATGCTGTCAGGCGGGAAGCCGGCATCCGTCAAGGTTTTCAGGAACGGACCGTTGCGATCGTTCCAGGTCGGCACGCCGCGGCCCTGCTTGTCGTTGCCGAGCCCGGTATCGACCACGATGCGACGCTTGCCCGCTTCCACGACCAGCGAGTGGATCGACATTTTCAAGCGCCCTTCCTCGGTCGCAAAATGCGGGATGAGCCAGGGCAATTTCCGGATTTCCTCTTTTTCAGCAAGCGGCAGGATGAAGCGCGTGGAGCCGACCGTCTCCAGTTCGACGACTTTGGTGATTTTGACCTTTCCGACTCTCCAATGCATCCGGCGCATCCCTTGACTGTCATGCTTTTCCGGCAGGATGCGGTTTTCCGGCATCCCGCGCAATGGATCATCCTTCGCCAAACCACGTTAATGGGGTTCGACCCCGCGGAGGGAGTTGAAATGCCTGAACTTGCGATTTCGCCGGAAAAGGTCGCTTTCATCATCGAGAAAGCGCGGGAATTCGACGTCAAGGAAGCGGAATCCGATCCCGATTCCGGATCCAACCCGGCCGATGACGATATGATCGATGTGCTCGAGGATGACGGCAGCGATCCGGTCGGGCGCGAGCTTGCAGGTTTCATCCGGGCGCTTAACGAGGATGAGCAGACCGATCTGGTGGCCTTGATGTGGCTCGGCCGCGGCGAGGGCAGCCTTGAGGAATGGGACGATCTGCGCGCGCGTGCGGTGGACGCCCGCAGCGAATACGCAAACCCCCGCCGCGAGACGGTGCATTACCTCCTGAGTGAGCCGATGCTCGGCGATTTCCTCGCCGACGGCCTCGATGCATTCGGGGTGGACTGGACCGACGAGCAGACCACGGCCGATTCCTCAGGTCCCAGCGAGCGCGATGAGGACGAGGGCACACGGTAACGCTAGAGCGCGATAGCTTGATGTCGAATCGCCATCGCGCTCCAGTATCGCGCTTTTCGCGCGCTCAACTCGCCCTTTCCTGGTTCACGCATCAAAGCCGTAAGCGTCGCTTCACCAGTTCGTGCTTGCCATTTTCGAAATCGTAAATGTGGAGCACAAAAAAAGCCCCAGCCGTGGCCGGGGCTTTCAGTTTGCTGGGAGAAATCAGAGATGTCGCTAGAAGAATTTGTAGCTCACACCAAGTCGAACAACATCGGTGTGATTGTTGCCGCCCGCAAAAGTCTGGCCGCAAGTGGCGGTAACGCCAAGGGTACCACAACTTATCGGCAGGCTAACAGCGCCAAGGCCGCTGAAGCCATAGTGCAGCCATTCGGCGCGCACGATCCAGTTTTGAGCGATCATCCGCTCATAGCCGAGGCCGGCGACCCAACCTGATTTCGTTGTGGTAAAGGTGCCCGCAGCGGATTCACTGAAGACACCCGCCGCCGTATCGGTGCTGAGCAGGAAGTTTCTGTTGACCTGCTCCCAAGCTCCACCGCCGGTAAAGTAGAACAGGTTCGGTCCAGCCGTCCAACCAATGCGACCACGGATGCACCGGCTCGGTATTGGCGCTAACGCACTAGAGCGTACCCGGGAAGGCGCCACCGTCGAGCAGGATGTTCTGTCCGGTGATGAAGCCGGCCTTTGCGCCGCACAGGAAGGCGCAAAACAGTCCGAACTCCTCGGGATCGCCGAAGCGGCCGGCGGGGTTCTGCTTGGCGCGCTCGGCAAGCAACTGGTCCGGCGTAATACCGCGCTTGTCGGCTTCCGCTTTCGCCGTGCCGCGCAGCCGGTCGGTTGCAAACGGTCCCGGCAGCAGGCCGTTGATGGTCACGTTGTTGATGACCGTCTTGCGCGAAATGCCTGCGATGAAGCCGGTGAGGCCGGCGCGCGCCCCGTTGGACAACCCCAATATCTCGATCGGCGCCTTCACCGCGGCCGAGGTGATATTGACGATGCGGCCGAATTTTCGCGCCATCATGCCGTCCACCGTGGCCTTGATCAACTCGATCGGGGTCAGCATGTTGGCATCGATCGCCTTGATCCAGTCGTCGCGGGTCCAGTTGCGGAAGTCGCCGGGCGGCGGGCCACCGGCGTTGTTGACCAGAATGTCCGGCTCGGGACAGGCTTTCAGCACGGCCTCGCGACCGGCAGGCGTCGTGATGTCCCCGACCACTTCCGTCACGGTGACGCCCGGGCTCTTCTTGCGGATCTCCTCGGCGGTCGCCTTCAGCGCTTCCGCGCCGCGCGCGGTCAGCGTGACATGCACGCCTTCATTGGCCAGCGCAATCGCGCAGGCGCGTCCCAATCCCTTGCTCGATGCACAGACGATGGCGCGGCGGCCTTTGATACCCAGATCCACGGTTTCACTCCCTAAAAGCGCGCAGTTTGATTTTGCGGTGATGGCTACCTTAGCCAACCTCGCAGGCGCTGATAAGCCCTGAGGCTTTGCGTCAGGAGAGGCGGTCGTTGCCGGGCTTGGCCCGGCAATCCATCCTCCAGGCAAGACTCAGCACCAGCCCGGCGACGCCTGTGCACCGAGATCGACCGGCTGGTCCGTCGCATTTGAACTAATCCGACAAGTCTTCGTCAAAATGCCCCTGCTAGGTGAACGCCGCTCGCGACAACAACAGGGTCGGATGATGAGAGTGCTGGTTTGGTTTGGATTTGTACTTGTAGCGACTGCAGCCCAGGCGCAGTCCTACACCACCACCGTCAACCGCGAGACCAATACCGTCACCACGACCGGTCCTGGCTACAGCGCAAGCACGACGCAGATTTCGCGCACCGCGACCAGCACCACCTATACCACCACCATCACCCGCAACCCCGGCGGCTATCAGCCGATGGGTGCCGGCGGCTACCATCCGATGGGGCATTGAGGGCTTTCATAGACCAGGTCGGGCAGTCTATTCCGTCGTCATTGCAGGGCTTGACCCGGCAATCCACAATTCATCCTCCGGGCAAGACGAGTTGTCGTAACAGCTTGCTCAAGCCCGCATCTCGGCCCTGATCATGTCGGCAGCTTTTTCGCCGATCATGATGGTCGGCGCATTGGTGTTGCCGCCGATCAAGGTCGGCATGATCGAGGCATCGACCACGCGCAGGCCTTCGAGGCCGTAGACCTTCAGTCTGGGATCGACCACGGCGCTTGCGTCATTGACGCCCATCTTGCAGGTGCCGACCGGGTGATAGACGGTATCGACCCTCGCACGCAGTACCTTGCGGATATCCTCGTCGCTCGCAATGCCGTTCGTGAACATGTCGGCCTTCTGCAAATTGCGCAAGGTCGGCGCTTCCAACAGCCGCCGCGTCATCTTGAAGCCCGCAACCATGGTATCGAGGTCGCTGTCCTCGCCCAAAAAGTTCGGATCGATCGCAGGCGGCGCGAGCGGATCGGCGCTGTCGAGCCAGACGCTGCCAATGCTCTTCGGGCGGAGCAGGCAGACGTGGCACGAGAAGCCGGTACCCCAGCGCGGCTTGCGGCCGTGGTCCTCCACCACGGCCATGCAGAAATGAAGCTGGATATCGGGCAGGTCGAGGTCCGGCCTCGTCTTCAGAAAGCCGCCGCATTCGGCGACGTTCGACGTCAAGGGCCCGCGCCGCTCGCGGCGGTATTGCCCGATGCCTTTGAGGATGCGGCCGATGCCGCTCCAGGACAGACCCGAGAAATAAGGGGCATCGGAGGCAAAGCCGAACACGAAGTCGGGATGGTCCTGCAGGTTCTGTCCGACGCCCGGCAGATGGTGCAGGCTTGCGATGCCGTATCTGGCAAGCGAAGCAGCATCGCCGACGCCCGACAGCATCAAGAGCTGCGGCGATTGAAACGCGCCGGCGGAAAGAATGACCTCGCGACGCGCGCGAAGCTGCTTTTTCTGTTTGCCCTGCAGATATTCGACGCCGACCGCGCGCTTGCCCTCGAACAGGATGCGGGTGGCCTGCGCGTGCGTCTCGACGCGCAGGTTTCCCCGCGTGCCCATGAACGGGTGGATGTAACCGCGCGCCGCGCTCCAGCGCTCGCCGTTGTTTTGTGTGACCTGGTAGACGCCAAGTCCCTCCTGTTCCGCGCCGTTGAAATCGTCGCGAATCCGGAACTGCGCCTCGCGCGCGCCCTGCAGAAACATTTCCTTGACCGGGTTGTCGGAGCGCAGGCCCGAGACATGGAGCGGACCGCCCTTGCCGTGAAATTCGCCGTCGAACTCGGCATTGTCTTCCGAGCGCTTGAAGCAGGGAAGCACGTCGGCGTAACTCCAGCCGGTGTTGCCGAGCGAAGCCCAGTGGTCGTAATCGACGCGGTGGCCGCGGATATAGACCATGGCGTTGATGGCGCTGGAGCCGCCGAGTCCCTTGCCGCGCGGCTGATAGCCGATGCGGCCGTTCAGCCCCTTCTGCGGCACGGTGTTGAACGCCCAGTTGTTGAGCTTGCCCGAAATCATCAGGATGATCGCACCTGGCGTGGTCACCACCCAGTTGTCGCATTTGCCGCCGGCATCGAGCAGCGCTACCGAAGTGGCCGCATCCTCCGAGAGCCGGCTTGCCACTGCGCAACCGCCGCTTCCCGCGCCCACCACCACGAAATCGAATGTGTCAGTCACCGCGATCCCCCAAATCCTTGCTTGATCGTTCCGGGGCGACACGCAGCATCGAGCCCGGAATCTCGAGATACCGGGTCTGCGCTTTGTGCATCCCGGAACGACGGTGGTTACGACATGAACCGCAGCATCTTCTCCAACCGCGCGATCCTCCCACCATAAGGCGGATAGAGATCGGCGAGCCGGTTGAGCACCGAGCGATAGAACACCGGCTTAAGCTTGCTCAGCGTCTTGAATCCCCATTCGCCATGATAGGCGCCCGAGCCCGACGCGCCGACCCCGCCCATCGGTTGATTGATCTGCGTGAAATGGAACAGGCAGTCGTTGACCGTGACGCCGCCGGAGACCGTGTGCGTCAGCACCTGGTCGCGTGCCGTGCTGTTGCGGCCGAACCAGTACAGCGCAAGCGGCCGGTCGTGCTTGTTGACATAGGCGATCGTCTCGTCCGCGTCGCGATAGCCGAGCACCGGCAGCACGGGTCCGAAAATCTCCTCCTGCATCACGGTCATGTCGGATGTGGCGCCGACCACTATGGTGGGCGGGAATTTGCGCCGCGCCTTCCAGTTCGGATCGTCCGCTTTCGCCGGTTGCAGGATCTTTGCGCCCTTGGCCGCGGCATCCGCCACTAGGCGTTCCAGACGCGCATAATGGCGGTCGGAGATGATGGAGGTGTAGTCCTTGTTGCCGGGCTCGGTGCCGAACATGCGCCGCATATGGGTGCGCACCTTTTCGGCAAAAGCCACGGCTTTCTCTTCGGGAACGAAGGCATAATCCGGCGCGATGCAGGTCTGTCCCGCATTGAGCAGCTTGCCATAGGCGATGCGCTCGGCGGCTTCATCGAGATCGGCAGAGCGGTCGACGATCGCAGGCGACTTGCCGCCGAGCTCCAGGGTCACCGGAGTGAGGTTGCGGCCTGCGGCTTCCGAGACGAGACGGCCGATCCGGGTCGAGCCGGTGAAGACCAGATGATCGAAGGGTAGCGACGCGAATGCTCTTGCGATCTCCTCCTCGATGCCGGTGACCATCATCTCGTCGGGTGCGAACTTTGCCGCGATCAGCTCTTTGAGGAGCGCGGCGAAATGCGGCGTCAGCTCGCTCGGCTTGATCATCACCCGGTTGCCGGCGGCGAGCGCGCCGACCGCCGGCGCGATGGTGAGCTGCAACGGATAATTCCAGGGCGCGATGATGCCGACGACGCCGAGCGGCTGCGGGATCAGGCGATTCTTCGCCGGCAGGAATTGCAGCGCGGTCGCAATGCGCTGAGGGGCCATCCATCTCTTGAGGTGCTTTGCCGCATGCCTGATCTCGCCGAGCACGAACAGCGTCTCGGCGAACAGGGTTTCCGTTGGCGAGCGGTGGCCGAAATCGGCAGAGATCGCCTGCTCGAAGCGGGCCTCGTTGTCGCTGACGATCTCGCGCAGCCGCCGCAGGCGGTCGAGGCGAAGCTCGAGCGGCGGCGGCGGCTCGCGCCGCGAGGCGTCCAGCATGGCATGGAAAGCGTCATCCAGGGCTGAAAGGGGCGGGCTCTTCAGGGACTGATCCATGGCGTTCCCCTGTTTTTGACCTTGTTGGCGGGAAGGCTCCTCCTTTGCCGAACTTCTGGCAAGGGCTGGTGTTTTTCCGCGGCTTTTGCCTCATTTTGTCTGTCATAAAATCGAAAAAGGCGGCCCAAAACCCTTTCCAAAGGGAAGCGGCGTTGATACATAGCCCCGGCACCCGACGGGGCCTTGGCCTCCGGGTTGCCTTCTCAGGAAGTCCTATGAGCGAACGGACCGGCGCGCTTTGAAGCCGCCCCACCCCGTTTCGTCAGCGGTTTTCTCTCAAGGCGCGCAATGGTTTATCGCGGGGTGGAGCAGCCCGGTAGCTCGTCAGGCTCATAACCTGAAGGTCGCAAGTTCAAATCTTGCCCCCGCAACCAACGCTCCCTGGACTTTGCCAGGGGCTCGGCCGTCCTCTCGGAAACCCTGAGCAGGGCGGCGAGTTGGCCGCCGGTTCCAAACGCTTCGTCAGGCGGAGAGTTTGAGGTGATCGCTGCCAACATCTCCGCAACGCTCGAACTGATTGTGGAATCCGGGCCTAGCGGCTCGAGACGGCCTGCCTCGCCGTCGCCTCATAAACGAGCCTCGCCAATTCTCCCTCGATCCGTCCGCGGTGCAAATGTGTCTGCATCATGCAGAGCACGAACAGGTCGTTTTTCGGATCGACGAAGAAAAAAGTGCCCGCCGCCCCGGCCCAGCCATATTCGCCCGGCGGCCACGGCTTGTTTCGCGGCTTCGCCGTTAGCACGGCAAAGCCCAATCCGAATCCACTCTCGGTACTCAGAAAATAGAGATGGGTGTGTGCGATTCCGCCCCCGGGGCCGATATTGTCCGACGTCATCCGGGCCACCGTCTCCGGCTTAAGGTAGCGCCGGCCGTCAAGCGTGCCGCCGTTCAACAGCATTTGCGCAAAGCGCGCATAATCGCCGACCGTTCCTGTCAGGCCCGCGCCACCGGATTCCCAGGGCGTGCGCTCCATCGGCTCCCTGATTCCGATAAAGGCCTTCCAGGCTTCTTTCGGGAGGAATTGGGCGATCAACTCGCGCTTGGCCTCGTCCGTAACGTAAAACGCCGTGTGAGTCATGCCCAACGGATCCAGCAACCGCTCCTTCTCGAACTGAAACAGCGATTGCCCCGAAACCACCTCGATCACCCTGCCGAGCACATCGGTGGAAACGCCGTAGTCCCACACCGTCCCGGGCTGCTCGGCGAGCGGCAGCTTTGCCAGGCGCGTGACAAACTCGGCGTTGTCGAAATCGCCAGTGTAGAGGTCGGCTTTCGCGTAAAGCTTTCGGACCGCGCTCTCACCGTAAAATCCGTAAGTAAGACCGGAGGTGTGCCGCAGCAAATCCAGTATGGTGATCGGACGCTTCAGCGGCTCGCGCGTAAGCACCGCCTTTCCAGTCCTGTCGTGCCTTTCGACACCGACCTCCAGATGTGCAAAGGCTGGAATATATTTGGCGACGGGATCATCGAGCGATAGCTTGCCGTCATCAACCAGCATCATCGCTGCCACCGACGTAACAGGCTTCGACATCGAGTAGAGCCGAAAGATGGTATCGTCCGTGATCGGCAGCTTGGGCCCAATGTCGCGCAAGCCGAATTTTTCGAAATAGACGGGATGTCCATGCTGCTGGATCAGCACGATCGCGCCCGCGATCTGCCCGGTCGCGACCTCATGACGCATGAAGTCGCTGACCGACCGAAGGTCCGCTCGCGAAAGACTTCCCGTGTCGCGTGCCCAAGCTTTTTCAAACGCGGCGTTCGCGACAGCGAGCGCGGCGATGAGCACGCACAGTGCCCACCTCGCCACCTCCAGACGGTCAGGTCTCCATCTCCTCATGGATCAACTTCGCGCAGATAGTCGTCGAAACTTAGTCCCTGTAGTCAAACCCCAACGGCTTAACTGGTTAGACCACTTGAGATAGATCAAAGCTGCCGTGAAAGTGGCCCTTGGCGGACATGCCGGTACGTGACCATGAGGTCTCCTTTCGGGGTAGAGCGGATATCCGCCAAGATCACCTTGCGATGTCTGCAAATTACCCAAGTCAGACATCGTTGATTTAGATCAAGAAGAACGGCGCGGCGCTCTTTCCCCTAAAGGCGACGTTGCCTCGCCAAGATCACGGAAGAGCGCCCATGCCTGCTCGACCGCCATAGCCCACGGCTATAAGATTATCCGGGCTCATGGCTAAAGATTACCGAAACACGCAACAAATGGGAGAGCGAAGAATGAGCGAAAACGTACTTCCTCCAGACGAGCATGCGATTCGCGTCGACCTTGCCGCCTGCTATCGCCTGGTCGCGCTCTATGGCTGGGACGATCTTATTTTCACCCACATCTCCGCGCGTGTGCCTGGACCGGAACATCACTTCCTGATCAACCCCTACGGCCTGATGTTCGAGGAAATCACGGCCTCCAGCCTCGTCAAGATCGGGCTCGACGGTAACCCGGTCGGCAAGAGCAACTATCCAGTCAACCCAGCCGGGTTCACGATCCATTCGGCCGTCCATGAAGTTCGTGAAGATGCGGGCTGCGTCATGCACCTTCATACGCCGGACGGCACGGCTGTCTCGACATCGAAAGAGCGTTTGCTACCGTTGAACCAGACTGCGCAACTCGTCCTTCCCGATCTCGCCTACCACGACTATGAAGGCGTTGCGCTTGATTATGACGAACGGCCGCGCCTGCAGCGGGATCTTGGTCAAAAGAACCTCATGCTCCTTCACAACCATGGGACGCTGGCCGTCGGCAAGAACTGCGCGGAAGCATTCCTGCGGATGTATCTTCTCGAACGCGCATGCACGATGCAGGTCCGCACGCGCATGCTTGGTGATGTCTCGATGGATCACCCGACCGACGAAGCAGTGATCGAAAAGAACGCGGAATTGACGCGAGGGGGCGGCTTGTCATCGCTTGCCGACACCCTGGTCTGGCCAGCGCTTCTGCGCAAACTCGACCGCGCGGGGTCGGACTTTCGCAATTGACTAGTGATCGGCAGGGCAATCGCACCGCGACGCGAATGCCGGATCTCCGGGTATTTCGGCTCTCCTGAGCGCCCGAAGCCGCGCTCTTGTGGCGCGGCAAGAGATCAGTGGCGGAGTTCCTCTTGCGGGAGAAGAGCTATTTGGTGCAAGTGATGACTGTAAGGTTGCGGATTCCGCAGCTATTTGCAGTATCCCTGAGACAGACAGGTATCCTTGGAGGAAGCGCTTGCACCCGTTCGGTAAGCTCGAGTGGCATCCGCGACAACCCGGTGCGCGGCGCCCATTCGTAATCAAGCGGATGTCGTGGTCTTGGTTCTCTGCCGAGCTTGTTCGCGTTTGGCGGACGGAATTGGAATTTCGGGTGAAGGGAGATGCAGCCTATCTGGCGCTGCATGATTCCATTCGCTCCGATGGCGAGACCGCTATAGACGGAGGGAGCCGTTCGACGCTGACTGACCTCCGAGATAAGTTGACGTTCGTGCCAATCGGATCTTCGGTAGGAGGCTGGAATCGCTTCGAAGGCCGCGCGTCGTCCGTCTTTGCAGTTCATCTCACCTCAACGAGGTCAGATCATGACGCAAACGATATTTCAAAAATTCCCTCAGCGCTGTATTTCGAAAACAACAATCTCAGAGCGACGCTGCAAAAGCTCCAAAGTGTCCTGGATGGCTCCGGCATAAACGACCGTGCGTATGCGGAGACACTTGGGCTATTGCTCTTGTGGGAACTGCGGCACGCCGCTGACCCAGGGTATTCGCGTCTGAACCCGGTTCGGGGAGGTTTGACTGCACGTCAGTTAAGGCGCGTGAAGGAATTCATCGAAGCTCAAATCCCGAATGAGATTACGATTTCCGACTTGGCGGCCCTGGCAGGACTGAGCCACTACCACTTCATCAGGTCGTTCAAGGACACAGTTGGGCTCACGCCTTACCAGTACGTCCTGTCGGAGCGGATCCGCCGTGCCAGAGGACTCTTGTCCAAACCCGATCTCTCGCTTGGGGACGTGGCGCTAGCGGCAGGGTTCAGCGATGCATCCCAACTGAACCGGGTGTTTCGGAAATTTGTGGGTGTTACGCCAACCGCATTCCGGCGGGAAACTGGTTCGAGATTTCCGTAAAGTTGCATCCGCCATAATCAGTCACGCGCGGAAACGCCCAGCCGTTCGCCGATCAGCACAAGCTCAGCCAGGCTTCGAACCTTCATTTTCTCCATGACGTTGTGGCGATGCGCTTTGATGGTCCGTTCGGTCGCCCCCAACTCATTAGCTACCTGCTTGTTGATCTTGCCCCGAACAATGAGCAAAAATACCTGGCGTTCGCGCGGGGTCAAAGTTGCGAGGCGGCCTCGCAGAACATCGAATTCGCGCTTTACCTCAAGTGCGGTCTGGTGACGCGCCAGAGATCGCCGAATTGCCCGCAGCAACTCATCCGATTGCACGGGCTTAATCAAAAAGTCGTCGGCGCCTGCCTTAAGCGCCTTCACGGTCGTGCTCACATCGGCGTAGCCCGTGATAAACAAGATGGGAAGAGTTGAGCCGAGCTCCAGCAAGCGGCTTTGGAGCGCCGGTCCACTCAACCCGGGCATCCGAACCTCGAGGAGAATGCAGCCGGGCCCATTTTCATCGGGCCGTTGCTCCAGCACCTCCTCGGCCGATGCATAGGTGACCACACGGTAACCAGTCTGCTCCAGTTGCTGCTGGATGGCGGCACGGAAGAATGCGTCGTCATCAACGACGTAGACGATCCCAGACAAATGCTCTCCTGACGCGCTGCGCTTGTTTGTTTTCCGTTGCTTCAAGCGCCTTCGGATCGATCTAGGTTTTACATTCCCGCTGCAGGAATCAACGGTTGAATTCTTTTTCACCGCAAGAAATGATATTTTCCGCAATTTTGATGATCTGGTGTTGCCGATAGACGATCGTGCATGTGCCGAGACGCTCGGCTATGGCGGCGACGGCACAATCCATAACGTTACATCGGCGAGCAACTTGGGAACCACTGGCCGGGACAGAACGTGGTCTACACGAGCGACTTCAGCGAAGTCTTGATGGGGTTGGCGCATTACTTGGACTTGATCCTCAGAGGTGCGAACCCCGGCGATCTGCCTTATCTGCAGCCCACACGATTTCAGTTCGCCGTCAACCTGAAGGCCGCAAGAGCAATCGAGCTCGATATTCCCGCCGCGCTGCTGGCGAGTGCGGACAAGGTGATTGAATAGTCGGGGGATTTCTCCCTTTAACCCCTAGCAACATGAGGTGCGTCATTCTGACGTCCGCTTTCGGGAAAAGGTAGTGCGGACATTGTGCTGGACCGAACTTCCGGGTCTGTCCGACGAGAGGCGTCTGATGATCTGTGATAAACTCTTCTCAGATGATCCGGGGTTAGTTTGCAGCCGATGATCCGGGCCCCCACGATTGAAGAACTACCCAGCCTCTCAGAACTGTGTCTCAGGTCAAAAGCCACCTGGGGCTACAACCGGGAATTTCTGGAGGCGTGTCGCAGCGAGTTATCGTTTGACCAACGGGACTTGCAGTTGACGACGATCGCAGTTGCCGAGCTTGGCGGTAAGGTGGTTGGTCTTGCGCAAGTGAAAGTGACGGGCGATGAGGCTGATTTGCTGAAGCTGTTCGTCGAACCCAGCGCTCTCCATCGCGGCGTAGGCAGGGCGCTGTTTGCCTGGGCTACCCATGTCGCAAAAAAAAGGGGCGCCACCCGACTAATCATCGATTCAGATCCCGGTGCGGCTCCATTCTATCGACGAATGGGAGCTTACGACCTGGGCCAGGCGCCGTCTGGCTCCATACCCGGCAGGATCTTGCCAAAATTGGCGATCGGAGTTTGAGCGGCAAGCCCTGGGGATCAGGTCGCCTAACCCCTTGTGATTGCATGGAAATAACAGTTTGAGGCAGTTTGGGGAGGTGTCCGTTACGCGCGCCCCGCAACCAAACAAGTTGCCGCTGGCGCGGCTTCAATCTAGGAAAGCCGCTTGAGAGGGCGGCTTTTTTATTTTTCGGAAAGCGCCGCTCTGTCGCCGCCGCGGACGCAACCGGCCCAACCGTAAGCGCCCGTGGAGGCCCGTCACGAGCCAATAAATCTGTGCAGAACGGTTTTTGCCGCCTTCTCGCTCGTTTATTGTCTCCTTGGTTCGAATCGAAGGAGGGGCAATGCCTACGCAACTTTCCAAGTCGCAGCTAATTGAGAGAATTGCTACGTCGACTGAATTGTCCAAACGCGACGTGAAAAACGTCATGGAGATGCTGGTCGATGTCGGTCACAAGGAACTCAAGAAGAACGGGATATTTCTTGTCCCGGGCTTCGCGAAATTTGTCGTTGTCAAGAAGCCGGCAACGAAAGCGCGCAAGGGCGTCAATCCCTTCACGGGCGAGGAGATGATGTTCAAGGCCAAGCCCGCGCGCAAAATTGTACGCGCAAGACCGGTAAAGGCTGCGAAGGACGCAGTCTGAAAGAAAAGGCCCCCGGAAGGGGGCCTTTTGTTTGATTGTCTTGGGTTCCGATGAGGTCGACCCGGTTTGGCGTCGCAGGCGCATCGATGTACTAGAATTGTCGCTCCTGCCCGGTCCCAGGCAATGCCATGGCAATTCGTGCTCCCGCGCACAACCGTGCCCGTTTCGCGGTTACAGTCCTTTCGCTGGTCTGCGCGTTTCGTGCCGCAGGATATGCGGCGTCGGAAGTCGCCGACAAAGTGTCTCTCAGCGAGGCGACGATCAGGTGGAGCACCGTCAAATACGCCACCAATACGGATAACGGTTTTGTCGAGGGGTCGCTCGACAAGACGACCATTGTCGATCGCACGTTCAAGACCCGCGTGCTGGAGAATCGTTACCTAAAGGTAACGCTCGTGCCTGAATTTGGCGGGCGCATTCTCTCCATCATTTACAAGCCGACCGGCCACGAAGAACTTTACCGCAACGAGGTCGGCGTGCCTTACGGGATCAATGCCGGCAATTTTTATTACGACTGGCTGATGGTGTATGGCGGCGTCTTTCCCACCTTCCCGGATGCCGAGCACGGCAAGACCTGGCTGAAGCCATGGGATTTCAAGGTGGTGAAGGAGAGTGCCGGCGAAGTGACGGTTTCGATGTCGCTTAAGGACGACTTCGCATATTCCGCGGCACCGCGGCAGTTCTTCAGGGGTTCGACGGGACTGGAGGCGACCTATTATGTCACGCTGAAAGCCGATCGTGCCGCGCTCGATGCGCGCGTGGTGCTGAAAAATCCGCAAGCCCGGACGATCAAATACGAGTACTGGACGTGTACGACGCTCGCGCCGGGATCGGACCCGAACAATCCCAAAGCGACCGGCGGCGCCGAAATCATCGCGCCGATCAAGGCCTATCAAACGCCCCACTGGTCGAAAAATCTGGCGGACGGCGAAGAGAGCGCAGGGGGGGACACAAGCCGCTTCGAAAAACTGCGTTACTTCAAGAACTGGCCGACCATGGGCATCGCCTACGCGGCGCCCGATATGCAGGGCGGCAATTTCTGGGGCGTGATCAACCACGACAACGAAGAGGGAATCATCCGCATCGCCGACAACAAAGTCACGCCGGGCCTGAAAATGTGGACGTGGGGATTTCCGTCGTTCACGAACCAAACCGACGCACGCAAGGATCCGAACGAAGCGCAGCCCTACGTCGAATTGTGGGCGGGCGTGTCGGACCAATTCTTCCACAGCGCCGACTTTCCCGCGGCCGGCGAAGTCACGATTCCGGAAACCTACAGCCCGACCGTCGGCATGAGCAACGTGACGCACGCCAACGACAACATGCTGGTCAATCTCTCTGCCGAGGCGTCCCGCGTGAATCTTCAGTTCTTCAGTCTCGAACCGGCTACGCCGTTGCGCGTCACGTTGAAGCGCGGCGATGCCGTATTGTTCGACGACGACGTGAGAGCCGACCCAAAAAACGGAAATCGTGTTTCGGCGGCGATTCCGGCCGGCAACGGCGAACAAGTGCGGCTGACGATCAGGACGGCGGAAGGCAAAGAGTTGATCGCGGCCGAAACAAAAATAAAATAGATTTGCGCCGATCGATCGCGATCGCTCTCTAGAGTTTCCGGCTGTCATAGGCCCAATGCAGCAGGGCCTGGCGCTGGCGTCTGCGGCAAAGCAGATCGCCGCGCTCGCAGTGCTGTTGTATCTGCCGCACATGACGGCGTATGGCCTTCCACCGCTTGATCTGCCGTGCGTCCTCCTGCGGCATGCGCCTGCCCATGTAATAGCGGCAATACCACTGAAACCAGCCACGAGGATCGTCAGGATGGATCCATCCCTTGCGTCGCCATTCGGCGAGGGGCTGGCTTGCCGTCACGCCGAAAAAGTTGAGCGCGGGATCGGCGCGCTTGGGTGACAATTTTGCTCGCACGAACCAGTTGTGCGGAAACTCCTTCCGGCAATCGGTCATGTACTTGCCGCCAAACACCCCGAGGCGCAACATGTCCTTCGGCGTGAGATCTGGATCGAATTCGGGATCGAAGTTACGTCCGATGGGCGCAACGAGCCGGTATTTATAACCCTTTTGCATGTGGTCATTGACGGTGACTAATCGCTTCATCGTGGCTCTTGCATCGCTGGTTGGACACTTCTGCGGCGTTGCGTCGAAAGGGCGCGACAGAGAAAGGCTGACGCTAACTTCTGAGGTCGCCTTTGGTTCGTCGGCAAGTCATTCCGGATGTCGGGATGAAGCCGCCATCAAACGCGATTGTGCGACTGATTTGCCCGGTCGGGCAATCAGTTCAGATGCCGCAGTGAGGGACGTGTGCTGGAAAGATCCGGGCGCAAATTGCGTTGCGGGAACGTGTGTCTTCGCAAGGCGGAGATTTGCTCAGTGCCCAGGCAGCGGCATCCAGTTGTCGCCGACCTTGGCGTAGAGACGCTTGACGGCGGCCCAGGCTGTGCGATGCGCGATCTCCTCCTGTCTGGGATCGCCGCTGTGCGAGGCAAAGGAATGGTTGAAGGCCTCGCGATAGATGTCCTGGGCGTGTGCGGGCAGGTGGTTGCGCACCGCTGGCGGAAGATCGTCGTTTGTGCGATACGGCATATTCTTCTCCCGGATGTTCCAGAAGCCGCGGCACCGTAGCGCCACCCCGGTTGCGTAGTTTTGATGAGGGTCAATGGCTGATGGGCGTAGGCTGAAGCAGCAACCGTTGTACGGAGTTGGACAATTGACGCGGCAACCGAAACAGGCGGCAGGATCAAGCGGAAGGGAAGAGATTCGCGCGGGCGATCTGTTCCTGTTGCCCCTCGCCGGGGCGCAAGC
>Ga0310915_10000446_pt1 | contig 19842 bp, 8 predicted proteins | sample GREbulkMGAN111_FD_202508 | JGI IMG/M metagenome (GOLD analysis project Ga0310915, IMG submission 202508) | Lab enrichment of tropical soil microbial communities from Luquillo Experimental Forest, Puerto Rico - GRE.bulkMG.AN111 | ecosystem: Environmental > Terrestrial > Soil > Tropical forest >...
GCCGCCGCCCACACAGCAACATGGTCTGCCATCTTGGGGGCCTTCGCCGCGCTAAACCGGCACGAACCCTTCGGGACGACGCCGGACTGGATACACATTGACCATCGGCCGGTCGCCACGTTCGCGACGGATGATCTGGCCGCATTCCTGCGTGCCACATGGGAACTCATGCCCGACATCAACATCTGCATCGAGGCGGTGCATCGCCTTAGCGACGTCGGAACCGTCCTCACCCACACCGCGTATGGGATGTCCCAAGAGGGCTTCGACGCCGAGTGGCGGATGGTCCTACTCGTGACGGTCGAAGGCGACCTGATCAACCGCGGCGAAATCTTCGACGAGGCAGACCTCGACACCGCAGTCGCGAGATTCGATCAGCTAAACCGGCCCACACCGCGGCTGGAAAACGCGACAAGCCATGTGGCAGAGCGCTTCCTGACGTACTTCGCGGCCCGCGACTGGATCGCCATGGCGGAGCTACTAGCCGACGACTATTCCAGTCACGACCGTCGTCGGGTAGTGGGCGCAGGTGTGCGCCACGGTCGAGATGCCCAAATTACGGACCTGCGCGTTCTCGCCGACCTCTGGATCACGAACGTCAAACATACCGTCATTGCGACGCGCGGAGAGCGCCTCACCCTCGCACGCACCAGTTTTTCGGGCCGCGATCAAGGGTCGGAGGCATTCCTCTCGGACGTGCTCAACGTCGCGGAGATCAACGCCGATGAGCGGATCGTGGCGAACGTCTCGTTCGACCTCGACGATTTCGACGCCGCCTTCGAGGAGCTCGACGCCCGGTACCTCGCGGGCGACGCGGCCGCCTACTCGCGCACATGGTCGGTCATCACGGATAGCTACGCCGCGTTCAACCGGCACGAAGTCCCTGCGGCGAACTTGGTCACCATCGACCACCGGCGAGTTACACCGTTCGAGCCCAGCAACATGACCCCGTCCCGCACCATTTGGGACCTCAGGCCAGACCTCAGCATCCACATTGAGGCGGTTCATCGGCTCAACGATTTCGGAGCGGTGATCACCCATCAGGGGCATGCGACCTCGCGCGAGGGGTTCGACGCCGAGTGGCGGGCGATCGACCTCATAATGGTCGACGACGACCTGATCAATCGCTGCGAAGTCTTCGACGAGGCAGACCTCGAGGCCGCGCTCACCCGCTTTGAGGAACTGCAGCCGCAGGCGCGTCGGCTGGAAAACGCGGCAAGCGAAGTGACCGAGCGCTTTTGGAATTACTTCGCGGCCCGCGACTGGGCCGCGTTGGGCGAAGTAGTGGCCGACGACATTTCCTCCGACGATCGCCGGCGGGTCGTGAACGCCGGGATCCGACACGGTCGAGATGCCGAAATCGCGGACATGCGGGCGATAGCCGACACGGGGACCACGAATGTGACGTTCAGCGTGACTGCGACGCGCGGACAGCGCCTCGCCCTCTGTCGTTTCCTTCTCGCGGGTCGAGACCGGCGGCCCGAGGCGTTCCGTAGTGAGATGCTCGGCCTCGTCGAAATCAACGCCGAAAGCCGGCTCGCGGCCCGCGTCCTGTTCGACGTCGACGAGATCGACGCCGCCTTCGAGGAACTCGACGCCCGATACCTCGCCGGCGAAGCAGCCGCCCACTCGCACATGTGGTCGGTCATTACGCGGGCCCTCTCCGCGCTCAACCGGCGCGAGATGCTGCCGACGACGCCAGACTGGGTCAACATCGACCACCGGCATGGGATGTCGTTTGCGCCCGGTCAACTGCCCGCATTACTCGCGTTATGGAACCTCGCGCCCGAGGTGAGCAGCTACGTCGAGGTTGTGCATCGGCTGAACAACTTTGGAGCTGTGGTCACCTCCGTGTCGCATGAAACCTCGCAAGATGGCGTCGACGGCGAGTGGCGGGGGATCAGCGTTCTCACCGTCGAAGGCGACCTAGTCGACCGCTCAGAGTTCTTCGACGAGGCAGACCTCGACGCTGCGCTCGCCCGCTTTGAGGAACTGAGCACCCAGACACCGCGGCTGGGTAACGCCGCAAGCCGGGCCGATGAGCGAGTCATTGCCTACTTCGCAGCCCGCAATTGGGACGGCATGACGGAGGTCCTGGCCGACAACTATTACCTCGACGATCGCCGTCCCGTGTTGAACGTCGGGATCAAACACGGTCGCGATGTCGCGATCGCGGACATGCAGGCAAGCGCGGAACTTGAACTCGCATCATGCCCGATTGCGACCCGCGGCGAACGCCTCGTTCTCAGTCGTGTCCGATGGTCGTGGTCCGATCAGCCCGCCGAGGGTTTTCACACCGAGACACTCAATGTCATCGAGATAAACACCGACGGACGGATCACGGCACGAATCTGGTTCGACGCCAACGACATTGACGCCGCGTTCGAGGAACTGGATGCCCGCTACCTCGCGTGCGAAGACGCCGCACATGCGGACATGTGGTCGGTTATCACGCACGGGTACGCCGCGCTCAATAGGCATGAGCTGCCCGCGACAACGTCGGACTGGGTCACCATTGACCACCGGGTACGGGCAAGGTTCGAGGGGGGCGATCTGGCCGCGTACATCCATAGCGGGTGGGACGTCGCGCCGGACCTCAAGATCTACATCGAGGCCGTGCATCGGCTAAGCAATCGCGGAGCAGTCTTCACCCACTTGGCGTATGGCACCTCGCCAGAGGGCTTCGACGCCGAGTGGCGGATGGTCGTGGTTCTGGCGGTCGGAGGCGACCAGATCTACCGATGCGAGCTATTCGACGAGGCAGACCTCGATGCCGCGCTCGCAAGGTTCGACGAGCTCGGCCGGCCGGCACGGCCTGTGGAAAACGCGGCAAGCCAGGCAAATGCACGCCTATGGGCCTGCTTCATGGCACGCGACTGGGATGCCATGGCAGAGGTACTCGCCGATGACGTCTCCACGGACGATCGCCGTCGGGTGGTGAGCGCAGGAAGCCAACGCGGCCGAGATGTCGAGATCGCAAATATGCGGGCGGTCGCCGACATCGGAGTCACCAACATAACGCGGACCCTCATTGCGACCCGTGGTCGGAGCCTGTCGCTCAGTCGCGTTCGCTTGTCCGGCCGAGACCAGCGGCCCGAGGCGTTTCACACTGACGCGCTCGGCGTCGGGGAGATAGGTGCCGATGGGCGGATCGTGGCAACCGTGGCGTTCGACTTCGATGACCTCGATGCCGCATTCGCTGAGCTTGATGCGAGATACCTCGCCGGCGAAGCGGCCGCCTACGCACACACGTGGTCGGTGGTTGCACGGGAATGCGCGGCGTTCAACCGGCACGAACCTCCGGCGACGCCGCCGGATCCGGTTTACATCGACCATCGACCGCTCGTATCGATCGAGGGGGTTGATCTGGCCGCAGCCGAGCGCACCGTTTGGGAACTCACTCCGGACGCCAGGACCTTCATTGAGGCGGTGCATCGGCTGAGCGAACTCGGAGCCGTCGTCACCCAAGTGGTGAAAGGGACCTCGCCGGAGGGATTTGACGCCGAGTGGCAGATGATCAGCATTATCACCGTCGAAGGTGACCTGCTCAGCCGCTACGAAGTCTTCGATGAGGCAGACCTCGACACCACGCTCGCCCGCTTCGACGAATTGCACCCGCGGACAAGGCAACTGGAAAACGCGGCAAGCCGAGCCAGCGAGCGGCTCGTTGACTACTTCGCGGCCCGCGACTGGGCCGCAGCCAGTGAGACGCTGGCCGACGATTTTTGCAGCGACGATCGTCGTCCTGTGGTGAACGCCGGGCTCCGGCACGGTCGCGATGTCGCGATCGCGAACATGAAGACAAGTGCCGACCTCCGAATCACGTTCGGCAAGCCCGACGTCATCGCGACCCGGGGAGAACTCCTCGTCCTCAATCGTGTCCGATGGTCCGGTCCCGATGAGCGGCCCCAGGCGTTCCACACCGAGGTACTCGCCGTCGTTGAGGTCAACGCCGACGAGCGGGTCGCGGCACGTGTCATGTTCGACGCCGACGACATCGACGCCGCCTTCGAAGAACTCGACGCCCGCTACCTCGCCGGCGAAGCCGCGGCCCACCCGCATACGTGGTCACTAATGGCCCAAACCCACGACACGCTCAACCGGCACAAGATACCCCCAACTACGCCAGACTTTGTTAACGTCGACCACCGCCGCGGGATAGCCTTCGCGCCAGGCGACATCGTCCCGTACGTCCGTGCCGTGTTTGACGACACGCCTGATGTCCGCCACCACATCGTGGCGGTGCATCGGCTGAGCGACCTCGGAGCGGTCATCACCCAAGCGATGCATGGGACCTCCGGACAGGGCCTCGAGGCCGAGTGGCAAAACATCGGCCTCTTCACATTCAAAGGTGACCTGGGCAACCGTTGCGAGATCTTCGACGAGGAAGACCTCGACGCCGCGCTCGCGAGATTCGAAGAACTGCAACCACAGACGCGGCGGCTGGAGAACAGGGCAACCCGAGCAGAAGACCGCTTCTTCGCGTACTACAAGGCTCGCGACTGGGCAGCGCTCGCCGAGATCCTGCCCGAGGGCAGTTTCATCGAGAATCGCACGCCTGTGGTGAGTACCCCGCTTTGGGAAGGCCGCGATGTCGTGATCGCGAATATGCAAGCCCTGGCCGATGCTGTGGCGAACTCAACGTCGGACGTTGTTGCGATCCGCGGGGAACGCCTCGCCCTCACTCGTAATCGTTTCCCAAACAGCGATGCGCGGTACGGGGAGTTCGTCACCGAGCAGCTCATCGTCGCCGAAATCGACACCGACGATCGGATCGCGGCACACATCGTGGTTGACCCCGACGATATGGACGCCGCGATCGCCGAGCTCGACGCCCGCTACCTCGCCGGTGAAGCGGCCACCCACGCGCACACGTGGTCGGTCATCGCGGGGGCGTACGCCAGGCTCAACCGGCGCGAGGTCCCCGCAGCGGCACCCGACTATGTCATTGTCGACCATCGGCTGCGGACAACGATCGAAGCGAGTGATCTGACCGCATATCTCCGCGCCTCCTGGGACCTCACGCCAGAACTCAGCATCCGCATCGAAGCTGTGCACCGGCTGAGCGACCTCGGAACGGTCGTAACTCATGCGGCACACGGGACTTCGCCAGAGGGCCTAGACGCCGAGTGGCGGATGATCGAACTTCTAACGGTCGAAGGCGACCTGTTCAGTCGCTGCGAGCTATTCGACGAGGCAGACCTCGACGCCGCGCTCGCTCGGTTCGACGAGCTGCAACCACAGACACGACGGTTGAAAAACGCCGTGGCGGAGCGCTTCCTGGCGCACTTCGCGGCCCGCGACTGGGAGGCCATGGCGCAGGATTTCGCCGAAGACTATTACTGCGACGATCGCCGCCGGGTCGTGAATGCCGGGATGCGAGATGGCCGAGATGCCGCGATCGAAGACTTGCGCGTGGCTGCCGACATAGGGCTGTTGGCGAACGTCGCGTTGGACATCATTGCTACCCGCGGCGAACGCCTCATCCTCACGCGTTGGCGGGGCTCGGGCCGTGAGCACGAGGCGGTTCAACTCAATGTCCTTCAGGTCATCGAGCACGACGCTGACGAACGGATCGCGGCGGCCGTCGTGTTCGACCTCGAGGACTTCGACGCCGCCATCGCGGAGCTCGACGCTCGGTACCTCGCCGGCGAGGCCGTTGCCCGCGCCCAAACGTGGTCGGTCATCATGCAGGCGTATGCCGCGGCCAATCGTCACGAAATCGCCGCGACATCGCCGGCCTTGGTCAACATCGACCACCGCCGGCTCGCAATGATCGAATCGGGCGGCCTGATCGCGTACCTCCGTAACACCTTCGACGACCTCACCGACATCCGCACGTACCCGGAGGCTGTCCATCGGCTTACCGACATCGGAGCGGTCGTCACCCACGTGGGCACCGGAACGTCAGAAGAAGGCTTCTACGCCGAGTGGCGGGCGATCAGCCTCATCATTGTCGAGGACAACCTGATTAGTCGCGGCGAAATGTTCGACGAAGCAGACCTCAACGCCGCGCTCGCGAGGTTTGAGGAACTGCAACCGCATGCGCCACGGGCGGAAAACACGGCAAGCCGAGTGGGTAAGCGCTTCTTGGCGCACTTCGCGGCCCGCGACTGGGACGCCATGGCGGACATGGTGGTCGAAAACTTCCTCGAGGACGATCGCCGAAAGGTGGTGGGCTCGGGAGTCCGACATGGTCGAGACGCCCAGATCGCAGACATGCGGGCGATCGCCGACCTGGGCGCCACATTCCTCCTGGCTTCGACCGTGGCGACCCGCGGGGAGCGCCTTGCCCTCATGCACCAGCGCTTGTCGTTCCGCGATCAAGGGTCCGAGGGATTTCTCACCGATGTGCTCGTCCTTGCCGAGATCAACACCGACGAGCGGATCGTCGCGGGCATCTCGTTCGACCCCGACGACATCGATGCTGCCTTCGAGGAACTCGACGCACGCTACCTCGCCGGCGAAGCGGCTCCCTACGCGCACACGTGGTCGGTGATTGCAGGACTCAATCGGCACGAACTTGATGCGACGACACCGGATTCCGTTTACATCGATCATCGGCCGCTCTTAAAGATGGAGGCAGTTGATCTGGCCGCATCCATGCGTGCCGTGTGGGACCTCACTCCGGGCATCAGAATCTATATCGAGGCGGTGCATCGGCTGAGCGAACTCGGAGCCGTCGTCACCCACGCGCTGAAAGGGACCTCCCAAGAAGGCTTTGACGCCGAGTGGCGGATGATCGAGATTTTCACGGTCGAAGGTGACCTGCTCAGCCGCGCCGAAGTCTTCGACGAGGCGGACCTCGACGCCGCGCTCGCCCGGTTTGAGGAACTGCAACCGCAGGCGCCGCGGCCGGAAAACGCGGCGAGCCGAGCGGACGAGCGCTACCGGGCGTGCTTCGTGGCCCGCGACTGGGTCGCCATGGCGCAGATTCTGACCGACGACACTCTCATGGACGATCGTCGTCGAGTGGTTGGCATTGGAGTCCGGCGGGGTCGAGATGTCCAAATAGCCGACATGACGGGCGGTGCCAAGCTCGGCATCACGAGCCTGACGGAAACCGTTATTGCAACCCGCGGGGAGCGCCTGGTCCTCCTCCGTGGCCGTTTCGGTGACCAGGACCATCGGCCGGAAGCTTTTTACAGCGAGATACTCAACGTTGTCGAGATCGACACCGATGAACGGATTTTGGCGCGAATCATGTTCGAGCCAGGCGACATCGAGGCCGCCTTCGAAGAACTCGATGCCCGGTACCTCGCCGGCGAAGCAGCCGCCTACTCAGACACGTGGTCGGTTATCGCGGGCGCGAACGCCGCGTTCAACCGGCACGAACTTCCAGCCATGACGCCGGATTCCGTTTTCACCGATCATCGGCCGCTCGTAACGATCGACGCGAGTGATCTGCTCGCAAACATCCGCGCCACCTGGGACCTCATGCCGGACGTCAGCATGCACATCGAGGCGGTGCATCGGCTGAACGAACTCGGAGCCGTCGCCACCCAAGTGCTGAAAGGGACGACGCAAGAGGGCTTTGACGCCGTCTGGCGGACGACCGAGATTTACACAGTCGCAGGCGACCTGGTCAGCCGCGTCGAAGTCTTCCACGAGGCAGACCTCGACGCCGCGCTCGCCCGCTTCGACGAGCTGCACCCCCAGGCACCGCGTCCCGAGAACGCGGCAAGCCAAGTGGAGCAACGCTTCATGACCTATTTTGGGACCCGCAATTGGGACGCCATTGCGGAATTGATCGCCGACGACTTTTCTATGGATGATCGTCGTCACACCGTCAACGCCGGGGTCAGGCACGGTCGAGACGCCGAGATCGCAAGCCTTAGGGCGATCGCCGCGGTCGGAGTCACGAGCATGACGTTGTCAAACGTGATCGCGATCCGTGGGGGGCGCCTGGCCCTCGGTCGTTACTGCGTCACGGACAACTGGGGGGAGACAAAGACGCTATGCGTCCTTGAGATCAACGCCGAGAACCAGATCGTGACACACATCGGGTTCGATCCCGACGACCTCGACGCCGCCTTCGAAGAACTCGACGCGCGGTACCTCGCCGGCGAAGCGGCCGCCCATTCGGATGCATGGTCGGTCATTGCAGAGGTCCCCGCCCGGTTCAATCGGCAAGAACTTCCCGCGACGACGCCGGACCCGGTTTACATCGATCATCGACCGCTCCTATCGGTCGAGGGGGTTGATCTGGCCGCATCTATTCGTGCCGTGTGGGACATCACTTCGGAGGCCAGCGCCTACTTCGAAGCCGTGCATCAGCTGAGCGATCGCGGAGCCGTCACCACCGAGGTGGTGAAAATGACCTCGCGAGAGGGCTTGGACGCGGAATTGTGGATGATCATGATGTTCACAGTCGAAGGCGGCCTAATCAGCGGCGTCGAAGTCTTCGACGAGGCGGACCTCGACGCCGCGCTCGCGCGATTTGAGGAATTACAACCGCAGGCGCGGCGGCTCGAAAACGCGGCAAGCCATGTGTACGAGCGCTTTTGGGCCTATTCCGCGAACCGCGAGTGGGACGCGATGGCCGAGACCCTGGCGGACGACAGTTTCGCCGACGATCGCCGGCCCGTTGTGAATGCCGGGCTCTGGCAGGGTCGCAATGCCGTGATCACAATGATGCAAGCCCTCGAGGACGTGCGGAACATAGCGTGGACCGTCATGGCGACCCGCGGGGAGCGTCTCGCGCTCGCCCGACTCGCGAATCGCGACCCGCGGAACGAAGCGTTTGGTGTCGAAATGTTCACCCTTGTCGAGATCGACGCCGACAACAAGATAACGGCACACATCGCGTTCGACCTCGACGACATCGACGCCGCGTTCGAAGAACTCGATGGCCGCTATCTTGCCGGCGAAGCTGCCGCGTACGCACATACCTGGTCGGTGATGACGCAGGGCTACGCCGCGCTCAACCAGCGCGAGATACCCCCAACTACACCCGACTTTGTCAGCATCGACCACAGGCGCGGGATAGCGTTCGAGCCCGGCGACCTCATCCCGTACATCCGGGCCACGTGGGACGTCACACCGGACTCCACACTCCACATCGAGACGGTGCATCGGCTGACCGGTGTCGGAGCCGTCGTCACCCACACCGGGTATGGGACCTCCCTAGAGGGCTTCGACGCGGAGTGGCGAGAGCTCGTCCTTTTCACATTCGAAGGTGACCGGAGCAACCACTGCGAAATGTTCGACCCAGCAGACCTCGACGCCGCGCTCGCCCGCTTTGAGGAGCTGCAGCCTCAAACACCGCAACCGGAAAACGCGGCAAGCCAAGTGGACCAACGCTTCTGGGCCTACTTCGCGGACCGCGACTGGGACGCCTTGACGGAATTGATCGCCGACGACATCTCCGTAGATGATCGTCGTCACGTCGTGAACGCCGGCGTCCGGCACGGTCGAGACGCGGAGATCGCGAACCTGCAGGCGATGGTCGAGATCGGAGTCAGGAAGATAACGTCAACTGTCGTGGCGACCCGCGGGGCGCGCCTCGCGCTCATCCGACTCGCGAATCAGCACCTGCGGCACGAGGAGTTCGGTCTCGAGCTACTCGCCGTCGTCGAGATCGACGCCGACAACAAGATGGCGGCACACATCGGGTTCGACCTTGACGACATCGACGCCGCCTTCGAAGAACTCGACGCACGATACCTCGCGGGAGAAGCAGTCGCCCACGCGCACACGTGGTCACTTGTGTCGCAGGGCGTCTACGCCGCGCACAACCGGCGCGAGTTAGCCCCAACTACGCCCGACTGGGTGAACCTCGACCACCGGCGCGGAAGAGCGTTCGAGCCAGGCGACATCATCCCGTACGTCCATGCGACGTGGGAAATGGCGCCGGACGTCAAACTCTACGTCGAGACGGTGCACCGGCTGACAAGCATCGGAGCCGTCGTCACACAAACCTCGCGAGGGACCTCCCAGGAGGGGTTCGAAGCGGAGTGGCGAGAGATCGCCCTTTTCACGTTCGAAGGTGACTTGGCCAACCGCTGCGAGCTTTTCGACGAGACAGACCTCGACACCGCGCTCGCGCACTTTGAGGAACTGCACACGGCGGCGCCAAAACTCGAAAATGCGGCAAGCCGAGTAAGTGAGCGCATCTTGGCGCACTTCGCGGCACGCGACTGGGACGCCATGGCGGAGATGCTGGCCGACAACTATCTCACAGACGATCGCCGTCGGTTGGTGGGCGCAGGAATCCGACACGGTCGAGACGGCTGGATCGTGGACATGCGGGCGACCGCTGACCTGTGGATCTCGAACGTTACGTCGACTGTCATAGCGACCCGGGGGCAGCGCCTGGTCCTCGCGCGTGCCCGCTTCTCGCACCGCGATCAAGCGCCCGAGGGATTCCTCACGGAGTACCTCGGCATCGTCGAGATCGACGCCGATGAGCGGATCGTGGCGATCGTCATGATTGACCTCGACGACATCAACGCCGCCTTCGAGGAGCTTGATGCGCGATACCTCGCCGGCGAGGCGGCCGCAAACTCGCACGGATGGTCCGTCATCGCACGGGAATGCGCCGCGTTCAACCGGCGCGAAATCGCCGCAGCGGACTACGTCACCATCGACCACCGGCAGCTCGCCATAATCGAGGCGACTGATCCGCAAGCAGCGATGCGCGCCATCTGGGACGTCACGCCAGACCTCAGCATCCACATCGAGAGGGTGCATCGGCTCAACAGTTTCGGAGCGGTCGCCACCTATACCGCACATGGGACCTCGCCAGAAGGCCTCGACGCCGAATGGCGAATGATTTACATTCTCAACGTCGAAGGCGACCGGATCAACCGTTGCGAAATCTTCGACGAGGCAGACCTGGACGCCGCCCTCGCGAGGTTCGACGAGCTCGATCAGCAGGCGCCGCCGCTTGAGAACGCCGCGACGCGGATCTGGGCGCGTCTAGCCGACGCGTTCAACCGCCGCGACTTGGACGGTGTACTCGCCGTCGGCAGTGCTGCCGCTGGCTATGAGGATCGGCGAAAAGGCCTGGGTGATGCAGTCGACGGTCCAGAACGGCGCAAGGCAGTGCTCGCGGTGTTCGAGATGGCACGCAGCAGCTGGCGAATGGAGGTGGAACCCATCGCCATCCGAGGGGCTCGCCTCTCGGTGATCCGCGGGTGTTACCGCGACATCGACGATGCCGACCGACCGATCACCGTCGAGTTCTTGAATGTTATGGAACTCGGCGACGACGGGCGAATGCAACACAGCGTGAGCTTCGATCCCGACGACATCAACGGCGCATTCGCTGAACTCACGGCGCGCTGGATCGCGTCTGGGGAAGTCGCGCACCCCGAGGTCATCGAGGCGGCGCGCAAGTTCCACGAAGCCACCAACCGTCATGACTGGGATGCCGTAGCTGCTCGCGATGGCGGCGCCACCTACATCGACCACCGGCAGTTGGCGGCGGGTGGGACCAACACAGTCGCCGATCACATGTCGTCCATCCGGACGATGGCATCGCTCATACCGGACCTATGGATTGAGCAGGCGGAGATCCTCACGCACTCGGCCTCGGGGCTTGTGACCTACATAGTGATGAAGGGCACGTCGACTGAGGGCCTTGCGATCGAGCTTCCGCTTGTCGTGCTGATATTCCTCGACGGTGATCACATCGCCCGCATCGAGACCTTCGACGCGGACAAGCGCCACTTAGCCCTGGCCCGGTTTGAGGAACTCAACGTCGAGGGTCAGCCGTCCCAATAGCGGTCCCTTTTGCCGATATTCGCTTGTTCCGCAACATATTTGAACGTCTCGGGAGTCGCGTGAGAACCCGGCGAATCCTGTCCCTCAGCCGAACGTTTGAGGTGTAAAGTATGACTACCGTCACCAGGGGCGGGAGGAACCGAGATGCTTGTGCGAAAGGTGGAACTCGACTTCAGCGACGCGAAAATCAGATGGGCGGAGGATCAACCAGAGTTCTGCCACCTGCTGAACGCAACGTCGAGTTTCCTGCATCACCTGGAATCCTTCCTGAACAAGGCTGTCCGACAGTCTCGTAAGGAACTCGACGCAGCCGCACACCCGGCATTGGATGCCGATGTCTCGATGTTCTGCGCGCAGGAGGGGTGGCACGCCAAGCTTCATGCTCAGTACAACGCCAAACTCGTCGAGTCCGGTTACCCATGGATCGGTCCTGCGGCGGACAAAATGCGCGATGATTTCGCGAGGTTCTTGGCTACCAAGAGCCCGCGATGGTGCCTGGCCTACTCAGAAGGGTTCGAAACGGTCGGGCCGATCGTGTCGCACTTCTTTTTCGAAGAGGCCGGGGACGTCCTGTACGACTGGGATGAACCGACGGTGTATCTCTGGCTCTGGCACTTCGCCGAGGAGTACGAGCATCGGAGTGTGTGCAACCACCTCTTCAAGGAGGTGTACGACAACAACTATCCGGCGCGGATCTACGGCACGGTATATGCGCTGTGTCACCAGTTCTCGTACACATTACGAACGGCAAACGCCTTGATCAATGCGGACCTCGCCGCTGGGCGGATCACGGAATCGAAGCTACGAAGCAAACTCCGCTTCGCCAACATGATGAGACGCTTCTGGGTGTACCTCCTGCCGAAGGTCCTGTTCCGGACCATGCGCCCGAGCTACGATCCGGCAGGCATTCCGCCGCCGAAGAACTCATTGAAGTTCCTGGCCCAGGCGGAACAACGCTATGCCATCCGCAGGCCATCCGAATTCACCGAAGAGCCGGCTGGGTAAGGACATCTACTGATGCGCTATCACCGGTGATAGCGGGTTTGCGGTTCATGTGCAGGTCGCCTGCGTGGTACTGATGTGAGCAGTGTGACCGACGTGGTTCAACCCGACTTACGTCTGCTCACCATCGCCCGGATGAACCGCCGGTGGTATCACGGGGATCCGTCCAGCGCTAGCGCCACCATCGACGACGAAGTCGGCGCCCGTGACATACGAGGAGCCATCCGATGCCAGGAATGCGACCAAGGTGGCGACCTCCTCCGGCGCCCCCACGCGATTCAGCGGCGATCCGGGATGCCCGCCCGGTCCGCGGCGAACGTTGAGGTGCGCGATCATCGGCGTATCGATCATTCCGGGGTACACTGTGTTCACGCGAATCCCGAACTGACCGAGCTCAATTGACGCCACCTTCGTCAGTCCGCGGAGCCCCCATTTGGTTGATCCGTAGGCGCCGTAGCCGGCGAGTCCCTGCAAACCGGCCTGGGACGAAATGTTCACGATCGATCCCCCGCCGGCTGCTTTCATGGGCTCGACAACCGCGCTGATCCCGAGGAAGGGCCCGACGAGGTTGACGCGCAGCATCCGCTCGAACTCGTCAACGGACTGATCCAGAATCGGCGCGACGGCGCAAATCGCCGCATTGTTGACCAACACGTCGACGCGACTGAATTCGTTGCAGGCCAACGCAACCACTTCTGCCCAACCGACCGCGCTGCTCACATCGTGGCGGACGAACCGAGCCGCCTCACCAATGGACGCCGCGACCTCTTGACCCTCGCGTTCGAGTACGTCGGTGATGACCACCCGAGCACCCAGAGAGGCGAACAATCTGGCCTCTGCCGCTCCCTGGCCGCGGGCGCCGCCCGTGATGATCGCGACCTTTCCCGAGAGGTCTGCCAATCCGTCGCTCACCGCGGCTCGTCCTTGCTCATATCGATGCCGGTGACCATGATTTCGCTTAGGCGGCGCGGTAACTCGGTCATCATGACCGTTGTCCTGATACGTCGTGGAAGCGTGACGTATCGTCGCTGATGTTCGACCGCATCCGCGATCGCGTTAGCGACGGTTGCCGGCTCCAAGTCGTCGCGGGGCAGCATGTGCCACCGTTCGAAACGTTCGATTACGCGTCGAGTCGGCCCGAAGCCGCGGATATTGTCGACCATATCCGTCTTGACCGCCCCGATGTGCACCAGCGTCGTTGCCACCGGTGTGCCGCGCAACTCCTGCCGCAATCCGGAGGTGAACTGACTCAAACCGGCCTTCGAACTGCCGTACAGGGTGACGCCCGGAGTGACGCTGACTGCGCCCATTGACGACACGTTGACGATGTGCCCACGCCCCCTGAATACCATTCGCGGCATCACCTGACGGCACAACTCCAGTGGTGCAGCAAGGTTGACCTGCAACAGATCTCGAACCTGCTGCGCCGACGTGTCCGCGAACAAGGAGACACAGTCCAACCCGGCGTTGTTGACAAGCACGTCGATGGGGCCGTCGGCTTCCACCCGGTCGATCAAAGCCTCGACGGCTGCCGGGTCGGTGAGGTCGGTCGGATAGGCCTTGCCGCCGAGCTCGTTGGCGAGCGTCTCGAGCGCATCGCCGCTGCGCGCGACCAGCGCAACCTTGCTGCCGCGCTCGGCGAAGATCTGGGCGATGCTGAGTCCGAGGCCGCGACTGGCACCGGTGATCAGGGCACGAGTGTTTCTTAGCTTCATGGTTTTTGCACTCCCAGCGCATCACGCAACACCGCACTGACATCCGCATTCGCCTGTTCGGCCATCGGTACATCGTCGGGCAGATTGAAGAACCCGTGGAACATGCCGGGATAGCGGCGCACGGTGGCGGGAACGCCCACCGCCCGGAGCCGATCGGCGTACTCCTCGCCATCGTCACACAGTGGGTCGAACTCGCCGGTGACGATGTGCGCCGGCGGCAAACCGGCCAACTCCCCCAATATCGGTGACGCGAAAACGTTGTGATGGTCGCCCTCGGGGCCTAGGTATTGCTGGGTGAACCACCGCTGGTGCTCCAGCGTCAACACACCGCGTGCCGATGGGTCACGAACTTGCTTGGGCTTGCGGCGCTGATCGACCACGGGATAGATCAGTAGCTGAAAAGCAATCGGCGGACCGCCGTGGTCACGGGCGATCATGCACGCGACGGTCGCCAGGTTTCCACCGGCACTGTCTCCGGCGAGCACGAGACGCCCGGCGTCGCCGCCGAGGTCCGATGCTTGCGCGGCAGCCCATTTCGTTGCCGCCCAGGCGTCTTCCACGGCTGCCGGAAAGCGGTTCTCCGGAGCCAGGCGGTAGTCGACCGAGATGACAATGCCCCCAACGCCGTTGGCGAGCCGCCGACAGCACGCGTCATGCGAATCGAGGTCGCACAGCACGAAACCGCCCCCGTGCAGATAGACGACCAGCGGTACCGCGCCGGAGGACGTGTCAGGCGCAAGCGGATGATAAATACGCGCCGGGATCTTGACGGCGGGGTCCGCTCCGGGGATGGTGCGGTTCTCTATGTGCGCGACGGGAACATGCCGGCGTGGTTTGCGGCTCGCTTGCAGGCTGGCCCGGACCTCCGCGGCATCCGCGTTGCCGTCGCGCAGCGAGGCGAATGCCGCTGACATGCGTTGCGCCAGTTCACGCTTGGTGGACTCCACCGCGGTCTGGTTTTCGAGGTCCGGAGGACTCACCTGACACCGCCCTGCTCCAGTAGCCGACGCACCACTTTGCCAGTCGCATTGCGCGGCAGGGCGTCGAGAAACTCGACCTCGGGTGGCACCTTGTAACGGGCGAGGTTGGCGCGCACGTAAACCTTGATCGCCTCACCGTCGAGTGAGGTTCCGTCGGCGAGCACGACATAGGCCTTGAGGTGTTGTCCGAAGTCGGGATCGGCAACACCGAGGACGGCAGCCTCGTCGACACCGGGATGGCTGCAGATGAGATTCTCGACCTCCAGCGGATAGACGTTCTCACCGCCGCTGATGATCATGTCGTCGTCTCTGCCGTCGACGTAGAGTCTGCCGGTCTCATCCAGGTGGCCGACGTCGCCGCTGCTGAGCAACCCATCGATCACTTCCTTTTGCTGACCGTCGGTGTAGGCCAAGTTCTTCACAAACAGCACTGTATTAGCCCGCGCAAATCCCGCCGACGGTAAATCTCATTTATCTTCACCGGCGGCAGTAGGCTCGCAGACGACCGTCTCCCGCAATAAGCGAGGTGGCTCGATGCGGCGCCTTAACAGCATGGACAACCTGTTTCTCAAGCAGGAGAACCACACGCAGCCGCAGCATACGATCAAGGCCGTCGTGCTTGACCCCGCCGCGGCGCACCAATCGCTCACCTTCGACGCGGTCCGGGCTGCCATCCCAGCCCTGGTGGAGAAGGTCGAGCCGTTGCGCTGGCAACTGCTGTGGCCGCGCCTGGGCGGTCGACCCTGGTGGATTGACCGGCCGCCAGTCGACCTCGACTATCACGTCAACTACGCCGAGGCCGAGTCGCCGGGCGGCGACCGCGAGCTGGCGGCGCAGATCAGCGAGATCGTCTCGGTGGGACTCGACTGTGGTCGTCCTGCGTGGCAGTTGTGGTACATCGACGGCCTGGCCGACGGCCGCATCGCATTGGTCCTGAAGCTTCACCACGCCTTGGCCGACGGCCTGGCTTCGGTGCGGCTTCTCGAGACCATCTTCAGCACAGACCCCGCCGAACCGCTGCCGGTGCCTGAACGAACTTTGGTGCACGAACGGCCGCCGAACGCCGCGACGTGGCTTCGACTGCTTGCCATCCACGAGGGCGGCGCGGTGCTTCGATTTCCCCGTGTTCTGATGCGCTCGGCGCGGACGGTCGGGACCATCCGCAGGCGCCGCAAGGCCGGCCGGCCCGGCTTCGCCGACGCGTTCGCGGCGCCCGCCGTGTGTTTCAACGAGCGGTTCACCCTCGATCGGCAGTTCGCCTATGTCAGGTGTGACATGGCCACGATCAAGGAAATCAAGAGCGCGTTCGGCGTAACCCTCAACGATGTCTATCTCGCCGGGTGCAGCGGCGCTATCCGCTCCTATTTGGACCGCCACGGCGAGCTGCCCGCTGAATCTCTGACCACCGTTGTGCCCGTGGCGATTCGCCCACCCGGGGAGGAAATCGACTGGGGCAATCAAGTGACCATATGGAATGTCTCGTTGGCCACCGATGTGGCGGACCCGGTCGATCGGCTCAAGTGCATCGCCGCCAATACTCATGCCGCCAGGGAGGTGCAAGCCGAGCGTGACCTCTGGCTTTTCGGTGACTGGATGGATTACTGGCCGCTGTTCTGGTTCTACGCTCGCGGGTTGCCCATTCTGGGTGCCATGGCACGGCGGCGCCCCACGTACAGCATGACGGTGTCGAACGTTCCCGGCCCGAAGAAGCAGTTGTACTTCGCGGGCGCGCCGATCGAGAACATCATTTCGGTGGGTCCGATCATTTACCCATACGGCTTGAATGTGACGGGCTGGAGCTACCTCGACAAGATGACCATCGGAATGCAGGCGTGCAAGAAAAGCGTGCCTGACGTCTCGGAGATTACCGACGGGATCCCAAGGGCCCTAGCCGAACTCGCCGCGTTGGCGGCCGATCAACGCTCGGCGAAGCCGGCTGCGGAAGCTCCTTTGAGCTAAGTGCGACCATGGCGGCGGCAAGGGTGGCCATTAGGTCGCTGACCGCTCGAACCGACGGCAGATGTCGACGACTGCTTCGTGGTAGGCGATCCCCATCTCGAGGGTGAGACGCGGATGGTCGTTCCCTGCGCGAGCGACCTCGTCGGCCTCCGGCCGGATCGCCCGGAGGGTCGCGGCGAGTTCTTCACTGCGCGACCTGACCCGGGCGAGCAGCTGATGCGCGTCGACCGGGTCGAGCGCGTCGGCGAAAAACAGCTTCACCATTGCGATGTCGCGCAGCTCAAACGGCATCGCCTCGGGGCGGGTGAGCCAGTCGCGGAGAGCTCGCGTGCCCTGGTGAGTGCGCTCGTACACCCGGCGCGGTCGGTTGCCCTGAGGCTCATCGCGGCCGGCCAGCAGCCCAGCCTCCTCGAGCTTCGCCAGGCTCGGGTAGACCTGCGCCGGCGAGATGGTCCAGAAGAACCGAATCGAGAGCTCGACGGTTCGCTTGATCTCGTAACCAGAACGGGCACCGAGGCCGGTCATTCCTAGAACGACGTAGTCCGACGGGTTCAGGGTTGCGGGCCGCATATAAGTCAGGATAACCTATTATCCTGACTGATTCGCACATCGATGGCCGGCACGGAGGTGGATGGAGTCGTGATAGGCACAAAGCTCCCGCTTCGAGTCGCAATGGAAGCCCGAGACCACCGCGCTGTGATGGAGTCGTTCGCCGATAACGCGGTGCTCCGCTCCCCATTCACGGACAACCTGGCGTTCGAAGGCCGCGACCAGATCGACAAGCTCGTGACCGTAATCCTCCCGGTGCTAGAAGATCTCACCTATACCGACGAGCTGCATGCCGACCGGGCCGCGGTCCTTATCGGACAAGCGCGCGTGGACGGCCTGCGAATCCAGTTCTGCGATTACCTGAAGCTGCGCGGCGACGGTCTAATCGAGGAGATGACCGTGTTCTTCCGACCATTGCCGGCGACCACCGCCGCGATGCGCCGAATTGGCGGCGGCCTCGGCCAACGCAGAAGCAAGTTGCGCGGCCAGCTCATCACCACGATGACCGCCCCGCTGGCATTCATGGCCCGGACCGGAGACCGCGTCGGCGTACGACTGCTGCAACCCTGATTCTCGAGCCCGGCAAACCCGATGAGTTGACTTAGGCAATCGTGTAGTCGTGCAACGGGAAGGTCGAGGCTTCGTGTACCGCGTTTCGTGTGGACGTCGGCCGCAGCAGCGTTGCTTCACCGCTGTGGTTGAAGTAGTACGACCGTGACGTGGCACAGTTGCCCCAACGAAACACGGAGTCGCCCAGCAACTGTGTCATCCGATCGAGAAATCGGGCATTGGCGTCTTCGGTTACCTCAAAAGTGGTTGCGCCCCTACGCTTTACCTCGCCGAGCAGCCGATCCAAGTGTCGCATCTGATATTCGATCGTGTTGAAGAACGACAGCCCGGAGAAGGCGTACGGACTGACTAGGTTCAGGAAGTTAGGGAAGCAGGGAACGGACACGCCCTGGTAGGCCTGGAACCTGTTCTCGCGCCACCACTTTCCCAAGTTGCGGCCCCGGCGGCCGATCACCTCGATCGCCGGAAAATTGGCGTCCCACAAGTCAAAACCGGTGGCCAGCACGAGGGCGTCGATGACGTCTTTGTGCCCGTCGGCGGTGACGACACCGTCCGGCTCGATCCGCTCGATCGGGTTTGTCCGCAGGTGCACATGCGGTTTGGTGAAGGCACTGTAGTAATCGTTGGACCAGGTGGGCCGCTTGCAGCCGAAGTCGTAGTCCGGCGTCAATTTCCGGCGCAGCTCCGCGTCACGGACCGACACGAACCGGTGGACCATGGCCAGGTCGCCGCCATCGACGCCCAGTCGGCGGAACTGCCGGTAGTACACCGCAGTCACCGTTATCAGCTCGAAAAAGGTGTCGGTCATCCAGCGGAACAAGCGCTGCGCCAAGGGCAGTCGCGCGAACAGCCATTGAATCCCGGCAGGGATCGCGAAGTCGATCTTGGGCACCGTGTGGATCGGGGTGCGTTGGTAGACGGTTAGATCGGCGACCTGATTGGCCAGCTCAGGGATGAGTTGCACCGCGCTCGCCCCGGTCCCGATCACCCCTACCCGACGCCCCGCAAAACTGTAGTCGTCGTCCCACGCGGCGGTGTGGATCACCGTGCCGTCGAAGCTGTCGATCCCGCGGATGACCGGAATGCGCGGTTGGGAAAGGAAGCCGGTCGCGGTGATGAGAAGGCGGGTCGTCAACGCTTGGCCGCCGGCGAGCGCCACCTGCCACATGCGGGCGTCCTCATCCCATCGGGCACCTTCGACGATCTGATTGAACCGCATGTGGCGGCGTACGTCGTACTTGTCGGCGACGTGTTCGGCATAGCGTTTGAGCTCAGCACCCGGCGCGAACAACCGTGACCAGTACGGGTTGGGCTCGAACCAGTACGAATAGGTGGTGGAC
>Ga0310915_10000459_pt1 | contig 19515 bp, 19 predicted proteins | sample GREbulkMGAN111_FD_202508 | JGI IMG/M metagenome (GOLD analysis project Ga0310915, IMG submission 202508) | Lab enrichment of tropical soil microbial communities from Luquillo Experimental Forest, Puerto Rico - GRE.bulkMG.AN111 | ecosystem: Environmental > Terrestrial > Soil > Tropical forest >...
GACGAGACCCGCAACAACGCGGCCGCCCTAAAGGAGTGGTTGGACGAGCAGGACGGATGACCTGCCCGCCAGGTCCACCGACCAAGCGCACTGCCGGTCGATACCGCTCTCCCTCATACCGGCGAAGGGAGCGATTTCGGGCGAGATGATGCCCGCGTTGATACCGAGAAACCGCATTTCGAGCGCCTCGGCGACGCGCCAGATGCGGCCGATGTCGCGGCTGTAGAAAATAGGCGGCGGCCCCTTCCCTTCCCCCGCTCGCGGGGGAGGGTTAGGGTGGGGGGTGTCGTTGGCCATCTTGATGGCCTCGTCGTCGGTCTTGAAGCGGTATAGCGGCGCCACGGGGCCCGATGCTCTCCTCTTTCGTGATGATTACGTCGGCTACACATCGGTCGATAGCGGCTCAAGCGCCGGGTACCGCGGCCCAGTCGGTGAGCGTTGCACTTCTCAGCGACCTAGCGCTGCGAACGCCGCCACGTGGCCGGGGCCGTGCCGACTGCTTTCTTGAATGCACGCGAAAAGGCGGCTTCGGATTCGTATCCGACCATCTCGGCCACTTGGGCGAGGGACGCGCTGGTCTCCCGCAGATTTTGCATTGCGACCTGCATGCGCCAGCTGGCCAGATAGTGCATCGGCGGCACGCCGATCAGGCGGATGAAGCGGTCGGCAAGTGCCGAACGCGACTGCCCCACCTCGCGCCCGAGCTCGTCCACCGTCCACGGCCGGGCTATATCGCGGTGCAACAGTGCCAGCGCACGAGCAACATGCGTGTCGCGCAAACCGGCGAGCCACCCAGTCTGGCCCGCCGGCAGATTTTCCACGTACCGCCGCACCGTCTCGACGAAGAGCAGCTCGGAGAGCTTGGCCAATACGGTCTCTGATCCGGGGCGGCCGGCGGCTACTTCCTCAGCGGCATAGTGAAAGGTCGAGCGGATCCATTCCGCGGCTCCGCCCTCTTCGAGGCTGAGCTTGAGCACCGCCGGCAAGGTGGCGAATACCGGGTTGCTTTCGGCGCTGTCGCAGCCGAGAAAGCCGCAAACCATCCGGGTGCACGCGCCGTTGCCGCCGTGGCGGATCGTAAACAGCCCGCCGTTCTTGGGCGGCTGGATGATTTCGCTGCTCATCACCGGCGGCGTGCCGAGATCGCTGCCCATCAGGTGCAGGTCGTTGCGCGGCAACAACACGATTTCGCCCGGCCCGAGTACGATGACTTCCTCGCCTTTGCGGTCGATGCGCAGTTCAAACCCGCCCTCGACGACGTAGTGAAAAAGGATGAGATGCGACACTGGCCCGAGCACCGGCTGGCAAAGCTCGGGCGTGAGATGTGATGCGATGCACCACGGCGCGAAGAACTCGGCGTGAAGGAACACGCCGCCGGTCAGATGCGCGACCCTCAACACATCGGATAAAGCGTCCATGTCTCCCTCCTCTGATTATCCGGCGTTCCGGTCATTTTTTCCGGCGGAGCGGTCATAGACCCTTGGCCGTGCACCGGCTTATTGGTTGCGCCATCGGCGGGGTGTTCGACACCGCCGGCACGACAGGAAAGGTAGGGAGAGAAATGATGACTGCAACAGAGGGGATGCTCGACGGCAGCCGGTACGCCCGCTGCATCCAGTCATCCAAGCGGGTTCGCTGGGACATCGACGAGGACGTGATCCGGGGGCGCCGCTTCGACGCCGCCCACAAGTTCCTGCCGGACGGGCTTTCGCTCGCCGACGGATTCACGACCTTGTCGCCTGACGAGAGGCGGTTTGTGAGCCAGATTCAAGGGCGCACTTACGCCAACATCTTTGGACTGGTGGAGCGCTTCATCAACGCGAAGGTTCTCGAGCTGAGCCACGATCACGCACTCGGCGACCAGGAGGCGGTCGAAGCATTGGTGGGGTTTAGCGCCGAAGAGCTGAAGCACCAGACGCTGTTTCGCCGCATCGATGCAATGGTCGGCGAGGTTCTACCGGACGGCTACCGCTTCGACATCGACCCAAACACAGTCGCCCACGCCGTGCTCGGCAAATGCACCTGGGCGGTGCTGGTGCTGACATTGGACATTGAACTCTTCACGCAGCTTCACTATCGCCGGAGCATCGATCCCGACGCCGAGCTGTCGGAGCTGTTCAAGGATGTGTTCCTGTTTCACTGGAAGGAGGAGTGCCAGCACGCAATCCTCGACGAACTGGAACTGGTTCGCCACGACGCCACACTGACGCCGGAGGAACGCGAGCGGGCGGTTGACGAATTCATTGAGCTGGTCGCCGCCGTGGACGGGATCCTGAAGGCGCAGAGCGCAGCCGATGCGGGCTATTTCGTCGCCAATTGCGGCCGTGCGATGGGCTCGGACGAGGCTCGGGCGATCGAGACCGGCTTCCTCGCCGCCTATCGCTGGCAATACATCCATTCCGGCGCCGGGCATCCGCATTTCGCTAGGGCGCTCTCCAGCCTGATCACCGAGCGCCAGGGCCAGCGCATTCAGGCGGCGCTCGCCGCACTGCACTGAGCCGGTCGCACAACTCTCAACTCACTGAGCAAAGGAAAGGAGCCCGTCATGGACGGCCTAGCACAGACTGCTGCACCGAATGTAGTCAACGGCATCAATCTCGACGATTTGTTCGCCCTGATCCAGGGCGTCAAGACAAATCCTACCAAAAGCGTAACCCGCTGGCGGGTCGCCACGACCTGGCAAGGCCAGACCCGCAGCCGCAGCCAAGTCGAGGGCTTTGCCATCGGCGGTGAGGAGGTGAAACGGCGCTTTTCGATGGACATCGACGAGCCGCTGGAGCTGGGCGGCTCGAACCGGTTTGCCAACCCGCAGGAACACCTGATCGCGGCCCTCAACTCCTGCATGACCGTTGGTTACGTGGCGCAGTGCGCAGTGCGCGGGATCGCCATCGAGAGCCTGGTGATCGAGACCGAAGGGGAGATCGACCTCCGCGGCTTTCTCGGCATCGATCCTGCCGTGCCGAATGGGTACGAGAGCCTTCGCTACAAGGTGCGCATCAAAGGCAATGGCAGCAAGGAGCAGTTTGCCGAGATCCACCAGGCGGTGATGGCGACCTCACCCAATTTCTACAACGTGTCCCGGCCCGTGGCTCTCAAGTCGACCCTCGTCGTCGAGTAACACTGCATCGCATAGAGCGACGCGACTGCAGTAGCCGTAGAATGGGTTGAGCGCATAGCGAAACCCATCATTTTCGATGGCGGAAAGGTGGGTTTCGCCTCCGGCTTAACCCACCTTATCGTGTTTCCTCATGCTCGAGGCAAGCGTTGCCTAGCGGTCGATGCCGCCCATGCAGAGGTATTTGACCTCGAGGAACTCCTCGATGCCGTATTTCGAGCCCTAGTGAGCTGGCAGATCGGGACGATGCCGCTTTCCTTCATGGCGCCGAAGGGCCGATCTCGCCAGTGGATTTGACCGAGATGATGCCCTCGTTGATGCCGACGATGCCGTATTCGAGCCCTTCGGCGACCCGCCAGATGCGGCCGATGTCGCGGCTCTAGAAATAGCCGGCGGCCCCCTCCCTTCCCTCCCCCGCTTGCGGGGGAGGGTTAGGGTGGGGGTGTCGTTAGCCATCTTCGTCGGTGTTGAAGCGGTAGAGCGGGGCGACGGGGCCGAAGGTCTCCCCTTGGTGATAATCATGTCGGTCGTCACATCGGTCAGCACCGTCGGCCGAAGAAAGTGCCGCCGAGGCCGAGCGCCTGTCACCGGCAACGACCCTGGCGCCTTTTTTGACCGCGTCGGCGATGTGCGCCTCGACCTTTTCGACCGCCTTTGTGTCGATCAGCGGCCCGATCACCGCGCCCGGCTCCGAGCCGTCGGCGACCTTCATCGCGCCGGCGGTCTCGGCGAGGCGCCTGGAAAAGGCGTCGTAGACGCCGTCCTGCACCAATATCCGGTTGGCGCAGACGCAGATCTGCCCGGCATTCCTATACTTAGCCGATGGCGCCTCGCGCCTCCGCGGTGGCAAGCTCTTGACTGACAGTTCGATATCCCTATCGTCAAATACGGAAACCGGAACTCGCAATGTCCGAGCTCTCCCTCGACGGCGCGTAGAGGTTAGGCACACAAGCAATTAACTCGGATCGACAACACTAGGGAGGCTCATCGTGGCAGACATCACACCCGATCCGATTATGCGGATCGCGACGGGTTTCATGGCGGCAAAGCATTTGTTTGTTGCTAGCGAGATTGGGGTTTTTGAAAATCTCGCGAATGGCCCGGCAACACTCGATGAGCTTGCCGCGAAATCAGGAATTCCGCGGCGCACCCTGCGGATCAGCGCTGATGCGATGGTCAGCCTCGGTCTCTTGGAGCGCGAAGGTGATCGGTACCGCAACAGCGCCGTCGCGGCGGCCTACCTCGCCGGCCGCGCGGGCCCCGATTTGCGGCCGGCGATCCGCCTTCTCGATCGGATCGGCTATCCGACTTGGATGAAGCTCGAAGAAGCCGTGCGACGCGGCGAAGGAGAACGGCATTTTGGCCGTTTCACTGAGGAAGAGCAGCAAATCTTCTCTGCCGGCGTTGAAGCCATCACCGCGGGAATGGCGGCATCGCTGGCCGAACGCTACGATTTCAGCCGCCATCGCCGCGTGCTCGATGTCGGCGGAGGAACAGGCTCGTTCCTGATCGCGGTGTTACGACGCCATCCGACTTTGCAGGCAACACTTTTTGAGCTGCCGGGCGCCTGCGCCATTGCCCGCTCTCGCCTCGCGATCGAGCCCGAAGGGCCACGGGTTGCGGTGGTGGAAGGAGATTTGTTCAAAGACCCGCTGCCCGACGGACACGACGCGATAATTGTGGCGAACACAGCCCACGTCCCTCTCGGCGGCCAACACTGTGGCGTTATTGAAGAGCATGCGCAGTCATGCGGCGGTCGGCGCACGGCTGCTGCTCGTCGATTGGTGGATGGATTCGACCCGCACCCAGCCGCCCGCTGCACCAATAATGTCGGGCGAGTTTCTGCTCATGTCGGGCGAGGCGCAGACTTATTCCGAAGACGAGGCTGACGACTGGCTGACAGAAACCGGCTGGCGCAAGGTCGAACGCCGGCAGCTGGCCGGCCCCGGCAGTGTGATCATCGCCGAAGCCACGTGATCAACCGCTCGCGGCGGTAGTAGCCGCGGCAATGGTCCCTGAAGCCGCAGCTACCCCAGAAGGCAGTGCTTTATCGGTCGATGCCTCCCATGCAGAGGTATTTGACTTCGAGGAATTCCTCGATGCCGTATTTTGAGCCTTCTCGGCCGATGCCGCTTTCCTTCATGCCGCCGAACGGCGCGATCTCGCCAGTGGATTTGGCCGAGATGATGCCTTCGTTGATGCCGACGATGCCGTATTCGAGCGCTTCGGCGATATGCGCCTCGACCTTCTCGACCGCCTTCATGTCGATCAGCGGGCCGATCACCGCACCCGGCTCGAACCAGTCGGCGACCTTCATGGCCCCGGCGGTCTCCGCGAGGCGCTTATCCCTCAACGAGACATCGAAACTCGCAAACATGGTTAAAGCCCGAGAACGCTGACTCAGTGGCTACATGCTGGAATTTTTACTCATTCCGTGATTAGCTTGTGCTCACGCACGGAGTGGTTGAGATGCGAGCACTTTTGGGCCTGATATTAGGGCTTATGCTGGGCAGCGGGATGGCAGCAGCCTTCGAATGTGCCGATGTCACGCTGCCATCCAGCATCGTAATTTGTAGCGATCCTGAACTGATGAGGTTGGCCGACGAGCGCCAAGCGGTGATCGATGAGGCTCGGGCGCGCATCGGCGAAGATCGCTGGCCGGCCCTTTGGGAAAACCAAAAGGCATGGGTCCGATCGTACGCAACAACGTGCGGCATCCCGCCAGACCGCCCGCCGCAAATTCCTGTGCCTATTTCAGTCAAGGAGTGTTTCAAGCGAGCCGCGGAAGCTCGCATCGCGTTTATCCGCGCATACGACGGAACAGAGGGTGCCTCGGCCTCCTCGCCGGCGACAACGGTCGATATGGCAGCGCCACCGCGGTCGTTAAAGCGCTCGGGTGATCAGCGATGGGTAGTCCTCGCGAGTCGTCGGGACGTGGACGAAGCGATTGGTATCGCCCGATATTATAGCGGCGATTTTCCGTCGACTCGGGTTGTCAAAGCAAATAATAGTATTTATGCGGTAGTTATTGGTCCAGAGCATACAACGAATATTCAGGGATTTCGAGAACGAGTCAAGAATATGCGACCGATCCCTGGTGATGCTTTTCTTTCGCGCGGCGATGGTTGGACCGAAGAGGTTTGGCGAATGCGGTCCCCCATCCTCGCAGAAGTGAATTATGACGGGAAAAATCTGGCCAAGTTAGATTATGGCGTGATTTCCTTATCGGTTTCACGGGCGCCGGACAGCACAGCAGGCGGGAGTGGATTCGTCCCGGTGTTGGTGGGTCACATCGGCGACAAAATAGTTTTCACCGTCAGAGGGGACCCGGACGTAGCATCTGGTCAACCGCGGGCGCATGTCTTCTTGATTAAGCTCGAACCTAGCAGGTCGATGCCGCAGGTGGTCATGACATCCTCTACGGGAGGGGCGCACTGCTGCACCGAAACTCACATCGCGACGTCGGATAGCGATGGGCGGTGGTTAGTTCTGAAAGCCGACAGGCTCGACGGCGACGGATACCAGTTTGAGGATCTTGACGGAGATGACGTAAGCGAGTTGGTGAGTATTGATAACAGCTTTCTGTACGCGTTCGACTGCTACGCATGTTCGTATGCGCCCGTCCGCATCCAAAAACTGGAAGGGACCCGACTGCGCGACGTGCACCGCGATTACGCAAAGTTCTTGCGGCAAGATCTGTATATGATGGAATACTCAGCCGAACGAATGCAGGAACTGTGGCACTCCAACGGCTTCTTGGGCGGCTGGGTCGGGGCGAAGGCTTTGGTCGGTCAGTTTGACGATGCGTGGGCTCGGATGCTCCTATCGTATGACCATAACAGTGATTGGTTGCTGGAGGAATGCGCTACGGGAGCGCCTTTGGATAAATGCCCAGCTGGTCTCAAGAGACACGTTTCATTCCCCGAGGCATTGCGAAAGCACTTGATTACTCACGGCTATATCGAGGGGCAAGAAACAGCCGCAGCGGCGGTCCATGCAGTCCCGGCGGAACCCGCCATTACACCACCGGCCCATCCATCTAAACCAGAACAAGACGAGCCGGCCGCTCCGGGCCAAGTCACTGCCAGCGGCTCAGGTTACATAATCACCTCAGAAGGCCACTTGATCACTAATGCACATGTGGTCGAGGGCTGTCGAAGCATTACCGTGTCGGTTGGCACGGATCATGTCCAAGCACGTGTAGCTGCGCGTGACCCCGTCAACGATCTTGCTCTCATTGCAAGCGATCTGAAACCCAAATCGGTCGCGGTCCTACGCACTGGCGTGCGGCTTGGCGAAAGCATCGCTGTATTTGGCTTCCCACTGCATGGGCTCTTGGCGACGAGCGGTAATTTCACGCTTGGCAATATCACCGCTGTCGCCGGGATCGGTGATGACACCCGCATGGTGCAGATGTCCGCACCCGTTCAGCCCGGTAACAGTGGTGGGCCTCTCCTCGATCAGACCGGAAATGTGATTGGGACCGTAGTGGCAAAGATCAATGCAATAAAGCTTGCAAGAATAACTAACGACCTAGCAGAAAACATAAACTTTGCGATAAAATCGTCGATAGTGACATCCTTTCTAGAAGCAAATGGCATCACTTACCGCACTGGCACCCTGGCGAATGACACTCTATCTCCACCGGACCTCGCGGCTCGCGCGTCGAGTTTCTCGGCGTCAGTCGAGTGTCGGTCGTAGTAGGTTGAGGGCGCTTTCCTTCATGCCGTCTAACGGCGGGATTTCGGCCGATATGATGCCGTATTTGAGCCCCTCAGCGACGTGCCTGATGTCGCCGTAGCCTCGCCGAGCCTGTGGTATCGTTTAGCGTGCTAGAGTGCTGGTCCAGCAACCTAAACGAAGTCGCGGAGCATGGGTTTTTGGAGGGACTATTTACGGGAGTTATTTCCGGAGTTTTGGCACGCGTTAGCGCTCACGGACACTCTAGTCATCGGCGTATTCATCGTTGCGGGTATTGCGGCGACTCTTGGCCTTTTCGGTGGACACGCTGAGCATCCATCTTGGTGGGTCGCATTCGCGATTTTTGCCATCTCACTGGTCGTGCTGCTGGTCCGAATGCCCTATCGGCTATACTCCGAGCAGAGAGCCACCGCAAAGGGGCTCACCGACCGCTTAGCCAGAATCTCTGAAGATCGACCTCTCACTTTCAATGGGCTCAGTTTCGGACGTTACGTACAGCCTCATCCTCCTCATGGCGACTGGATCATAGAACGAATCGACCTCGCGTTCGAAATACCGGAGCTGAAAGGATATCGTGGGCTCTGACCGAATTTTTCTTCGAATACCGAGGGACCAGAGAAATGATCCCGCTACCAGTCGGAGCCGGGAAATACTGCCTTCTCGCACGAGAGGCAAATGACTACGGCTTTGATGTGCCCGGGCTGCAGATCCAGTTGCACGCGCTGCGAGTTCCCGCAACGATCCGTTTCGGATTTACCATCGACTATGACAATATCCCGCCTGTGAGAGTGCGCTGTCTGCGACGCATTCTGGATTGCAATATACGACGGCTCTGGTCGGGAGATTGTGACTGGGATGTCAACATCGTTGAACAGCTGGAGTGTTGAATAAGGGCCTCATGGGCAGGCGGTGGGACGGGCACTGAAGGTCTTCTCCTTTATGATAAACATGTCGATCGTACCGGCATAAGCCGAGGTTTCAGGATGGGAAGCTTTCTATGTCCCACACCTGAAACGTAGATTGACATTGCCGGCAGCAAAGGTGCCGCCGCCAAACCCTCCGCCGCTTTGAGAAACCGACCCGCCAAAAGAGCTTTGATAAACGTCGCGTTCAGCAGAGTTTACTACGATGGCATGGAGGCCGCACCCCTTTTGAGCGCAAAACTTCTGTGCGTCCTCATAGGCGATCGAATTCGCGCCTGTAGCACCTCCGCGGATTGCGGAGGCGTGTGCAGAAATCTTGTAAGTATCGTTGCCAGTATCCATGATTTCGCTGGTCATCGCACATCCTGACAACGCAATCGCTGCGGTTGTTACTATGCAGATGAGCCTTGAATACATGGGTTGCATGCTTTCGGCATCGATTTAGCCAGTGGTAGTGGGGTGGGCGAAGAAAGGATCGATACCCATCCGCTTTCTAGGCCGTAAAGGCGGGTTCGCTTGCCGCTTAACCCGCCCTACCTCCAAAGCTGGTCGGCGTGTTTACCGGTCGATGCCGCCCATGCAGAGATATTTGACCTCGAGGAATTCCTCGATGCCGTATTTCGAGCCTTCGCGGCCGATGCCGCTTTCCTTCATGCCGCCGAACGGTGCGATCTCGGTCGAGATGATGCCCTCGTTGATGCCGACGATGCCGTATTCGAGCCCCTCGGCGACCCGCCAGATGCGGCCGATGTCACGGCTGTAGAAATAGGCGGCGAGCCCGAATTCGGTGTCGTTGGCCATCTTGATGGCCTCGTCGTCGGTCTTGAAGCGGTAGAGCGGCGCCACCGGGCCAAAGGTCTCTTCCTTGGTGATGACCATGTCAGTCGTCACGTCGGTCAATACCGTCGGCTCGAAGAACGTGCCACCGAGCGTCGACCGCTTGCCGCCAATCACGACCTTCGCGCCCTTCTTGACGGCGTCGGCGATATGCGCCTCGACCTTCTCGACCGCCTTGGTGTCGATCAGCGGGCCAATCACCGCACCCGGCTCGAACCCGTCGGCGACCTTCATCGCTCCGGCGGTTTCGGCGAGCCGCTTGGTGAACGCGTCGTAGACGCCGTCCTGCACCAAAATCCGGTTGGCGCACACGCAGGTCTGCCCGGCATTGCGGTATTTCGAGGCGATGGCACCCTTGACCGCCATCTCGATGTCGGCGTCGTCAAAGACAATGAACGGCGCGTTGCCGCCCAACTCCATCGAGGTCTTCTTTACCGTCGCGGCGCATTGCTCCATAAGCAATTTGCCGACCTCGGTCGAGCCGGTGAAGGTCAGCTTGCGGACGGTCGGGTTCGAGGTCAGCTCGCCGCCGATCTCGTTCGACGGGCCGGTCACGCAGGAGAAGACACCCTTCGGCACCCCGGCACGCTCGGCTAATTCGCACAAGGCCAGGGCCGAGAACGGGGTCGCGGTCGCCGGCTTCAGCACCATCGTGCAGCCCGCGGCCAAGGCTGGGCCCGCCTTGCGGGTGATCATTGCCGCCGGGAAATTCCACGGCGTGATCGCCGCGCAGACGCCGATCGGCTCCTTGGTGACGACGATGCGCTTATCGGCGGCGTGCGCCGGGATCGTATCGCCATAGACGCGCTTGCCCTCCTCGCCAAACCATTCGATGAAGGCTGCCGCATAGGCGATCTCGCCGCGCGACTCGGCCATTGGCTTGCCCTGCTCGGCGGTCATCAGGGTCGCGAGGTCCTCCTGGTTCGCCATCATCAGGTCGAACATTTTGCGCAGGATCTGGGCGCGCTCCTTGGCGGTCTTGGCGCGCCACGCCGGCAGCGCCTTGTCCGCCGCCTCGATCGCGTGGCGGGTCTCCTCGGCGCCCATCCGTGGGACTGTGCCCAAGGTCTCGCCGGTCGCCGGGTTGGTGACCGGGATCGTGCCGCGGTTCAACGCGTCGACCCACTTCCCGTCGATATAGCATTGCTGCCGGAACAGTTTCGCGTCCTTGAGCTTCACGGCACTCCTCCCTCGCTCGGATAAATCATCGGTACGGATAATTCATAGGTACGGCTGGGCCCGATCTTTGGCAAGATTGGCACCCGCACGAGACTGGACGAAAGGCGGCCCGCGATGGCGACCCCGACGCAACCTCTGAGCAAGACCCTGACGGTAAACGGCCTCGCTTTGCATTACCTCGAATGGGGCAAGGAGAACGCCCCGCCGATCCTCTGTGTACACGGCTACACCGGGAGTGCGGACGCGTTCAATGCGCTCGCCCGGCACCTGCAAGACCGGCATCACCTCCTCGCCCTCGACGTCCGCGGGCACGGCGAGAGCACCTGGTCACCGGCCGGCGCCTATCGCTATGAAGATCAGGCGAGCGACCTTGCGGAATTCGCGAGGCGGCTCGAGCTCCAAAAGTTCGTGCTGATCGGTACCTCGATGGGCGGGATCATCGCGATGACCTACGCCGCCGAGCACGCCGCGCGGCTCGCGGGGCTCGTGATCAACGACATCGGACCCGAAGCCGAGGCCGGCACGCAGCGCATCACCCAGATGGTCGGCAGCCGGCCGGACGAGTTCGCGACCCTGGAAGACGCGATGGCCTATCGCCGGTCGGCTTCGCCGATCCTCGCCGCACGCAGTGCCGAGGACCAGCACGGGCTGGCGCTCGGCGTGCTGCGCCAGCGTGCGGACGGTAAATGGGTGTGGAAGATGGACCCGGCCTATATCCAGCAGCGGGTCGAGCGTGGCCCGCCAGTGCGACCTCCGCTGTGGCCGGCGCTGCGGGCCCTGTCCTGCCCGACCCTCGTGGTGTGGGGCGCGGAAAGCGACGTGCTCTCGGAAGCGCAGGCGCGGCGCATGGCCGAGGCGCTGCCGCGCGGCGAGCTGGTCAGGGTCCCCGGCATCGGGCATGCGCCGACCCTGGTCGAGCCGGTGGTGCTCGTGGCCCTCGACCGCTTCCTGGGCGCCCTGCAAGGCCACGCTTCTTCAGTAGGTCGATGAGGTTCGGCGTGTGATGTCGGCGACGAGCACCGTCCGGATCTCGCTCTTAATGGCAAAGATTATCCGCCACGATCCGATCCGGCGGCGAAATGCGCCTTGATATGTGCCTTTAAGCGGTCTGGTATCTCCACTGCGAGGCTCGCGCTTCATTTGGAGGAGGGCCGCTTCAACTCGCTCTCGGTCGCGAGCCGGGATCCGCACGAGCGCTCGCTCGGCCCGGCTACTTAATCTTACGTCCCATTCCATAAAGGACGTCGTCAAGGCGGCGAGTTTTTCCCTCCATCAATTCCCGCTCAGCCTCGTCGAGCGCTTCGAGTTCGCCCGGCTGTGGTTCTTCGGGGACCGGCGTCAGCACAATCCGACCGTCCTCGCTCGTCACCTCGAGCTCGTCGCCGTCGCGCACATCGACCTTTGCGAGAATTTCCCCGGAGAGCGGGATAGTCAGTTTACCGCGGCGCACCGTGGCCCTGGGCACATGATCCTCCTGGTCTTGTCGGGTGTAGCCATATTGTCCCGTTTGCTCCGCCGCAACCCCTTCTCGCGAGAGCTTGCAAAAAGCCGATCGATGTCATGGTTTCTCAATGGCCTTTATTCCTTGACAAATTGCAGCAACATATGCTAAAATAGCAAATATGATCCGGTACGTCGATCGACAATGTATGGGCGCGCTACGATGCGGAGCGTGGATCGCAAATCGTTGCGGAGAGGGTTGCGCTCCGCAATAAGGAATTGGCGCCTGTATTTTTTCTGCAGAAACAGGCGTTAAGATTTTTTCTGCAGAAACAGGCGTTAAGGAGAATGTCTCAAAACGTTATTCTACCGTTACGCTCTTCGCGAGGTTGCGCGGCTGATCCACGTCGGTGCCCTTGATGACGGCGGTGTGGTAGGCGAGGAGCTGGATCGGGATCGCATAGAGGAGCGGCGCGACAAACGAGTCGCAGCTCGGCACCGCGATGCCGAAGGCGAGGCGGTCGGCGAGCCGGGCGATGCCGGCGGCGTCTGAGATCATCACGACGCGGCCACCGCGCGCCATCACTTCCTCGACATTGCCGAGGGTCTTCTCGAAGAGATCGTCGCGCGGCGCCAGCACGATGACGGGCACGTTCTCGTCGATCAGCGCGATCGGCCCGTGCTTCATTTCGCCCGCGGCGTAGCCCTCGGCATGGATGTAGGAGATTTCTTTGAGCTTGAGCGCGCCCTCGAGCGCCAGCGGATAGGCGCTGCCACGGCCGAGATAGAGGACATCGCGGGCGAGCGCGATCTCGGCGGCGATCTCGCGGATGCGCTCGTCATGGTTCAGCACCTCGCTGGCACGCGACGGCACCTCCGTCATCACGCCCACCAGCTCCGCCTCACGCGCATGGCCGATCGCGCCGCTCGCCCGCGCCAGCGTCACCGTGAAGCAGGCGAGCACGGCGAGCTGCGTCGTGAACGCCTTGGTCGACGCGACGCCGATCTCCGGGCCGGCCAAAGTCGGCAACACGATATCGGCCTCGCGCGCGATTGAGCTTTCCGGCTGGTTGACGACGGCGATGATCTTCTGCCCCTGCGCCCGCGCGTAACGCAGTGCCGCCAGGGTGTCGGCGGTCTCGCCCGATTGCGACACGAAGATCGCCGCGCCGCCGCGCGGCATCGCCGGCGCCCGGTAGCGGAACTCGGAGGCGATGTCGATTTCGACCGAGATGCGGGCAATCCGTTCGAGCCAATATTTGGCGACGACACAGGCATGGTAGGCGGTGCCGCAGGCGATCATCGTCACGCGGTAGAATTCGTCGAGCGCAAAGGGCAGCTCCGGCAAATGGACGGTGCGCGTCGCCGGGTTGATCAGCGCGTTGAGCGTGTCGCCAATGACCGCCGGCTGCTCGAAGATCTCCTTCTGCATGAAGTGGCGGTAATTGCCTTTGCCGATCAGCGCGCCCGAGGCGGCGGATTCGCGGATCGGCCGGGCGGCTTCGGCATTGGCGGCGTCGAAGACCGTCACTGTGCGCGACGTCACGACCGCCCAGTCGCCCTCTTCGAGATAGGTGATGCGGCGGGTCAACGGCGCGAGCGCCAGCGCATCGGAGCCCAGATACATCTCGCCGTCGCCATAGCCGATCGCCAGCGGACTGCCGCGGCGTGCGCCGATCAACAGGTCGTGCTCGCCGGCAAACAGAAACGCCAGCGCAAACGCGCCCTCCAGCCGAGCCAGGGTCTTGGCCACCGCGTCGCGCGGCGACAGGCCCTTCTCGAGAAAATGCGTCGCCAGGATCGCCACCGCCTCGGTATCGGTGTCGGTCCGGAACACATAACCCAGCCCTTCGAGCTCGCGCCGCAAAGCCTGGAAATTCTCGATGATGCCGTTGTGGACAACGGCGACGCGGTCGGTGGCGATCGGGTGGGCGTTGGTCTCGATCGGCAGGCCGTGCGTCGCCCAGCGCGTGTGGCCGATGCCGATCACCCCGTGGACCGGCTCGTGGTCGAGGCGTCGCGCAAGGTTGACGAGCTTGCCCTCGGCGCGGCGGCATTCGATGCGGCCGTCGACGAGGGTCGCGATGCCCGCCGAATCATAGCCGCGATATTCGAGCCGGCGCAGCCCTTCGATGAGGCCGGGCGCCACCGCGTCCTTGGCGATGATGCCGATGATGCCGCACATCAGCGGTTCTTCCCGCGCAGCCGCTTGCGGATTTCCGCCGCGCGGCCCGGTTTGTCGACCTGCCGGCCGCGCGCGATCGACAGCGCGTCCGCGTCGACATCGCTGGTGATGACGCTGCCGGCGGCGACGATGGCGCCGTCCCCCACAGTGACCGGCGCTACCAGCGCGGTGTTCGAGCCGATGAACGCGTTTTCGCCTATGGTTGTTCTAAACTTGTTGAACCCGTCATAGTTGCAGGTGATCGTGCCGGCTCCGATATTCGTGCGTGCCCCGACCTCGGCGTCGCCGATATAACTGAGGTGATTGGCCTTCGCGCCGGTGCCGAGCCGGGCCGCTTTGACCTCGACGAAATTGCCGACGTGCACGTCCTCTGCAAGCACCGCGCCCGGGCGCAGCCGCGCAAACGGACCGATCCGCGCGCCGGCCCCGACGACAGCGCCTTCGAGGTGCGAAAACGAGCAGATCCGCGCCCCCTCCCCTACTGCGACGCCAGGGCCGAACGTGACGTTCGGCTCGATGACGACGTCGCGGCCAAGCTCCGTGTCGGCGCTGAGAAACACGGTCTCGGGCGCCACCAAGGTGACACCCGAATCCATTGCGGCGCGGCGCAGCCGGCGCTGCATCAGCGCCTCGGCCTCGGCGAGCTCGGCGCGGGAATTGATCCCGATCAGCTCTTCAGCCGGCAGCTCGACGGTGCGGCAGCTGAGCCCCTTTTGGCGCGCAATGCCGACGACATCGGTGAGGTAGAATTCGCGTTTGGCGTTGTTGCGGCCGAGCCCTGCGATGAACTCGCGGAGATGGCGTGCCTCGACCACCATAATGCCGCCGTTGACAAGGCCGATGACCTGTTCCTCGACGGTCGCGTCGGCGGCCTCAACGATGCGCTCGAGTGTCCCGTCGGCAGCCAGCACAAACCGGCCATAAGGGCCGGGGTCGGCGGGGCGCATGCCGGCGACGAGGACCGTCGCCTGGGTGCGGCGCCGCTCGGTCAGCAGCCGCGACAGGGTCTCGGTGGCGAGAAAGGGCGTGTCACCGTAGAGCACGAGAATCTCGTCGATGTCGCCGTCCGGCGCCAGGCGGGAATCGAGCCGCCCGAGCGAGGCCCGCACGGCATCGCCGGTGCCGAGCGGCGGATCTTGCACAACGGTCTCGGCCGGCGCGACGCTGCGGGCGAGATCGTCCATCTGCAGCCCGACGACGACGATGGTTGCGGCCGGTGAAAGCGGACGCACAGCGGCGAGTGGATAAGCGATCATCGGCCGCCCAGCAACAGGGTGCATCACCTTGGGGACGGCTGATTTCATTCGCGTGCCGCTGCCGGCGGCGAGAATAATCGCGGCAAATCCAGATTGGCTCATCGACAGCCCAGAAGCAGAACAAACACGAGCAACCGCACCGTTGCGCGGCGCCGCGGGAATTACAACACACAGATTGTTGCAAAATGTATACCGGATTCAGGCTTCGATATTTTCATTGATCCTAAGCCGGCGCGCGTAGTGGCTCCTTAGATGATGCCGCGGACTGCGGTTGCGGAAATGCTTGTAGGGAACGGCACAAGACCGCAGACTTCCACAATGAAATCGGGGTTTCTGCTGATCTTCGATCTCGACGGCACCCTTGTCGACAGCGTTCCAGACCTGCACGCTGCGCTGAATGAAATGTTGCGTGAGCGCGGTCGTCGCCCGTTGTCGCCGCCGCAAGTCAAACGCATGGTCGGGGACGGGGTCCCGGCGCTCGTTGCCCACGCCCTCGCCGCGAGCGGCGCCGATCCGGCCGAGGCGCGGGCAGCGCTGCCGCGCTTTCTCGAAATCTATGAGGCGAACGCGGCAAATCTGACGCGCCCCTATCCCGGCGTGCGGGAGACCTTAGGGGCGCTGCGCCGCCGCGGATATCGCACCGCGATTTGCACAAACAAGCCGCAGCGTGCGACGCTCGCGGTGCTGCAGGGTCTCGGCCTCCTGCCGCTGTTCGACGCAATCGCCGGCGGCGACCGCTTTCCGGTCAGAAAGCCCGATCCCGGTCATCTGATAGCGCTCATCGCGGAGCTCGGCGGCAGCCGCGAAGCGGCGGCAATGATCGGCGACAACGAAAACGATGCCGCCTCGGCTCGCGCCGCTGCGATCCCGTTGCTGTTGATGCGATACGGCTATGCCCGGGTTGACCCCGACACACTTGCCGCCGACGCCATCCTCGACCACTTCTCTGACCTGCCCGGAGCGCTCGATCGCCTCGGCCTCATTCCAAAAAGCGAAAATACTGACCGCCTCCGCGCAATTCCGCGAGATCGGCCGTGAAAGTGCCGAATTCGCTCCCGAATTCCATGCGCACCGGCACCATCAGGTCGGCCTGCAGCAGCCGCACCAACCACACCTTTCCCTGATCGGTCGCCTCGTTGCCGCTACTTTCCGCGGGAAAGCCGGCAATCCTGCGCCGCCACATCCGGCACACGCGGGTCCGACCGCCGATGTCCGGCAAGACCTCCGGCGGGGCGTCGGCGAAGCCCAGATCGTAGCGGCGGCGGCCGTCGAAGACTGCGAACGTCAACGCGCAGGAGCCGCTGCGGGCGAGGTGGCGCACCAGCGCCAGATACACGGTCAACTGGTCGATCGTGCCGCGCATCTGCGCCGCGGTCACCGGAACCGCCGGCCAGCCGACAGGCGGCCTTGTCTCTGCCGTCACCGTGCCGTCCACGCCATAGTAGATGCGGGTGTAGAGGTCGAGGCCGCGCCGGTGCGTCTCGGCCTGCATTGCCTCCGGCAGCAACGCGCCGTCGGAAATCCTCCCGCGCACATCGAGCCGGCTGTGGAGGGCGAGGAAAACATCGGCGAGCCCGCGTGTCTTGGCCTCGGCGGCGATCACATAGCCCTGGTGCGATTGGTCAACCGTCGCCGTCAACGTCAGAAAATGTAAACCTGCGGTGGGGCCGCCGAACACTTCAAACCGCAAGAAGATTCGCTCCGGCTCCTCGGCGCCTACCGACCCGCCCTGAATTACGAGCACGAGCAGCGCCAGAGCCTTCCGATGTGCGCCGGGTAGCCATGGGCGGAGCATGATCGTCAAGATATACCCGTCGGCGGCCCGGTGAGCGCCTTGACATGCCGCCTCTGCGCCCCGCTAAATACAGCGGGCCAAGACGGGCGCGTAGCTCAGCGGGAGAGCACACCCTTCACACGGGTGGGGTCACAGGTTCAATCCCTGTCGCGCCCACCAGCCTTTCCAATTCAAAATGTGCGGCAGCCGCGTTTACAGCTTCCGCAGGACCCTCCAAGTTGTGATCTTCGTCCAATCGCCATCAGGGGCGACGATGATTGGGTGGTCGAGGACGAATTCCGTCGCTTCAAGGCGCGCGGCGCATTCTTCGGCAATGGCTTGCAGCTGCGTTGCGTCCGACCACCAGCCGGGCCGCCGGCCATATTCGTCGATCGTGTACAGCAGACTGATATGCGGCGACGGCGGCTCAGCCGCATCGATGGTCTGCTGCAGTTCCTCCCGGAAGCGGCTGAGTTCGGTAGTGCTCTCGATTTCGATCACGACGGCCCGAAACGGCGTCGTCGTCGAATAGGATATGCCGGTCTTGCGGACGGCGAGGGGCAGCAGCCTGCTCCTCCGCACGTAACCGGCGGCGGCTTCGATTTTCGCAGGGTTCAAATCCCGTGCGCTGCATACCGTCAGATGCGGCTCGAATGCCGCGGTTCCGTTCCGCCTCGCGAGAGCAGCGATCAGGCTCCGCAGCATTTGCTGCTGATCACCGGTGGGCTGCAGCCAAACCGCGGCGGGCATCCAGCGACTCGTCAGATCCCTTCTTTGAGGGCGATGCTATTTCATGTATGGCGACCGGTTCGATGCGTCTTCGGGGCGCGGTACGACCGGTCGAAGCGGTGGGGCCAGATCGGCTGGCGATCGGCGCCGCGCATCTTGCTTTCATCGGCAGGACATCGCTCATTTGCCGCATTCACTCACCTATCCTCGCTTTACCGCCCCGCAACCGACCCCACGAAAAAGTCCCGGAATAACCTTTCTTAATCCACGAGCTTACATAGTTATTCGCTGTGAGAGTCAGTGGCCGTTCGAGTTGAAGGTGCGTAATCTGGGCCGGAAGACTTTCGCGCGGGTGAGCACGTCGGACCTTAGCACAACGAAAGCGGTCTACGGCGCGGCTCGACAAATGTTTGATCAAGGGCGTGTGCTGGGGCTCTTGGATGTCCGTCAAGGCTGAGGTGCTGAACGCTTTGCGCTGGAGCGCGGCCGGGCGGGTGGTCGGCCAGCTGGGTAGTTGGGCGATCACAATCTACGTGATCAGGATACTCGACCCGGCCGATTACGGCTTGATGGGCATGGCCAGCATTCTGATGCCGTTCGCGGCCCTCTTAAACGAACTCGGCATGATCCCGGCCTTGATCCAGTCGCCGCGCGTAGACGAGCAGCTGATTCGGCAATTATTCGGCTTTGTCATCACCTCGACAGTGCTGATTTTTTGTGTGCTGTTCCTTGCCGCGCCGGCGCTGGCGGCTTTCTTCAACGAGCCACGGCTCACACCGATAACGCGTGTGCTGGCTGCTGCGATGGTGGTCGGAGGGGTTTCTGCAGTACCCAATGCACTGTTGGAGCGGGAGCTGCAGTTCAGAGGCATTTCTCTGGTCGAATTCTCGTCGATGATCGTCGGAAGCCTGGCGACCCTTGCCTTGGCAATCGAAGCATTCGGCGTGTGGTCACTCGTCATCGGCCAGGTGGTGGCAACAGCCGCAAAGACCATCGGTATCCTGGCCGTCAGCCGATTTCGTCTGACGCCGCTTTTTGGATGGAGCCGGCTCAGATCATTCGTCACCTTCGGCGCCAATATCACGGGACAACGGGTCCTGTGGCACGCCTATTCTTCGACCGACGTGTTGCTGATTGGCAAACTCTTGGGCGACCATGCGCTCGGCGTCTACTCGGTCGCCTTCCAACTCGCCACTTTACCGGTATCAAAGGTATTTGGCATCGTCAATCGAGTGGCGTTTCCGGCCTATGCGCGACTTCAGCATGATAACCGACAGGCAGCAGATTACTTCATTGCCAGCGTCAAGCTGACTTGGTTCGTTTTCTGGCCGATCCTTTGGGGCTTGTCGAGCGTATCTGATGAGTTTGTCGAAGTC
>Ga0310915_10000461_pt1 | contig 19506 bp, 16 predicted proteins | sample GREbulkMGAN111_FD_202508 | JGI IMG/M metagenome (GOLD analysis project Ga0310915, IMG submission 202508) | Lab enrichment of tropical soil microbial communities from Luquillo Experimental Forest, Puerto Rico - GRE.bulkMG.AN111 | ecosystem: Environmental > Terrestrial > Soil > Tropical forest >...
TGCGCCCGCCGTCGATCGGGCGCAGGACGGCGGAATGCTACGTTCGGTGGATGACAGTTCCGTGTCAGCGCGCGCGCCAGGGTGGCGGCTAGGCGGAGAAGGCTGACCTATCGAAGCATTTTTCGAGACGCGACCAGTCTCCCTTGGGAAAGCGCCAAAGCCCTGCCTCGTCCCTATCGGTCGCTCTCGCGATGGACGTCGTGCACGACAATGCCTGCGCCTTCAACCGGCATTCTTAGCCACTCCTGCTTCTTGAGCGTGCGCTTGGTATCCTCGTAGCCGCTTTGCCAATGCTCGCGCATGGAGGTGCCCGAAAATTCATAATCCTTGGCATGCCCTTCATAAGCTTTCTGCTGGTAGATCAATTGCAGGATCGTGATCTCAGGGAGGCTTGCGAGCTCCTCTCGCAGCCGGCGCTCGTCGTCCGACAGCCGGTCATCGGAGATTTTCCGCAGCGCGGTATGAAGGCGGGCCTTCCACGTATGAATCCGTCGATAGACGTCGGTGTTGTAGCGCGTGCGCGAGGAATACATGATGTCTTTGTGACGCGCCATGACATCCTGGATGTCGCGCGGAAGCACGCCGCGCGCGCTGAAAAGATCGACCTGGAAGATGAGAGTGTTGAGCGGGTCGTCCTGGTCGAGGATATATTGCAGCGGGGTATTGGAGACGATCCCTCCGTCCCAGAAATGATCGGTTCCGATTTTGACCATGGGCAGCGCCGGGGGGAGGGCGCCGCTTGCCATCACGTGCTCCGATCCGATCGTCTCGTGTTGGTTGTCGAAATACACGAAGTTCCCGGACAGCACGTTCACCGCGCCCACCGAAAAGCGTGTTCTCTTTTCGTTGAGCAGCGAGAAATCGACCAGCTCTTCGAGCGTCTCGCGCAGCGGCGCATTGTCATAGTAGCTCGTGGCGCTTTGAGCCCCGGCAAAGCTGAACCACGGGGTTGGATGACGCGGCGCGAAGAACCCGGGCTGGCCTTGAACCAGAGTCATCCACGAACTGGCCGCGTTGCGTGCCTTGCGAAAGACGTCGCCATCCGGCGTGTAATTCCAAATCTTGCGTTCGGTAATGCGCTCCCAAAACGTTCTCAGCCGCTTGAGCCGCCATTGCTTCGAGTTGCCGGCGATGATTGCGCAGTTGATGGCTCCGATGGAGACGCCCGTCACCCAATCGGGCTCGATGTCGGCCTCGCTTAAGGCTTGAAACACCCCCGCCTGGTAGGCACCCAGCGCTCCTCCGCCCTGCAGAACGAGGGCGATGCGATCGCACCTTTCAGGCTTCCAACCGCGCGCCAGCCGCTGGTAGTCAATGTCTGTGGCCGCGACATCCATGGAGCGCTCCCGCTGACGCCCGCACCATGGAAGACGCCCTATGACGCCATCATGACACCGAAATATCTTTGTCCGGCGCCGTTCGTCCGTCCGTCACATTGTCGCAAATTCTTGACCGCGGCACGGATCCGGCTGTGCGCTTCGCAATGTCTCAATCCACGACGATATTGTTCTTTTTGATGACCTCGCCCCAGCGCTGCGCTTCCGCCTGGATGAAGGCCGCCATCTCGGCCGGGCTGTTGCCGATCGGCTCGACGCTCGCGGTGCGGAACCTGGCCTGCACGTCCGGCGCCTTGATCACGTCGACCGCGGCTTTGGCGATCTCGGCGGTCAATGCCGGCGCTGTCTTCGGCGGTGCTGCGAGCGCGAACCAGCCGGTGGACACGAGGCCCGGCAAGCCGGCCTCGGCCGTGGTGGGAATCTCGGGCAGCACCGGCGAGCGGCGGGTATCGGCGATCGCCAAGATCTTCACCCTGCCGTCGCGGAAGGGCGGGCCGCCCGCCGCGATATTCCCGAAGAAGACGTCGACGTGGCCGCCGATCATGTCGTTGAGCACCAGCGTTTCGCCGCGGTAGGGCACGTGCACCATCTGCGTGTCGGTCATGCCCTGGAACATCATGGCCGTGAGATGGGGCGTGGCGCCGTTGCCTTGGCTGCCGAACGTCACTTTTCTCGGATTTGCCCTGACATAGTCGATCAGTTCCTTAAGCGAGGTCACCGGCAGCTCCTTGCGCACGATGACGACGTTCGGCACCGAGCCGACCACGGTGATCGGCACGAAGTCCTGGGGTTTGTAGGAGAGGTGCTTGTAGAGCGTCTGGTTGATCGCGAGCGGGCCCGGCGGGCTGAGCAACAGCGTGTAGCCGTCTGGCTCGGATTGATAAGCGAGGTCGGCGCCGATATTTCCCCCGGCACCGGTCTTGTTCTCGACCACGACCGGCTGTCCCCACTTGGCCTGAAGCTTCTCGCCTATAATACGGGCCAGCACGTCGTTGATGCCGCCGCCGGGGAAGGGAACGATGAACTTCACGGTGCGGGTGGGAAACGCGCTTTGTGCAGCCGCGGAGGTCGCAACGAGCGCCGCAAAGATTGCGGCGACCCATGCCGCGACGAGTCCCTTCATTCCTGCCTCTCCCGCTCCGATGCCGCCTCGCCGCCCGCCATCAAGGTTGGTAGCGTCCGCCGAAGGCCGGTTGGCTCTGGCCCAATCCGGGAAGCTCCCACACGCCCGCGCCGCCCGGATTCTTGTCGGCGCCGATATTGGCGTTGATCAGATACGGCCGGCGCGACGCAAGCGCGGCTCGTAACGCATCGGCAAGATCGGCGGCGCGGTCGACGTTCACGCCCGCGATGCCGGCCGAGCGCGCCATGGCCGCAAAGTCCGGATTGTAGGGTGCGCCGGTGTCGGGGTGGCGGAAGTCGGTCGCCAGCTCGCGACCGCCGAGATAACCGCGCTGCAATCCGCGGATCGAGGCATAGGCGAAGTTGTTCCACACCACCCAGATGACCGGCAGATCGTATTCGACCGCGGTTCCCAGCACGCTCGCGTGCATGAAGAAGGCGCCGTCGCCACACACCGAAACGCAAGGCCGCTCGGGTGCCGCGAATTGTGCGCCCAAAACGCCGGCGACGCCGAATCCCATCGGGCCGAAACCCATCGATCCGATGAGCGAATCCGGCCGCCTCGGATTGCAGAACTGGATCAGCCAGTTGTGGTGGACGCCGATGTCGCTCACCAGAATGGCGTCCTCCGGCAGCACTTTGTCGATCTCGTGGGCGGCGCGCTGGGGATGGATCGGCGAGGCATCCTCGACAAATCCCGGCGCGATGAACGCGTTCCATTCGCGGCGATAGCCCTCGATGGTGTCGAGCCATTTCGCGCGCGTTGCGGCCGCGTCTGCAAGCCCGTCACGCGACTCGAGCTCCGCCAGCACTTGGTGGAGAAAGGTGCGCACGTCCGCCATCAGGCCGAGCGCGACCGGATAGTTGCGGGCGATCTCGTCGGGGTCGATGTCGACGTGAATGAGCCTGGTGGGCGGGATCGTGAACGAATAGCCCGGCAGCCACGAGCTCGACGTGCGGTCGTCGAAGCGCACGCCGAGCGCAAGCAGCACGTCGGCGGTGCGCGCGGCGTGGTTGGCCTGATAGGGACCGTTGCGGGCGATGAGACCGAGCGCCAGGGGATGGCGGGAATCGATGGCGCCGGTGCCGCTCGCCGACCACGCGACCGGAATGCGCAAGCGTTCCGCCACTCGCAACAAGTCCGCCGCCGCGCCGCCGTATTTGACGCCCTGGCCGACCAGGATGACCGGCCGCTTGGCCGTGAGCAGCATGTCGACGGCTTTCGCCACGCCGTCGGGATCGGCGCCGCAGCGGCAGGAAATGTTGGCGTTCCACTCTTCCGGCTTGGGGGTTTCCTCGGCGGCGGCTTCCTTGAAGATGTCGAAGGGAACATCGAGCACGACCGGCCCCGGCCGCCCCGTCACCATGGTCTTCCATGCTTGACGGATTGCGAGCGGGACCATGTCGCCGCGCGTGGGCTGGAATACGCGTTTGCAGTAGGCGCGCACGGTGGACGGAAAGTCCGCCTGATAATGGCGATAGAGTTCCTGAAACGCGCCGCGGTTGAATTGGCTGGTCGGCACGTTGCCGGTCACCGCCAGGAACGGCACGGAATCGAGATAGGAGTTGGCGAGCGCAATCGGCAGATTGGCCGAACCCGGACCGCAGGAGGTGAACGTCGCCGTCGGCTTGCCGCCGACGCGGTAGTACACGTCCGCCATGAAGCCGGCGACGCTCTCGTGGTGGACGGAGACGGTTTTGATGTCGTCGGAGCGTTCGTACAGCGCGTCGATGAAGCCGATATTGCCGTGGCCGCACAGGCCGAAGACGTAGGGCACCTTTTCCCGCACGAGATAATCGACGATCACCTGACCGCCGTCGAGCATGTTCTTGGACATGGGCGTTGGTCTTCGCTGTTATTCCGGTTTGATATTCGCGTCCCTGATGATCTTGGTATAGCGCGCCAGCTCCGCCTTCAGGTAGGCCTCCCATTCTTCGGGTTGCGTGGCGAGCGGCTCCATTCCCTGCGAATCGAGCTGCGCGACGACGTCGGGCGCCGCGACCGCCTTCGCCACCTCGTCGCGCAGGCGCTTGGCGATCGCCGGCGGCGTGTTGCTCGGCGCGAGAATCCCGAACCAGCCGGAAATCTCGTAATCGGGCACGCCCGCTTCCATCACGGTCGGCACCTCGGGCAGCGCGGGCGAGCGCTTGGTGCTCGTGACCGCGAGCGCGGTGACCTTGCCGGCCTTGGCCTGCGTGACCATGACCGGCATGGCGTCGAACATGCCGTCGATATGGCCACCGAGGAGATCGTTGAGCGCCGGCCCCGCTCCCTTGTAGGGCACGATGGTCAGCTTGATCCCGGTCTTGGCCTTCAACAGCTCGGTCGCCAGGTAGAGCGAGCTCCCTGTCCCGCCGCCCGCGCCGAACGCGAGCTTTCCCGGATTTCTGTTGGCGTGGTCGATCAGCGCGCGCACGCTTTTGATCGGCAGATCATTGCGCACGACCAGGATCAGCGGTCCGGTTGCCACTTGGGTGACGGGCGTGAGCCTGATGAGGTCGAATGGATAGTCCGGATGCAACGGCTGGGTGATCAGCACGCTGGTCGAAATGAAGAACAGCGTGTGGCCGTCGGCTGTAGAGCCCGTGAGTTCCCGCAACGCCGGAATGAAATTGCCGCCGGCTTTGTTCTCGACGAAGACCGTCGTGCGGAGGTTCTCGCTCATCTTCTGCGCGACGAGCCGCGCCATCACGTCGGTCGCACCGCCGGCTGCCAGCCCGACGAGGAGGCGGATCGGCTTGCCGGAAAGGTCCTGCGCCGTGGCCGCCGGCGGCGAAGGGCAGAGCAACACCGCGCAGGCGACGAGGCCCAACACCGTCCGACGTTGCATGCGGTCCTCCCTCGCTATGCGTCAGGCACGGCTTTCGCTCATCACCGTGATGCGGTGAGAGCGCGGCTCATTCCGGCTTGATGCCATGGGCATCGATGAACTTCGTCCAGTTTGCGATCTCGTTTTCGAGCTTCGTTTTCAGCGCATCGCCGGGGGCGTAGCCCGGCTCGATATCGAGATTGGCCAACCGTTCCCGCACGCGCGGATTCGACAGGGTGGTCGAAACGGCCTTGTCCAGTTTAGCCTTGATGGCGTCCGGAACTCCTCTGGGAGCGAAGAGTCCGAACCAGAAGCGCAGGTCCACGTCCGCGGTCTTGACCCCGGCTTCTTTGAGCGTCGGAACGTTCGGCAGGACGGGTGAACGCTCGGCGCTGGTGACCGCGAGTCCCTTGATCTTGCCCGCTTCGATGAGGCCCTTCGCAACCTGGATCGACGCCATGTTGAGGGCCACGTGCCCGGCGATCACGTCGTTCATGGCAGGCCCGCCGCCCTTGTAGGGGACGTGAACCGCCTCCATTCCCGTGGCCGCCTTTATCACTTCAAACGTCAGATGCGAGACACTGCCGATACCGGCGGAGGCATAATTCATTTTCTGCGGCACCTTACGTGAATAGGCGATGAGTTCGTTCACCGAATTGGCTTCCACATTGTTGGCGACTGCCAGAACCAGCGGCGATGTCGCGGCCGTTGCGATCGCGTCGTAGTGCTTGACCGGATCGAAGGAGGAGGAGGTCTTCTTATAGAGGGCTTGGCTGATCCCGATCGCGTTTTCCGCCATAAGGAGCGTGTAACCGTCCGGGTCCGACGCCGCGACGTAGTTCCAAGCGATGTAACCGCCCGCGCCGGGCTTGTTCTCGATGACGACGGACTGGCCCAGCGCCTCTCCCAATTCTTGCGTGATCTGGCGGGCAAACGTGTCCGTCGCCCCGCCGGGCGGGAATGCGACCACCAGCCGGATCGGCCGGTCGGGATAGGAGGAGGGGCTCTGCGCCTGCGCCGAGATCGCGGTGGTGAGCACGGCGGCCACAATCGACCACCAGCGAAAGCGATTGCGCATGATCCGCCTCTAGGTTGCGTTGGCCGGCGCATTGCCCGCTGAGCCGGAGTCCCATTGGATCACGCGCCGGCGTCTGCGTCGACGGGGTCGGACCTCGCAGCAAACACTTTATCGTCGCAGGGGGTCGCTTACATATTCGCAAGCAGCCAGTCGCCGATGTAATCGACGCCGAGCTGGCGGTGATCGACCTGGCAGTGCTCAGCGCCGCCGTCCTCGGCGGTGAAAATCTTCATGTGCTTGCGCGTCGAGCCGACCCGCTCGTAGAGTTTTTTCGCCTCCGCGAGCGGCACGATCCGATCGTTCTCGCCGTGCAGCACGAGAAACGCGCATTCGATCCGCTGTGCGACGCCCTCGAGCGTGAACTTCTTCGCCCATTCGAGCGCGGTCTCGTTGTCGGGCGCGCCCACCACCCAGCGGAATTGGAAGATCGAGGTGGAGCTCGTGCGCGGATCGGCCGCGAGCTTGGCCTTGTTGTCGGCGACCCAATCATAAATGTTCCAATGCATGGCGCCGAACGCGACTGCCGCGGCGTAGCGCTTCTCGAAGGCGGCAATGCGCGGCGCGTGATAGCCGCCGAAGCTGTAGCCCATGACCGCGACGCGTTTGGGGTCAACCTCCGGGCGAGAGGCGACGTAGTCGTAAGCCGCGGTGCCAGCGACCTCGTAGTCGTGACGACCGTGGATGTTTCGCAGCCGCAGCGCCTCGGCCTGGCCGGGCCCGTCAATGGCGAGCGTGTTGATCCCGCGCTTGGCGAAATCGAGGCCGGCAAAGATCACGCTCATTTCCTTGGCGTTGTCCATGCCGTCGAAGAGGACGACGGTGGGGCGCCGGCCGCTGCCCGCGCCGCGCACGAAATAGGCGGGCAGGCTCGTTCCCTCGTAGGGCACCTCGACGCGCTCGATCTCGGGATAGAGGCGCTCCATCGCGGCGTGATAGGCGCGCAGCGCCTTGCGATACATCGCCATCTTCTCCGCGCCGGGCGGGATGAAGCGCTCGGCGCTGTAGTAGTAGTTGCCCGCGCGCATGTAATGGTGGCCGGCGGTGATGGGGCGCCCTTCCGCCGCGGCGGTGTCGGCGACGCCGGCGATGCGGTCGGCCATCGCCGCCCATTCCTCGCGCCAAACCCGATCGAGGTCGGCTTCCGCGGCGCGCGCCTCGAGCCGCCGGCCGACGCGCTCGACCTCATCCATCGCAACGGCGGCGTAAGGCACCATGCCCTTGACGATCTGCATGGCGTTGCTCCAGCGCAGATTGCCGGGAAAATGCACGGCCCAACTATTTGCTGCCGCCGGCGCGCTGTCATCCTCGGTCATTCGCTTGGTTCCTCCCTGGCCAATACATGCGGCAGTACAATTTGGATCCGGCGACGTTCCGATCAGACTTGGCGGGATAACTGCGCGCATCACGGAGAAACGCATGCGCGCCTGCTTTTCCCCGCCCCGTATTGGCGTTATCCTGACGCTTCGGGGCTAGCCTCCGAGCGCGGGCGTAGTTCAGTGGTAGAACGACAGCTTCCCAAGCTGTATGTCGAGGGTTCGATTCCCTTCGCCCGCTCCAACATACCGCTGCATAACTCACCGTACATCTTATCGAAAAGATAGCCTCGCGGCGCAATAACGCAGTTCAAGGAGATCACCCTTGCTGATTGATTGGCACGTCCACATCAACGACCCCAAATATCTCGGTCCGCCGTATTGGCGGCATCCTGTTCCAATGTCGGTCGAACACGCGTTGGCGGCTCATGAGCTCGCTGGTCTCGACAAAACCGTGATCAGCAATGCGGTGCACTATATCCGGTTCTGCAAGACTATGGGTGAAACCGTCGCCGCGCTGGAAAGCTCGAACCGCTATCTTGCAAAGTGCCGCGATCAGCATCCGGACAAGTTCGTGGCGATGGCGACCTGCGTGCCCGGCGGGGGCGATGAGTGCCTGAAGGAGTTGGAGCGGGCGGTGAAGCAGGACGACGCGCGCGCGGTCATCATCAACTCGAGCCACCACGGTCATTATCCCGATGAAGACGCGGCAAAGCCATTCTTCAAGCTGGTGACCGACCTCGATATTCCGGTCTTCGTCCATCCAGGTGACGCAACCACTCCCGCCATGGCGGACTATCGGCTGGCGTCAAGCGTGGGTCGCCCGGCCGACAACTGCCTTGCGCTGGCGCGCCTGATTGTACGCGGCATCTACGAGCAGTTTCCCACCCTCAAGCTCGTCGGCAGTCACCTCGGCGGCGGTATTTGCGAAGTCATCGGGCGCATGGACTACGCATACGAGCTTCTCGACTTCTCTGTTTTCCTCGGCAGCTACGAACCGATGCTCATCAAACATTCGCCAAGTCACTATTTGAAGAAAATGTATTTGGACTCTGCCTGCTACGCGCCCTTCGCCGCCGAGATGGTCCTCAAGACAATTGGCGAAGATAACTTCTTGTTCGCCACCGACTCGCCCCCGATGGTTCCGCTCAAGATGAAGGGCTTCAACATGATGAGCAAGATCGGGATGACTTTACAGCAGTACAACAAGGTTATGGGCGGCAATGCGGCCCGCCTGCTCAAACTTAACTGACCGCCTTGGAGAGAATGGTTGCCGCTCACCCGCTAGCACGAGGCACGGCTAGCTTCGTTGGTAGGAGGAGGAAAAGGCAGGCAGGACAATACAATGAAAAAGGCAACTGCCCTTTGCTTGGCGCACATCGCGATGGCCGCAACCGGTTTGCCGGCTCTGGCAGATGGCGTGAGTGCGTCCGACTACCCGAACAAGAGTATTCGAGTCGTGGTGCCGTTCGCGGCAGCCGGCGTCACGGACATTGTCACTCGCATCCTGTTTGACCAGATCGGGCAGCGCCTCGGCCAACCCGTTATCGTCGATAATCGGCCAGGCGCAGGCGGCAACATCGCGGTCGATCAGGTCGCCAAGTCTTCGCCTGATGGCTATACGCTGGTCGTTGCCGATCCATCCAGTTCGTTGCCCGCCAACGTCACGCTCTTTCCCAAGCTCACCTTCCATCCGGTAAAGGATTTGGTCCCGATTGCTATATTCGGAACCACGGGTGCAGTGGTGATCGTGACCAATTCGCTGCCGGCAAAATCCATTCAGGAATTTGTTTCCTTAGCGAAGAGCAAGCCGGGAGAATTGACTTACGGTTCTACGGGAAACGGTACGCCGGGCCATCTCAACGGCGCGCTGTTCTCAAGGCTCGCCGGAATAAAAACCGTCCATGTACCCTATCGCGTTGGCGGGCAAGGCACGACAGATCTCATTGCCGGCCGGATTTCATTTTGGATCGCTCCCATCCCTACGAGACTGCAGCAGGTCAATAACGGAGAGCTTCGTGCGCTTGCCGTAGCGGGAAATACCCGATCTGCCGATCTGCCCGGCATCCCGACGATCAAGGAGAGCGGTATCGGTGATTTTGATGCTTCGACCACATACGCGCTCTTCGCTCCAAAAGGAACGCCGCCAGAGATTGCCGATAAGCTTTACATGGAAATCAAGCGGGCATTGGAGAATGAGGACGTCCAACGGCGATTCCGCGCCGCGGGGGTTGAGCCCAAGCTCGGTGGTGGAGCCGACGTGACGAGGCTTCTAGAAACGCAAATCCCGTTATGGGCGAGCGTCATAACGGGTGCCGGCATCACGATCGATTGAAAGACAGTCGCTCCAGAACGGCAGCTCCCCAAGCCATGTCGGGGGTTCGATTCCTTCGCCCGCTCCAACTCTCTGCGTCGCCATCATTTTTCCCCAGCCTCCAGTAAGACTACGCGCCTGCAAGCGTGGCCATCTGCGAGGCCGGAGGAAGATCGTATGCTGCCGCTGAGAATCGTCTGCCCGTTGGCCATGTTCATGATCCTGACCTCTGGGGCTTCTGGGCAGGACGTCGACGATGCGTCGTTCGGGAATCTTGCGAAGCAATGTCAAATGAGAGCGTCAGTTGCGGCATCTTCAAGAGCAGCCAAGATCAAAGACGAGGCTATTGCGCAGCATCAGGCCTTCAATGGAAGCCGTGTCGACCGGGCAGGACGAATGGTCTTTTTTGGACACTCGGAAGCGGAGAGCGACCAGGAAACAGACGGCAACGTTTCTGCGCGACAGATCCCATGGCGTCAGGTTTTGGAATATTGGGAAAAACTCAATGACAGGAAAATAGGGGAAGGCGCCGGGGGTGCGCTCCAAGTGTGGTACTATCCCGGTGCTCTTAGTGACGACCCGCCATCCGTTCTCCATCGGAAAAAAATTCAGCTACGGCGTCTCTTGAAATTCATATCAGGACTCGATCTGTCGCAAATGGGGCCGGAGTCCGCCGACCTACGAGAAGCTCTGCAACAAAGCGTAATCCGCAGTAGTATAAGCGACGTTGCGTGGTCAGCCGCCTTCGTATCTTCCATTATGCGCGCTGTCCCCCTCGCCGAGGAAACCGAGTTCTCCTATGACGCAAGTCACGTGACCTATATCACCTCCGCCGTTGAACAATCCCTGAGAGATTTGGTCGGCGGCGAGAGCACCAGCTTTTACCGTGCTTGCGATCCCGACACGACCAAACCTCGGATTGGTGATCTATTTTGCTATCACAGGCACATCGAAGGTACACCACACCCGTACGCTCAAAGAGGGGCGTCCCTGTTCAAGTCGCTTTTCCGCGATATAGCGAAAGGTGAGGAACCCATCAGCCGCAGTCACTGCGACATCGTTGTTAGGGTCGACAACGATTCCAGTAAAGTCACTGTGATAGGAGGCAACGTCCAGAATTCCGTGACCGAAAAGGTACTTAACCTAAATAAAAAAGGCGTTCTTTCTACAGCTCAGGGAAGCACTGTGTGCGATAGCTACAACCCTGATAAACCCACGTCGGGTGGCGAGCCCAATTGCAATCCGAATAGGCAGAAGTGGTTCGTGCTCCTACAGGCAGCGATCTGATAGACCGCGCGTCTCTTTCACTCGGCGACGATTAGCGCATCGAGCGCCGTGGCGCCACCTCTCTTGGCGTGGACCATCAGCGGGTTGACATCGATCTCGACAACGCCGGGCGTGGTCTGCATCAGCCGGCCGAGAGCGAGGACGGCCTTCGCCACCGCTTCGACGTCGACGGGCGGCGCGCCCCGGAATCCGGTGAGCAGCTTCGCCGCGCGCAGCCTGTGCAGCGCCTCGACGATCTGCGTTTCGTCGGCATCGACCGGCAGAAGCTCTACGTCGCCCAGCGCCTCGACCCAAATGCCGCCGAGCCCCACCAGTAGCACCGTCCCCCACGCGGGATCGCGTTTGGCCCCGATCATCAGTTCGAGGCCCCTGGGCGACATGGTCTCGACCAGGCAGCCGTCGAGCGTCACGCCGGGCGCCACGCGTTCGACGTTTTGTTGTATCGTCTCCCAGGCCGCGCGCAGCGCCGCCTCGTCAACCAAATCGAGCATGACGCCGCCGGCTTCGGTCTTGTGCGGCAGCGCCGCGGCTTGTGCTTTCAAGGCCACCGGATAGCCGACACGCTTGGCGACAGCGACGGCGTCGTCCGGGGCGCGGGCAAGCTCGCCATCGGGCACGCGGATGCCGGCTGCCGAGAGGATTTTCTTGCTCAACCACTCCGGTTGCGTGCCCTTGCCGAGCCTCGGCATGCCTGCAAACGGAGCGGGATTGGCGGGCACGCGGGCGCGGGCGAGCGAGCGTCCATACCGTGTATAGAGCGTGATCGCGCGCAGCATGCGGTCCGAGGAACGCGAAAACACCGCGGGACTTTCGTTGACGGCCTGCACGATGTCGGGAGGGAGCGGCCAGGTATCGCCGAGCGCCACCATCACCTTGGGCTTGGGTGAATCCGCCATGCCCTTGTTGAAAGCCACTGCCACCCCGGCGTAGCTCATCGGAAACGAGATGAACAGCATCCCGACATTGGGATCGTCGAGCAGCGCCTTGACCGCGATCGGCAGCGCGTCCGGCGAGAAGCCGGCAGTCACGTCGAGCGGGTTGCCATAGTTTCCGTACGCCGGCAGCACCTCGCGGACCTTCTTCAGCGTGGCCGCATCGAGCGCGGGAAGCTCGAGACCGGCTTCGTCGGCGAAATCGTTGGTCAGCGCCACGTACGCGCCCGAAGCGGTGAGAATGCCGGGCCCTTTGGTGGGAGGGACCGGATAGCGCACCAGGAGCTCGACCAAGTCCATCATCTCATCCATGCTGTGAACCACGACGGCGCCGGCGTCCTCGACCTGGGTGCGTATCGTGGCGAAATCGCCGATCAGCGCGCCGGTGTGCGACTGCGCGGCCTTGCGCGCCTTGGCGCCGCGGCCCGCCTGCATCAACACGATTGGCTTGCCGGCGGCGCGTGCGCGGCGGCAGGCGGCGAGGAAGTCCTGAGGCCGGCGAATTTGCTCGCAGTAGATCGCGATCACGCCGGTGGAGCGGTCGTCGGTCAGGAATTCGAGGAAATCGGTGCTTTCGAGCCCCGCCTCGTTGCCGGTCGAGATCACGTAGGTGAGCGGAAGGCCACGCCCATCGGCGGCGCGCTGGAAGTGGCCGAGCAAGCCCCCGCTCTGGCCGACAAAGGCGACGCCCCGCTCGACGCCGTGCTGCGCCTCGCGCGCGTAGAGCATGTGCAGCCAGATGCCATCCACGTTGTTGGTGACGCCGAGGCAATTCGGCCCCACGACGGCAAGTCCGCCCGCCCGCGCGGTGGCGGTGACGGCGTCCTGTGTCGCCTGATCGCCGACCTCGGCGAACCCGGCGGCGAATATCAGCGCCGAGCCGACGCCGCGGCGCGCGCAGGCCTCGACCGCCGCGCGCACGCCTGCAGCCGGCAGCGTGAACACGGCGAGGTCCACGCCCTCGGGCAGCTCGTCAGGGCTCTGGAGCACGGGCCTGCCGTCGATCGTCTCGCTGCTGCGGCCAACGAGATGGATATCGCCCTTGAAGTTGTTGAGCTTGAGCGATTGCAGAATGACTTGGCCGGCGCTGCCCGCACGCGCAGAGATCCCGACGATGGCGAGCGAGCGCGGGCGCAGGAATCTGGCGACGGCCTTGGGACCGCGCGCGTCGTGCGGACCTCTCATGCCGGGCCGTTGTCGGGCTGGAACATCATGAGATGCGTGCCGTCGTCGAGCGGATGCCAGTAGGGTTTCACCTTCATGCCGACCTTCAATTCCGCCGCCGTGCAGTTGACGATGTTGGCGATGAAGTTGACGCCGGCGTCGAGCGTGACGCTCACCACCGCGTAGGGCTCGGCGCCACGGAAGGCCGGCGTGCCGCGATGAGTGACGGTGTAGGAGAACACCACGCCCTTGCCCGAGACCTCGCGCCATTCCACGTCGCGCCGTCGTCCGGTGAAGATACTCACCGGCCGCGGGAAGTGCTGGTATTTGCCGGTGGCCTTGCAATACTGGATGACGAGCTTCTTCTGCTTCGTCCCCTCCCAATAGGGCTCGGAGAAGTCGAAGTGCTTGATGGCGCGCTTGACGCCCACCGTATCGTTGAGTGCTTTGGCCATGCTCGCCTCGCTCATTCCGGAACCAGCACCAGCGCCGCGCTCGACCCCCAGTTGCGTCCGTAGTTGATCCAACCGATGCCGGTCACCAGCGCGTTCCTGGTGTCCTTGATCTGCCGTTTGCCGGCTTCGCCCTGCAATTGCCGCACCGCCTCGACCAGGTTGTGCGAGGAGCACGCCGCCTGGCCCGCGGAAATCTGACCGCCGCCGGTGTTGAGCGGCAGATCGCCGTTGTAGGAGAAATCGCGGTCGCGGATGAACTGCACGCCTTCGCCGGGCTTGCAGAAGCCGAACGCCTCGAACTGCAGCATGATGGCAATGATGAAGTCGTCGTACGGGTGGAACGAGGCGATGTCCTTGATTGTCAGTCCCGCCGCATCGAGCGCCTTCTTGCCGCAGATCTCATGGCCGCTCCTGGTCACATCGACCAGATTTTCTCCACCCTTGAAGTTGGTCCGCTCGGCATAGCCGATCGGGATGATGGTCTTGGTGAGGCCCTTTTGCTTGGCGCGTTTGCGACTCATCATGATCAGACCGGCCGCGCCGTCGGCCCGCATCACGCAGTCCAGCAGCCGAATCGGATCGGCGATCATACGCGAGTTCATGTAGTCGTCGATGGTGATGGGCACGCGCAGCTTCTCGCAGGCGTTTTCGTTCAGCAATGCGTGGTTGCGCTGCGTGACCGCGAGCTTGCCCAGCATCCTGTAGTCGAGGCCGTACTGCGCCTCGTAGCGGCGGCTGAGCAGGCCGAAGGCGCCTGGCGGCCCCATCAGGCCGTAGGGGTCGGTCCATTCGCGGCGGTAGGAGTGGCTGTGGTTGGTATGGTCCTCCAGCACGTGGGTGTCGGCGAACAGCAAGAACGCGACCTCGCACATCCCGTAATCGATCGCCGCCGCCGCCCGGGCGACGCAGCCCGCCGCCGAGCAGCCGCCGGTGTGGACTTGCTCGCAGAAGCCAACCTCAAGCCCCAGCACGTCGGCCGTGGTCTGCGCCCAGAACGGATTGCCGGCGCCGGTGCCGGTCAGGCCCGCCATCACCAGGCCGTCGATCTCATTCTTGTCGACGCCGGTCTTGTCGAGCAGGTCTTCGAGAATCTCGCCCGACAGCACCCATACGTCGCGATCGCTCTTCTCCATCACCTTGGTTTCGGCGTATGCCACGATCGCGTTGTCACGCAAACCCATTGCCCGCTCTCCCTGAAGAACCTTCGGCCCATTGCGCGAACGTCAGTCCGGCATGCTGACCCGCGGCGCGGTTTTGTTGAGGAACTGGTGCAGCCGCTCGATGGATTCGGGGCTGCGGGTGTACTCCGCCACCATGCGCTCGAAGAACAGCCCGTCGTCGTAGGACATGTCCTGGAGGCGCGGCAGGCTGTTGGTGATGGCGAAATTCGACAGCGGTGCGTTCTTGCAGATTTTCGCGGCAAGCTCCTTCGCCTTGGCCATCGACTGCCCTTTGGGCACGACGTACTGAACGATGCCGTAGCGCTCGGCTTCGTCGGGCTTGAGCACGCGGCCGGTCAGCATCATGTCCTGCATGCGGGCAAAGCCGAGTAGCCGCGCCACGCGAACCGAGCCGCCGCCGCCGATGAAGATGCCGCGCGTTCCCTCGGGCAGCGCGAAGAACGTGGATTCGTCGGCGACGCGGATATGCGCGGCCGCGGCTGTCTCGAGCCCGCCGCCCAGCGTTGCACCATGCAGCGCCGCGATGAAAGGAATGTTGCCGCGCGCCATCGCTTCAAAAAAGGTGTTGCGATTGAACGGAAACGGCAGCCGCTCCGAGCGGCCGTTCTTCCAACTTTCCGCGGCCCAGCGCAGGTCCAGCCCGGCGCAGAAATTGTCGCCATGGCCGAAGATGATGCCGCATTTCGCTTCCTCGCCGGCGCGATCGATAGCTTCCCGCAACTGTCGCATCACGGTCGGATTGAAGCAGTTGCGCTTGTCCGGACGATTGAGGCCGACCAGGGCGATCTCCCCTTCGAGCTCGTAGGTGACCGTTTGTTCTTCGCTCATGAACTGCTCCTGCTTTTAGCGAGGCAAATCCGGCCCCCGCCGCGATCATCTTTCTCCTGGAACGCTACGCCGTCAGGTCGGCGGCCGCGGCATAGCGTCGTCGTTGCGCTGCCGCGTTCCCGAACAGCGACGACAGCAGCATCGCCCGCTTGAGATAGAGGCCGATGTCGTGCTCGTCGGTGAATCCGATCGCACCGTGAAGTTGGATGCAAGCCTTGGTGACGATCATCGCTTCTTCCGACACCTTGGCTTTCACCGCGGCGGCCATCGCAGAATCGATGCGGTAGGCGTCGTTGTTGGCCGCGACCTGATACACCAGCGATCGCGCCGCCTCGATCCGAATATAGACGTTTACCGCCTGATGCTGCAGCGCCTGGAAGCTGCCGATGAGCTTTCCGAACTGCTTGCGGATGCGCAGGTAGTCGAGCGTGATCTCCTTCGCCCTTTCCATCGTGCCGAGCAATTCCGAGGACAGCGCCAGTAACGCCAGATTGTAGAGCACATCTACCGCGCCGCGCGATGACGAATGCGCTGCGATGAGATCGCCCGGCGCATCCGCAAGGCTGAGCGTCGCAAGCTTGCGGCCCTCCGCCGTCTGCGACGGCGATAGCGTGCAGCCGGGCGCATTGTGCGCCACATAGCAAAGGACGGGTCCATCGCGCCTGCCGGCGCTGACGAGAAAGCCATCGGCGCCGTCGGCGCAAACGAACATCTTCTGTCCGGTCAAACGGAGCGCTCCGTCCTTCCCCGCCGCTCGAGTGCGCGGCGCAAGCGGATCGTCGCCGTACGCGCGCTCTTCGAGCGCCGGGACGACGAGTGCCGCGCCTGTCATCACCGGCTCGAGCATCGGATGCGGCCTGCGCCCCAGCGCCAGGGCAGCAGCCGAGATCGCCGCAAGCCCGATCGGCTCGCAGACGAGCCCGCGCCCGGCCTGCTCAAGCACCAGCGCGAGTTCGGTCAGGCCGAGATCGAGGCCATTCATCGAGCTCGGAACGAGCATGCCAAGCCACCCGAGTTCCCCCGCCTGCCGCAGCCGTGCCGGCGCGAAGCTCGGATCCTGCCCGCGAAAACCGCGCGCCACCTTCGGCCCCGCCGCCGCGATGAATTTGGCGGCGCTGTCGCGCAACAGAGCCTGCTCCGATGTCAGATGCAGCTCCATGGCGCGATCGCACCGTCCGTCAACTTGGAAGGTTCAAGATGCGGCGGGCGAGGACGTTGCGCTGGATTTCCGATGAGCCGCCATAGATTGTCGCACGACGCGACTGGAGGAACGCTGCTGCCACATCCACCTCGCCGAAATTGCTCGCGATCGGCTTGTCCGCCGGCGCGTGGCCGCCTGCCGCCTCAATCAATAGATCGTTGAGCGCCTGAAGAAGCTCGCACGCAACAATCTTGATCACAGACGATTCCGGCCCGGGGCTCTTCTCCTGATTGGTGAGCTCCACGGCATGGCTGAACAGCGCCGACAGCGCCATGACATTGATACTCGCCGCCGCGAGACGATCTTGGAAGGCCGGATCCGCAATGATACCGGACGCACGCGCCATCGTCTTGATGCGCTCGAGCGCCATCAACGAGAATTGCGGGTTCGAGGTCGCCAGGCGCTCATGTCCCAGCAGCGCATTTGCGATGCGCCAGCCGTCATGCAGCTTTCCCAACAGGTTTTCGACGGGAACGATGACATCGTCGAGAAATACCTCGCTGAATTCCTCATCGCCCACGATCGTCTTGATCGGTCTGATCCTGATGCCGGGGCTGTGCAGATCAATCAGCAGGAAACTGATGCCGGCGTGTCGCGGCTGAGCCTGCGGATCGGTGCGGACGAGCGCGAACATCCAGTCCGAGTGATGTGCCCAGGTCGTCCAAATCTTATGCCCCCGCACCACGAAATGATCGCCCGTGAGCGTTGCCCGGGTCGCCAGGCTGGCGAGGTCGGAGCCCGCGCCGGGCTCGGAATAGCCCTGCGCCCAGATCACGGTGCCCGCAATGATGGGCGGCAGATGCTGCGCCTTCTGTGCGGCGGTCCCGAACTCCATGAGGATGGGGCCGATATGATTGAGACCTTGAGCCGGCAGATGCGGCGCGCCGATGCGCGCCATCTCCTCGGTCATGATGAGCTGTTCGTTGAGCGTGGCGCCCATTCCGCCATATTGCTTAGGCCAGTGCGGCGCGATCCAGCCTTTGCGCGAGAGCGTGCGATACCAGGGCATGAGCTCCGCAGGCGGCGGACGCGTTGTGCGGCCCCGAAGCGCGAGCGGAAGATTGGCTTCCAGCCAGGTCCGTACTTCCATGCGGAATTGGGCTTCGACGGGGGTATCACGACGGAACATGGCGAGGAAAGTTTTCGATGCTGATGCGGGTGAAAGGTACCGGGCAGAGGGCCGCAAGACTCACTCTACCTTGATGTTGGCGGCCTTTACGACGGCGGTCCATTGCGCCAGCTCGCTTGCGAGCAACTTGCCGAACTCGGCCGGCGTGCCGATCTTGATCTCGGCGCCCAGCGTCGCCAGTCGCGCGCGCGTCTCAGGCTGGGCAAGGCTATCGCGGAACGCGGCGTTGAGCTTGTCGATGATCGCGGGAGGCGTTCCGGCTGGAGCTACCACGCCCAGCCAGAACGGCGCTTGCAGCTTGGGATAGCCCGCCTCCGGCGTCGTCGGCACGTCGGGCAATTTCGAGAAACGTTCGGCGCCGGCGATCGCCAGCGCACGCAGGTTCCCGGATTGGATGTGGGGCAGACTGCTGGTGGCCGGGTCGGCGATGATCTGAACTTCGCCAGCTACCGCGGCGGCGAGCAGTGGCGCCGTGCCGCGGTAGGGCACGTGCACGATGTTGACGCCGGTTTCGAGCTTGAACATTTCGGCGAGCAGATGCGGCGCGGTGCCGAAGCCCTGCGAGCCCCAGCTGATCTTCCCCGGATTGGCCTTGGCGTAGGCCACGACCTCGGCCAGCGATTTCACCGGCAGGCTCGGGTGCACGGAAATGATGTTCGGCGTCACCATGAGCAGGCCGACCGGCGTGAACACCTTGGCCGGGTCGTAGCCGATGTTGCGATGCACGGCTGGGCCGGTCGTTAGCGCTCCTCCGGGGGTCATCAGGATGGTGTAGCCATCGGGATCGGCCGTCGCGACCGCCTTGGCGCCGATGCTGCCGCCCGCACCGCCGCCGTGGTTCTCGACCACGATGGTCTGGCCGAGTACGGCGCCGAGCCGGTCCGAGACGATGCGCGCCATGCCATCGGTCGGGCCGCCGGCCGGGAAGGGTACGACGATTCGGATCGGCCTGGTTGGATAAGCTTGGGCATGCGCGAGGTCGGTGCCGGCGAGCGCCCATCCGGCGCACAGCGATGCCGCAAGCAGCGCTCTCATCATCTTAGTCGCCTCCCGCGTGGTCGGGCGATGCGGGCCGTAGTCTAGCGCGGAATTCCTGAGGTGACTCCCGGTCGGGCGTGAATATTTTACGTTTTCCGCCTTGCAGACGTCCGCCTCAGCCTTGCTGCTCCGCGAATGGAGGTCCAATCGAGCGCGCCGATCTCCTCCTTGATCCAGCGTCCGAAGGCCTGCACCTGCGGGCGATCACGGCGGCCACTGGCGCGGACGAGGTAATACGCTCGGCCCGAGGGTAGCGCGAGCGCGACCGGGATGATCAGGTGGCCAGTGCGCAGGTCATCGTACGCGAGCAGGTCGTG
>Ga0310915_10000468_pt1 | contig 19375 bp, 20 predicted proteins | sample GREbulkMGAN111_FD_202508 | JGI IMG/M metagenome (GOLD analysis project Ga0310915, IMG submission 202508) | Lab enrichment of tropical soil microbial communities from Luquillo Experimental Forest, Puerto Rico - GRE.bulkMG.AN111 | ecosystem: Environmental > Terrestrial > Soil > Tropical forest >...
AGACGAGCGGGGCAACAGCGCCGGTGCTGCCGTCAGCCATACCATGAACGGCAGCCAGATGCGTTCGGTTTCACCCTTGCTCAACATGGTCAGGTCGGCCCACACGATCGCGATCAGCGCGGCCAGCACCAGCAGATGCAGCCCCGATCGCCATCGGATCGCCGCAACGTCGAACGCCTTGCTGACGCCCGCGACGCTGCCCAGCCCGATCGCACAGACCACACACGCCAGATTTGCCCAGCTCCAGTACTGGAACGGCCGGTCACTGGCGATGCCCTGCCAATAGCGTTTCTGCACAAGGGTGTAGCCGTCGACCCACCAAAAGCCGGCCCACGCGAAGATTCCCACCACGGCCGCGGCGGCGGGCACCGCAGCGGCGACGGCTGCGAAAACAGGCCGGGGTTCGCGTGCCGCCACCAGCACCGCCAGCGCCAGCAAGCCCACCAACGTGAGCCCGTAGTTCAGGAAGAGTGCCCAGCCCACCAGCAGGCCTGCGGACACCGCGGCGGGCGCGGGGATGCGCACCTTGCGGTTGACGGCGAGCGCGAGCAACGCGATACCCCATGCCGCCACCCCGGCGAAGTAGGCGTCGGCCGATACCGCAATCCAGATGGCCGTCGGTGCCACCGCGACAAATGGTGCGTCCAGGCGGGCGGTCGTTTCGTCGTTTAGCGCGCGTACCGCGACTATCACGGCGGTGGCCGCGCTCGAACCGATCAGCACGCAGAACGTGGCGGCCCACGCGCCGCCGCCCAGGCCGACGCGGTCGAGCCAGACGAACGTCAGCAGCGCGCCCGGCGGATGCCCGCACACATGGGTGATCCACGAGTCGTGCTGAAAGTCGGGGATCCGACGGGCGAAACTGCGGACAGCGTAGCGAATGTCGGTGATCGATTGCACTTGCCGTAGGTACTCATGCTGTGCGGTCAACCGTTCCGCGTAGCCGCCCTTCCAGCCGTCGATCATCGCAAGCGAGAAGGCCCACACGAACGACGTGGCCCAGGTAGCCAGCGTCAGCGTCCGCCACGGCAGCCGCTGGGCGGCGGTCGGCCCCCAGATCACCGCGGTGATGCCGAGAAGGATGGCGGCCGGGGTGCCCCAGCCGACGTGCGCGTCCCACCAGCCGAATATCGGCGCAGTGTCGGCGAATTGATAGATCCGCGCCGCGTTCGCGTGAATCAGCGGCGTGACGATGCCCAGATGCATCTTCGGCACCACAAACGCCGCCGCCACCAGGGCAGCGGCCAGCGGCACCGCAACCGCCTCGCTACGGATCTTCACGCACTCACCCTATGGGCGGGCCGTGGGCACCGACGTCGGCTATGGCTGACGATATGGTGACGTCGGCGTGGCGGTCTGGCGCTTGCACTTGTGGATAAGTGGGCAGTTCCCGATAAGTGGGAGTCATTCATTGCGGTGTGGCGGGAACGAGCTGCTTTCTTCGGTGAGCAACCGGGTTTTCGTTCGTTGCGTCTGGTTCGTGCGGTGTCGGCACGCGCGCGTTTCCAGGCGGTCACCATCCAGGAGTGCGACGACATCGAGAGTTTGCAGGCAGCAACACGCCACGACCGGTTTCAGCGCGGCGCGCGCCTTGCCGTTCGTTCGAGATGTGCCACAAGCGATCGGCGTTGCTTGGGTCGAGGGGGCTTACCGGTCAAAGTTCGCATATGCGTGTGGTGACACGGATCGAGTTTCTTGTGACATGCAATAGGGATGACACCGCACTGATAAAGGGACGTTTAAGATTTGGCAGCCCGCGCCGCAAGGACCACCACGCGGCAGCCCCGACCGACCCCAAGTAAGAGGCTGTGGCGGCCTGGCGGTGTCTAGCATTTCCGATGGAATCGCGACCGCTGGCAGGTGGGAGATCTCATGGTCGAGGTTCACGTGGAGCGCACGATCGCAGCATCGCCGGAACGGGTCTTCGACTGGCTGGCCGACCCGGCCAACCTGACCGCCTCTCCGTTGGTTCTCAAGGCCGGTTGGGCGAAGGGCTCGCCGGGACCCGGCGCGGGCGCACTGCGGGAGGTGACCGGGTTTGGCACGTGGTTGCGCGAGGAGATCACTGCCTACGATGCGCCGCGGAGCTACTCCTACCGCATCGTGCGCTCGTTCCCGGCCTTCGACGACGCGGGCGGCACGTTGACGTTGACTCCGTCCGGCGACGGCACCCACGTCGAGTGGGTGACCACCCACACCGTTCCGGCTCGCGCGGGCGGCAAGGTGATGGAGGCGGCCAGCTCCCGGCTGCTCCGCTCAAGCTTCCTCGCGACCCTCGCCGGCTGCGCGAAGGCGCTGGAAAGTTAGTGACACCCGACGCGGCACTTCGCGGGCAATGTCGGGAACGCGTATACCCTCATGTCCGGACCTCCGGTTGAACGGCCTTGTGGCCACCGTCGCGGCAAGGCAGGGCAGGTGCCCAATGGGCGCCAAGGGGTGCAGAGGTCCAGCCCGGCAACCCAACGACATTCGCGAAAGATCGCTGAGGTCAGCCGGGTGCGGATGATTAGCCGGCCTTCATCCACCAGATGATTAACCGGGCGGATCGCTGGAAGCGATTTGATAGTAAACACGACCTGCCCATACCCGACCCCGGCCAGCAACCATATTGCCTCAACATTGTCTAACCGCTGACCGCCGTTGGGCGGGCTGCGCCAAGCCCAGCCCGCCGTCATAGCCCCAATTCGCTTAGGCTCACAACTATTTGGCTATACGCACCTGGGCACCCAGGGTCACAGGGCCCACCATCGGGTGACAACAAGCCCCTACCCGATCGAACTGAGCTGGGAGCATAATCTGCCCATGCGTGTGCGATGCGACCATTTCGTGGTGGGCGATCGCGAGACTGCCCAGGCTAGGGAATTTGTGCGCGCATTGCGCGATCGACTGCACGAGATGACCACCCAGTTAGCCCGGATCGAACGCCAGAGTCTCATCAGCACGAGGGCCCGGGCATGCGCGATGCGGTTGGAAGCAGCCTCGCTGCGCCGAGACATCAACGAGGCACAGGTTCTCATCGATCGGCTACAGCGCCATTACTTGGACGGTGACGAGCGCCCACAACAGCGTCCACCTAACGACAGCCAAGAGCCATGGTGGACCGGCAAGCCGAGCAACTCGAATACCGCTACGCGCTGGTAGACGGCTGTCTATCGCTTGCCGTATGCCGTCAGATCCGCCCGACATACTTGGGGCAGTACGCACTTATGCTGGCGCCGACAAAGAACCCGGCATGAAAGGCGTCCAGGTTGCTGCTGGTCAGCACGTCCTTGTTGTTCATCACGTCCTGGGCGACCTGGGCCGGCGTCTCGCCCTGATCAAGTTCTGTGCAGGCCACATGACCGGCGGCGATCATGACTTCCGGTGACCCGTACGTAATGCCGTGAGAGCTCAGTGCGGCCAGGAACTTGGCATCGACATCGGCAGGGTCGGCATGAGCGGTCGCAGCTGCCGCTCCCGGAGGGCCTAGCAGTGCGACCACCAATACAACGCAGGCTGCCAATAGTGACAGCACTCGGCTGGGCGAGTGGACATGGGTGGTTGTCAATTCTGCACCTCCCATTGCGTAGAAGCGCCATTGCGTTGCGGCAAGCTAAGCCGTGAATGTTGCACACAGCTAGTCCAAAAGTCATGCCGGGCAGCAGCCGATCGTCACGTTCGCCGCTCGCGCGAAGCTCGGCAGCGAAAGCGGGCCTATGCTGTGCGCGCCGGTTGCCCTTCAGCTTTGGTGACCATGGATCGATCTTGAGACACGCCTACCTTTCGGGGATGTTGTTGATCGCAGCGGGAGGGCACGTCCGCACCGCGGCGTAGCAATCCGCAGGCGTACGGGCGGACCCCTCAGCGCCGCTGAGAGGCCGGAACCAGCCCACTGGTGATGTCGGGCTGTCTTTCGACGTGAAATCTTGGCTTATCGCAACACTTTTCGGCTAAAGATCCGGTGTGAATCTTTCTGTGGTGCTTTGCTTTTCGGGGTCATTTCGCTGTAGGTAGATCATCCTCGACCGAGGACCATCGGCCCTAGGAAACGCCACAGGACGAGTGCACACTCCCACCTCAGGTGCAAAGACACCGCGAGATGAAGGAGATGGGCGGCAATGTGTGGCTGGGGCTGGGGTTGGGGCGGCTGGGGCTGGGGCAGCCTCGTGATGTACAGCGTGTTGGCGGCGGTTCTGGTGGCGGTGGTCGTCGTGGTGGCCTTTGCGATCCGCAATCTGGTTCGCGGCGGCCGCCAATACGAGGGGGCCAGTTCCGCGCCGCCTGGGCCAGAAGATACGTCGGCGCACCGCTTTGCTCGCGGCGAGATAGACGAAGACGAATACCGACGGCGCGTTGCGCTACTGCGCGAACAACGTGAACATCTCTGACCGCGATGGCTAGGTTGACGCGACGGGCGGCGCTCGCTGGGCTCGGTGCGATTGGAGCGGGTAGCGTCGTAGGTCTGGGGTATGTCCTTCGCAGCCTCTTTGAACCGCAGGCTATCCGCCTCACCGACGGAGGCGGTTTTATGGGCGCGGGTCACATGGACATGAGCCGCTACATGGAGATGTTCATGCGGCACAGCGAAATCAGCCGTGTTGTTGAGGACATTCCCGGCGGCGTGCGCACCACCACCGAATCGACGTCCCCAGATCTCGCCGCCCAGCTACAGGCGCATGTCTCAAGCATGTACGCCCATCTCGATCAGGGAACCGAGGTCGCCTGCATGAGCCAAAGCCTGCCGACTCTTTTCCGTCACGCCAGCGGCTACCGCCGCCAGCTCACGTTCACCCCCGCGGGTGTGATCGCCGAGGAGACCGCCGACGATCCCGCCCTCACCGACACCATTCGTGCACACGCGCGGGAGGTCACCGGGTTCGTGCAGGAGGGGATGCCCGCCATGATGCAACAGATGATGGGCCCAGGCGGGATGATGGGCGGAATGGGCTGCGGCGGGATGATGGGGCCTCGCAGTCCTTGACCCATCCGAAGAAGAATGGGCTGAGACGAAAGCAGTGGACTTCGAAATATCCAAGCGCCCCAACCATTTCGGCCCTCTTCCGCCGCATCAATTCTTAATCGGCGCAATTGCACTCGGCCCCGCGAGGTGGGCAGACATTTACGGGTTGTCGGCCATGGCCGGTGCTGCTACCCAACTGCAGCAACGACGGTGATGGGGGCGCTAACCAGGACTTCCGTGACCACTTGTCGTTCTCCCATGATAGTTGGACCTTGGTTATACGACTGCGCGGATGGACGTCGAGCTTGACTTATACCGTCAGATCCGCCCGACATACTTCTTAGGCTCGCGGTCGATCGCGCGGGTTGGCGCCCGAATCCAGCCAATATCACTCACGACAGCGCAGTCGTCGAGCAACCGCAAGTAGCCCAACCCAACTCGCGTGTCCGCCCACAGCGCTCCCGCCGTGATGCGCTGGAAGCCCGGTCCGAACTGTAGAGCAGCCGCATCCGACTCCCTACGCGTCGCGCCTGATCGACCAGCGGCGCAAAGATCCGCTCGTAATCTGCTGCCGTCACCGTCCCGACGGCCTCCAACGCCTGAATGCCGGCAGGCATGCCCGTGAGTTCCTTGAGCACAACGGCCCCTCTCCAGCGTCCACAGGGAGATCGGCGCGCCACGCCGTTACGCGAGCGCCGACACTTCGCTTCCTAGTGCAACTATTGCATAGTGCTATAATAATCGTGACTCCATCCGCAGGCAGAGGTGCGCGCATGAAGGTCGCCATTGTCGGTGCTGGCATCGCCGGCCCAACCCTTGCGTACTGGCTATGGCGCTATGGCCACGAGCCGACACTGATTGAAAAGGCGCCGCGGCTGCGCACGGGCGGCTATATCGTCGATTTTTGGGGTGGCGGGTATGCCGTTGCCGAACGTATGGGACTGACCGCCGAATTGCACGCCACCGGGTATGCGGTACAGGAGCTGCGACTGGTGAACCAAAATGCGCGAAAGGTGGGAGGCTTTTCGGCTGAGTTGTTCCGGCGCAACGTCGATGGCCGGTTGGTCACTGTGCCCCGTGGTGATCTGGCGGCCATGATCTACCGCTGCATCGACCACCATGTCGAAACCCTGTTCGGTGAAAGCGTTTCGGCCATCACACAACATGACTCGGGCGTGCGGGTCACACTCGAGCGCGGCCGGTCACGACAATTCGACCTGCTCATCGGTGCAGGGGGCATCCATTCGCCGGTGCGGGATTTGGTATTCGGCCCGGAATATCGATTTGAGACCGATCTCGGCTACCGAGTCGCGGCATTCGAAGCCGAGGGCTATCAGCCGCGTGATGAACTCGTCTACCTCGCCTACACCACACCCGGGCGCATGATCGCACGATTCGCGATGCGCGGCGAAAAGACCCTGTTTCTATTGGTTTTCACCACCGACCACATGAGCGGCCCGGATCCACAGAATGTGTCGCAGGCCAAGACCACCCTGCGTCACGTCTTCGGCAACGCCGGCTGGGAATGCCCGGAGATCCTGCGCAAACTCGACGGGAGCTCCGATGTGTACTTCGACCGTACGAGCCAAATCGTCATGGACCACTGGTCGGAGGGGCGGGTAGCGCTCATCGGTGACGCCGCAGCTGCGGTCTCTCTGCTGGCGGGGGAGGGGGCGGGTCTGGCGATGGTGCAGGCCTACATACTGGCCGGCGAGCTCAATCGCGCGGGAGCCAATCACCAGGAAGCGTTTCGTCGCTATGAGCGCCAGCTGCGTCCGCTCGTTGAGGCCAGGCAGCGGTCGGCGCGAGGATTCGCCACGATGTTTGCGCCAAAGACACCGCTCGGCCTGTGGACCCGCAATCAAACGTCCAAACTGCTCAAGATTCCGCAGCTGGCCGACTGGGTCATCCGGCGCGAATTCCGCGACGACATCGCGTTACCCGAGTATGTCGCGTAGCCGACTGCGACCGCCGCCGCTTCCGTCGATGATTTCCGAGACCAGAACCGTCGAACTCCTGCAGAATCCCGCATATTTGGCCACAGTGAAGACTCGCTCGCGTGGGCCTCGCGGCGGCGAGCAACTACCGTGGCGGGCAAATCCAATCGGGTGTACTGGTGCGTCTCGTGTACAGAATTCCTTTGCAATTCAGACGGATTCGATGTTTGCCGTATCAGTGCCTTGACTCGGACCACCTCAATTTGCTGCGGCATGCGCTGATCGGAACCGCGCCGCAAAGCCAGTATCTCGCCGGCTATGTGGTTATTTGTCGTCAGCCCCGACGATGGCCACAACTTCGACCTCGATGTGCATCTCTGGGATTCCCAGTGCTTTGACACCTAGTGCCGTCCACACAGGCAGGTGGCCGCCCGCCCGCTTGCGGAGTTGATCAGCAACGGCCGACATATGGTCTTCGCCAATGGACCCCTCGGCCGTGGGGACGTGGTAGGTGTGAACGCTCACGACGTCGCCCCACGCAGCACCCGCCGCGTTGAGCGTCTTTTCGATGTTGTCGAAGGTCTTCTCGATCTCAGCCTCCAGTGACTCGACCGAGAAGGTGAAGTCGTCGTCCCACCCGCCATGGCCTGAGATCTCCACTCGATCGCCGATCCGCACCGCCATGCTGAGGCTGTATTGGGCCCGGGCTATTTCCCCGAACCCGGGGGTGTCGAAAAAGATCGGTGTAGTCATCTGAGTGCGTGTTTCCTTTCGTCCTTGAGTGAGGTGCTTCTAATGCTGATACCCGGCAGCGGGTTAGATATCACCCCCGCGGTTCGGGTAAAGGTGCTGTGGCAGAAGGGGTTATCTCAATCAATCACCTCCGCGCGATCCGTCGCTGACGAGTTGTTCAACATGGACGCTGGCCGGCGGTAAGAACTTCTGGTCGATCAGCGACTTCAGGGCCGCGCTGAACGCCTGCTCGGTATCGATGACCTTCGTGTAGCCGGCTTGACGCAACTTGACGGTGCTGACGAACGCGCGTGGGCCTGCGGGGGCTCCGTAGGCGAATGCGAAGTCGGCGTGCTGATCGCCATAGCCGGTGAGGGCGTGCAGGTCGCTGTGCCGCAGACCGTGGCGCTCGGCGATACGCCGCCACACCTCGCCCTTGTCGGATAGGTACTCAGCCAGGCTGAGCGGCGTGTCGGATGCCGCGTGCACGCCGAGTGCGGCGGCAATCGCCGGCCAGACGCTGCGCCACTCGAACACGTCGCCGTTGGTGACGTTGAACGCCTGGTTTGCCGCGTTGGGCGATTCGGCCGACCACACCATCACATCGGCGACCAGATCGGCGTCGGCGGCTTCCCAAACGAATGATGGTCCGCCGGGGAAGCCGAACGGCTCGCCCAGTTCACGCCGGATCGCGCCGTATGCGCCGATGGCGGGCAACACGTTGAGGGTTCCCGGTGTGCTTCCTGTCACGAGCTGTGGCCGCAGCGCCGTGTAGCGGAATCCGCGCTGGGCCCCCATCTGCGCGACGTAGTCCTCCTGGTCGTGGAAGAAGTTTTCGTGCGCGTCGCGGGGGTCGCTTTCGCGCGCCGGAATCGGAATCGGGTGCAGGTGAACGCCGTAGTATTTGGTGCCCTGCTGGATGCTGATGTGCTGAAAGTTGTCGGCGTTGGCCAGCACGGGTTCGACGGTGTTGCGCAGCATGGCGTTGTTGACTTGACGGTACTCATCGCCGGACCAGCCGGAAATAAGGTCGGGGCGTTCGTAAACGGCGTTGTAGGCAATGTGGGTGATTCCGTCGATGCTGCCCAGAGCATCTGCCGTCGCCGATTTGTCACGCAGGTCGACCGACAGCGCAGTGACCGACCGGCCACTGGGCAGTTTGGGCTGGCGGCGCGACACCGCGACAACGTCCCAGCCGGCATCGAGGAACCGTTCGACGGTTGCCAGCCCGATCAGTCCGGTGGCTCCGGTCACGAGCACCTTGTCGGTCATTGGTTAGTCCCTGTCTGTTGTTACCGCGACATGTACGCCGGGTCCAACGCGGCCATTGGCCCATGCGTTCCGGCTAGTCCATTGGCAATCGCAATGGCGGTATAGCCAAAGGCGGGGATATGCGGTGCTGTGTCAGACTTTTGGGATAGGAGAATCGGGGTGACCATGGAGATTCGGGTACTGAGAGCATTCGTCGCGGTTGTCGAAGAAGGTGGTCTCTCGGCCGCGGCCCGCCGTCTGCACATGAGCCAACCGTCGCTGTCGCAGACCATCCAGGCTCTCGAAAAGCAGCTCGGCGTCAGCCTTCTCGAACGCGACCACACCGGTGTCCGGCCCACCGAACGAGGTGCCCTGCTACTTCGCGAAGCGCGCGGGCTGATCGACTACCACGACCGCATCGTCGCGACCGTCGGCGTCGGTGACCACGCCAACACTATGCCGCTGCGTGTCGGTGTGCCGCTGGAACTTCCACCAGATTTCCTGCCGGCCGCGATCGCTCGAGTGACCGCGATATTCCCCGACCTCGACGTTCAGTTCCGTCACGCACGAACCACCGATCAGGTGACCGAACTGCGAACCGGCGGCATCGACATCGCGCTGCTGCGCGACCGGCTCGCAGACCCGAATATCGACACCGCGCTGGCCATTGAGGAACCCATGGGTGCCATCATGACCGCAGCACACGCCGAAGAACTGGCCCATCCGGCCGGGGTATCGCTACAACATCTGGCGGGACTGCGCTGGGCCGGCTTCCCACGCAACGACGCACCCGCTTGGCACGATCAGGTCAGCGCCATCCTGCGTAGCCATGGTGTCGAGGGCATCGACTCGGTCGCCGCCCACGACCGTCCGGTGACCGCCGAGGTCAAGCTAGCCGCAGCGGCCACTGGTCTGGCGTTCGCGCTCGCTTCAGCGGCCTGGGCTCGGCTGCTGCCCACCGGTCTGGTTTGGCTCCCGCTCACCGGCAACCCCATCGTCCGGCGCACCTGGGCTGCCTGGCGTACGGACTCACGTCGACGCGACCTCGCGTATCTGGTCAGCGAATTGGAGTTGACTACCTGACCGGTATTGAGCATCAGAGGATGGCGCTGCCGCCTTCATCGTCCGCCGATCAGTGGTTGCCGAACGATGTGATAAACGTGCCGATATCGCGCCGACGCGAATCGGCGGGCCAGGCAGCCCAGGTGCGCCGGACGATGGGGTGATCGACGAGTGGATACCACTGCACCGAATCAGGTAGCGGCTGTTGCCAATTCGGCGGTGCTAGCGAAAATGCGCCGCCTCCGGCCACCGCTGCAAGTTTGACTTCCCCGAGCAGCAACGTGTCCTGCGACGGGATGGGCCCGGGGTCTAGACCGTGGCTGCGGAAGATCGCGGTGATCTCGTCGTAGAGCTTGGGGGTGCCCGACCGGGAGAACCCGACCCATGTGAGCCCTGCGAGGGTATCGAGCCGAATCCCCTTGGGGCCAGCTAGTTTCGCGCCGCGCTCGGCGGTGACCAGAACCCCCATCTCTTCGCGGAACACCGGAAACGCGTCCAGCTCGGTTCCGGAGGGATGTTCGCGCACCAGGCCGACGTCGAGATCGCCGGCTGCCAGTGCGGCGAGCTGCGCACTGGTGGACAGGTGGCGGGGCTGGACCCGCGTGTTCGGGTGTTCTACGGCCAGGGCCGCCAGCGGTCGGGTGAGCAGATCGGGCGGCAGTTCCAGTGGAATACCTAGCCGCAGTTCGCAATCGGCGGCGCCGCCGTGCCGGGCGATGGTGGCCATGGCCTGGTCGTGGCGTGCCAGCACCGCGCGGGCTTCGGCCAGGAACACGGTGCCAGCTTCGGTGACCTGCACGCCGGAACTGCTGCGAACCAGCAGTTGCAGACCGAGCTGGCGTTCGATGCCCGCGATGGTCTGCGACAACGCGGGCTGGCTCACCTGCAGCCGACGCGCGGCAGCCGACATCGTCCCGTCGTCAACCACGGCAACAAAAGCCCGCATCTCCCTAATCTCCATCACCACATCAGAGCACGTCTCGGGCCTCGCCGCCTGCACCCACAAGTCTGGGTTATAGCTGCCCTAGGCCACGGCGATGGCCGGCGGGAACGTCGCGACAGTACGGCGATGTTGAGCACAACGCGCCGGCGTAACGCCGGTGGCCACTCCAGTGTCCAGCCTCAGTCCAGCCATGAAGGGCAGCTCAACAATGACGACAGATTTGCAGGGAACCACAGCATTGGTCACCGGCGCTACCAGCGGAATCGGGAGGGCGACCGCGGTTGCCCTGGCCAAGCAGCGCTCCCACGTCGCGGTCGCCGGCCGGAACCGTCAGCGCGGTGACCAGGTGGTCAACGAGATCACCGCCGCTGGCGGCCGAGCTGTGTTCGTGGCCGCCGATCTCACAGACGCCGCGTCGGCACGCAGGCTCGCCGTTGAGGCCACCGAACAACTAGGCCAGGTCGACATCGTCGTCAACAACGCCGGTGTCTATCCGTTCGGTACGACCGAATCCATGACTGAAGCCGACTTCGACGCGGTCTTCGATCTCAACGTGCGGGTGCCGTTTTTTCTGGTCGCTGAGCTCGGCCCCGCGATGGCCGCCCGCGGGCACGGCGCGATCATCAACCTGAGCACCATGGTCGCCGAGTACGGCAATGTGGGCACCAGCCTCTACGGCGCCAGCAAGGCCGCGGTGGTCTCGATGACGAAAACCTGGGCCGCCGAATACGGCCCCCACGGAGTTCGGGTCAATGCCGTGAGCCCGGGTCCGACCTCCACCGAGGGCACCGCCGGAATGACAGATGCCCTCGGCCAGCTCGCGGCACCGGCACCGGCCGGCCGGCCGGCCTCCGCCGACGAGATCGCCGAAGCCATTGTCTTTTTGGCCAGCCAACGAGCCAGCTACATCCACGGCGCCATTCTGCCGGTCGACGGCGGCCGCGCCGCGATCTGACAACCACCTACAGCAACGAGAACCCGAGTGGGGCGAGCGGGGCTCGAACCCGCGACCAACGGATTACTGATCCGCACGTCTCAACGGGTCCCCGTTTTGTTCTGTTAGCCGTTGTCGCACAGCGGATTTCAGCCGCCATACCTACTCGTCGAATCTCAACGATTCCCTCCGATTCTCGGTCACATTGGATGAATAAAAGACGAGCAGCCCCCGCCCGCGTGGGCAGGCTTGTCGGCTGTTGCGGCTGGAAGACTTTGGTCACAATCTGATGATTGGCAGCCGAGTTAGATCGCTGATAGGCGAAGCGCCGCCGGTGCGTTTTCGGGCACGATCGGATCGCGCGGTGAGACCGGCGAAATCCGCTGATAGGTGGAGCCGAGTGGAGGACGTGGGTCGGGTTCGCCCTTGTTGGGCCAGAACGCCACTGCCCGCAGCTGGTCGCGCTGATCGCGATCGTGTGGGCCGACCTGACCATGTTGAGCAAGGGTGAAACCGAACGCATCTGGCTGCCGTTCATGGTATGGCTGACGGCAGCACCGGCGCTGTTGCCCCGCTCGTCTCACCGCTGGTGGCTCGCCGTCAACATCGTCGGCGCCCTGGCGATCAACCACTTCATCTACACGAACTGGTAGCAGCACGAACTGGCAGCAGGATTGGTGGCAAGGAATGAACCGCTGGCGAAGCCCGCTTCGGGGCCCATGGTTGACCTCGGTATTCGGCGCGGTGCTGTTGGTCACCGTGCCGATCGTGATCCTCACCGGGCTGCTGTCCTACATCGCCTACGGTCCGCAGTTCGGCCAGGCCATTCCTGGCCACGTCGGCGGGCTGACATTGCCCACGTTCGACTGGCCCACCAACCCGTCGTGGCTGTACCGGCTCAGCCAGGGACTGCACGTCGGGCTGGGCCTGGTGTTGATCCCGGTGGTGCTGGCCAAGCTGTGGTCGGTGATACCGCGGCTGTTCGCGTGGCCGCCGGTCCGGTCGGTCGCTCAGTTGCTCGAACGGGTGTCGCTGGTGATGCTGGTGGGCGGAATCCTGTTCGAGATCGTCACCGGCGTGCTGAACATCCAGTACGACTACATCTTCGGGTTCAACTTCTATGACGCTCACTACTTCGGCGCCTGGGTCTTCATCGCGGGCTTTCTGATGCACATCACGCTCAAGATCCCGCGGCTGGGCACCGCGCTGCGGTCGATGCCGCTGCGGGAGGTGTTGCGCACCAACCGCGCCGCCACCAAGCCCGAGCCGCCCGATCCCGACGGGCTTGTCGCCGCCGACCCCGCACCGGCGACGATGAGCCGCCGCGGCGCGCTGGCGCTGGTGGGTGGGGGTGCCCTGCTCATGGCGGTGGTGACGGCGGGCCAGACCCTCGGCGGCTTCACCCGCCACGCCGCGCTTTTGCTTCCCCGCGGCCGCGATCACGGCGACGGCCCGAATGACTTTCAGATCAACCGGACCGCCGCCGCTGCCGCGATCATCCCCGAGGGCACCGGCGATTCATGGCGGTTGAGGCTTCGCGGCGGCCCCGTCCCCGTGGTGGTGGACCGAAAAACATTGATGGCGATGCCACAACACACGGCACGGCTGCCGATCGCGTGTGTTGAGGGCTGGTCGACCACCGAGACCTGGAGCGGGGTTCGGCTTGCCGATCTCGCCCGCCTCGCCGCGGTGGCGCAGCCGCGGTCGGCGTTGGTGGCTTCCCTCGAGCGCTACGGCGCATTCAATCACGCTGTCCTGCAAGCCAATCAGATCAGCAATTCGGATGCCCTTCTGGCGCTGCGCGTCAACGGCGTCGACCTTTCCCGTGACCACGGCTATCCGGCGCGGATCATCGTGCCCGCGCTGCCCGGTGTGCACAACACCAAGTGGGTGGCCTCGATCGACTTCCGAGACCACTGATATGCGTGCGCTGCTGGCACGATATAAAGACCTCTACGGATCACATCCGCTGCACCTGTTGACGATGCTGGCCGGTTTCGCGCTCGCCGGCTACATCCTCACCATCTTCACACCCGTGGAGCTGTGGAACCCACAGGTGTGGTGGCAGTCGATCGCGGTGTGGTTTGCAGCCGCGATCGTCTTCCACGACCTGGTGCTGTTCCCGGTGTACGCGCTGGCCGACCGGCTTCTGACCATTCCGGCGGAGCGACGCCGCAGCTGCCGCGGCGAGCCACTGGTGCCGGCGCTGAACTACATCCGGATCCCGGCGCTCGCCTCAGGCCTAATGCTGCTGGTCTTCCTCCCGGGCATCATCAAGCAGGGTGCACCGACCTACCTGGCCGCGACCGGACAAACCCAACAACCGTTCCTCGGCCGCTGGCTTCTGCTCACCGCTGCGATGTTCGCCACCAGCGCGGTCCTCTATGCGATCCGAATAGCGTTGACGCACCACCGAACCAGAACCAGACACCGAACCAGACCAACCAGACCAACCGATACCAGTCCTTGACGTCAACTCGGCGCCAGGCTGGCCGCCACCCGCTCCCCTACCCGGTGGAATCCGGTCACCGCTATACCGACCCGCTTGGCCAGCTGACCTGCACTGTCCGCCCCAACCCACGCCCACCGAAACCACGGCCTCATCGTGTGGGAAGACTCCAGTCGCACCCAACGCAACCGCACCCCGACGCACGACGCTGCCTGTCAATGGCCATTTGATAAGCCGTCGGTTCCGCTATCCCGAGATAACGGGCGACAGTGGCTACGTAGCCGACCTGGCCACCCGCGCAGCGATCGTGGTCACCGCCCACACCGGACTGCGCGATGCGTTTATGCGCCTCGGAGCCCCACGCGAGGTGACCCTGCGCGCCGCAACAAAGCCGAGTGTTACGAGCATTCCCCAACGGCCGCTGGGTCCCCGCGACGTGTCAGACCCCTCACGCAACGTTACGGCACTGAGCCCAAGGAGTTTTCGATGTCCCTCGCCATGGCATGCTGCGTTCGCCACTGTAGCTGCTTGCGCCGGGCTGACTGAAACGCAGCTCGCCCACCGCAGACCAAGCGACGCGGCGGTCTCCACCGTCTCACCCGGGGCCGAGATCGACCACGGCGACAAATCAGCTGCGATGCACGGTGACGTTTTCAACGTCGAGTGTGATCGCTGCGACACGCTGGTCGGCGATGCCATTGGCGTCGCGGCCGTGGATGCGCCGGCGCGTTGGAAAGACGAACCCATCGAATCTCTGGGGATCGTGGGTGTAGTGGGCGATGGGAAATTTACCGGCCACGTCGGGCGAGTAATCCATGCGGCGCAGCATGAATGCCGGGTCGTAGTAGAACACCTGCTCGGCATTGTGGTTGGCGTTGGTCTTCGGGAAGGTGATGGCAACGCGGAACCAGGTCTGGCCGTTTTCGTGCCACGGCTCGATTTCGCGCACCGCGACGCCCGGGTAAGTGAAGCTAAACGGCTGCGTCAGGTAGTTCCAAATGGCGGCGCTCAGAAAATAGGCGACCTGGATCGCGTCCCACTTTGTTGAAAGATCGAATGGTGGGAACGATGACCGAGGATTGGCGCGCTCCTCGACCACCTCGCCATCCGGGCCCTGAATCGTCAGTCGCTCAGGGGCGACGTCGAAGACCGAGGTGCGATCAGCTGCGGTGAAGGGCGCCAAGGTGATGTGTTCGCATTGTGCGTCCAGCTGGGCTGTCAGCCGCAGCTCGGCGTCCGGCCAGCCGCGCTGCGACCAAAACGGCCCGCCGAGCACGAGTTCGGCGGACAAAGAGCTGACTCGGCTCCAATTCTGTAAGCCGCCATGCGCGTCCAACACATTGGCGAGTAGTTGGCTGGTCACCGGCTCGCGGTGGCTACACGGGGCATTCATTTCTATCTCCTTTTAAACGGCGTTCGGCGGCAGCAATTGGCGGTCACCAGTCACACCTTGCTGCCTCGCGCGGGCGCTGCAGCAACGGCGGCGTCGATGAGGATTTCGGCCGCCGATCGTGCGTGCAGCAGCGGCGAGGTGTCGTTGAGCGAGGTGGCCAACGCCAGGGCGCCCTCGAACAGGACGGCCAGCTGATGGCCCAACCGGTAGGGATCTCGCGCCCCCGCTTGTGTGGCGGTCTCAATGAGACGTCCGATGAACCACAACTTGTGTTCGTGGACGATATGGTGCACACCGGGCATCTCGTCGGCGGCCTCGACGGCTGCGTTGTGGAACGGGCAGCCACGGAAACGGTCGGCCGGTGCGCTGTCGAAGATGGCCAACAGGCGACTACGCGGCGTTCCAGGGTTGTCGAGGGCACGTTCGTTGGGGATCCCGCCGTTTTCCTCGATGCCGCGCAGGTAGGCCTCCACCAGCTGGTTCTTGCTCGGGAAGTACTCGTAGAGGGTGCGTTTGGAGGCGTGCGCCGCTTCGGCGAGCCGCTGCACGCCGGTGGCGTGAATGCCCACCCGATAGAACAGGGTCCGCGCGGTGGCCAGGATTCGCTCCCGAGGTCGGGGGCCGGCTGGTGCCGCGGCGCTTGCATGGCTCATGGCAGTAGTATACCGATCGGTTTTTCCATGTTGAATTTCATACACAGGAGCCACAAATAGGAATACTGATCGGTTTTGCAAGGTTGTGGGGAGGGTCAGCACAGGTACCAGTTGGCGTCGTCTACGGCCTCGAAGCTCATGCGCCATCCGGTAGCCACACCGCGAGAGAAGAAGGTAACAACCATGACCACCGGCACCGAGCTGTTCTTGATCACCGGCGCCACCGGCAATACCGGTGCGCACACCGTGCGGTTGTTGCGGGAACGCGGTCTTCGCGTTCGCGCGTTGGTGCACAGCCTCGACGAGCGGTCGGCGCGGCTGGCCGAACAAGGCGCCGAAGTGGTGGCGGGCGATCTGCTGGACTTTCCTGCCGTCAGCTCGGCGATGACCGGCGTCACCGCGGCCTACCTCTGCTATCCCATCCGCCCGGGGTTGCTGGACGCCACCGCGATCTTCGCCCAGGCCGCCAGCGAAGCCGGCGCGCACGCGGTGGTGAACATGTCGCAGATCTCCGCGCGCCGGGAAGCCAAAAGCAACGCCGCCCGCACGCACTGGATCGCCGAGCGGCTGCTGGATCGCACCGCCCTGGTCACCACCCACCTGCGGCCCACCTTCTTTACGAATTGGCAAACCGGGTTCTGGGTGCGCCACCCCAATGAAGGCATCTATCGGCTGCCGTTGGCCGATGTCCGCCACGCCCCCATCGACGCCGCCGATCAAGCCAAGGTCATTGCGGCCATTCTGCAAAATCCCGATCCGCACGACCGCCAGATCTACCCGCTGTTTGGCGCCGAAGAACTGAACTACGACGAAATTGCCGCCAAAGTCCAACACGCACTGGGCATTCCGGTGCGGTATGAGCCCATCGATATTCCCACCTTCGCCGCCGGGCTGACCGCCGCGGGCGCATCGCTGTATTTCGTGCAGCACCTCAGCAACGTGGCGCAGGACTACTGCGACGGCATCTTTTCCGGGATGAACAACCTGGTCGAGGTGATCGGCGGGAGCAAACCGACGACAGTCGAAGACTCCGTGGCCACCACCCGTCCCCAATTCGACACCGACGGGCGCTTCGGGATCACCGACGCACGATTGCGAGCCGCCTGACATCACGATCAACGACACGACGCGGATCAGGTTTGGCGCGGACTCATCCCGCCCACCCCAGCTCGCGGGAGATACCCATCGCGATGTCGAAGAAGTCGCCGACTGGGCGGACATCCCCGTCGGGGTGTGCTCGGCGCCACGGTTGAGCTGCGCTCACCGAGGCGAAGAAATGGCCGTGATCGCACAGGGAGCCGCGAATGTCACTGGCACCACAGCATAGGTTGAGCTGAGAGACCACAGTCGTCGTCGGATCCGCCGACGTCACCGCCTCCGGGGTGAGCTCAATCCGGATCGGTTGACCTGTTGTTGGGCAGCTCGACTCGACGCGGGCGGGCCGGCCCAGGATGGGGGTGAAGATCAAGGTGTCGGCCGCGCAGAATGTGAACAACACGCGGCCGTCGATCATGTAGCGGTGCCGGGTTGGCCGCTGAGTCAGCCCGAACCCGAGCAGCCGTCCCCGGTCGTCCCAATCGGTACCCGGCTGCGCGCGCAGCCACGACTCGATCTCCTCGACGGGCACATCGGCCTCGGCCGCGATGCGCTCCAGCGCAACCGGTCGGCCTTCGGCCACAAGCCGGATCATTGGAGCGGTAAACCGTGCCGCGTTGCGCCCGATGAATTCGGTCATGCTCTTGTACAAACCATCCGTCACCAGAACTCCCTCAACTCAGCTGTTTCGAGGCCAGGTCCAGCATCCACCTGATACCCCGATACAGAGTCAAGACCCACAAGTGGGCTGGGCGAGTCGTCCAGGAATTGACGAACATTCCTGCCCCAGGCCGCCGTCATCAAGCCACGGTGGAGACCCGGTTCCCACGCCAGCCGGCCGCTGCCGGGAAGTGGCTCGGTTGGCCGGGGCCGGACCGTAATATGGTGCGCCTTCGTGTCGGGGTATGGGAATGGGCGGGCCGACTCATGCCACCGCTCCTGGCCGATAAGCCGGGTCGTTGGATCGACTACCCAGCTCCCAAAGCGGCGGCTCGGTTCAAGGCGGTAGTGATCTGGACGCAGGTGGGTAGGTCGAATCGGCAGTAGATCTCGCGCGGTGGCGAAGCGTCGGTGGCCACGTCGATGCCGCCGATCAGCAACGTGGGCGACGGGTAGGCCCCTTCGAGGTCTTCGACCAGCACCGGAAACCGCACGCACTACAGGCAGTGGGTGGGGTTGTCGCGTACCCGGCCGACCAGTGGGCAATCAGGTCACACAGGAGGTGGGCTCGGATCGGTGGGCGAGTGGGATCGTTCATGATGTGCCGTTCCGGTCCCGGTCAGGCTCCAAGCTCTCCAAAAGTGATCAGTCGCGCTCGCTGCGCGGACGGGTGCAGGTCGCGATCAGCCTGGTCAGTGATGCCCGCATCGCGTTCAGGGTGGCGATTTTGGTGTCCAGGTCGGCGAGCTTGTTCTGGGCCATCTGCCGAGCGGCCCCGACGGGGCGCCGCGCTCCCTGCTCGTGACCGGTTTTCAGCTCTTTAGCAGTGAGCTTTTGAGTAAAACTACATTTTGGCAAACGGCGGCCGAAAGCGCCGCGAAGCAAGGGAACGCCATCATGCTCGGCAAAAGGCTGGAAGCTCGCAACGAAGGCACAGGTCAGTTAACTAGTAAACCCACCTAATGTGACCAAACACGTGACCATCGGGCATGAAAATGACCCCAGAGGTCGCACCTCTGGGGTCATTTTCACTGGTAGCGGGGACAGGATTCGAACCTGCGACCTCTGGGTTATGAGCTAACCGGTCGCTGTCTCCCCCAACACGCGCAGTCTCATAGCTGCAGGCCAGCGACGTTCAGCCGTCCAACCTGTCTCGCCCCGTCCTGCTTGTTCGCATCGGTTCCACCGTGTTCAGTGGCCAAATCCGTGGCCACCACGCTGCCCGGCAAGTGCAACCGCCTCGCCCTCCCAGCGGCTTTACTGATAATCGTGCATATTCAGTTCCTGCATATTCTCCTATCGGCCCCATCTCATGCTTGAGCCTCCG
>Ga0310915_10000484_pt1 | contig 19102 bp, 17 predicted proteins | sample GREbulkMGAN111_FD_202508 | JGI IMG/M metagenome (GOLD analysis project Ga0310915, IMG submission 202508) | Lab enrichment of tropical soil microbial communities from Luquillo Experimental Forest, Puerto Rico - GRE.bulkMG.AN111 | ecosystem: Environmental > Terrestrial > Soil > Tropical forest >...
GAGCTGACCGCCCTGGCCGCCAAGCTGCCGTCGCTGTCTTGCCATTGCATGCGGGTCAAGGAATGGCAGGGCGATGTGGTGTTCCTGCATGAAGTCGGGCCGGGCTCGGCGGATCGCTCTTACGGCATCCATGTGGCGCGGCTGGCGGGTCTGCCGTCGGCGGTGATCGCCCGGTCGGAAACCATCCTGCATTCGCTGGAAAAGGGCGAGCAGTCCTCGGCGGTCTCCAAGCTGGCCGACGATCTGCCGCTGTTCGCCGCCGCCGTCGTGCGGTCCCCTGCCGTGGCGCAGGCTCAAGCAGCGGGACCGTCGGTGGTGGAAGAGGCATTATCGGGCATCAATCCCGACGAGCTGACTCCAAAGCAGGCGCTGGAAGAGCTTTACAAGCTTAAGGGGCTGGCGGGTTAGGCGGGGGCTCGGTTATCCTATCCCCGGTAGAAAACCCTGGGAAGGAGTCTTGGGATGTCCGTTAAAACCGTGATCGCCGTCGCTTGTGTCGGCCTCTGTCTGACCGCTTCGGCCGCTATCGCCGCCGACAGCACCATGACCGATATCGGCAACGCCGCCAAGGATGCCGCAGTACAGGCCGGCAAGGACAAGGCGCAGCAGAAGATGGATGGCATGTCCGGCAGCTCTTCGATGGGCGGCATGAACATGAACGGCATGAGCTCGGGTGCGACCGGCACCATGCCGACCACCCAGGGCATGAAGGATGCCGCCAAGGACAAGGCCAAGGAAAAAGCTTCCGATGCCGCCGGCGCCGCCATCGACAAGGCCTTGGCCAAATAGGAAAACTCTAAGAAGTCCAAAATTTTGTGAAGAGGCGCTCATGGTTGAGCGCCTCTTTTAAAAGCTGAGAATAGGTTGTTCTTGGGATCGCTCGTGATTGTCAGTTGATGGCATTGCCTGATTGGCTCTATCGAAAGTGTGAGAGGACTTATCCTGAAGCGGTTTTGTTTCCCCTAATCAATTGGCGTAGCATTTTATGAAAAATGTATGGGAGGAGCGCCAAAGGCGCTGGGTTGGTCATGCTCGACAATATCCGAGTTCTTTCGAAGATTAGACTGCTGGCGGGTCTGATGGCTCTGATCGCCCTGGTGGTGGGCGGCATCGGCTATTATTCGATCCGCTCCTATGACGCCTTGCTTGATGTGATGGAAAATCTGTCGGCGCGGGCCATCATCTGCGCGACGGTCAATACTCAGGTGATGTCGGTGGTGGCGGATTCGCGAGGCATCTATATGGCCCGCACACCGGACGAGGTCGAGAAGTTCGCCAAGACCCTGACCGCCAGCCTTGCCGTCATGAAGTCCCAGCGCGATGACTGGCGCAAGCTGGTGCCTGCCGCCGAGATGGTCGAGTTCGAGGGTATGAGCAAATCCATCGACCAGTTCATTGATTTCCGGCTGAGAACCGTTGCGGCTGGCCGTGACAAGGGTGCCGACGCCGCCCGCGAGTTAGGCGACAACGACCAGAACCGCGCCAACCGCAAGGCGCTGAATGCCGCCATCGAGTCCCTGACCAACCGCTATGCCACGGAAATCCATGATTCCAATGTGGCGATGACCAGCTTCTACAACCATGCCGTCGAGCTTTGTCTGGGGGTGCTGGCCATTGGCCTGGCGGTCGGTTTCCTGGCCACCGGCTTCATCGGCAACAAGGCCATCGGCAAGCCCATCAAGGATCTGACCGCCTGCATGGGCCGTCTGCACGATAAGGATTTCGCCGTCGAGATCCCCGGTCTAGGCAAAGGCGACGAGATCGGTCATATGGCCGCCGCCCTGGCGGATTTCCGCGATGCCTTGCGCCAGAACGAGGATATGCGCGCGGCCCAGGAACAGGCCCGGCTGGAGCGTGAGCGCCGGTCATTGCGGGTGCAGCAACTGACCGACGGCTTCAATACGCAGGTCGCCGCCATCATCGCCCATGTCGATCATGCCACCGCCGATCTGCAGGGGGCCGCCACCACCATGGGGCGGGTGGTGTCGAATACCGCCGAGCGGGCCTCGATCGTCAGCGCCGCGGCTCAGGAAGCCGCCACCAATGTGCAGACCGTAGCCGCCGCCGCCGAAGAGCTGTCTTCTTCGATCACCGAGATTTCCCGCCAAACCGCCGAGGCCAATTCGGTGGCGGCTCAGGCCGCCGAGCGCAGCCGACAGGCCAATGAAGGCATTCGCACCCTGGCCGAAGCCGCCGAGCGGATCGGCGAGGTGGTCAATCTGATCAACGATATCGCCAGCCAGACCAACCTGCTGGCCTTGAACGCCACCATCGAGGCGGCGCGCGCCGGTGAAGCCGGCAAGGGCTTCGCGGTGGTCGCCAACGAAGTCAAACATCTGGCCACCCAGACCGGCAAGGCGACCGAGGATATCACCAGTCAGGTTTCCTCGGTGCAGGGTTCGACCCGCGAGGCGGTGACCATGATCGGCGCCATCGGCGAGACGATTGCCCGCGTCTCGGAAATCTCGGCGGCCATCGCCTCGGCGGTGGAGGAGCAAGGGGCCGCCACCCAAGAGATCGCCCGCAATGTCGAGCAGGCCTCGCAAGGCACCTCGCAGGTGACCGAGAATATCCTGGGCGTGCGCGAGGCGGTGAACGAAACCGATGCCGCCGCCGGCAGCGTCCATAAGGCGGTGGGCGAGTTGGAGCGTCAGGCCGGCGATCTGCGGGCCCTGATCAGCCGCTTCCTGACCGACGTCCAGGCCGCCTGACTTTTGAGCAAAGTCCCATGGCGAGGAAAGAATGAGATTTTCCGCGCCATGGATGGCATTGATGGCTATATACTATCCGCCCTTTTCGACGTTGGCGGCACGGTATGTCCACTCCCTCCAAGATCAAGAACCAGCGCGGCATCATTGACCGGCAGGCGATTCTCGCCCAGCTGGAGGCGGTTTTGGCCGAGGATCTGCCCAAGCCCAAGCGCCGCCCCAAGATTCTGGCGATCTTCAAGGATGCCCTGAAGACCGGCCATGACGAGGTCCGCCGTCGCTTCGAAGGACATGGTCAAGGCACCGAGGCGGTGCGCGAAAACTGCTTCCTGGTCGACCAGCTGGTGCGCCTCGTCCATGACTATGCCGTCGAACATGAATACCCCACCGGCGTCGCCACTGCCGGCCAGTCGATGACCATCGCCGCCGTGGGCGGTTATGGCCGTGGCGAACTGTCGCCCAAGTCGGATATCGACCTGTTGTTCCTGCTGCCCTACAAGCGCAGCTCGCATGCCGAGCAGGTGGTCGAATATATGCTCTATATGCTGTGGGACATGGGGCTGACGGTGGGCCATTCCACCCGCTCGGTGGATGAATGCATCCGTCAGGCCAAAGCCGACATGACCATCCGCACGGCGCTGCTCGAAGCCCGCTGGCTGTGGGGCGATCAGGACCTGTTCGAGGAACTGCGCCGCCGCTACCGCGCCGACATCGTCGCCGGCTCGATGGAAGAGTTCGTCGAATCCAAGCTGGCCGAACGCGATTCCCGCCATGAAAAGCTGGGCGAGGCCCGCTATGTGCTGGAGCCCAACATCAAGGAAGGCAAGGGCGGCCTGCGCGATCTGCATACTCTGTACTGGATCGCCAAATATCTGTTCGCCATCCAGGATGTCCGCGAACTGGTCGAGATGGGCGTGCTGTCGGAAGACGCCGCCACCCGCTTCACCAAGGCCCAGGCCTTCCTTTGGACCGTGCGCTGCCATCTGCATTACCTGACCGGGCGCGAGGAAGATCGGCTGACCTTCGACGTCCAGCCCGAGATCGGCCGGCGCATGAACTATACCGACCATGGCGGCACCACCGGGGTCGAGCGCTTCATGAAGCATTACTTCCTGATCGCCAAGGATGTCGGCGATCTGACCCGCATCTTCTGCGCCCTGCTGGAGGAGCAGCATAAGCGTAAGCCCAAGCTGCGCTTCCCGGCCATCCGCCGCGCCAAGAAGGTCGAAGGCTTCAAGCTGGAAGGCAACCGCCTGAATGTGGCGGACGAGGACCAGTTCATCAATGAGCCGGTGGCGATGATCCGCCTGTTCCATGCAGCGCTGGCCTTCGATCTGGACATCCATCCCCAGGCCATGTCGCTGGTGACCCAGAATCTGAAGCGGGTCGACGCCAAGCTGCGTCAGGACGAGGAGGCGAATCGCCTGTTCGTCGAGATGCTCTGCTCGAAGAAGGACCCGGAAAAGGCTCTGCGCCATATGAACGAGGCCGGCGTGCTGGGCCGTTTCATCCCCGACTTCGGCCGGGTGGTGGCGCAGATGCAGTACGACATGTACCATGTCTTCACGGTGGACGAGCATACCATCCAGGCGGTGGGCGTGCTGCATAAGCTGGAGCGCGGCGAACTGGCGGCTCAGGCTCCTGCCGCCACCGAGGTGATGAAGACGCTGATCTCGCGCCGCACCCTTTACCTCGCCACCTTCCTGCACGACATCGCCAAGGGCCGCAATGCCGACCATTCCGTGCTGGGCGCCGAGATCGCCCTGAAGCTGGGGCCGCGTCTGGGGCTGAACGAGGAAGAGACCGAAACCGCCAGCTGGCTGGTGCGCAGCCATCTGTTGATGACCCGCACGGCTTTCAAGCGCGATATCGACGACATCAAGACCATCGAAGACTTCGTCGACGAGGTGCAAAGCCCCGAGCGCCTGAAGCTGCTGCTGGCCCTGACGGTGGCCGATGTGCGCGCCGTCGGCCCCAATGTCTGGAATGCCTGGAAGGCCGGCCTGCTGCGCGAGCTTTACCATCGCGCCCTGGATATGATGTCCGGCGGCCTGATGGTGGAAAAGCGCGAGGCTCGCGTCGAAGCGGCGCAGAAGGCGGTGCGCGCCGCCCTCACCGGCCTGTGGCCGGACGAGGATATCGACGCCCATCTGGCGCGCGGCTATCCGGCCTATTGGGTGTCTTGCGATACCGAGACCCTGCTGCGTCATGCCGGGCTGGTGCGCGAGGCCGAGCGGACCGAGGCGCCGTTGACCATCGACAGCCGCCATCACGAAGGCCATCAGGTCACCGAGATCACCATCTATACCGGCGACCATCCCGGCCTGTTCTCGCAGATTGCCGGAGGCATGGCGATTTCCGGGGTTTCCATCGTCGACGCCAAGATCGTCACCATGACCAATGGCATGGCGCTGGACACCTTCACCATCCAGGATATGGATGGTGGGCCTGTGGAAAGCAAAAGCCGGCTGGAAAAGCTCTATGCCAATCTGGAACAGGCTTTGTCGGGCCGCATGCGTCTGGCCCGCGAGATCGCCCAGCGCCGTGATTCCCAGCAAAGCCGCACCCGCGTCTTCAAGGTGCCGCCGCGCGTACTGGTGGACAACAAAGCCAGCGCCAAGCACACCGTCATCGAGGTCAATGGCCGCGACCGCGTCGGTCTGCTCTACGACGTTACCTCGGCGATGACGCGTCTGTCTTTGCAGATCGCCTCGGCCCATGTCTCGACCTATGGCGAGCGGGTGGTGGACGTGTTCTATGTCAAGGACGTGTTCGGCCTGAAGGTCGAGCATGAGCGCAAGATCAAGGAAATCCGCGAAGCCCTGACGGCGGCCCTGAAGGAGCCGGGCATCTGCGACGCCGCTTCGGTATCAAAACCCCATATGTCGGCGGCGCACTGATCCCATGAACCTCGGCAAAGCGATCGCCACCATCGGCGGCTGGACCATGTTGAGCCGGGTGACCGGCCTGGCGCGCGAGATGCTGATCGCCCGCTATCTGGGGGCAGGGATGGTGTCCGACGCCTTCTTCGTCGCCTTCCGTTTCCCCAATCTGTTCCGCAGCCTGTTCGCCGAGGGGGCCTTCAATCCCGCCTTCGTGCCGCTGTTCGCCGGCAAGCTGGAGGAAGAAGGCAAGGAAGCCGCCCGCGATTTCGCCGAGCGTTGCTATGCCGTGCTGATCGCCGCCCTGCTGGGCTTCGTGGCGGTGATGGAAATCTTCATGCCGCTGGGGATGTATGTGCTGGCCCCCGGCTTCGGCGATCTGCCGGGCAAGATGGAGCTGGCGACCGAGCTGTCGCGCATCACCTTCCCATACCTGCTGTTCATCTCGATGGTGTCGCTGCAAAGCGGCGTGCTGAATGCCCTGGGCCGTTTCGCCGCCGCCGCCGGAACGCCGGTGCTGCTGAATGTCGTCTCCATCGCCGTGCTGATCGCGCTGGTGCCCTACACTCCCACCGCCGGCCATGCCATGGCCTGGGGCGTGTTCGTCTCGGGCGTCGCCCAGTTCGCCTGGCTGGTGTTCTCGATGAAGAAGGCGGGCATGTCCCTTCGCTTCGTCATGCCGAAGCTGACGCCGGAAGTGGCGATGGTGCTGAAACGCGTGGTCCCCGGCGCGGTGGGAGCCGGCGTCTATCAGATCAATCTGACCATCAACACCATGATCGCCTCGGAAGTCGCCAATGGCGCGGTCAGCTATCTGAACTATGCCGAGCGGGTGAACCAATTGCCGTTGGGCGTGGTCGGGGTCGCCATCGGCACCGCCCTGCTGCCTTTGCTGTCCCGTCAATTGCGGGCGGGCGAAGCGGCGGCGGCCATGGAATCCCAGAACCGCGCCATGGAAATGGGCATGCTTCTGACCCTGCCGGCGGCGGCGGCCCTGATGACTATCGCCCATCCCATCATCGCCGTGCTGTTCGAGCGCGGCTCCTTCACCGCCGCCGATACCGACGCGGTGGCGCTGGCGCTGATGGTGCTGGCTTCGGGGCTGCCGGCCTATGTGCTGGTCAAGGTGCTGACCCCCGGCTTCTTCGCCCGCGAAGATACCCGCACACCGGTACGCATCGCCGGGGCCTCGATGGTGCTGAATGTGATGCTCAATCTGGCGCTGATGCAGCCCTTGGGCTATCTCGGCATGGCGCTGTCCACCTCGCTGGCGGCTTGGGGCAATGTGGCCGGGCTGGTCTGGCTGCTGCATCGGCGCGGCTTCTTCATCCTTGATGCCCGGCTGCGCTCGCGGCTGGTGCGGATCATCGCCGCCTGCGCCGTCATGTCTGGCTGTCTGCTGATGGGCATGATGCTGACCCAGCCCTTGATGGCCCTGCCCGGCTGGCGGATCGGGGCTTTGGTGCTGCTGACCATGGTGGGGATGGGAACTTACGGCCTTGCCGTGTTCCTGACCGGAGCAGCCAAGCTGTCGGAACTGAAGGGTATGCTGCGGCGGCGCAAATCTGCCTAAGTCAGGAAGCTTTCAGGACTTATAGAGCTGTCGCCCCAACCGTTCCAGCACCGCCCTGAGATCGGGGTCCTCGACCTTGGCCAGGCTTTGCTCCAGCGCCTGTTCCCGCTCGGGCGGCAATACCGGCGGAGCGGCGGGCTTGGCGAAGGTCACCTTGCGGCGCAGGGATGGCGGCAGCGGCCCCTGGCTCATGGTCACCTTGTCCACCGCGCGATAGCCGAAGAAGCCGTTGATGCGTTCGATGATGAGGGGCATCAGATGCTGCATCTGCAAGGCCCAAGATCCCGACAGCACCCGCACATGCAAGGTCCCGCCCTCGCGCTTACCCGGTGGAAAACTGATTCGCATGGGATAGGTATTTCCCGCCAGGGCCGAATGGACGATGTTCTTCCATTCGAAGACGATGCGGGCCGAGGCAAAGCCGCGCTTGGCGAAATGCGGTTTGGTCAGCCGCTCGGTCGGCTCGGCCACCGACAGCAGACCGACCGCCACCCGCTTTTCCGGGCTGGCCTTGAATGTCTTCATCGCCCCGTCGGGCAGCTTCGTGCGCCTTATGTTCATGGCCTCAATGTATGATATGGTCTGCGCCATGCCGCAAGCTTCTCCCGCCGACCTCGCCTCACGCCTGCTCGATTGGTACGACCGCAACGCCCGCGCCCTGCCCTGGCGCAGCCCGCCCGGAGCGCCGCCGGCCAATCCCTATCATGTCTGGCTGTCGGAAGTGATGTTGCAGCAGACCACCGTGCAGGCGGTCGCGCCTTATTTCCTCGCCTTCCTGAAGCGCTGGCCGACCGTGCAGGATTTGGCCGCCGCCCCCTTGGACGACGTGCTGGCGGCTTGGGCCGGCCTTGGCTATTACGCCCGCGCCCGCAATCTGCATAAATGCGCCCAGGCGGTCGCCGCCCTGGGCCGTTTCCCCGAGACGGAAGACGAGTTGCGCGCCCTGCCCGGCATTGGCGATTACACCGCCGCCGCCGTCGCCTCGATCGCCTTTGGCCGCCCGGCGGCGGTGATGGATGGCAATATCGAGCGGGTGTTATCGCGGATGTTCGCGGTGACCGAGCCCCTGCCCGGCTCGAAGCCGACCTTGAAGGCGCTGGCGGCCAAGCTGACCCCCGATCACCGCCCCGGCGATTATGCCCAGGCGGCGATGGATCTGGGCGCCACCGTCTGCACGCCCCGCAATCCCGCCTGCGTGCTCTGTCCCTGGCGGCCCGACTGTGAGGCCAGCCATCAGGGCATCGCCGAAAGCCTGCCGGCCAAGACGCCGAAGCCCGAGCGCCCGACCCGGCGGGGTACCGCCTTCTGGGCCATGCGCAAGGATGGCGCGGTGCTGATCCGCCGCCGCCCGGACAAGGGACTGCTGGGCGGCATGATGGAGGTTCCCTCGACCCCCTGGCGTGAGGATTTGGGTGCCTGGGAAATCGCTGAAGCCGCAGCCCATGCTCCGGCCCAGGCCGATTGGCGGGCGTTGCCGGGGCTGGTCAGCCATACTTTCACCCATTTCCACCTGGAAATTAACGTCATCGCCGGACTGGTGCGAAAGCCGGAACTCGCCTTGGGCTATTGGTGCCCGCTGGACGAGATCAAGACTCAGGCTTTGCCCACCATCATGCGCAAGATCGTCCGCCACGCCTTGTCCAAGGCCTATTGATCCATCAAGGAGCCCTTATGCGTCTGAAGTCTCTCCTTGCGGCCCTGTTGCTGTTGCCCAGTTCCGCCTTCGCCCAGAAGCTGATGGGCGAGCAACTCTATGTCCTGCCGCCCCAAGGCTGGGTGCTGGCCTTCCATGACCGCCAGGGCAATGTCGATCTGACCGAGATGGTGCCGCAAGGCCAGACCATGGCGGAATGGAACGAGATGCTGATGGTCCAGATGATCGAGGGCAAGCCCAACCAGACCCCCGAGGATGTGCTGAAGAATCAGCAGACCCAGATCAAGGAAGCCTGCGAGGATTCCGGCTTCGGCCCCGTAGGCCCGTCGCAGGAAAACGGCTACGACACCGCCATCCAGGCCATGGTCTGCTCGAAGTCGAAGAAGTATGAAAAGGGCGAGATCAACCTGTTCAAGGTGATCCGGGGCCACGAGCGGCTTTACATCATCAACCGCGCCTGGCGCGGCGAACCCTTCGACAAGGCGCATCTGCCGGTCCCGCCCGAGACCACCAAGGCCTGGCTGACCTTCATGTCCCAGACCGTCGTCTGCGATTCCCGCGACGCTCAGAAGCCCTGCCCCAAGCCGCAATAATCATAAAGGGCGGCACCGATTTGACGATGCCGCCCCTTTTTTGATCAGTGCGCCGCTTCTTCTTCGGCCTTGATATTGTTCTCGCTTTCGTCCGAAGAGCTGTTCTTCAGATATTTGTGCAGCATCACATGCACATGCTGAAAGGCCTCGGGCGAGATCTGCACCTTGCCGCGGAACGGATAGTCGAAGGCGATGATCAGCAGCACCACCAACGCCACCGTCGCCGCCACCGACGATGTCATCAGCGCATGCATGCGAAAGCTTTCCATGCCGAACAGATAGGTGAAGCCGATGGTGAAAAAGGCTCCCAGCAGCACGATGCCCCAGACCACCCCTTGCAGATGCTCTTCGGTGGCCAACAAGCGGTCGCGCCGGGCATCGTAAAGCGAGTTCAGGCGGGTCAGCAGTTCGGCGAACATCGAGACCTGCACCGGGTCGCTGGTATGGAAGCCCACCAGATTGTCATGGGCCGAGAACAGCAGCTCCCACCCCTCGTCCTCGACCGCCGGCTTGCCCTCATCAGCCTCGCTCAGAGACTTACCGTCGGCCATGGCTTTCCATTCCACCTTGGCCACACGGATCAAATAAGCATCCAGATCCACCAACAGATCGGTGCGCAAGGGCTCGGGCATGGTCAGGGCGTCGCGGGCGACATCGCCGGCCAGCGACGCCTCCTTGGTCGCCAGCTCGCCGGCCTTGCCGAAGGATTCCCAGACGGCGATGGCGATGAAGGCCAGCAGCACGGCATAGACCACGCTGACCACCGCCACCATGAAGCCGACGAATTCGTTGTGATTACGCCGTTCGCCATGCGGCACCATGCGATGCACCAGCCACAGCCCGCCGATGCCGACACCGACAAACAGCGCCACCACCACCGGACCGACGATCAGGTTCGAGTTGTTGTAGAGAAAATTGAGAATGATCTCGTTGTAGATATATTTGAACACGTCCTGGTCCTCCGCAGCGAACAGTCTGCGGCGGAGGATAGAAAGCGATGTTCAGACAAGCCGGGGGAAGAGTTCCCGGATGGGAGTCGCAGGAGGGAAGCGGAGGAAAGCCCAGCTGCCGGAGCCAGCCCCTGGCGACTGAAGAGCAAAGGTGATCGGTTTCCGATCACCTGATCAGCTAATGCAGCTCGGCCCTGATCTTCTGACGAAGCGTGTCGATGGGCTGATAGTCCGACCCATCCTGGAAATGCCAGAAGGTCCAGCCATTGCAGGCCGGAGCGCCTTGCACCGCAGCACCCACCTGATGGATCGAGCCCTTATGCAGGTCGGTGATCAAGGTGCCGTCGGCGCGGATCTTGGCCTGATAGTCATGGCGCACGCCGCCCCACAGGATATCGCCGGGGTTCAGCAGGCCGCGTTCCAGCACGGTGCCGAAAGGAATGCGGGGCTCGGCCCGCTTGTTCGGAGTGGTGACCACCGTCAGATCGGTGATTTCGCGCACATGGTCGATGCGTTCGCGGGCGGCGGCGATATAGGCATCGTCCCGCTCCAACCCGATGAAACGCCGGCCCAGCTTCTTGGCCACCGCACCCGTGGTGCCGGTGCCGAAGAAGGGGTCCAGGATCACATCGCCGGGATTGGTCGAGGACAGGATCACCCGATACAGCAGCGATTCCGGCTTCTGGGTCGGATGGGTCTTCTTGCCGTTGCTCTTCAGGCGCTCTTGCCCGGTGCAAAGCGGCATCATCCAATCCGAACGCATCTGCACGCCTTCGTTCAAAGCCTTCATGGCCTCGTAATTGAAGGTATAGCGCGAACGCGGCCCCTTCGAGCACCAGAGCATGGTCTCATGCGCATTGGTGAAGCGGGTGCCACGGAAATTCGGCATCGGGTTCGACTTGGTCCAGACCACGTCGTTCAGCACCCAGAAGCCCAGGTCCTGAAGAATGGCGCCAACGCGATAGATGTTGTGATAGCTGCCGATCACCCACAAGGCGCCGTCATCTTTCAGGATGCGGCGCGCCGCCTTCAGCCAGGCGCGGGTGAAATCGTCATAGACCTTGAAGCTGTCGGCGGGATCGGCCAGATCGCCGAAACGATCCCAATCTTCCTCGACCCCGTCCACCCGGCTGTTGTCAGGACGAAGCAGCTCGCCCCCCAGCTGCAGGTTGTAGGGCGGGTCGGCGAAGACAAGGTCGACGGAACGCGCCGGCAGCTGGTTCATCAGCTCGACGCAATCGCCCTGCAGAATCACATTGGTCTTCATGTTCAACATGAAGCGCACTTTGAGTCATTTTTTAGCGTCGGTCAAGAAGTAATTGGAATCTATAGATTCTCGAACAGATCACCGACGGGCGCGAAGGATTTTCGGTGATGCGGGGTCAGCCCGATCCGCCGCATCGCCGCCATATGTTCGGCCGTGCCATAGCCGGCGTTGCGTTCCCACCCATATCCAGGAAAGCGTTGAGAAAGCTCGCACATTTCCCGATCCCGGGTTACTTTGGCGATCACCGAAGCAGCGGCAATCGAGAGCGATTTCGAGTCACCCTTGACCACGCATTGCACCCGTCCCACGGGTAATGACGGCACCTGATTGCCGTCCACCAAAGCGACATCGACCGACTGCTTCAAGGCCTCGACCGCCCGCTTCATGGCCAGAAAAGTTGCCTTCAAGATATTCAGCCGATCGATCTCCTCGACCTCGGCCCGACCCAGCCCGAAGATGGAGTTGGTCAGCACCAGCTCGTACAAGGCATCGCGCTTCTTGGCTGACAGCTTCTTGGAATCATCCAGCTCGGCCAGCAGCCGCGGATGCGGCTTGGCCGGCAGGATCACCGCCGCCGCCACGACCGGCCCGGCCAGGGGACCGCGTCCCACCTCGTCCACGCCGCAGACGATGCCGGTGCAGGCTTGTTCGAGCGAGAGGTCGGGCATCTTAGGCGGACTCCTCTGGACTGGGGGCCTCTTCGGCCTCGCGGCGATGGAACAGGGCGAACTGGCGAGGGGCAAAGGCTCGCAGCAGATCGACCGGCGTGTTCACCGCCCCGCCGGCCAGCTTATGCAGCCTGCGCGCCGCCATCAGCCAGATGGGGCTCAGCATCAGACTCAGCACCGTTACCGCGATGACCAGACGAGCCTCTTGCACGCCGATCAGGTCGTTGTCCTTGCCGATGCCGGCCAGCACGAAGGAGAACTCGCCGATCTGCGCCAGGGCGACCCCGACCATCACGCTGCGCGGCCAGGTCTCGCCCAGAATCTTCAAGGCGCTGACATTCAGCAGCGTCTTGAACACCGTGACCATCAGTAAAAGCGCGATCACCGTGCCCAGATGCTTCCAGATGAAGGGCAAATCCAGCAGCAGCCCGACCGAGACGAAAAACACCATCATCAGGATGCTTTGGATCGGCTGGGTGGATTGCAGCATGGCTTCGCGTTCCGAGCTGTTGCCGATCACCACCCCGGCCAGGAAGGCGCCATAGGCCGGCGACAACCCCAAGAAGGCCGCCAGAGTGGCGGCGCCGAAGCACCAGGCCAGACCGGTCAGCGGCGACAGATCCTGATGCTTGGCCACCGTGCGGCCGAAGGGCAGCCGCACCTTGGTGCGCAACAGCACGAAGAACAGCAGCATCAGGAACAGGATCGAGCCACCCACCTTGATCAGGTCCAGGCTGTTGAAGCCTTTGCGCGACAGGGCCGACAGCACCATCATCATCGGCACCACCGCCATGTCCTGGGCGATCAGAATGCCGATGGCGACCCGCCCCGCCGGCGTGCCCAGCTCGTCCGAGCTTTCCAGAATCTTGATCACCACCGCCGTCGAAGATACCGAGACGATGAAGCCCAGCAGAATCGAAAAGCCGGTGTTCCAGTGCATCAGCGGCGCCAGCACCATCGCCACCCCCACCGATCCGGCAATCTGCATGACGGTGACGAACAGCGCCACCCGCCAGCCCGCCACGAAGCGGCGCAAATCCAGCTGCATGCCCACCAGGAACAGCAGCATCAGCACGCCGAACTCGGCCAGCACGTCCACCGCCTCCTGATCGCCGGCCAGGCCGACGCCGGCGGGGCCCAGCAAGGCTCCGGCAATGATATAGCCGATGATCGCCGGCTGCTTCAGCCGGGCGAACAGCAAGCCGCAGACCAGAGCGGCAAGGGCGATAATGGCAACGGCGGCGACATCGGAGAGATCAGGCATGACGAGAAGGACTTTAACCGCGAAAGGCTTTGGCTTCTATCGCCAAGGCGTGGCGGAAATGAGGCGAAATCAAGAAATATCCGACTTTCGACGCAATGCCGCCGCAGGAACGGCATACGACTATCGGAGTCTGGATTCTCAACCTCCGATTCATTAGGCTTTCCTGATCCGGCATGGCGCATAAGCCGAAAGAACAAACCGGGAGGCTGACATGAACCACGATATCCATCCTGCCACCGAGCGGGGGGCTCCGGCTCCTACGCCCGATCAGCAGCATTTGGGGTCCGAAACCCAGGAATCCATTTCCCGTCGTGACAAGCGGCATGGCCGTCTTGACGATGATCGGGACAATGACCGGGACGGTCTTCAGTACGACTCGTTTCTGCGCATTATCCGGCGCTAGGACGCGGTCTTAAAAAGCACTGTGCGAAGGCCGGGAGCAGCTTCTGCCCCGGTCTTTCTGCGTTATAGCGCCGTCTATGCCAAAACCCCGGCCAGGGCCGGCGCATCCAAAACCCGCCAGTCTCCGAGGGCAAGGTCTCCCAGATCAAGCGAACCGATCCGTTCCCGATGCAAGGCGGTGACATGATTGCCGACCGCGGCGAACATGCGACGGATTTGGTGATATCGGCCTTCGACCACCGTCACCAGGGCGGTGCGATCATCGATGACCGTCAGGGTCGCCGGCAAAAGCGGCTTGGGGTCCGAACGCAGCATCAGGCTGCCGCTGGCGAACTGTTCTGCCTCGTCGCCACGCAAGGGGCGGTCCAGGCTGGCCCGGTAAGTCTTGGGAATGGCGCTGCGCGGCGAAATGATCCGGTGCAGAAGTTCGCCATCATCGGTCAGCAACAGCAGGCCCGAAGTCTCGCGGTCCAGACGCCCCACTGGCGAAATAATCGGCTTGCGCATGGCAAAGCGCGGCGGCAGCAGCTCATAGACCACCCGCCCCGGATCGTTGGTCGAGCAGGTATAGCCCTCCGGCTTATGCAGCATCAGCACCAGACCGGGCGGCGGATCGAGCGGGGCGCCGTCCAGCAGGATATCGGTATGGGCCAACTGCGAGTCCATGCTCAGGATTTCGCCGGTGACCGAGCTGACCCGCCCGGCCTTGATCATGGCGCGAACTTCTTTCTGGCTGCCATATCCCAGATTGGCGATCAGCTTGATCAGACGCATGGCTTCATCTTTCGTGTTCTGTGACCTTGGCCCCACGCCGCTTGTTCTTGTAAAACGGAGCCGGGACATCCTTACGATATGAGTGCGGCGATGGCAACATTGCCTTGGCCGGGAAAGACGGTGCGAAGCATGAAGGCAATTTCCAACAGCGCGAAGGCTTTGTCTTTCGCCTTCGACCAGATTTTCGATGCCCCGCCTGACCCAAACAAGGCGTTCTTCCTGCGGGCTGAACCGTTAGAGGGGACGGCGCAAAGCTGGCAGCGCGGCATCTTGAATCAGCAGTCTTTCAAACCGACCCATGACTGGCTGCAAGGCGCTGGCTGTGCGGTTTCCCCGGATCTGGACGGTGCAGGCTTCGATCTGGGCCTGCTGGTGATCACCAAGCATAAGCAGGAAAATCTGGCCAATCTGACCAAGGCTTGGATGGCTCTGCGCCCAGGCGGCAGATTGATCTGCGTGGGCGGCAATGATGTGGGGATTTCCTCGGTCGAAAAGGCGTTTAAAAGCGTCTTCAGTCAGCCGGCATCGCTGTCCAAACATCATTGCAAGGTGCTGTGGGGTACACGCGGCGACACGCCCCCCGACAATCTGGCTCGATGGGCCGAGGCGGGACGGCTGCAAATGGTGCCGTCCCTGAACTGCTGGTCTCAGCCGGGAATCTATAACTGGAACAAGATCGATGCCGGATCGGCCTTGCTGGTCCAAAACCTGCCGGACGATCTGCGAGGACGCGCCGCCGATCTGGGCGCCGGATGGGGCTATCTGTCGCAGCAGCTTTTGCAGAGGTGCCCGAAGATCGCTTCGATCGATCTTTACGAGGCGGAAGCGCTGGCCTTGAACGCCGCCAAAGCCAATCTGACATCTGGCGCGGCAAGCTTCCATTGGCATGACGTGACCCAGGGCCTTCCCAAGGGCGTCTTTGACCTTGTGGTGATGAACCCACCCTTCCATGACGGCAAGGCGGTGGATGTCGAACTGGGCCGCGCTTTCATTACCTCGGCCGCCCAAGCCCTGGTTCCCGGCGGTCGGCTGTTCATGGTCGCCAACCGGCAATTACCCTATGAGGAAATTCTATTTTCCCAATTCCGGTCGCAGAGTCTGTTGCAGGAAACGGGTGTGTATAAGGTGATGTCGGCAGTCAAGGAATGGACCTGACCTTTACCCTGCTGGTGAAGGCATTGCGATACAAGGGGTGAGATCGAAGCCAACCTCATCTTTCCATGTCGCCAATCAGACTCCGCCAATCGCGCGCCCAGCAGCATGCATGAGTATAGTCTGGTATTTCCTTCAGCCTGACAGGACTGCCCGCAGGCAGATGCTTGACGAACGAACGGACAACGTCGGTTCCGACGATCTTGTCCTGTCCACCTGTGAAATGAATTTGCGGCAACGCGCCCAACGATGGGGCGACACCCGCCGGATCGAGCGAGCCGCTCAGAGGCGCCAACCCATCCCGCTTTGTCCAATATTCCAAGTCGAGATTACCCACCACCGTGATGATGCTCTTCACATCATCGCGCCGTGCCGCCAGCAGCACCGCCACGGCTCCGCCGCCGGAATAGCCCACCAGCACCAGATGTTTCGCTCCACTGCGGCGTTTTAGAATATCGATGGCGTCTCCCATGCTGTCCAAAACCTCGGGAGCATAGCGGCTGCCAGTCCAATAGGCGTTGCGGCAGTTTCGTCCATGATTTGACAAGGTGTACTGGCAGGGCCGCGCAATCCAGGTCACCGACCCGTTCGAAGGATCAGACAGCGCCAGCCGAAGTGCGACGGGATCTGTAGGCGTGGGGTCGACTGAGGGTTGGCTTGGACGGACATAGGCGAAGCCATCGCCTTCCAAATAAACCATTAAGATATCCGAGTCCGAATGGACGCCCAGATTAGGAGATGAAGCAACGGCGATGTCGAATGTTCCGGCAGAAAGAATCTCCCACTGCCAGCCTGCTGCATGAGCCAAGCTCGCCCCTTCTTCAACTCTGTGAGACGCACAGGCTGCAAGCAGCAGAAACAGCGCACAGGCGAATTTAGGGAAAATCTTTGTGGATCTACAAAAAGTCATTCCGCCTCCCCCGCGCCAACATCGGTCGCCCCAGAAATGAAGCATATGGCCAGAAGGAACCAACAGACCACGCGCATTCATTCGTCTAGAATAAATTGTCATGTGACCCTATCTGCTCCAAGGCAGTCCCGTCCAGGCGGAGATTTACCCCCAGACTGATCTTGTCCCTCGCTTCGCTGGAGCACGACTGTCACTCCCACGCAGACATAGCGGTATGCCCCTGTGTGTCCGACAAACAACGCTGGGAGAGGCTGTTGCCAAGGAGCATGCGGTGGAGATTGAAGGCCGGAACAATCAGAAACGCCCCGCGGCTGATGCTGCGAGGCGTTTGATAAGATTGGTTGCGGGGGCAGGATTTGAACCTGCGGCCTTCAGGTTATGAGTTCGTTTTTTACTCTTCCCCTCGCCTTCACCACACTGCGAACGCCCTCTCTACAGCACTATAGATAATTGTTTTCATTGATAGTTTTAGAATGCCTCGCTACGATCTGACGGTATCGGAATCGCCCCGATTTCCTCCCAAATGATTCCGATTTGATTCCGAAGATTCCGGCGTTCGCGAGGTGTTCCATGGCGAAGATCACGAAACGTTCCGTCGATGCCGCCGCTCCCGGCGAGAGGGAATATTTCATCTGGGACGATGAACTGAAGGGCTTTGGCCTGCGCGTCTATCCGTCCGGCCGCAAGATGTACCTCGCCCAGTTCCGCGCTGGAGGTCGGGTCCGCCGGGTCAATATCGGCCTGCACGGCGCCCTCACCCCGGATGCAGCCCGAACCGAGGCGATGAAGCACCTTTCCGAAGTCCGCCTCGGCGGAGACCCTGCTGGCGAACGTGACCGACGCAAGGCCTCGCCGACCATGAAAGAATTCGGCCAACGGTTTCTCGACGAACATGTCGCCTCCCATTGCAAACCGACCACTCAGGCCGAATACAAGCGCTCTGTCGAATTGTTCATCAACCCGAAGATCGGTTCCCACCGCATCATTGACGTGACCCGCACCGACGTCGTCGAGCTACATCAGTCGATGAAGGGAACGCCCTATCAGGCCAACCGCACCCTCGGCGTCCTTTCCGTCATGTTCACCGTCGCCCACACCTGGGGTGTGCGAACCGATGGCGTAAACCCCTGCTGGAAGGTGAAGCGTTACAAGGAGGTGAAGCGAGAACGGTATCTCACCTCGGATGAACTTGCCCGCCTGGGCAAAGTGCTGCGCGAATCCAATTCGGAACGGGAAGCTGTGAACTGCATCCACCTGCTTCTCCTGACCGGCTGCCGCCTCAGCGAAATCCAGAAGCTGAAGTGGGACTTTGTCGATCTCGATGCTGGCGTGCTGCGGCTGCCGGATTCCAAGACCGGAGCCAAACTGGTGGCGATTGGCCAAGCCGTGATCGAGGTGTTCAAGACCATCCCCAAGGTGAAAGACAATCCCTACGTCATCACCGGCCAGGTCGAGGGACAACATCTAACCGATATGCAGAAGCCTTGGCGCCGGCTGCGCAAGCGGGCCGGACTGGATGACCTTCGCATCCACGATCTGCGCCATTCTTTCGCCTCCGATGCGCTCCAGCTCGGCGAGGATCTGCCGATGATCGGCAAACTGCTGGGGCATACCCAGGTGCAGACCACCGCCCGTTATGCCCACCTCAAGACGGATCCGATCAAGGTGGCGGCAAATAAAGTGGCAGATGCCATCGTAACTGCTCTCGCCCAGCCTCCCAAGAAGGATGATGCAGCCTAACATTACAGTTGCGTTTTTGATTTGAAATGGGCACCTCGGGAGAGAGAGCCGACCGGGTTTGTTCGGACAAGAGGCGGCGCTGGAAAAGTGGCCCCTCTGCCGATTGTTTTCTCGATGCGCCGATTTTCAGGGCCATGTAGGAAGGGCGTAGGCCGACGCTTGAGGAATGAACACGAGGCCACGATTTCACATCAATTTTATGTGGCTATCCTGTTTTTGTCCATTAGTGAAACTCCACTTTGCGTTTGGCTGTCGCAGGCCTCGACCTGGCGATGTTCCCGTCGTCCGTGGGCCTGCTTGGCGATAGTCTCCGCCCGATCAGCGAGTGGGGTTCTGCGCATAGCATTTCAAGGATATCGTAGAGGGTTCGCTGGTTGGCCTTGACTTAAGCGAGAAGAAATTCCCGGTATCCATGGCGACTTCAAATGTTTTTTGACAGTGGATCGCATCCGCGGTGATTACACAGGCCAATCCAAGGTCGTTGATCATGACCTGCCTCGAGAAAACTCCTCCAGTTTAAAGTAGAGTCCGCCCATCGAGAGGACGGACGATATGAAGCGCAGCA
>Ga0310915_10000486_pt1 | contig 19074 bp, 19 predicted proteins | sample GREbulkMGAN111_FD_202508 | JGI IMG/M metagenome (GOLD analysis project Ga0310915, IMG submission 202508) | Lab enrichment of tropical soil microbial communities from Luquillo Experimental Forest, Puerto Rico - GRE.bulkMG.AN111 | ecosystem: Environmental > Terrestrial > Soil > Tropical forest >...
ATGCGCTCGCGCTGCAACCGCAGCATCATGACGATGTCGGCGTCGCGCAGGCCTTCGCGCATGTCGCGCGTGGCCTCGACCCCGAAGCGCTCGATCCCCGCCGGCATCAACGTCGAGGGCGCGACTACGCGCACCCGCGCGCCCAGTGCATTGAGCAGGATGATGTTCGAGCGCGCAACGCGCGAGTGCAGAATGTCGCCGCAGATGGCCACGACCAGCCGCTCGATGCGGCCCTTGTTGCGGCGGATGGTGAGCGCATCGAGCAGCGCCTGGGTGGGATGCTCGTGCGACCCGTCGCCGGCATTGATCACCGAGCAGTCGACCTTCTTGGCCAGCAGCTCGACCGCGCCCGAGGCGTGATGGCGCACCACGATGATGTCCGGATGCATGGCGTTGAGCGTGATCGCGGTGTCGATCAGCGTCTCGCCCTTGCGCATGGAGGAGGAGCCGACCGACATGTTCATGACGTCGGCGCCGAGCCGTTTGCCCGCGAGCTCGAAGGAGGCCTGGGTGCGGGTCGAGACCTCGAAGAACAAGTTGATGAGCGTTCGCCCGCGCAGCGAAACCTGCTTCTTGTCGATCTGGCGGTTGAGGTCGACGAAGTGCTCGGCGAGGTCGAGCAGCCCCAAAATCTCCTCGCGCGAAAGCCCTTCGATCCCCAACAGATCGCGCTGGTTGAGGACGAAGGTGGACTTTTGAGCGATGTTCATTAAAGCCGCTTCTATAGGCCCGACCGTGGCCGGCCGCAAGGGAGTGGGGGCCGAGTTGGTCAAGGCGGCTGTGGATGTTTCGCAAGCGGGCGGCAGGCTGAAACGGCGGCGAAATCGGGCTATCAATGGACGCTCGCGCTGGCGGGTACGCGGCGGATGGAGCGGACGATGCGCGCCGAGGAGGTGCTCAACCAGTCGCCGCCCTACGTGGACGTCGATCTCTACGCCAGCGATCGGCCGCTGCAGAGCGCCGTCGCGGCCAATGGCGGGGCGCGCGACGCGGCGGCGCTATCGGCGTTCGGCAAGCACTGGGGCACGGCCGAGATGTTCGACCTCGCCCGTGCCGCCAACGAGAACCCGCCCGAGTTGAAGGCGTTCGACGCCAGGGGCAATCGGCGCGACGTCGTCGAGTTTCACCCGGCCTACCAGCATTTCATGGCGGAGAGCGTCGCCGCCGGCTTGGCGGCCTCGACCTGGCGCGAGGATGCAACGCCGGCGCGCGCACCCGCGCAGGTGACCCGCGCCGCGCGCTTCTACATGGCGGCGCAGGTCGAGACCGGCCACCTCTGTCCCATCACCATGACCCATGCCGCGGTCGCGGCGTTCGCGGTCGAGCGGCCGCTGGTGGCCAAGTTCATGCCCAAGATCATGTCGCGCCGTTACGACCCGCGGTTCCGGCCGTGGTGGGAAAAGGGCGGCATCACGCTCGGCATGGGCATGACCGAAAAGCAGGGCGGCACCGACGTGCGCACCAACACCACGCGCGCCGAACCCGCGGGCGAGGCCTACGCGATCAGCGGCCATAAATGGTTCATGTCGGCGCCCATGTGCGACGCCTTTCTGGTGCTGGCGCAGGCGCAAGGGGGCCTCACCTGCTTTCTCATGCCGCGCTTTCGTCCCGATGGGTCGGTCAATGGGCTCTATTTCCAGCGCCTCAAGGACAAGCTCGGCAACCGCTCCAATGCCTCCTCGGAGGTCGAGTTCGCGGACGCGTTCGCCTGGCGCGTGGGCGAGGAGGGCAGGGGCGTGCGCACCATCATCAATATGGTGCAGCTCACGCGGCTCGATTGCGCCATCGCGTCCGCCGGCCTCATGCGTATGGCACTGGCGCAGGCGATCCACCACGCGCGCTATCGCACCGTGTTCCAAAAGCACCTCGCCGATCAGCCGATGATGCGGGCGGTGCTCGCCGACATGGCGCTCGAGGTGGAGGCCGCGACCGCGCTCACGCTGCGGCTCGCACGCTCCTTCGATCTCGCCGAGGGCGATGCGCGCGAGGCCGCGCGCGCGCGCCTGCTCACACCGGCGGTGAAATATTGGGTGTGCAAGCGCGCGCCCGGCTTGATCTACGAAGCGATGGAGTGCCTCGGCGGCAACGGCTATGTGGAGGAGAGCATCTTGCCGCGACTCTACCGCGAGGCGCCGGTCAACGCGATCTGGGAAGGTTCGGGCAACGTGATGTGCCTCGACGTGCTGCGGGTGCTCGGCCGCGACGGCGAAGCTGCGCGCGCAGTGCTGGCGGTGCTTGCCGAGGAAGCGGGCGATCTGGCGGACGCGCGCGCGGCGGTCGATGTCATCGCGCGCGCGGCTGCGGCGGAGGATGCCGAGGGCGAGGCGCGTGCCGCCATCGATTGCCTTGCGTTACTGGCGGCGGCGGCGGCGTTACGGCGGAGCGCTCCCGAGGTCGCAGACCTGTTCGCGCGCACGCGGCTCCATGATCGCTACGGCGCCATGTATGGAACGAGCCGCATCGCTCCCGACGAGGCGCGCGGTCTCATCGATCGCGCCTTGCCGGCGGCGTAACCGCAGCGGGCTCGGACGTTTCGACAGCCTCAATGTCGTGACGGGGCCAGCGCGCCGCGGGCGAGCCGATCGAGCGCGCCTTGCAAGATGAACGCGGCGGCGTGCTGATCGATCACCTTGGCGCGGCGGGCGCGGGTGACATTGGCCGCGATCAGCTCGCGCTCGACCGCCGCGGTGGACAGCCGCTCGTCCCAGAGCGCGATCGGAAGCTCGGTCAAGCGCGCGAGATTGCGCGCAAAGGCGCGCGTCGATTGCACGCGCGGACCCTCGCTGCCGTCCATATTGATGGGAAGCCCGAGCACGAAGGCGGCGGCTTGCCGCTCGGCGGCAAGGGCGAGGAGGCGCGCGGCATCGGCGGAGAACGTCTTGCGAGCGATGGTTTCGACCGCGGTCGCGAGCCGCCGGTCGGGATCGCTCACGGCGACGCCGATCGTCTTGGTGCCGAGGTCGAGGCCGATCAACGCGCCGCGGGCGGGCAGATGCACCGCCGCCTCGGCCAGGGGGAGGATCAGTGCCGGCATCGATTATGGGTAACACGCGTCCCGCCCCGCGGCCAATGCGAGGGCGATGCGCGTAACCGTCCGGGTCCGCCGGGGATGTGTCGTCAGCGCAGGATCAGGAGCCCGATCAGCAGGAGGACCGGTGCGGCGAGGCCAAGAATGAACACGACGCGCTGCCAGGGCCGTCGCAAGATGATTTCACCGCCGCGCGCCTTCTCGGCCGGATAGGGTGTAGGCTGTTTCTCTCGGACCATCGCACCCTCGTGCGATCAACGCTCCGGCGCAGCGGTCGTTCCAGCGGAGGAGGTCGTCATGGCCAAGAAGCCGACCGATGCCCGGCGCAAGCTGGTGGAGTTCGACGAGGAGACCTGGCAGGCGTTGGATCTGCTCGGGCGCGATTCGATGAAGACGTTGCAGGAGCTCGCCGACGAGGCCTTTCGCGACCTGTTGCGCAAATACGACCGGCCGACCGATTTGAAGGCCGCGCTCAAGCAGAGCGTGCGATCGTCGGCCGCGCCGCGTCCCTCGCAGAACCGAAATCCTGGACGGCGTCGCTAGCGCCTCAGGTCGACGGCGGGGGCGCGAAGAAGCACCGCCGGCTGCCGTCGGGCCGCTTGCAGCGCCAGAATTCGCCGTCGGGTGAGGGCTGGGCTTCGGCGAACGGAATCGCCTCGTACATCGACGGCCCGATGCCGGCGAGCGGACCATGGATGATCACATAGCCTTCGCCGGTCATCATGATGCGCTCCTTCGGGACGACGAAGCAATCACCTTCGCCGCAGCACCATTCGCCAGCGGCGTTGCGGTGGCCGCCGCGCGAGATCCAGCTGTCGTGGGCTAAGGTATCGGGAATGACGAGGACGAGGCCGGCAAAGACGAGCGCGCACCGTGCAAGGCTTCCGAACATATGGGTTATGTTCCTTTCGTTGTCCCGGCCCGGCAGCCGATCAAATCACGCACACTCTCCTTGGTTCCCGGATAGCGCCGGTTGCAGACATCAACTCCGCACGCGGCTTTGTGGATAACTCAACCGTGGGGGCGGGTCTTCGACCCCATCGGCGAATCAACCCCTTGATTTGGAAGTATAAACCTAAATGAGGCTAGAATATATCCCGAAATATTGCATTGCACCATTGCGCCGGGAACCAAGCGCGAAAGCAGCGGATGCTGGAACGAGAAGTCATTGTCCGCGCAGCACTTACGGTAATCCGCGCGACACTTACGCTAAGATGTGGCAAGCAATGGAGGACGTGATGAGAACAGTGTTGCTGGGGCTTGCGATGGTGCTCATGGCCGCCGGCGCGCCGCGCGCAGCCGCAGGGGCGGAGATCAAGGTGCTCACAGCCGGCGCCTTCAAGCAGGTGCTGCTGGCGCTCGTCCCCGACTTCGAGCGCGCGACCGGCCACAAAGTGACGGTCCAAAACGACACGGTCGGCGCCCTAACCAAGCGCATCGCGGGCGGCGAGGCGTTCGACCTCGCCGTGCTCACGCCCAAGGCAGTCGACGACCTCGCGAAGGAGGGCAAGTTCGTCGCCGGCAGCCGGGCAAACCTCGCGCGCGTCGGCGTCGGCGTCGTGGTCAAGGACGGCACGCCGAAGCCGGATATCGGCTCGGTTGCCGCGTTCAAGCAGGCGCTGCTCGCGGCCAAGTCGGTGGCCTATATCGATCCCGCCGCCGGCGGCTCGAGCGGCATCTATGTCGCCGGTCTCCTCGACAAGCTCGGTATCGCCGGCGAGGTGAAGCCCAAGGCCAAGTTGATCCCGGGCGGCGCGGTGGCGGAGCACGTGGCCAAGGGCGAGGCGGAGCTCGGCATTCACCAGATCAGCGAAATCCTACCAGTGAAAGGCGTCACGCTTGTGGGTCCGCTGCCGGCGGAGATCCAGAACTATACCGTCTATGCCGCCGGGCTCGGCGCCCAGGCCAAGGCGGGCGACGCCGCCAAGGCCTTGCTCAAGACGCTCACCAGCCCGGCCGCCGCGGAGGTGCTCAAGTCGAAGGGCATGGAGCCGGCGGGATCTTCCTGACGGTCAGTCGGCGATGAACGTCAAGGCGCTGTTCTTCGATGTGTTCGGGACGTTGGTCGATTTTCGCACCGGCGTCGCGCGCGAGGCCGAGGCCATTCTAGGGGCTGCCGGACACAAGCTCGACTGGCCCGCGTTCGCCGATGCTTGGCGCAAGCAGTATCAGCCCGCCTTGGAAGAGGTGCGCGCCGACCGCATGGCGTTCCGCAAGCTCGACCTCCTGCACCGGGAAAATCTCGATCGCATCCTGCCGCGGTTCGGGATTTCCGGGCTGGCGGAGGACGCGGCGCGCAGTCTCAATCTCGCCTGGCATCGCCTTCCCGCCTGGCCCGACGTGCCGGGAGGTTTGGCTCGGCTCAAGCCTCGTTTCCTGCTGGCGCCGGTCTCGAACGGCAACATCTCGCTGATGGTCGACCTCGCGCGCCGCAACAATCTTCCCTGGGACGCGATCCTGGGCGCGGAAATCGCGGGCGACTACAAGCCCAAGCCGCGCGTCTACCTCGCGGCCTGCGAGGCCTTCGATCTGCCGCCCGGCGACTGCATGATGGTCGCGGCGCATACCAACGATCTTCTCGAAGCGGCCAAATGCGGGCTGCGCACGGCTCACATCGCACGGCCGAACGAGCACGGGCCGGGCATCGGGGAAGCCGCTCCCCAGGCGCCGGTCGACGTCGCGGCGGCGAATCTCGAGGATCTCGCCGTCAAGCTCGGCGCGTGAGGTCGACGCGCGTCGCCGGATGCCAAAGCGCGAAGCGGCGTTGGCGGAACAGTTGCTCTTTGCCGCTGTTGGGGAATAGCGTTCTACCGTGCTGAGGAGCGACGGTATGGCCGATCCCGTCTCCCAGTTCGCCACTCGCATCGCCTACGGCGTAAGGCAGCTGCCGCGGGTTGCCTGGTATGTCGGCCACGGCATGGTCATGCGGCGCCTGTCCCAAGCGGTGCGTGAGCGTGCCGGTGCAAGCACGCGGCCGCGCGCTCACACCCGTGCGCCCGTGCCCGACCGGCGACGCCTTTACGCCGACATGGCGGTGCTGTTCCGGCAAGACCTCGCCAACGTCGAGGCCGGCATCTATCCCTTGCCCGCCGATCATGACGGCACGTTGCCGCTCGTGCTCAACCGTTCGCGTCTCTTCTTCGAGGATTTGCCGGATGTGCATCGCCGCCGTGAGAGACGACAGTACCGGCAGGTGATGACCGAGGACACGCGCGGCAAGCGGCCCGATTACTATCTGCAGAATTTCCACTTCCAATCGGGCGGCTGGCTGACGGAGGATTCGGCGCAGCGATACGACACGCAGGTCGAGGTGCTTTTCAACGGCTCGGCGAATGCGACGCGTCGACAAGCGCTGCTACCGCTGCACGAGGTCTTCGCCGGACGCGATCAGCGGCGGCTGCGGCTGCTCGACGTGGGCTGCGGCACCGGGCGCTTTCTCGATGCGTTCAAGCAGACATGGCCGCGCCTGCCGGCCCTCGGCATCGATCTGTCGGAAGCTTACCTCGCGGAGGCCAAGCGTCACTTGCAGCGGTGGTGCTGGCTCAACCTCATGGTCGCGAAAGGGGAAGCGCTTCCCGTCAAGGACGCAAGCCAGGATGCGGTGACGAGCATCTTCATGTTCCATGAATTGCCGCCAAAGGTGCGCCGCGTCGTATTTCACGAGTTCGCCCGCGTGTTGAGGCGCGGCGGCCGCGTCGTCGTGGTGGACTCGCTGCAAATCGGCGACGAGCCCGACTATGACGGCATGCTCGACCTCTTTCCGCGGAGCTATCACGAGCCCTATTACAGGAGCTACCTCAAGGAGGACTTCCGCAGCATCGCCGCAGATTGCGGCCTCGCTCATATCCGAGACGTCAACGCTTTCGTCTCCAAAGTGATGGTTTTCGACAAGCGATGACGGCGATGCGCCTGCCGTCTCAATACGGCCGCACCGTGCCCTTGACCGTGGTGCGCAGCATCAGCCGGCGCTCGCTCGAGGGAAAATCGGTGCGCGCGTGCGATGAGCAGCGATTGTCCCACAGCAGGAGATCGCCCACGCGCCAGACATGCTCGTAGACGAAGTCGCGCTTCTCCGAGTGGTCGAACACGGCGTTGAGCAGCGGCTCGCTTTCCGCCGGCGCCATGTCGAGAACGCCGATGGTCATCAGCCGGTTGACGTAGATCGCCTTGCGGCCGGTGTCCTCGTGGGTGCGAAACACCGGATGGGTGCATTCGGCAAAGGCCACGGTGCCGCGGTTGTCACCCTTTTGGGTCGATCCGTAGTTGTAGTGGTGCATGGCCTTGCGGCCTTCGAGCCGATCGCGGATCGCCGGATCGAGCGTGTCATAGGCGGCATAGCCGCTCGCGAACAGGGTGTTGCCGCCGGCGGAGGGAATTTCGACGGAATAAAGTAACGTCGCTTTGCTCGGCACCTCGGCGTGGATCATGTCGTGGTGGAACATCATCTCGCCGTCGGGCAGGGCGCCGATGGGCTCCCCGTTCTCGCGGATATTGGAGATCAACATGATCCCGGGTAGCAGGCTTGAATAGCCCCTGGGGAAATATTTCGGCGGCCGCGACAGCTCGCCGAGCTCGCCGAAATAGCCGGTCGCGCGGATCAAGTCTTCTTGCGACAGCGTCTGGCCGGGAAAGACGATGACGAGGTGATCGAGCCAGGCTTGGTAGATGGCGCGGACGGTTTCGTCGTCGGGCTTTTCGCGCAGGTCGAGGCCACGGATTTCGGCCCCGATATGCTTGCTGAGCGGAACGACGTCGAACCTGGTTCGGGTCATGACCGTCATGGCAGTTCTCCCGCGGTTACAGGGCGCCTCGAGCCTTTCATTCCGCCGCGACCGACGCCGCGGCGTGGTACGCCGCCTTGCCGTGCTCGACTTCGCCGCTGGCCAAGGCGGCGAGGATCTTCGCAACCAGCTCGCGCGCGGACGCCGCGCTCAGTTCCACCGCGACGCGCTCGCGTCCGCCATCCGCTTCGCTGATGAAGTCGATGCCGAGCGCGTGATCGAGCGGCGCGTGGAAGGGATGATCGTAGTAGACGTTGGCGGTGTCGATCCGCATCCAGCCGTTCGGCCCCTTGGCGCTGCCCAGGAGCTTGGCCTTCTCGACGATGTAAGAGCACATGGTGATCTCCTCGGATGTCAGGCCGCGCGAGCCGCGGCCGTCGCAGCGAGATGCCTGTGGAAGAAGACAAACACCTTGTTCCAGCCGTCGAGCGCCTGCTCCGGGCGATAGGCGGGCCGCGCGGCGTTGAAAAAGGCGTGACCGGCGCCGTCATAGCGGTGGAACTCATAAGTCTTGCCGAGCTTTTTGAGCACGGCTTCGGTGCGGTTCACCTGGTCGCGGTTGGGATTTTCGTCGTCGTTGCCGAACAGGCCGAGCAGCGGACAACGCAGCTTCGCCGTGAGATCGATGGGCGCGACCGGCCGCTTGGAGTTGAGCTGCTTGGGGTCGTCGACGATGACGTTGCCGCCCCAGCAATCGACCGCCGCGTCGATGCCGTCGAGCGAGCAGGCGGCGAGATAGGTATGGCGCCCGCCCGAGCAGAAGCCGATCACTCCGACCTTGCCGTTGGCATAGGGTTGGGCGCGCAAGAACTCCATTGAGCCCGCGACGTCGCCCAGGACTTGCTCGTCGGCGACGCCGCCGGCCGCGCGCACGCGGGCGCCGACATCATCGGGGCTTCCGGGGCCTTCGCGGAAATAGAGGTGCGGCGCGATGGTCGCCAATCCATGATGGGCGAGCTTGCGAGTCGCCTCTTTGATCCATTCGTCCCACCCGGGCATGTGATGGATCAGGACCACGCCGGGCCACGGTCCGCCGCCGAGCGGACGCGCGTAATAGGCTTCGCCTACATCGCCCTTGTGGCCGCGAAAGGCGACCGTCTCCGCGAGCATACTTTCGTAGGTCATGCCGTTCCTCACCAGCTTAATGGCCGTCGCCACGATTACACATAACCTTCGCGCGGCCTAGGGGTGCAAAAGCGAGCGGCGCTAGCGAGGCGAGTATTAAAGGCGGTGAGTCAGGATCGAGGCTGTTGCGAAAGGAGCGGCTCGCACGAGCCGCTCAATCAGGACATCGATGAAGCACGGCCTTGTAGGTCTGGTCCTGATCCGAAAAGTCGATGGTCTTGTCCTCGCGCGGCGTGAAGATGACGTCGCCCAGCATCTGGCTGCCGCCCGGGCCCTTGCATTCCACATGGACCACAAAGGTGGCGCCCTCGCGCTTCTTGCTCAGGATGGTGCACAGGCCGAACACGGAGTCGATGTCGCGCGGCGTGATCGTCACGCGCGACACGCCGGGGTCCGAACCGTCCGGCTTGCAGGCTTGATTTTCCGTATAGGTGCCGACGAGCGGGAAGTCGTCCTCCCCCTGCACCGGCGTTGCGAGCGCCGCCAGCGCGAGGATGCTGAGCACGCGTCCTGCAAGCTTGACCACTTGGCCCCTCCACACCCGAAACCATCGCTGGAAGAGTGTAAAGAATGTCGCGGAAGGGGCCAATGATCAATTCCGCCGGCGCCGCGGCACCCGGTCGCGGGCGGTCGGCATGACGCCGCGGGTGTAGCGCCGGCCGTCGAACTATCGTAAGCATCGCGCCCCATGAGCAAAGCCGAGCTGGTTTCCATTCCGGTCGTGGATGTGCGCGAGGGCGGACCTGTTCGCCACGCCGTCGACGCGTGTGCACGCGCGCGCGCGCTGCGGGATGATTGTGTGACGTGGTTGCCGCGTGGAGCGCGCATGCTGCTTCCCGCCATGGACGCGGTGACGCGCCGCTGGCTCCAGCGCTCGCATTCGCCCTACGTCACCGACCTCGAGGCGATCGCCGTCGCGCTCGGCTTTCCCGGTATCTGGTTTCTCAACGGCACCTACCAATGGGGCTGCACCGCGGTTGCTCGCGACGAGGACGGCGTGCCCTGGCTCGCGCGCACGCTCGATTGGCCATTCCCGGGGCTTGGCCGTCATCTCGAAATCGCGCGCATGCGCGGCCCCGGCGGCGAGTTCATCAACGTCACCTGGCCGGGCTACGCGGGCGTGCTGACCGCCTTGGCGCCCGGCCGGTTTGCGGCCGCCATCAACCAGGCGCCGCTCTGGCGCCGCACCCACAAGCCATGGCTGCGGCCCTACGACCTCGCCGTCAACGCATTGCGGACATGGCCGATCCGTTTCCGCCCGCCCGACCATCTGTTGCGCGAGGTGTTCGAGAGCTGCCGTCATTTCGGCGAAGCCAAGCGCCGGCTCGAGACGGTACCGGTGGCGCGTCCGGTGATCTTCACGCTCATCGGGTGCGAACGCGGCGAGCGCTGCGTGATCGAGCGAACGGAGGAAGGGTTTGCCAGTCGCGCCGAGGACACATCGACGGCCAACGATTGGCTGCGAAGCACGACGCCATGGGAGGCGCGGGTGTGCGCCACGCTCCTGCTCAAGAGCTCGCGCGAAGAGGCGACCGCGCACAGCCGCGCTCGGCGCGAAGCGCTCTCGTCCTGGCCGCAACCGTTCGCGCGCTCCGATTTCGCCTGGGTGACGCCGCCCGTGCTCAATCCCTTCACCCGCATCGCGGTGGAGATGTGCGCGGCCAGCGGAACGCTGCGGGCGGTCGGTTACGAGTCGGAGCCGGGCAGCCCGCTTCCGCGGCAAGCGACGCAGGTTCGCGAATTGGCTGTGGCCGGCGTTGCGGCGTGAGCGGCTAACCCCGATTTCCTCGAGCGCGCAGCGCGCTAAAATATTTTCGACATGTTTCTTGCCTCCAATAGGAGGAACGTTCGCTCATTCTGGGCGAACAGGGGGGGGGCCGTGCGCAAGGTGGCGTTGCGTCTTGTGTCCGTTGCCGCGTTGGGCGTGGCCGCGGCGTGGGCGGGCGGGCGTGTCCACGCGGCGCCGGTTGCGCCGAGCGCGATCGCGACCGATCTGGCGCTCGCCGAACCGGCGCAATTCATCTACCGCGGCAAGCCGTACTGCTGGTACCCCTACGGATGGGCGGGCGCCGCTTGGTATTGGTGCGGTTATGGCACCTATGCCGGGGTCGGCTGGGGCGGCACCTATGGCTGGAACGGCTGGGTCGTGCCGCGACACTACCGCGCCGCGCGGGTCGCACCGCCATACCGCTTCTGGCCCGAGCCTTGAGCACGCCGCCGTGCCTGCGTCAGCCTGCCACCAGCCTGCGCACGACAGCGTGGCGATGGCGAGTGGGCGCGGCCGCTACGATTGTGCCGGAGGCCGCTTGTCCTCGCCGGCGAACAGCGCGGCCGGAAACTGCGCCGCATAACGACGCTTTTGCGGCGGACGCGGATGGTCTTCGCGCGGGCTCAGGTCCGGCTCCACGACCTTGCGATAGAGATGCCAGGTCGAATGGCCGAGCACCGGCACCACCACGGCGAGCCCGAAGAAGAACGGCAATGAGCCGATCACCAACAGCGCGGCGACGATCAAGCCCCAGAGCGCCATGATGATCGGGTTGGCGGCGACCGCTCGCACCGAGGTCAGCACCGCCTCGACCGCGCCGACCTCGCGGTCGACCAGCAGCGGAAACGCCACCACGCTGATGATCAACACCGTGACGGCAAACAGGAAGCCGACGAAGTTACCGACGACGATGAGCATCCAGCCTGCGGGCGTGGTGAAAACTTGACGGAGAAAATGGGGAATCGAGGCCGCGGGCTCGTAGCCGAAATTGGCGATGTAGATCGCCTGCGCGACACCAATCCAGATCGCGAAGATCACCAGCAGCAGAAAGCCCAGCGCAGCAATGGCGTCGCGCGACGGCGAGTGCAGCACGTCGAAGGCGTCTTCCCAGGACATGTCGAGACCCTGCTCGCGGCGGCGGCTCAGCTCGTAAAAGCCGATGGCCGCGAACGGGCCGACCAGCGCGAAGCCGGCGGCGAGCGGAAACAAGAGCGGCAAGAGCGCATAACCCAGGATCGCCCGCGCCAGGACCAGACCGACGATGGGATAGATCAGGCACAGGAATACCGCATGGGTCGGTATGGCGGAAAAATCGGCGAGGCCGCGTGCCAGCGCGTCTTTGAGGTCCGCGAGGCCGATGCGGCGCACCGTCGGACGCGCGCGGATCGTATCCGCCCCCATGAGAACGTGTAGCTGGGCCATGGTCGTACCTCCCGAGCAATCCGAGTCGCGATGCCGGTCTTGGTCACGCATTAACACGGCAGGAGAAGACTTGTTCGCCGCAACGCCGGCAGATCGGAATGGCACCCCCCGCCGGCGGGGGGGCATTGCGGTTCGTCCGCGAGACGTCCGATATGCTCAGAGGGCGCTGGTGCGACCTTCGCCCCCTGCCGACGACGAAAACCAGTTGCCTGACGGAGACCATCGATGCCGCGTGATATCGTCCGCCGAGCCGAAGCCGTTCCCGCCACCAGCATGATCGCGCTTGCGATCGGCGCGGCCGCGTTCGGAGCCGTTGCCGTCGGAGCCTTGGCGATCGGCCGGCTCGCGCTGGGCCGCGTAACGGTCAAGAAGGCGCGCTTCCAGGCGCTCGAAGTAGACGAGCTGACGGTGGGCAAGTTGCGCGTGCGCGAATACGACGGGCCGCCACCTCCGGCTTGATCTATGCGCGCAGCACGTCCACCCGCATGTCAGGCTCGAACTCGTCGGAAAGCTGCGAGCTCGAGCAGGATGCGGCGGCCGACTTCGTTGGGATACTGGTTGCCGCGATTGCCGAGGATCACGATGCCGAGCTTGCGGCGCGGCATCATCCCGATATAAGCGGATGCGTTGTTGAGACCGCCGTACTTTTCGGTGATGGTCGGCGCGTCTCCGACGAGGACCTCCCAGGCCAGCGCCTGCCGGTTGCGCGGGCCGATGGTCCAGACGTCCTGCTGCGCCAAGCTCATCGCCTCGCGCAGCGACCGCTCGACCGGAAACTCGCCGAGATTGGCGGCGAGAAAGACGGCCATGTCGCGCGCAGAGGAATACATCTGGCCCGTTCCCGGCCAGTGGTAGTAGCTCTCCTGACTGCCCGGCTCGCCGATCGGCTCGCCTTCGTCGGAGTAGCCTTGCACCGCGCGGCGCTTGTGTTCGGGGGCGGGGCGTCCGCGCGCGCTGTCATCCTGCCGCGGCAGCACGGTCGACGTCATGGCGAGCGGGCGCAGCAGCCGCTGCTCGATCAGCTCGTCGATCGGCATGCCGTATCGACGCTCGAGCGCGAGCTGCAGAAGGATATAGCCCGCGTGGGTATAGAGATGCTGCTGACCGGGTGCCGTGTCTGCCTTCCAGGCATTGAGCGTGCGGATAAACTCCGGCAGCGTGTAGCCCCAGTCCGGCCAGGTCGGATGGTCCTGCGGCAACAGCAGACCCGACGTGTGCGTCGCGAGCTGGCCGAGCGTGACGCGGCCGATATCGCCGTCCCGGTCCAGCTCGACGATATATTTGGCGACTGGGTCGTCGAGCCTGAGTTCGCCATTGCCCACCGCCTGCGCCAGCAGCGTCGTCTCGAAAACTTTGCGCAGCGAAGCGAGATTGAACAGCGTGTCGGTCGTGATCGGCCGTTTGTTGGCGCGATTGGCCCAGCCGTAATTGAAGAACAGGGTTTGGCCTTCGATGCGCAAGGCCACCGCGACGCCGCCGCCGCCATCGGGCGGTACGATCGAGCGAACGTGACGTGTGACGATCCGTTCGGCGATGCGTTCGGTCTGGCGATCGGCGCCGGCGGCGGGCGCGGCGAGGAGCGCCATGATCGATGCCATCGTCACGAGTCGCATGCGTCCCACCAAGGTTCAGGGTGACAACGCCTCCGAAGCCTGCGGCGCGGAGAACATCTTGCGCGCGTTGTGTCCCACGCCGGGCAGTTCGAGCAGTCGCCAGTTGAAGGTCCAGCCACGGGCCTGCGCCAGCGTCTTCGCCGCGTTGAATACGTTCAATCCACGCTGGTAGCGCGACGCGCCCTGGGCCAACGCCTCGGGATAGTCGTTTCGCGCGTCGTGGCGGGTGTCGCCTTGGCCGAGATAGATGGTCAGCGGCTGTTCCAGGTAGCGCCGCAGCGCCGCCTCGCCCTCCGTTCCCGAATAGACCTTTCCCAGCCCGTAGGGCGCGACGATCGCGAGGCTCGCAAACACGTAGCTTCCCGCATTTCCGATCACGATGCCGCGCGCTTCGGTGGGCACGAAGGCGGCAAGCCGGTCGAGGAATTGGCCTCCTGCGGAGTGGCCGAGCAGGGAATAGGGGAGGGGCCGGCCTTCCTGTCCGCGCGCCCAGGCGACGAGATCGAGCACCAGCGTGCCGGTCCAGTCGCGCGCATTTTGCACGACGCCGTCCTTGACGATGCCTCCGCGCTGGTAGCGCCAGGTGGGAAAGGCGCGTTTGTCGAACACCGGCGCGACCACCAACAGGCACAGCCGGTCCGCGAGTGCGCGCGCGTCATCGCGATATGTGCGGGCATTGCGCGCGATGCCGTGAAAGACGAGCAGCAGCGCCGGATCGGAACATCCCGCCGGGCGGTAGGTGAAAACCACCATGGGCGTGCCGTTGATGTCGATCACCTGTCGTCCGGTCGTAATCGGCGCCGCCAACACCGGCACGCAGCCGAGCAAATCGCATAGGATCGCGGCGACTGCGAGGCATCGCGTCTTCGTCATTGCGCTCTCTTATGGGTGTCCGCCTTGGGCTCGCTGCAAGACGTTCGCAGAACCGACACGATCCGGGTTTAAGGCATTCCTCATCAGCCAACAATGGAGTACCGCATGGCGAAGCTTACGCTCTATCACGCCGCGCCGTCGCGCTCATCGATCACGCGGTGGATGCTGGAGGAGGTCGGCGAACCCTACGACATCCACCTGCTGAGCTTGAGCAAGGGCGATAACCGCGCTCCCAACTATCTCGCGGTGAACCCGATGGGCAAGGTACCGGCGCTCAAGCACGGCGACGTCGTCATCACCGAGGGGGCGGCGATCTGCGCTTATCTCGCCGACGAATTTCCCCGCGCCAAGCTCAACGTGCCGATCGGCAGCCCGCGCCGGGGCGTTTATCTCAAGTGGCTGTTCTTCGGACCGAACTGCATCGAGGCGGCGATGATGGATCGCGCCAACCCGCGCAAGGACGAGCCGCGGCGCGGCATGCTGGGCTACGGCGATTTCGACACCGTGATGGATGTGACGGCGAAGGCGGTCGCGAAGGGCCCGTATCTGATGGGCGAGCAGTTCACCGCCGCTGACGTGGTCGTCGGCTCGACGCTGCGCTGGGGCATGATGTTCAAGCTCGTGCCCGAGCGTCCCGAGTTCACCGCCTATACCAACCGCCTCGCCGCGCGGCCGGCATTCCAGCGCGCCGAGGCCAAGGACAAGGAACTCGCTGCGGCGTGAGGTGACGAAACGCGTGGCCCGGATGGAGCATGCGCGAAATCCGGGCTACGTTCGCGCCTGATGATCCTGGCGCTTCGCATTCTTTATTTCGAGGACCTCTCGGTCGGCATGACCGAGACGCTGTCGAAGACGATCGCCGCCTCCGACGTGGTCGGGTTCGCGCAGCTCACCGGCGATCGCAATCCCATCCATCTGTCGGAGCATTTCGCCGCCAAGACCCAGTTCGGGAAGAGGATCGCCCACGGCCTCTACACCGCCAGCCTGATCTCGGCGGTGTTGGGCACGCGCCTTCCCGGCCCCGGCGCGGTCTATATTTCGCAGACGCTCAATTTCCGCGCGCCGGTCAAGATCGGCGATCAGGTGGACGTGACCGTGACGGTGGCGGAGCTCATCCCCGAGCGCCAGCGCGCGCGGCTTGCTTGCAGCTGCAAGGTCGCAGACGAGATCGTTCTCGACGGCGAGGCCTGGGTGAAGGTGCCGTCCGCCGCCAAGTCCAAGCGCCCGCTGCCGCGGCTGTGAGTGGGAAGGGCGACCGGGCAATTTCCATCGTCACTTGCGCCATCGCCGCAGGAGATCGAATGCCAGAAAGATGAGCCCGCCGAGGGCGAGCAGGGCCGGCAGGCCCATGAAGACGCTCAGCAGGACGATGGCCATGGCAATGCTTGCGATGACTTCGAACACGGGCGACACGCAGGAAATCCCGCCTTCGTCGAGCCGCGGACAGATATCGAGCACGCCGAGGAAGGCGAGGACGGCGAAGCCGGCGAGCAGAGCGCCCAAGGCGACGTAGCAAACGATCTTCAGGATGCGGAGCAAAGTTTGGCCCATGGGCGGAATTCCTTTTGCGTCGACCGCAAGAGGTCACCGCCAGTCGATCAGCGGCCGCACCGCCGGCGTTCGAAGGCACATTACATCTGAAAGAAGGTTACTCCGCCGCTTCCGTGCGCGGCTTGCGCTTGGCGTCGCGCCGCGCCAGTACCGGCGCCAGAAATTGCCCGGTATAGCTGCGCTTGATCTTGGCGATTGCCTCGGGCATGCCGGCGGCCACGATCTCGCCGCCGCCGTCGCCGCCCTCCGGGCCGAGGTCGATGATCCAGTCGGCGGTCTTGATCACTTCGAGATTGTGCTCGATCACGACCACGGTGTTGCCCTGCTCGACCAGCTCGTGCAGCACGTCGAGCAGCTTTTTCACGTCGTGGAAATGCAGCCCCGTGGTGGGCTCGTCGAGGATGTAGAGCGTGCGGCCGGTGGCGCGCTTGGACAATTCCTTGGCGAGCTTGACCCGCTGCGCCTCGCCGCCGGAGAGCGTGGTGGCCTGCTGGCCGACATGGATGTAGTCGAGGCCGACGCGGTGCAGAAGCTCGAGCACGTTGCGCACGCGCGGCACCGCCTTGAAGAACTCGAGCGCCTCCTCGACCGTCATGTCGAGCACGTCGGCGATCGATTTGCCCTTGAATAGGACCTCGAGCGTCTCGCGGTTGTAGCGCTTACCCTTGCAGACGTCGCAGGTGACGTAGACGTCGGGCAGAAAGTGCATCTCGATCTTGATGACGCCGTCGCCCTGGCAGGCCTCGCAGCGCCCGCCCTTGACGTTGAAGGAGAAGCGGCCGGGCTCGTAGCCGCGCGCCTTCGCCTCGGGCAGCCCCGCGAACCATTCGCGGATCGGGGTGAACGCGCCGGTATAGGTCGCCGGATTGCTGCGCGGGGTGCGGCCGATCGGTGACTGGTCGATGTCGATCACCTTGTCGAGATGCTCGAGGCCCTCGATGCGGTCGTGGGGAGCAGGGGCCTCGGAGGCGCCGTTGAGCTTGCGCGCGATCGCCTTGTAGAGCGTATCGACCAGCAGAGTCGACTTGCCGCCGCCGGACACGCCCGTGACGCAGGTGAACAAGCCGAGCGGGATTTCGGCGGTGATGCTCTTGAGATTGTTGCCGCGCGCGTTGACGAGCGTCAGCGTGCGGCGCGCGTTCTTCGGCCGGCGCTCGGGAATCGCGACCGCCATCTCGCCCGACAAATATTTGCCGGTGAGGGAAGCGGCCGTCGCGATCAGGTCGTCGACCGTGCCCTGCGCGACGATGTGGCCGCCGTGGATGCCGGCGCCGGGCCCGATATCGAGCACGTGGTCGGCGGTGCGGATGGCGTCCTCATCGTGCTCCACCACGATCACGGTATTGCCGAGGTCGCGCAGGCGCTTGAGCGTCTCGAGCAGCCGCGCGTTGTCGCGCTGGTGCAACCCGATCGAAGGCTCGTCGAGCACGTAGAGCACGCCGGTCAGCCCCGAGCCGATCTGCGAGGCGAGCCGGATGCGTTGGCTCTCGCCGCCCGACAGCGTGCCCGAGGCGCGCGCCAGCGTGAGATATTCGAGCCCTACGTCGACCAGGAACTTGAGCCGCTCGCGGATTTCCTTGAGCACCCGCACCGCGATCTCGTTCTGCTTGGCGCTGAGCGCGTTCGGCAATTGCGTGAACCATTCGCCCGCGCGCTTGACCGACATGTCGGCGACCTCGCCGATATGGAGGTCGCCGACCCGCACGCACAGCGCTTCGGGCTTGAGCCGGTAGCCCTTGCAGGCGGCGCAGGGAATATCGGTGAAATATTTGGCCATCTCCTCGCGCGCCCAGTCGCTGTCGGTCTCGCGCCAGCGCCGCTCGAGGTTGGTGACCACGCCCTCGAACGGCTTTTTGGTCTCGTAGGAGCGCAGCCCGTCGTCGTAGACGAACCTGATCGTGTCGTCGCCCGAGCCGTTAAGGATCGCGTCCTGCGTCTTCTTCGGCAGGTCCTTCCATTTGGTGTCGAGGGTGAACTTGTAATGCTTGCCGAGCGCCAGCAGCGTCTGCGTGTAGTAGGGCGAGGTCGATTTCGCCCACGGCGCGATCGCGCCGCCGCGTAGCGTGCGCTCCCTGTCGGGAATGACGAGATCGGGATCGATGTGCTGCTCGACGCCGAGCCCGCCGCAGGCCGGACAGGCGCCGAACGGATTGTTGAACGAAAACAGCCGCGGCTCGATCTCCGGAATGGTGAAGCCGGACACCGGGCAGGCGAACTTTTCCGAGAAGACGAGGCGTTGCGGGCCGCGCTGGTCGTGAATTTTCGCTGTCTTCCTTGCGGGACCCTCGTCCTTCGAGACGGCCCTTCGGGCCTCCTCAGGACGAGGGCTACGGCGGCCCTCATCCTGAGGAGCGGCCGAAGGCCGCGTCTCGAAGGATGAGGGCGCTGGTGCGTCGGCGAACTCCACCACCGCCAATCCGTCCGCGAGCTTGAGCGCCGTCTCCAGCGAATCCGCGAGCCGGGTCGCAAGGTCGCCCCGCACCACCACGCGGTCCACCACCACATCGATGTCGTGCTTGAATTTCTTGTCGAGCGCCGGCGCATCCGCGATCTCGTAGAACTTGCCGTCAATCTTCACCCGCTGGAAGCCGCGCTTCATGTAGTCGGCGAGCTCCTTGCGGTACTCGCCCTTGCGCCCGCGCACCACGGGCGCGAGCAAATAGAGCCGCGTGCCCTCGGGCAGCGTCATCACCCGGTCGACCATCTGCGACACCGTCTGGCTTTCGATCGGCAAGCCGGTGGCGGGCGAATAGGGCACGCCCACGCGCGCCCAAAGCAACCGCATATAGTCGTAGATCTCGGTGACGGTGCCGACGGTCGAACGCGGATTGCGCGAGGTGGTCTTCTGTTCGATCGAGATGGCGGGGGAGAGGCCGTCGATCTGGTCGACGTCCGGCTTCTGCATCATCTCCA
>Ga0310915_10000494_pt1 | contig 18959 bp, 18 predicted proteins | sample GREbulkMGAN111_FD_202508 | JGI IMG/M metagenome (GOLD analysis project Ga0310915, IMG submission 202508) | Lab enrichment of tropical soil microbial communities from Luquillo Experimental Forest, Puerto Rico - GRE.bulkMG.AN111 | ecosystem: Environmental > Terrestrial > Soil > Tropical forest >...
GGTTCTGGGCTTGTCTTGGCGTTCTAATAGTCCTCTCGGTGGCCTCGTAGGACAATGTCCTCGGCAACAACAACCCGGCCGCATTGATGTGACGGCACACATGTTGTCGCAGGCAGGTCACCGAAAAGGCGGTGGCGTGCGCGATCCTTAGCGCGGGCGCCAACGCATCGTCACCCGGCGCGCGTGGTGGCATTGGAGATCGCCGTTGGCGGTCTAAGCGAGCGCGAGCAGCACAGGATCCTACGTGTCCTAGAAGGCTTGGAGGAACGGCGCACCCATGCGGCAGAGCCGCGGACGTAGGTCGTTCAGCCGGCGTCGGCGTGCAGGTTGCGCACCGTGGGCACCGAGATCACCGCGACGGCACCGGACCAATAGTCGCCCACATAAATATGTTCCCCGTCCGGGCTGACCGCTACCGTTTCGGGATAGCCGGGCACATCGACGGTCGTCGGGACAGAATTGGTGATCGTGTCGAAGACCGAAAGCGTGCCATCGCCGAGATTCGCAATGTAGGCGCGCTTTCCGTCGGGACTGAGCTGCAAACCCCTCGGAAGATCACAGGCGAGGATGTCGTCCCCTTCATGGGTCGCCGTGTCGATCACGGTGAACGAACCCACGTTGCACACGTAGGCATGCGAGCTGTCCGGGGAGAACACCACCGTCAGCGGAGCGTCTCGCAGCCCGACCGCGGCGACACTGCCGGTCGTCAGGTTGACCGCCGACACCGAAAACGTGTCGTAGTGGGTGATGTACAGGTGCGCGCCGTCCGGACTCGCGGCCGCTGTTTCGGGGCAGGCACCAACGGCGATGGTTTCAACGACGGCATGGCCGACGGTGTCGATGATGCTGAGCCGGCCCGCAGGATATTGGTAATACGTGCGCCGCTCGCATGAGACGGCGTATAGGCGGCCGCCGTCGGGGCTTATCGCCAGTGCGGCGACGTCGTTGACGGGCACAATGGCAACGGTTGTCGCGGAGGCGGTGTCGATCACGGACACCGCGCCGCCGGCCCGACCTTCGGTGACCTGATCGTGGGCTACGTACAGGTGACGTCCGTCCGGGCTGACTACCGTGGCGGAAGCGCGGCCTCCCCACAACATTTGCGCGGTGTAGTCGCGGGTATCCACAACCGACACCGACCCGTCGTAGTCGACGACAAACAGCTGGTTGCCATGGGCGCGGGTCACCAGGCTTTTCGCGGCCCCGCTGACGGGAATACTCCCCGCTATGCGGTGCCGCCCATCAATCACCTCGACCGAGTCGGAGCGGGCAACATAGACGTGCTCGCCGTCAGGGCTCACGACGATGTCCTGCACGGGCCCGCCGACCGGGATCGTCGCTATCGCGGTTTCCACCGGTGTCCACACGTGGGAATCGTCGGGCCGGTAGCCGTCGTCGCCGCTGCCGGACGGTTCCGCACGAAACTGGGATTCCAACGTCGAGACGACGGATGATGGCGCCGCCAGGGGCGGGTGCCCGTGCCCGACGCGCAACGCACGCAAAGCTGTGAGGGGAGTCAAACCGGCCATGACGTCAACAACGCATTGGATCGATCAATCAATGCCTTTATGACGTACGCCACATTTTGGTTTGTCCACCCCTCATGAGGAGCGACAGTCTAGGCACATTAGGTGCCGATCGCCGACCGGCAGTTGTTCTCACGACGAAGATGGCCGGCATTGTCGTCGGGGCGGCTAGACGCGCGGCGACTCCTGTGAGGAGTAACCGAGAGTCGGCTAGCCGTGGCGCATGGACGACGGCGCCAAGCGGTTCGGGTCGTCTTCGAGCGCGCCGCGGTCCCAGCCGCCGAGTTCGGCGGCTGCTTCGTACGTGGTCTGCAAGAACCGGGCGACCGCTCGGTCGGGGTCGTCGGCCGTGCGCACGGCTTCGTAGGGCAGCAGGAATTCCCCGAGTTCTTCGCTGAAGTAGGCGGCGTCGGGCTCAACGGCGTGGGCCGTGAATCCTTCCGGCTGCGGGTATGCGTAGGAGTAGAACGCGCCTTCTTTGCCACCCCCGGGCCAAAAGCCGCAGCTGCTGAGCTCGCGTGAGTACCCTTCAGCCATCACGTAGTCCGGGCAATTAGGGGCTCCTCCCGGATGCAAGGGAGCGGGCCGTCCGGAAAATCGTGTTGTGGCCAAATCCAAAGCGCCCCAAAAGAATTGGACAGGGCTGGCCTTTCCGACGAATGCCGCGCGGAAGTTGGTCATGACCCGGTGCGCTTGCACCAGCTGCTGCCAGAACGCCCGCGCCGCGTCCGGATGGTATTCCGCGTGCTGGTAGTCCTCCGCGAAAGGAACAGCGGGTTCTACCTCGTTGGGCTTGCCGACGATATGCGATTCGATGCCAAGACTGTCGAGCGCCGAAAGCGTCTCTCCATAGAACTCCGCGACCGGTTTGGTCGCCAGGCGCACCGATTTCTGGCCGCCGCCACTATGCCGGATCGCAAGCACATGGCTGACAAAATCAAATTCCATGTCGAACACCGCATCCCGGTACGGAACCGCGCCGGTGGTCAATCCGCGCGGACTCACATAGAACGTCACTTGCCACCAGTGGTTTATGAGCGGCATGTGAACCATCCGGATCTTGCCGACGATCTGGGTCCACATATGCAATGTGTCGCGTGTGGCCGCCCATTCGTCCACAATCAGTGACGGCCAGCCGTAGGTCCGCACGGGACCGTTCATGTCATTCGCTCCCACATGGGCTCCACCCGCTCCACTTGCGCTCCGCATGGCCAATTCGAGTCTGCTGGAGCCTGTCCGACTTGTCACTATCGATGCGTACAACGTCGCGGCCCTTTCGCGGGTGGCGTCATTCGGCCGCCCTGTCACATTCGTCGGTGAGCGAGCCTATGGTCTTGGGATATGAGCACGGCTACAGATCCCGTCGGCGTCCAGCAGAGCGCAACGCCCGACCGACACGTCATCAAGCTGGGCAAGCTCATGCTGGCCCGCGCCCCGAAATTGGGGAGGGCGATGGCGGACCTGCTCTGCCGCGAGATCGACGCGTACCGCGACGGCGTCGTCGTCACCAAAGAACAAGTGGCCGAGAGTTGCGTGGCGAACGTGACTTTCATCTTCGACTCGCTCGCCGGGGACGCTGACGTCGACGTGGCGCCCGCGGAGCAGACCGGCACCGCCCGCGCGCTCGCCGGCATGCCGCTGCCGGCGGTGATGACCGCCTACCGGATCGGTTTCCGATTCATGTGGGAGGAGACCCTTGCCACCGCGCGCGCCGCGGGCATCCCCACGGACTCAATCCTGGATGCCACCGCCCGGGTCTTCTTTGCGCAGGACACCTTCACTCAGGCGATGGCGAGCGCCTACCGCCAACAGCTGACCGCGCAGATCCTCGAGCGGGAGGAAGAACGCTCGGCGTTGGTGGAAGCGCTGTTGTACCACCGAATCACCGACAGTCAAAGTCTTTGGGAGGCAGCAGACTTACTGCGGCTACCCACTTCGGGACCGTACGTCGTGGTGGCGGCCGAGCTGCCCGCGATTGGAAAGCTCGGATTACCCACAATCGAGAACAAGCTCTCCATCCGTGACATCCGGTCCGCGTGGCGGTTGCTGCCGGACCTGCAGGTCGGCATCGTCCATCTGAGGGGCCACGCCCCGGAAAAGACCTTGGGCACGGTTGTCGACGTGCTCCGGCAGGCCGCGACCGCGCGAGTCGGCATCAGCCCGCCGTTCCACGAGCTGGCCGAAACCAGCGACGCGCTGCGATTCGCCCGGCTGGCGGCCACCGGAAAGCCGTCGCACGACTCGCTCGTCACCGTCTTCGACGAGTCCACGCTCGCGGTTGCGGCGGTCAGCGCCCCGGAGGTCATGGCGAAGATCAGGTCGTCGGTACTTGGGAGACTGAAGGAGCTGCCGGCCGAGGAGTGCACGGTGTTGCTCGATACCTTCCAGGCCTGGCTGGAAGCCGGCGGCTCCGCCAACGACACCGCGGCGAAGATCTACTGCCATCCCAACACTGTGCGACACCGTCTGCGTCGCATCGAGGAGTTGACCGCGCGATCGCTCGCACGGCCAACGGACCTCGCAGAGTTGTGCCTGGCGTTCGAGGTCGAGCGGCGACTGCCTTAGTGCCTTAAGCGGCGGCCCCCAGGGATTTCTCCACGTGCTTCGCACGGTTGCGAACCTGGAACGCGGTGATGACGTCCACGATCCCGATGGCGATCAGCCAGCAGCCCGCGACCAGGGTCAGGATCCCGATCGAATCGAGCGGGTAGATGATCATCACACCACCGCCGACAACGATGATCAGCCCGGAAAGCACCTGCCAACCGCGTGCGGGCATGTGGTCGAAGGACAACGCCGCGGCGAGCAGGGTCATCCCGCGGAACACCCAGCTGATGCCGATCCACAGGGCCAAAAGCGCGACGGCCTCATATTTGTCGCGGAAGCAGAAGAAACCCAGAACCAACGACACGACGCCGGTCAGGAATGCCAGCACTCTCATTGCGCCGCCGGTGTGCGCGCCGAAAGCGGCAAACACATATCCGATTCCAGTAACGACCAGGTAGATGCCGAATAGGACACCCGCCACGAGCAGTGTCTTGCCTGGCCAGGCCAGCACAATGGCACCGAGCGCCACCGCCGTGACACCAGTGAGCAGAAGCAGCTGCCACGCGCTGTGAGCAAGCTGCCGCAGGGGACCCTCAAAAACCGTCCGATCGCTGTTTGTCATCTGTTCATTATTGGTCAGAATCGACGTCAAGAAAATGTCCGCGGCGACACAATTCGGCATCGTGTGTAGGTATCGGGAACAAAGCCTGAATGAAACCGCAGGTGTAGAGGGCGGGATCGCCCTGTAACGGGCACCGACGACCTCCTTGTCGCCGGGAGACAACAACGCGTCCCAAGTTGGTCGGTTCGGGACATCGTTGCGGCGGGGTGGCGCCGATAAGTTTCCTGTCGAACGCATCGCAGCGTTATCAGCAAACCAGCTGACACCGATTCGATCCGCCCGGCCCGAATTGCCAAGTACCACAAACCATCCCGACAATTCCGCGACGCGGAGAAACGTAGGTGAAACCATGTTGCTGCCCGCCCTCATCATCTTGATGGTCCTGGCCCCCGTCATCATCCCGGCGATCATCACCGCTTTCCACCTCCTCACCGGCCAGGCGCGCACCAGCACCCAGGAGCGCGTTGCGGTGAACTTCCCGCGGCGCACCCCGCGTCTCGCCGCCGCCGCCGCGTAAACCCGCCGCCACGACCCCGACCAGGCCCGCACCACCAGGTGCGGGCCTGGTCATCTCGGCAACGGGGCTTCCACTCGTCTTTGTCGCCGGAAGACAACAACGCGTCCCAAGTTGGTCGGTTCGAGACATTCCTGCGCTGCGATGGCGCCGGTACTTTTCTCGTCAAGCGCAGCGCCGCGCTTCAGCACACCAGCGGATCCCAAACCCGATCACCGAGGTTCGGATTACCCAGTGCCACAACCTATCCCAACGTTCCGCCTGGCGGAGAAATGCGAGCAAATCATGATCACGACCATCTTGGCCCTCGCCGCAATGCTTGTCCTCGTGCTGTTCCCGGTGCTCGTCCCGGCGATCATCACCGCCGGCCACGCCATCCTTGGGACCAACCGGCCGGCCCGGAGGCCCGGGAACCTGCAGCCCGCCGCCGGGTAACCCCGCCGCCACGACCCCGACCAGGCCCGCACCACCAGGTGCGGGCCTTCGTCATTTCGGCTGCAGAACCGCGCCGCCGTACCAGTGACAGGCGAGCAACGCGAGTTCGACGTCGAGCCGATCGGTGCCGATCTCCCGGCCACGCCGGGCGACCGCGCGGCCCACTCGATACTTCACCGAGTTGAAGTGCAGGTTGAGTTCCTCGGCGGCCTGCTTGTAGCTGCAGCCGCAAGCCAGATACACCCGTAGCGTCTCGCGGAGGCGCGCGTCGTTCTCGTTATCGCCGGCAAGGTCGCCAAGCACGGTGGCCACCCACTCGCGAATGCCGGCCACGTCGCCGCCCAGACGCGCCACCACGGACAGCCCCGGATCGTCCGCGGCGATCACCGTCGGCCCTTGCCACTCCCGGATAATCGCCACGCCGCGGGCCTGCTGCGCCTCCCGGTGTGAGCGGCGAAACCCTTCCACGCCGACGGCCATCGTCCCGATGGCCACACTCGGCGAGTCCGGCCGGGCCAGCGCAAAGCGGCGCACCTTCGAAACGACGTCGCTTATCGCGGCCCGATACGGCAGCCAGCCCCAGCCGCAGCTTTTGTCGGAGGCAACGAAGAGCGGGCCGGCGCCGGCGCCGGCGGCCCCACTCAGTTCGCGCAGAAACCGTTGCAACCGGCTAAGTTCGTCGCCTTCGGTGGCCGAGTCCGGGTACCACATCACGAGCGCAAGGTGATGCCACCGCAGCGGATAGCGGATTGAGGTGGTTGCCGCATCGACATCGACGGTTTTGTTCGGGTCCAGCACCTCGCGCACCCGCAGGCCGCGCAAGCTGTTCTGGTTTTCCAGCCATCGTTCGCGCTCGTCTTCGTACACCACGACCACTTGCTGCGACATCCAATCGATGTACTCGAACATCGCGGCGCTCATCGCCTCGATCACCGGCACCCGCATCGGTTCGGGTATTTCGATCGCGTGCAATTCGGCGAAAATCAGCTCATTCAGCCGGCGCTGACCGAGCCGGTACGCGCGGACCAGAGCGTGGACGGGTATGCCGCGCTGCGCCAATCGGCGGGCGTATTCCAGGGCCGCGGTGGGCGCCTCGACGCGCTCGACCGCGAGGTCGTAGCTCAACGCGTACAACATCGTGTCCACATTGGCTCCGATGCTGGTTCCGAGCAGATCCACGATCTGGGTATCAGCGCGCAACTCGGGGATCTGATCCTCGAGCGAACGCAAGATGGCGGACGCCACGTCGGCCAACCGATCGTGCAATCGGCCGGCAACCTTGGCGACGTAACGGCTGACCTCGACTTGAATATCTGGGTTGTCGGGGCGTGCTTTCTCCACCTCAATGACGTTAGACGCCGGAGTTGTCTTCGAGCGATAACACCGGCGTGCGGCTTTGTTGTTCCGCAACTGTCTCGCGCGGCGCACAATTCCTAATGTGGGCGCCACCTCGGCAAACAACTGTCAAAGGAGCCACAAAATGGGATTCACCAAGCCCTACCTTCCGGACTTTGATCCGGACACCTTCCTGAGGAAGCCGCTGATGGAGCGGATGCGGATCCTCGCCAACGAGTGGGCCGAAAACGGCTTCGGCGCACCGCGGATGGTCCATACCATCTACATCCTGAAGCTGATCCTCTTCGCGATCGGCGGGATCAGCGTCGCGACGGCGACGTCCGGGCTGCCGGCCTTCTGGCACGTGGCCGAATGGTGGAACCAGCCCATCGTCTATCAGAAGGTCATCCTCTGGACCGTGCTGCTGGAGTCCATTGGCATCGCCGGCTCCTGGGGTCCGCTGGCCGGCAAGATCAAGCCGATGACCGGCGGCATCCTGTTCTGGGCACGACCGGGGACCATCCGGTTACGGCCGTGGAAGTGGGTGCCGTTCACCAAGGGTGACCGGCGCAACTGGTTCGACATCGCGCTCTACCTGGCACTGCTGGTGAGCGTGGCCGTCGCGCTGCTGTCACCGGGCGTGCACAGCGACTCGCTCTCAAAGGCGTTGCCGCATAACACGTCTGGTCTAGTCAACCCCGCGCTGTTGGTGGCGCCGATGGCGCTGCTGGTTCTGATCGGCCTGCGGGACAAGACCATCTTCCTGGCCGCCCGCGCCGAGCAGTACCTCCCGGCGCTGTTCTTCTTCAGCGTGCTGCCGTTCGTGAACATGATCATCGCGCTGAAGATGCTGATCGTGGTGGTGTGGGTCGGCGCCGGCTTCTCGAAATTCGGGAAGCACTTCTCCAACGTCATCCCGCCGATGGTGAGCAACACGATATTCGCGCCCAAGTTTCTGCGACGGGCCCACTACCGCGACTTCGGGCGCGACATGCTCCCGTCGCGGCTGGCGGACTTCATGGCACACGTCAACGGCACCACGGTCGAGATCATTGCCCCGCTGGTCCTGTTCTTCTCCACCAACAAGTGGGTGACGCTGGTGGCGGCGCTGTTGATGGTGGGCTTCCACCTGTTCATCATCTCGACCTTCCCACTCGCGGTGCCGCTGGAATGGAACGTGGTCTTCGCCTACACCACCATCTTCCTGTTCCTCGGCTTCCCGAACTGGAACGGATACGCCCCGTGGAACATGACGCCGCCCTGGCTGGCCATCGTCATCGCCGCCGCGCTGCTGTTCTACCCGATCCTGGGCAATCTGCGACCGGACAAGGTGTCCTTCCTGCCCTCGCTGCGGCAGTACGCCGGCAACTGGGCCTCTGCCGTGTGGACGTTCGCACCGGGTTCCGAGGCGAAGCTGAACCGCGTCACCCGATCGGCGGGGAACCAGGTCGACCAGTTCGTCGCGTTCGGTTACGAGCCGGCATGGGCAGAGGTCACCTCGCAGAAGACGATCGCGTGGCGGAGCATGCACAGCCAGGGTCGCGGCTTGTTCTCGCTGCTGTTGAGCCACCTGCCGGACATCGACAGCCGCACCGTGCGGGAGGGCGAGTTCGTCTGCAACTCGATCATCGGCTTCAACTTCGGCGACGGTCACCTGCACGACGCGGACATGATCCAGGCCGTCCAGAAGGAAGCGCAGTTCGAGCCGGGCGAGTGCGTCATCGCCTGGGTGGAGTCGGAGGCCTTCGGCAGCGGCGTCCAGCACTACCAGTTGATCGACGCCGCACTCGGGGTGATCGAGCGCGGCACGTGGAAGGTGGCGGACGCGGTCGCCGAGCAGCCCTGGCTGCCCAACGGCCCCATCCCGACCCAGGTGAGCTGGTCGCTGAAGGGCACCAAGCCGGCTGCCCGTGTTGAGGCCCGCGAGGACCAGGAGCACGGTCACGGAGCGCTGGCATGAGTACTGCAGTGGTGGTTGGCGGCGGGCCCAACGGGCTCGCCGCCGCCCTCTCCCTGGCCGCCGAAGGCGTGCAGGTCACCGTGCTCGAGGCCGCCGACGAGGTCGGCGGTGGCACCCGCAGCGGCGAAGCCATCGTTCCCGGCCTGCTACACGACCACTGCTCGGCGATTCACCCGATGGCCGTCGGCTCGCAGTTCCTGGGCAAGTTCAATCTGGACCGGTACGGGCTTACGTGGCGCTGGCCGGAGATCGATTGTGTCCATCCCATCGACGGCGGCAGCGCCGGCGTGCTGCACCGCTCGGTCGAACAGACCGCGGCCGGTCTCGGTCGCGACGGATCGCGGTGGCAGCGGGCGTTCGGCTACCCGGCCGCCCGGTTCGACGCGCTCAGCGAGGACATCATGCGGCCCCTGCTGCGGGTCCCGCATCATCCGCTGATGCTGGCCCGGTTCGGTGCGCCCACCGTGCTTCCCGCGTCCACGTTCGCCCGGGTGTTCCGCACCGAGGAAGGACGGGCGTTGTTCGGAGGTGTTGCGGCACATGCCTTCCGGCCGCTGCACTACCCGATGACCTCCGCCATCGGGATGGGCATCATCGCGGCCGGCCACCGGCACGGCTGGGCGGTGGCCGAAGGCGGATCGCAGTCGATCGCCAACGCGATGGTGGCGCTGCTGGGCGATCTGGGCGGCAAGATCGAGACGGGTGTCCGGGTCCAGACCGCGTCGCAACTGCCGCCCGCGGACGTCACGATGTTCGATCTGGCGCCCGGCGCGGTCGCCGGGATCCTCGGCGACCGTCTTCCGCGCCGAGTTTCGCGTGCCTTCACCAGGTTCCGGCGCGGTCCCGGCGCGTTCAAGGTCGACTTCGCCGTCGAGGGCGGCGTGCCCTGGACCAACCCGGACGCGCACCGGGCCGGCACGGTTCATTTGGCCGGGACCTATGCCGAACTTGCCGCGACCGAGCGGGAAATCCACGCCGGGCGCATGCCCGAGCGCCCGTTCGTGCTGGTTGGTCAGCAGTATCTGGCCGATCCGCAACGCTCGGTGGGCAATACGCACCCGGTGTGGAGCTACGCGCACGTCCCCAACGGCTATGCAGGCGACGCCACCGAGGCGATCGTCGCGCAGATCGAGCGGTTCGCCCCCGGTTTTCGGGACCGCATCGTCGGGTTCACCGTTCGGTCGACGACGCAAATGGACGCCTACAACCCCAACTACGTCGGCGGCGACATCATGACCGGCGCCAAGGACATTCGCCAGCTGACCTTCGGGCCACGAATCACGTTGTCGCCATACACCGTTGGAGTGCCGGGCATGTATATCTGCTCGGCGGCCACGCCACCCGGGCCCGGCGCCCACGGCATGTGCGGCGCCAACGCCGCCGAACTCGCGCTCGCCTACCTCGGGCGGCGGGCGTAGCTCCGCGAGCGTAACGCCACGGCGAAAATCGCGGGGCGAGTTCACGCTGTGACGTTACGCTCGCGCGCTGGACAAGTAGCTGCGCGGCGAAAACCCTCGTGCAGTCATCTGACTAGACCTAACCTTAGTGCTGGTTCGTGTCTCCATCCTGGAGCAAACAGGAGGATTGGAAATGAAGCGATCGGTTTACGCATTTTGCGCCGCTGGTGTGCTGGCTCTCGCGGGGTTAATGACGACCGGCGTGGGCATCAGCAACGCCGACACGTTGCAGACCGAGGGCACCTACCCCACCCACGAGGCCTGTCAGAATGCCGGCCCGGGCGTGCGAGCGACAACACCCGGGGTCTGGAACAATTTCTGGTGCGTCCCGGATCCCAGGAATATCGGCAATTGGCGCTTGGTGCTGAGCAACAACTGACGCTGTTCAATGCGCCGTGGCGTTACGCCCGCGCCCAGCAGTGTAGGTGTAGAAGCCCTCGCCGGTCTTGACGCCGAGTTTGCCGGCGTCGATATAGGACTGCAACAAGTCCCGCACGCTCTTCGGTAGGTGTGGGAATTCTTCGGCGTAGTGGTTTTCGATGTCGAGCACAACATCGAGTCCGACGAGGTCCATCATCTGGAACGGCCCGGCCGCAACGCCGAAGTTGACCTTGAACAGCCCGTCGACATCCTCCGGGCGGGCCACGCCCTCGGCGACCACGGCCAGCGACTCGCGCTTGATGGCCGCCCAGACGCGATTGAAGATGAAGCCGGTGCATTCCTTGCGCGCCTCGAAGGGATGCACGCCGAACTCGGGCAGCACGGTCAGCAGCGTGTCGAGCAGGCCGCGGTCGGTCTCACCGTCGGACATCAGGTCGATCCCGTTGACCTCCGGCGGCATGTAGAAGTGCATGTTGCACAACCGACGTTTGTCGCGCACCTTTTCGGCCATGACCCGCGACGGGTACGACGAAGAGTTGGTCGCGAAAATGGTGTCCGGCGGCGCCACTCGGTCGATCTCGCCCCACAGCGGGATCTTGATGTCGAGCCTCTCCGGGACGGATTCAACGACGAGCCAGGCGTCGTCCAACGCTTCTTCGAGCGACCCCGCGGCCGTCGCGCCACCCACTTCGCCAAAGCCTCGGTCGGCCACCACCTTCGGTAGCGTCTCCGTCACGTATTGCGTCGCGGCGGCAAGCTGTTCGGCGCGCCGGGCGTGGATGCGCACGGTTCCGCCACGGCTGGCGAACATCACCGCGACGCGGCGACCCAACGTTCCCGCTCCGATCACCGCAACCGGGCGGTTCTGGATGTCTTCGAATGTGTATGTGTACGAGCCAGTCACACACGCATGCTAAGTCCTGGCCGCATGCCCGGATCCGTCGCCAACCGACAAAGTTGGCCGGACTGTTGTCCGCGGTGGACAAGTGGGATAGTGACCGTTGATGTCCGACGTCGATCAACATGCGTCGCCGCGGGATCTGGACCCTGACATACCCGCGGAATTGCGCGACGCGGGTTTCGAGGATGCGGCCGAAATCGGGCGGGGCGGCTTCGGCGTGGTGTATCGCTGTGCTCAGCCGCTGCTGGACCGCGCGGTGGCCGTCAAGGTATTGACGGCAAACCTTGACCCGGAAAATCTCGACCGCTTCCTGCGCGAGCAGCACGCGATGGGCCGACTGTCCGGCCACCCCAACATCGTGACCATCCTTCAGGTCGGCACCACGACCACAGGTCGGCCGTTCATCGTGATGCCCTACCACGCGAAGAACTCGCTGGAGGCGCTGATCCGCCGGCACGGGCCGCTGGACTGGCGCGAGACACTGCACATCGGCGTGAAGCTGGCGGGTGCGCTTGAAGCCGCCCATGGGGCGGGCATCCTGCATCGCGACGTCAAACCGGCCAACATCCTGCTGAGCGAGTACGGCGAACCGGAGCTGACCGACTTCGGTATCGCCCGGATCGCCGGGGGCTTTCAGACGGCGACCGGAGTGATCACCGGCTCGCCGGCGTTTACCGCGCCCGAAGTGCTCGAGGGCAAGATACCCACACCCGCGTCCGACGTGTATTCGCTCGGCGCGACGCTGTTCTGCGCGCTGACCGGCCATGCCGCGTTCGAGCGCCAGAGCGGCGAGAAAGTAATCGCCCAGTTTCTCCGAATCACGTCGCAACCGATACCCGATCTGCGTGAGCGTGGATTTCCGCCCGAGGTGGCGGCAGTAATCGAACGGGCCATGGCCCGGGAGCCCGAGGCTCGCCCGGCGAGCGCGGCGGCGTTCGGCGAGGAGCTGCGCGAGGTTCAGCGCACCAGCGGTATGGCCGTCGATGAGATGGCCCGTCCCGTCGAGTTGGGCGTGGAGCGCCGGACGTCACCGGTTTCCGCGTCACAGGTCCGGCGGGATACGGGCGCCACTCCGACGCCCCCGACTCCGGCGACGAAGTACCGACCGCCCGTTCCGACCCGATCGTTGGTCGCCCGCGACCGGCTGCTCGACGTTCTGCGCGCGGGCGGTCGGCGACGGTTCGTGCTCATCCACGCGCCCTCGGGCTTCGGCAAGAGCACGCTGGCGGCACAGTGGCGAGAGGAACTCCTGCGCGACGGCGTCGCAGTTGGCTGGCTGACGATCGACGACGACGACAACAACGTGGTGTGGTTCCTGGCGCACCTGCTTGAGTTGATCCGGCGGGTCCGTCCCGCACTCGCCGCGTCTTTGAGTCAGGCGCTCGACGAGCACGGCGACGCCGCCGTCCGCTACGTCTTGACCACGGTCATCGACGAAATTCATGACAAAGACGATCGGATTGCGGTGGTCATCGACGACTGGCACCGGGTATCGGACCCCCAGACCACCGCCGCTCTCGGCTTTCTGCTCGAGCACGGATGTCATCACATGCGAATCATCGTGACCAGCTGGTCGCGCGCCGGACTTCCGGTAAGCAAGTTGCGGATCGTGGATGAATTGGTCGAAATAGACTCTGACGCATTGCGTTTCGACATCGACGAGGCTCGATCGTTACTGAACGACATTGATGAGCTGAAGCTGTCAGACAGCGATGTGGAAGCGTTGACCACGTCGACCGAGGGGTGGGTCGCCGCCCTACAGCTGGCAGCGCTTGCTCTGCGTGGCGGCTGCGATGCCACCAGCCTGGTGAGCGGACTATGCGGCGCTACCGAGATGATCGGCGAATTCCTCGCCGAAAACGTCCTGGACACCCTGGAACCGGAGATGGTCGATTTCCTGCTGGAAACATCGATCACGGAACGGATATGCGGCGGGCTAGCGTCCGCGCTGGCAGGAGTGCCGCGCGGGCAGGCCATGCTCGAGGACATCGAGCAGCGCGGGTTATTCCTGCATAGGACCGACGACGATCCGACCTGGTTTCGCTACCACCAGATGTTCGCGGAATTCCTGCGCCACCGCCTCGAGCGTGACCGTCCGGATCGGGTAGAACCGCTGCACCGCGATGCGTCGGCGTGGTTCGCCGAACACGGCTACCTCAACGAAGCCGTCGACCATGCGCTGGCGTCGGGCGACGCCGCGCGCGCGGTCGACCTTGTCGAGCAGGACGAGACAAACCTGCTCGAGCAGTCGAACATGACGACCCTGCTCGCGATCGTCAAGAAGTTGCCTCCACAGCTAGTGGTTTCGCGGGCGCGGCTGCAACTCACCATCGCCTGGGCTAATAACCTGCTACAGCGCCGGGCACCGACCGAAGCCGCGCTGAATCGATTCGAATCGGCACTCGATCGTGCCGACCTCTCGGACGCCATGCGAGCGGATCTACGCGCCGAAGCCGACGTGGTTCGCGCAGTCGCCGAGATATTCGCCGACCACGTGGATGCCGCCGATGATTTGGTCGCTGTCGCCTTGTCAAGACCGGACACCTTCCATCCCCGGGTCGCGGGGGTGGCTCACAATGCCGCGGCGTTCGCCGCGGTTTACCGCTTCGAATTCGACGCTGCGCATAGCCATATCGAGTCAGCAGCCCCCTACCACGAGATGTTGGGGCCGCTTGCCAGCGTCTACTCGCGCTGCTTCGGCGGCATCGCAGCCAAGTATCAGCTCGACATCCCCGGCGCTCTGGAGCAGTTCCGCGAAGCCTACGCGATCGGCGCCGCGGTAGGGGCGCAGTCATACGCAGCGCGTGTCGCCGGTGCGCTTCTCGGCGAACTGCTCTACGAGACAGGAAAGTTGGCCGAGGCCACGCGTCTTCTGGACGAGAGCTATCAACTCGGATCGGAGGGCGGTGGAGTCGACTACATGACCGCGCTGTACGTGGCTGGCGCGAAAATCAAGGCGGCGCAAGGGGACCGCAGTTCTGCGGCCGAGCGCCTCGCCGACGGCGCGAGGGCAGCAGAGCAGTTCGGGCTACCGCGCCTCGCGGCCGCAGTCACCAACGAGCGGATCCGGCTGGGCATCGACATCGAGCCGCAGGTTGCCGCCCGGTTGCGCGCGACCCGCACAATTCCTCGCGATGACGGAATCGCCACGATCACAGCCGAACTCGACGAGAACTCCGGGATTCGGCTGTTGTCGGCGAGCGATTCGGCTGACGACCGCGAGCAGGCGTGCCGGCGTGCGGCCGACCTACTCGCCGGAATCGATGGCGAGCGAAGACCATTAGCGGCGCTGACGGCTCAACTGCTGCTGGCCGAAACACTCCAGGCCACAGGCAGGGTGGGCGACGCCGATGTCGTGTTGCCGGACGTCGTGGCGCGGTGCGGGCAACTCGGCCTGCCGCGTTTGCTCGTCGACGCCGGACTCGGCTAGCGGCGAACTGGTAACTGCGCCGACGCCGCCCGCGTCGATGCGGGCCGGCTGCGCGGATGGTTTTTAGCGGGACGACCCAGCTAAATCGTCGGTGCGTTTGATCATGCGTTCAGACAGCTCTACAAAGAGGTTCTCGTATCCGGCAGGTAGGGCATAGCCCAGTCTCTTGACCTCGATTGCGAACTCCCGCATGTCGCGGGTTACTTGCTCGAACGCGTCCATGGCCGCAAACAACTCCCTCCGAGGGGATCCCTCGTCCCACCCCTGGTTAACCGCCACAGGGGAGCATTTAAACCCGCAGACGCGTAAAGATTCCTGTCACTTCCCGGCAAGCCGGCCTGCCTAGGGAAGCACCAAGGGGTAATTACTCTTCACAAACGACGACATGTGCAGCTCCTATCACCAGGCAAAGACCCACAGAGGAAGTTGTCATGGGTACGTCTACCAGACTAGAAGTCTGGTGCATGCTTTGAGACAGGCTTTTAGTATGCAAACTGTCGATATTTGGGTATGACCGGTATGGCCACACTAGGCGCCGCCCCTGGCCACGCGGGAGTGAACAGACGGGCTCCACCGTGGCCTTCAAAAGGAAGGAGGGCAAATGACCGCATTCCAACGACCACAGCGGGGACGTTACATCGGCCCCGTGTGGATCGGCATCAGCGGAATCCCGAGCTTGCGCGAGCACCGGATCATCATCGACGCCAACGGCGCCCAACAGCTAACCGCGGATCAGGCCCGCAGGCTTGGTGAGGAAGCACTCGCATTGGCCGACGAACTGCAGACCCGGTCAGGCCCCGCGAGCCCCTTCCGAGAACCCATGACAATCACAGCCCCTAGTGGTCTGTCGGTGAATTAGTATGGTAGTTTGTAGTATGCCTGTTATGACAGCTGTGGCGTTGCCGGTCAGCGATTCTGAGCGGGGCGAGTTGGAGCGGATGGCGGCCTCGACGTCGTTGCCGCATCGACAGGTGGTGCAGGCGAGGGCCTTGTTGTGGGCTGCTGAGGGGGTGGCCAACGAGGAGATTGCGCGCCGGGCCGGGGTGGACTCGGACACGGTGCGGCGGTGGCGGCGCCGGTTCGTCGAGCAGGGCAGCGCCGGGGTCGGGGTGATCGCCAAGGGTCGTGGTCGCAAGTCGAATCTGGCGCCGGGCACCGTCGAGGAGGTGCTGCGGTTGACTCATCAGCACCGCCCCGATGACGGGTCGACGCATTGGAGTACCCGCACTTTGGCCGCACGTGTCGGCGTCGGTAAGGACACGGTGGCCAAGATCTGGGCTGATCACAACCTCAAACCGTGGCGGGTCGAGACCTTCAAGGTGAGCAACGATCCGCGGTTTGAGGAGAAACTGGTCGATGTCGTTGGCCTGTACATGAATCCGCCAGCGCGGGCGGTGGTGTTCAGCTTCGATGAGAAGACGCAGTGCCAGGCGTTGGACCGCACCCAGCCATCGTTGCCGATGAAACCGGGCCGGGCCGGGACGATGACCCATGACTACAAGCGCAACGGCACGATCGACTTATTCGCGGCGATGAACATCGCCACCGGTGAAGTGCTCACCGATCTACGCAAAGGCCACACCGGCGCCGACGTGTTGGGGTTCTTCAAACAGATCGACGCTTCGGTCCCGCGCGGTTTGGGTGTGCATGTGGTGCTCGACAACCTCTCGGCTCATTCCACACCAGAGATCGCGAAATGGTTGACGCACAAGGATCGTCGGCGCTGGCATCTGCACTACACCCCGACCTCGAGTTCGTGGGTGAATCTCGTCGAACGCTGGTTCAAAGAACTCACCGACAAACGCCTACGCCGTGGCACCTTCACCAGCGTCGCCGATCTTAGCTCGGCCATCACCACCTGGGCCGAGCATTGGAACACCGACCCCAAGCCCTTTATCTGGAAAGCCCCCGCCGCCGACATCATCGCCAAGGTCCAACGCGGCCGCGCCACCCTCCACCAGATCAATACGCAGACGGACCACTAGCGAGGCAACCGTTTCGTGCGCGAACTGGCGGACAAGCGCAAGGTGTGCATTGTCGGGGTAGATCGTGACACCCTGCGGGAATGGTGGTGGCCCGTCATAGGTCAGATTTCCCGTGATGGCAAGCGCCTTCGCATACCGCCCGGCGCAGAGAACCTCGTAGTAGCTTTCAAGCACAGCGTCGACATGAGCGCCACCGTCCTTGTTCGCGACGCTCAGAATGATCTTCTTTCGGGTGTAGTTGACTCCGTCATGCACGAACACCGGCTCCCCATCCCACCACTGAGTGAGAGAAACCGGCGTGAATGAGTTACCGAGGAGGGGCTTCGCTGCAACAGGAGACGGACTGGTCAGGTCGATCACCTGGGCGAGGTAGTCAACCACGTCATTGTGTCCCCGCGAACTCGACAACATGCTCGTGTTCTTCAGGTCAAGGTCGGTTAGCAACGAAGTGCTCGACCTTGTGTCGTGAAAGACAACCCGCATCGATGTGGCGAGCCGAAGACTCTCGTCTTCATGCCCGGCGTCGTAGTCCCGCGATGACCGTTCAAGGAACCCGATGTGGCTGCCGAGTAGCTTCTGATAACGCACCTGATCGCTCATATCGACACGGTACGCATGGGCCGCCTCACCAGCGCCGCCCAGTCAGCGTGGCTCTGCTCCAAGTGCGTGCCGTCGAGTTGGCGCACGAATTCCGTTCTCGCAGCGAGGATCTTGGAAGCGCGGCGAGTCTTCACACCGACAAGCGCATTGAGCGCCGCCCTGGTCTGCTCGTCCAGGCCGTTGCACTCGGGCGCTGCGGCCATGCTGCCGTCGAGGATGCCTGTCAGCGCCCGCTCAAATGTGTTTCGTAGCACCGTTTCTGACGGTAGCTCAAGCAGCAGCGTCACCTGGATCCCGGCCTTCTCGCGGCTGGGTGACCAGCTAGCCTGACGCAGCTCGCGGACCTACAGCGAGTCATCGCCTGCCTCGCGAAGATCGTGGATGATTTGATGACCGAAAGTGCTCACGTCAAAAATCCGAACGGCACCGCCGATGACCATCGTGGAGGGAATGACAACCCCGGTCTGGATAAGGGTGGCGCAGACAGGCGTTGGCTCAGCGTCACTGGCAATACCTAACGCGTTGTGTCGTGCTTGCTCGTCGCTGCTCAAATCACTGTCAGTAGCCACGCGGACCAGACGGGCCAGGGCGCGGATATGCACGGGTTCCAGTTGTGACAAGGCCATCACCGTTAAGTTGGCCGGGTCGACGGCTTCATCATTGTCAAAGGCATTCCCCACGGCTCTAACGAGCAATTTCCGTTTCGCCTCGTAGCTGGATCGGACAGCAGCCTCAAGACTTCGAGCGAGCAAGTCACGTAGTTCTGGACTGTCCTCTATACGATTCAACAGCAGGTCGGCACCGCCAACCATGTCCGCGATCTCGATTGCCATTTGGCTTGCACGGTTACGTTGACGGTGGACGATGGCCTCAATCACTTTCTGCAAGGCGCTGCCGCCTGGTATCGGCGCGAGCACAAGTGACAGCGCAACGCCCGTCACGACTTCCACCCAGTCGGTTCCTTCGCCAGTCCTGTCGACGATGACCACAGGCGGACTTTCATCAGGTGTCGGGGATTCGGCTTCAGACATGAGGGACAGGCTATCGCTGGCCTGGAGCAATGATCGAAATCTGTGGATGAGCTTCGGTGAGCGCGGCGCGGTAGAGGGCGCACCTTCCCGAGGATGATCATCACGGAATCAGGTATTCGATCAAGACCGGCATTGGCGCGCTGGTTGGGAAGGTACGCCCTTGCTCACGGTAGTTCACGACGCGGATTCCTCGCACGAGGAGATGGCTGCGAGTCGGTTGCTGTTGGATGAGATC
>Ga0310915_10000496_pt1 | contig 18896 bp, 17 predicted proteins | sample GREbulkMGAN111_FD_202508 | JGI IMG/M metagenome (GOLD analysis project Ga0310915, IMG submission 202508) | Lab enrichment of tropical soil microbial communities from Luquillo Experimental Forest, Puerto Rico - GRE.bulkMG.AN111 | ecosystem: Environmental > Terrestrial > Soil > Tropical forest >...
GCTGATTGAACGGGAGAACTCAGATGCGCAATGCCACCCTGTTTGCCTTCACCCCCGCCTTGATCGCGATTGGGTTCGGAGTATGGGCGGCGTCGCCCGCCAAAGCGCCTGTTTCCCCTTCGTTAGGTCAGGGGATTGAACCGCTCCAAATGATGGTGAAAGCAAAGGAACTGCCGACCGTTGAGTATGCCGACTATACATTCGTGTTCGCTGATTGAGCGTTGCCTAGTCACGCCTGACCCGACGGCCAGCCGGATGATGCGTCCCGGTTGGCTTATTCCGCCAAGGCCGCTGCATTGGTCAGTTGGTCATGACGCGACCGTCGCTCGGCGCATTGTGTCAGACGCGATAGCCGCCCCGCTATCAATTTCAATTGGTGGTCCGCGCCCATCATGGCCAGGCGGTCGAGGCAGGCCTCGATGGTGCGCGCGTTCTTCATGGCGACATCAAACACTTGCGTGCGGTTGTCGATCATAGCCTCACCCCGTAGTTTCCCACGATGAACTTCAACGCGCCAATCCTGGTGATCGTTCCGCCAAGGACGGCGGCGGGTTCAAGAAGTGATCCCCGGCTGGGTTTGGGGGTCATCTATGGTGATTTTGGGGAGGTCGCTCTGCTGATGCACCGAACCAGGCAGCAAGTGTGGTGTTGGTTAATTGGTCATGGCGCGTGCTTTCTTTGTCTCTCTGTGCATCGCAGTCCTCGGGCAGCCCCGGTCCCAATTAGGACACTCTTGCCCGTAAATTAGGACAGGTGGGTGTCATGACGATCCCCACAACTTTCGTTCCCAAAGGAGACTCAGCCCCGCCCTGGCGGGGCTCTCTTTGAGAGTGAGCCCCGACGCGTGGGGACGGTCGGGGCTCGGGGCTAACGACGGGGGAATCGGGGGGCGATTGCGTCACTAGCCCACGAAATCATGGGCTGATTCTGTAAAGCCGCACAGTCAAACCTTGCGATCCGACGGGTCGGGACGCTTGCGTGATCTGTGCTTTGCCTGTGTTCTCGTTCAAGGGAACCCCCGTCAAGTTCGACCGTTGCTAGGATGCCTCCCAGAGCCAAATACGGAGGCCGTTCGTCGTTCTTTTGGTTAGCCCGCTACCCTAGCGCTACCCCTGGCCGTCAATACACCAAGAAAGTCCTTATGAAATCGAGACAACTGCGGCCAGCAGGCGCTGTCAAGCTGTCACATGCTCGGCGTATCACCGATCCGCAGCGAGGATCCCCCACGCCACAAACAGGGAGGTTTCGTATGTCTGCTCAACCCATGCTCATGCCCGATGTCGAGGGACTGGCACGTCAGGTCGATCCGCTGTCGCGGCGCGGCTTCTTCCTGACGGCCTCGGCCGCGGCCGCTGCCGGCTATACGCTCGCCGCCGGGCCGGTACGCGCCGACGCGATCCAAACCGACACCACCGGGCTCACCGTCGGCAATGCGAAGGTCAAGGTCGCGGACGGCGAGATGCCGGTCTACTACGCACGCCCGGCGAACGTGCAGAACCCGCCCGTCATCCTGGTGGCGATGGAGATCTTTGGTCTGCACGAATACATCAAGGATGTCACCCGCCGCCTCGGCAAGCTCGGAGCTTTCGCGATCGCACCCGACTACTATTTCCGCAAAGGCGTCGACCTCACCAAGATCACCGAGATCCCGCAACTCATGCCGATGGTCAACACCAAGCCGGACGCCGAGCTCCTATCCGACCTCGACGCCACCGTGGCGTGGGCGAAGTCGCAGGGCGGCGACACCAACCGTCTCGGCATCATGGGCTTCTGCCGCGGTGGACGAACGGTGTGGGAATACGCCGCCCACAACAAGGACCTCAAGGCGGCCGTCGCGTTCTATGGCACCGTGGTCGATCCGCCCGCGCAAAAATCGCTCTGGCCGAAGAGCCCGACCGAGCTGGCGCCGGAGATGAAGGTGCCGGTGCTCGGCCTCTACGGCGAGGCCGATCAGGGCATTCCGCTCACCCAGGTCGACGCGATGAAGTCGGCGCTGCAAGGCGCGGGAAAGACCTTCGAGATCAAGATCTATGCCGGCGCGCCGCACGGCTTCCACGCCGACTATCGCGCCAGCTACCGCAAGGACGCGGCCGAGGACGCCTGGAACCAAATGATCGCCTGGTTCAAGAAATACAAAGTGCTCGCCTGACCGGCGGGCGGTTTTGCGGCCGAGCGCGGCGCTTCGGCGCCGCGCTTTTGTCTTGGCATTGCGAACCCGTCATGCGCACCGAACGTAAAGACGGCGTTTCGCTGCGCTCAACGACTCCTACGCCTGTGCCGATGCTCGTTCAGTTTGGAATCTGCAGCAGCTCCTTCACCTGCTCGGACGTCAAAGGCGCGGGAATGAACTTCCCCGCCACCGCGTCGGCCATGATCTGGTCGATCCCCTCGACGCGTTCGGTGGCCATGCTTTCCTTGGGGATGAGCTCGCGCACCCGCAGCACGATTTTCTCCGGCAGATTGGAATACTCGGCGTAGTGCTTGAGCGCGGCCGGATCGGAATACATCCATGCGACCGTCTCCTTATAGGCACGATTGAAACGGACGATCGCGTCGCGGCGGTTCTGCAGCAGGTTCACGCTGGTCAGATTGACGCGCACCGTGCGCGTGCGCAGCGAGGTCACGTCGTTGCCGGTGGCGATGATCCGGATTTTGCCGTCCTCGAGAAGGTCAAGCCCGAACGGCGCCGCGCCGAAGCCCACGTCCACTTGCCCGGTCATCGTCTGCGTGATCGTTGCCGCGATGTTGCCGGTCGATGTCGGTTTGGCGGTGAGCTTGTATTGCGCGATGAGCGCGAGCAGCGCGGCATGGCTCGACGAGCCGGTCAGAGAGAACGCGACCGTCTTGCCGTTGAAATCCTCGACTTTGCGAATCGGCGAGTTCGCCGGCACGTACCAATAGAGATCGGGCGCCCCGATCATTTCGCTGCCGATAATGCGGATCGGCGCGCCCTTGGCAAAGGTGCCGACCGCGGCCGACACGCCGGCAGCGGTCGCGATATCCATGCTGCCGCCAATCACCGCCTGGATCGATTCCGGGCCGGCCTGGACGTAAAGGATCTCGAGATCGAGCCCGTGCTTCTTGAAAATGCCGCCGCGCTGGCCGAGCTCGGCGACGCCGGCGTCCCAGGCGCCGCGCTGCGGGATCGCGACCTTCAGGGTCTCTTGCGACCAGGCGACGCTGCCCGCGCCCGTGATGATCGCAAGCGCGGCAAGCGTCGTGATGAGTGTTGCCCTCGTCATCGTTGTTCCTCCGTGGGTCGCGGCGCGCGCGTGCTGCAGCGGCGGCGGCAACTATATGAGCCGATCGCCGCAAGTGCATCAAGCGAGCATTACCGGAATTGGGCTCGACAGGTCGATGACCGCCGGTGGATGATGGCGCTCCAACGCGAGCGGACCGAGCGATGCCCCAGCGCAGAACGAAGCATTCACCCGCGGATGTGCTCGCGGACGAGTTCGCCCGGGAGAAAGCGTCGGCGCTCGGCCGGCTGGGACGCGCGCTTGAAACAACGCTCGCTGCGTTGGCCCAGTTCGACGCCGATCACTCGCGCGAGGCATCCGCTGCCGAGGACCGCCAATTGCGCCCATCGCTGGTCGCGGAGGCAAGCATCGCGCTGTGGCATTTCGTCGTGCAGCGCGAGGCCTGCGGGCTGCGAGACATGCGCTACGTCCTGCGCGATTACCGGGTACCGCCGGAGGTCGCGGCACGCATGGGCGTGCTGCCGGAGGAAGCGCTGCGGCCGCGTAAGCCGCGTCGCAAACTATAGAACGTGAGCGCGGCGGCAGGCCGCCGCCGACCCGAGTCACCCCACCCGCGATCCACCATGTGCGATGGCTCGTCATGGACCGCTTTTCACGCTAATCTGATCGACGCAAGAAAAGCCTAGAAGGAGAAGTTCGATGAGCATGAGCGTCGGTGTGCTCGACCACTACAACGTCTCGACCCGCAACCTGCGCGACACCGTTCGCTTCTACGAGGAGGTGCTCGGTTTGGTGAATGGGCCGAGACCGCCATTCGACTTCCCCGGCGCTTGGCTTTACAGCGAAGGTCATCCGGTGCTGCATCTCAACGACATTTCGCCCACCGACAAGCCGCAGCGGCCGGATTCGGGCGTCATCGACCACATCGCCTTTGGCAGCCGCGGCTTCGATGCCATCAAGCAGCATCTGGCGCGCAAAGGCGTACCGTTCCGCGTCAACGAGGTGCCGAACAGCTCGCGCCGACAGATTTTCGTTACCGATCCGAACAACGTCCTGATCGAGCTCAACTTCGATGTCGCGAAGGAGACGGCTGGCCGTTGAGCCTTGCGTCCGGCGCGGTGTCCGGCGCCGCGCTGGATCAGCGCTTTGCTCCTCTCGCCACCTTCTCGGCGATGAAGCGGGGCAGCGCGAACGCCGCCACGTGCACTTCGGGCGTCCAGTACCTGGTGGGGAAGCGGCCGGCTTTGTTGTAGCGATCGGCAATGGTTTTGACCGAGACGTGGCGCAATTTGATGTCGTCGGTGGCCCAGCCGATGGCGAGGTGGCCGCCCACATAGGTCGGGATCGCCGCGACGTAGCAGTAGCCGTCGCGGAACAACTTTCGAAAGCCGGCGATGGCTGCGGTGAGTTCGTTCGATTGGAAGATCGGAACGCCCCGCTGCGTGACCATCACCGCGCCCTTGGTCATGGAGTGGCTACAGGCGGCGTAGAATTTTTGGCTGAACAGCACCTTGCCGGGCCCCTGCGGGTCGGTCGAGTCGACGATGATGACGTCGAAGCGCCGGTCGGTCTTGGCCATGTATTTCATGCCGTCGGCGATGACGAGGTCGAAGCGGTCGTCCGCGAACACGGGCTTGGTGAATTCCGGGAAGTGCTCCTTGGAGAACTCGATCACAGAGGCGTCGATCTCGACCTGAGTGAGGCGCTTGACCGACTTGTGCTTGAGCACCTCCTCCGCGACGCCGCAGTCGCCGCCGCCGACGATCAGCACCTCCTTCGCATGGCCGTGCGCCAAGATCGGCACATGCGCCATCATCTCGTGGTAGACGAACTCATCGGCGCTGGTGACCTGGGTCGCGCCGTCGAGCATCAGCATCTTGCCGAAGAACGGGTGCTCGAACAGCACGAGATGCTGGTGCTTGGTCTGCAGCTCGTAGATCACCCGTTCGACCTCGTAGGTCATGCGGATGCCGATGTCATCGAACAGCGTCTCGGGAATCCGGCGTTTGTCGGCCATGATCGGCATACTAGCGGACGACGGAGCACGGCACGAAACCGCCGACGCGTCCGCCGTCTGTCTTCTGATTACGTGTCCTGCCCGCGCAAGATTTCGCTGACTTCCACGCGCTTGGCCTTGAAGGCCTTTCGCAGCACGGGGATGCAGGCGTCGGGAATGGCCTTGCCGCACATGAACAAGTCGAGCGCGGCATAGCGCGAATCGGGCCACGTGTGGATCGAAATGTGGCTCTCGGCCAGCACCGCCACTCCGGACACGCCGTTCGGGTGGAAATGGTGCAGGTGGATGTGCAGCAGCGTCGCCTGCGCCGCGTCCACGCAGCGGCGCAACGTCGCCTCGATCAGATCGATGTCGTCGAGACCCTCGGCGCGGTGCAGATCGACGATCAGGTGCACGCCGGCGCAGCGCACGCCGTTGCGAATAGCGAAATGGCCTTCGCGCCCCTCGGCGGAGGGCGCCTTGACGACGGCGACGTGAGCGACGGTCTTGCGGGCGGTGCCTGGAGTTGCCAAGCCCTTCCCCGATCGCAAGAGGGCGTTCTGGCGCATGTTCGTCCTCCCCAACCGAGTGATCCAACCCGAGTGCCGACACGCGGCGTCAGGCAAACGAATGCCGCCGATCAGCCCGCACGCAGGGGACAGATCACAGCGGCCTGCCCCCACATAAGGTGCATACCCCCGGAGTCAAGTAGATTCTGCGGAGCAGAGGTTTAGAAACTCCTAGCGTCGCCAACCCGTCGGATCGCGGCGATGCGTTGCCGGCGGCGCACCGGCAGATCGATTGTCAGCGCCTCCCGCGAATCGCACATCGGCGAAAGTCGCGATCGCGACGCTGCAGATCACGGGCTCGCCCGGAGATCGGCTGATGCGCGGAGTTGGAGCCTGGAACACGGCTGGAACCAACGCTAAGCTCGCAGCACAACAAAATCGCGAGGAAGGGATGAGCGCCAATTCCGCACGAAAGTTTTTCCGCACCTGCCTGTGCTGCCAGCCGTCGCGCGCGAACCCTGCGCGGCGAAAGTTCTTGGCCGCAGGCGTCGCCGCGCTGGGCGTGGGGGCGATCCCGGCGATCGGCCGCATGGCGCCCGCGGCGGCGCAGATCGGCGCCGCCAAGGCGCGCATCGACGTGCATCACCACTTCATTCCGCAGTTTCACGTCGACGCCATGATGGCCCCGGGCCGGCGCGCGGGCGCGCCGCCGCCGAAATGGTCGCCCGCATCCTCGCTCGAGGAGATGGACAAGAGCGGGATCGCGACCGCGATCCTCTCGATCGCCCAGCCCGGGGTCTGGTACGGAAACAACGTCGAGGAGGCGCGCAGCCTTGCGCGCCAGCTCAACGAGTACGGCGCCAAGATGGTGCGCGACTATCCCGGCCGCTTCGGCCTGTTTGCCGTCATCGCGCCGCCCGACGCGCAAGGGAGCCTCAGAGAGATCGAATACGCCTTCGACACGCTCAACGCCGACGGCATCGGGCTGTTGACCAGTTACCAGGACAAGTATCTCGGCGATCCTTCGTTCGCTCCGGTCTACGAGGAGCTCAATCGGCGCAAGGCCGTGGTCTACGTCCACCCGACCACACCTGATTGCTGCCGCGGCCTCGTTCCGGGCATCCCGCCGGCATCGATCGAATACGCGACCGATTCCACGCGCACCATCGCGCATCTCGTGTTCAGCGGCACCGCCATGAAGTTTCCGGACATCCGCTGGATCTTCTCCCACAGCGGCGGCACGCTGCCGTTCCTGACCGGCCGCTTCATCCGCCTCGCCGAGGAGCGCAAGCAGACGAACCTGCCCGGCGGTCCGCTGCCCGAGTTCAGGAAATTCCATTACGAGCTGGCGCAGGGCAACACGCCGGGGCAGATCGCGGCGCTGCTCAAAATGGTGTCGATCTCGCAGGTGCTCTACGGCACCGACTATCCCTTCCGCAACGGCGCCGAGGTCAACCGGGGCATCGCGGACTGGGGCTTCGCAAGCGCCGATCAGCGCGCCATCGAGCGCGAGAACGCGCTCAAGTTGTTGCCGCGCCTCAAAGCGAGTTAGCGTTCCGATTGCGAAGTTCGCATCATTGTGGGCAACGGCGAAGTCGCCGTTGCCCCTCTCGCGGCTTCACCCGGCCACCGTGCTCCAGTGCGCCGCCAACTGCTCGGCGCCGCGCAGCGACAGCGCCAGGATCGTGTAGGTCGGGTTTGACGCACCTGCGGTCGTGAAGATGCCCGGCCCGGCGACGTAGAGGTTGGGAATCTCGTGGGTCTGGCCGTAGCTGTTGGTGACCGAGTCGCCCGCGTTCGTGCCCATGATGGTTCCGCCCATCAGGTGGATGGTCGGCATGTTGCCGCGCGCCGACCAGACGTCCTTGGCGCCCGTCGCTTTGGCGATCTTGAGGCCCTCCTCGAAGTTGGCGTTCCACAGCGCGACCGCGTCCTGGTCGAAGCTGTGGATGATCTTCGCGAGCGGCATGCCGAACGCGTCCTTGTCGCTCGCGGGCTCGATGCGGTTCTCGATGTTCGGCAATTCCTCGCCGAACGCCCCGATGCGGGTCAATCCGCGCGCGGCGCGTTTCATGAAGGCGGCAAGATCGGGCCCGAACAGATCGAGGCGGGCATTGGCGAAGCCGCCGAGATCGCTCGTCTTGAGGGCCGAGCCCGCGACGATGAAGGAGCTGCCGAAGGCGCCTTTCTGGCTGGTCTTGCCGTAGCGGTCGTAGGACATGAATTGCGCGCCGGTGGTGCCCATGTAGTTCTGGATGTCCTCATCGAACATCGCCCACGTGCCCGAGCTGAAATGCGCCATCATGTATTTGCCGAGCAGCCCGCTGGAATTGGCGAGCCCTTTGGCGTGCTTGTCGGTCGCGGAGTTGAGCATCAGGCGCGGGTTCTGCGCCGACCATGCGGCCAGCACCACGACGCTCGCGTCCTGCACCTGCCGCTCCTTCTTGGCGTCGTAATACTCGACGCCGGTCACCTTGTTGCCCTGTGCGTTGGTGAGCACGCGCGTGACGGTCGAGAGGGCGCGCACCTCGGCACCGGCCTTCTTGGCGTCCCCAAGGTAGGTGACCAACGGATTGGAGAGCGCGCCGGTCGGGCAACCGACGTGGCACCAGCCGTCGTAAATGCAAGCCGGCCGACCCTTGTAGTCGGTCGAATTCATGCCGACCGCCGTAGGCACCAGGCGGATGCCGGCCGCTTCGCAACCCTTGAGCCAGACTTCGCCATGGCGGAAGGTCTTCATCGGCGGCATCGGATAGGGCGCGCCCGCCGGCCGCCAGATCTCCTCCGCCTTGGCGTCGCCCGACACGCCGACGTCCTGCGCGACTTTGTCGTAATAAGGCGCGACATCCTGGTAGGAGATCGGCCAGTCGAGCGCGCGGCCGTGCTCGCTCTTGATCTTGAAATCGTTCGGCAGGAGGCGCGGAAAGTTGGCGAAGTAGTGCAGCGCCGCGCCGCCTACGCCCCACCCCGCCTGGTAGACGTAACCGAACGGGTTCTTGCCTTCGAGCAGGAACGGACCGCTCGCAGGCTTGATCCGCCGGCCCCAGAAATCCGAGCTGATGAGATCGGTGAGCTGCCAGTCGGGTCCCTGCTCCAGGATGACGACCTTCTTGCCGGCCTTCGCCAACACCGCGGCGAAGACCGAGCCCGACGCGCCGGCACCGACGATGACGACGTCGACTTTTTCGTTGGCCATGTCACCACCTCTTGGTCGGAGCGATGTGGGGCATGTAAGGAATGCCGAGGCTGGCATAGCCCTCCATGGTGCCGTAGACGACGTCGACGGCATCGCTACGCAGGATCAGGTAGACGAATGGTCCACCCGGCCCCTGCCAGCCTTCGACCTTGTTCTGACGCATATTGTCGACGAAGCTGCGCTGCTCGGCTTCGCCGAGCTCTGCAAATGGCCGGCCGTTGTTGAGCGCCTGGCTGGCGCGATCGACCGCGCCCAACGCCGCGCGATAGAAATTCGCGTAGGGCGGGCGCACGTTGAGGATGCGCGCTTCGAGCAGCGCCTCCTCCGCCGGGATCGAGATCTGTTGATCGACGAAGTGGGATATCCCGGCCTGGCGCGCACCCGGGACGAGCGTCTCGCCGAGCGCGTCGAGGGTGGTCGCTTGCGCGGCCGTCAGCGTCCGCAGCGGAACGCCCTGTGCCCGCGCCGCGCGCGGCGTGAGCAAAACCTCGGCGCCGCCCACCGTGAAGGCGAGCGCGCCGATTGCCGCGCCTTTCATGAAGGCGCGTCGTTCGATGTCGTGCATGGTCTCCTCCCCGGCACCCCGTTAGGGTGCACTCGTCATCGGCAACCATCGCGGCGCGGTCCGTCGAGCCAATACGGTGGAGACGGCCGCTGTCTTCTGGAATGGTTCCAAAATTCAACGCCGATTTCGGGAGCGAATCAAGCGGCCTCGCGCGGCGTCAGCGCGCGGCTTCGACCTTGCCGCCGAACAACCGCTCGGCGTTGCCATAGGCGATGCGCTTGGCCTGGTCCTCGGGAAGCTGCGCCAGCCAGCCGCGGTAGGTCTGCATGATGGTGTCATAGCCGAACCAGCGCTCGTTGATCCAGGTATCGGAGCCGAGCAGGAAGCGATCGGAATGACGAGTGAAGAGCTCGCGCCACTCGGCCGCCAGCTTGCCGCCGCCTTCGCTGATGCCGCTACGGTAGGAGAGCTCGCCCATCAGCTCGGGGTATGTCTCCAGCAGCTCTCTCACCCGCCCTGTCGGCGCCGAAAATCCGGTATGCGCCCAGATGATCTTGGCGCTGCGATTGTGCGCGAGCAAAATCAACAGCGCCGCCTCGTCGCAATGGGCGAGAAGATAGAGATTACGTCCGGCGGCGAAGTCGACGACCCGCTTGACCAGCGGTGCTTGCGCGGCATTACCGTAAATGTGGAACTCGCCGACGCCGCGGAAATAGCCGCGTTTGTATTCGGCCTCGATCAGGTCGTAGATCGCGGGATCGGTCGACCAATTTTGGACGTCGTCGCGCGTGCGATAGGGGCGGATGAACGGCACCACCCAAAGCCCGGGAGCCTTGGCGTCGACGAGCTGATGGGTGCCCTTGTTCGGACGGCTGTTCGCCAGGATGCCGGCGACGCCGTTGCGCCGAAAAACGTCGAGCACGCGCTCAAGCGGATAATATGGGTTGGGCTCCTGATTATAATGAAGATGCGCGTCGAAGATTTTCAACGCTTGCTGCGCGCTGCCTCCAACAGGTGCGGCGAAGACAATGATCGCAGCGGCGATGGCGCGCGCGACAATAGCTGCTACCGGCATGGCGAGCCCCCGATCCGCCGACCTGACGGGCGGCGTTGCGATCTTACCGCATTTTCCAAAGCCGCAAGGAGGGCGCGGCGCGGGAATAATCGTCCCCCTGCGCGATCAACCGCTCTTCTCCGGCAGATTGAGCCTGATATGCAGCTCGCGTAGCTGCTTGGGCGTAACTTCGGACGGCGCGCCCATCATCAAATCCTCGGCGCGCTGGTTCATCGGAAAGAGCACGACTTCGCGCAGATTCTCTTCCCCGCAGAGCAGCATCACGATGCGGTCGATGCCCGGCGCGATGCCGCCGTGGGGCGGCGCGCCGAGCGAAAGCGCGTGCAGCATGCCGCCGAATTTCTGTTCGAGCGTGTTCTCGCCGTAGCCGGCGATGGCAAACGCCTTGCGCATAACGTCGGGGCGGTGATTGCGGATGGCGCCCGAGGACAGCTCGACGCCGTTGCAGACGATGTCGTATTGGATCGCCTTGATGGACAAGATCGTCGCGCGGTCGGCGGGGTCGAGCGCGAGGAAATCCTCGACCGCCATGTTCGGCATGGAGAATGGGTTGTGGGAGAAGTCTATTCTCTTCTCCTCCTCATTCCATTCATACATGGGGAAATCGACGATCCAGCAGAATTCGAAGCGGTCCTTGGCAATCAGGCCGAGCTCTTCGCCGATCTTGCCGCGCGCGGCGCCCGCAAGTTTGGCGGCGGCCGCCGGCTTGTCGGCGGCAAAGAACACGCAATCGCCCGCACCCAATCCGGTCTTGGCTCGGATTCTTTGCTGAACGTCCGCCGGGACGAACTTGGCGATCGGACCTTTGCCACCGTCGCCCTCGTATACGATGTATCCGAGGCCCGATGCGCCCATGTCGGAGCGCGCCCACTCGTTGAGCTTGTCGAACCAGGAGCGCGGCTGACTCGCCGCGCCGGGCGCCGGAATGGCGCGCACGACGCCGCCTGCTTTGATCACGTTCTTGAACGCATTGAACGTGACGCTCGGCTCGTTGAACTCGTCGGTTATGTCGGCGATCACGAGCGGGTTGCGCAGATCCGGCTTGTCCGAACCGTATTTGACCATCGCTTCGGCGTAAGGGATCAGCGGAAATTTCGGCGACACCGGCTTGCCGCCGGAAAACTCTTCGAACACGCCGCGCATCACTGGCTCGACCGCGTCGAACACGTCCTGCTGGGTGACGAAGCTCATTTCCAGATCGAGCTGATAAAATTCGCCGGGCGAGCGATCGGCGCGCGCATCCTCGTCGCGGAAGCAGGGGGCGATCTGGAAGTAGCGGTCGAAGCCCGAAACCATGATCAGCTGCTTGAACTGCTGCGGCGCCTGCGGCAGCGCGTAGAATTTCCCCGGATGCAGCCGCGACGGGACGAGATAGTCGCGCGCGCCCTCGGGTGAGGACGCGGTCAGAATCGGCGTCTGGAACTCGAAGAAGCCTTGCTCCTTCATGCGCCGCCGGATGGAATCGATGACCGCGCCGCGCATCATGATGTTTCGGTGCAGCCGCTCGCGGCGCAGATCGAGAAAACGGTATTTCAGCCGAATGTCCTCCGGGTATTCCTGCTCGCCAAACACCGGCATCGGCAGCTCGCCGGCGGGGCCGAGCACCTCGATTTCGCTGATGTAGACTTCGATGGCGCCCGTGGGCAGTTCCGGATTCTCGGTGCCGGCGGGGCGTCTGCGCACTTTGCCGTCGATGCGCACCACCCATTCCGCGCGCAACTTCTCGGCGTCCTTGAAACAGGGCGAATCGGGATCGGCCACCACTTGGGTGATGCCGTAATGATCGCGCAGGTCGATGAACAACACGCCGCCATGGTCGCGGATGCGGTGGCACCAGCCGGAAAGCCGCACCTCCTTGCCGATGTCGTCTGCGCGCAGGACGCCGCAGGTATGGGTGCGATAGCGGTGCATGGTGATGACTTGCCTCGATGCCGCGCGGAAAGGCACACGCGCGGGCTCGCTTGTCAAGAACGGGAAAGCGATGATGGCGGGACGGCGCCGCAGAAGCGGCGCCCGCGGTCCGGATAGCGAACGGCTATCTCCCGGGCGTGACCGTCGGTGGCATCCGCGTCAGGTGCAGCGCTGCCGCTCCTGCTTGCGGGAACACAAGATCACGCTGCCAACCGATTTGCGCGGTCGCGGGATCGCTATGGAGAGGGCCGCGCCCTTCCGTGGTGGCCAGTTGGGAGCTCGCAATCCTCGCAGACTCGAGCGAACCGGCTACGATCACGCCAAGGGCCACGAGGCTCACGCCGATGGTGAAATTCCTCATCATAGTCGTCTTCTATTCTCGTTCGTTCGACGCGTTCCTCCATTAGTGCGGCACGTCCCGGGACCGGTTCAAACTTCATTGATACGCGGCGTTGGCTCACCCATGATCCGCGCCGGAGGCCTCGACAGCGCGCCGCCGATCTGCACACTCGCCCGTTTCGAAGTTCGAGCATCATGAGCAAGGCGAAGCACTCCAAGCCAACCCCCGGCGATGCGGCGGGGCGCATGACGACGGCCGAAGCCACCGTGGGCGCGCTCATCGCCCACGGCATCGATACGGTTTACGCGCTGCCGGGCGTGCACAACGACCCTCTGTTCGACGCGCTGTTCAAGGCCGGCGACCGCATCCGCACCGTCCACACCCGCCATGAGCAGGGCGCGGCCTATCTGGCGCTCGGCGCGGCGCTCGCCACCGGTAAACCGCAGGTCTACTCGGTGGTGCCCGGGCCGGGACTGCTCAATTCCGCGGCTGCGTTGCTCACGGCCTATGGAATGAACGCGCCGGTGCTCGCGGTGATCGGGCAAATCTCGCAATCCGCGATCGGCCGGGGGCTCGGACATCTGCATGAGATTCGCGACCAGGCCGGCATCATCGCCCGCCTCGTCGATTTCTCCGCGCGCATCCGCGCACCGACGCAGGCCGCCGCGCTGGTCGCGCGAGCCGTTCGTGCCATGGCCACGGGCCGGCCCGGCCCGGCCGTGCTGGAATGCGCGATCGACGTTTGGGGCCGCAGCGCGCCCGCGCCAGCGATTGGGCCGGTCCTGCCGCCGCCGCCGCAACCGATCGACGAAGATGCGGTTCGCGAGGCCGCCAAGCGTCTGGCCGCCGCCAAACGCCCGCTGATCGTCGCGGGCGGCGGCGCGCAAGACGCAGCGACCGAGGTCGCCGAGCTTTCGCGGCTGTTGCAGGCGCCGGTGCTCGGTTATCGGCGCGGTCGCGGCGTGCTCGACAGCCGCGATCCGTTGAGCGTCACGCTGCCGCTCGGGCGCGAGCTATGGGGCGAAGCCGACGTGGTGCTCGGCGTGGGCACACGGCTGTTTTACGGCTACACACACTGGGGCATCGACGAAGAGCTTGCCATCATTCGCATCGATGCCGATCCCGACGAGCCGGAACGGTTCGCCCGGCCCGCGGTCGCCATTATCGGCGATGCCGCGCCGATCTTGCGTCGCCTGATCGATGCGCTCGCCGCGCATCATCGCCCTTCCCGCCGCGCGGACATGGAGGAGCGGCAAGCCAGGATGCGCCGGCGCCTCGACAAGCTCGCCCCGCAGATCGGCTTTCTCGACGCGATCCGGGCGGAGCTGCCCGAGGACGGTATCTTCGTCGACGAGGTCACCCAGATCGGTTTTGCCGCCCGGCTCTTGCTTCCGGTCTACAAGCCGAGGACGTTCCTTTCGCCCGGCTATCAGGACAATCTCGGCTGGGGCTACGCCACCGCGCTCGGCGCGCAGCACGCGCGCTCCGATGTGCCGGTGCTCTCGATCGCGGGCGACGGCGGCTTTCTCTTCACCTCGAACGAGCTTGCCACCGCCATGCAGCATCGCATTCCATTGACCGTCGTCGTGTTCAACGATGGTGCTTTCGGCAATGTGCGGCGTACCCAAGAGGAGCAGTACGGCAACCGGTTGATCGCGAGCGATCTCGCCAATCCCGATTTTGTGCGCTATGCGGAAAGCTTCGGAGCCGAGGCCGAGCGTGCGCGCAGCCCGCAACAGCTGCGGGCAGCGCTGCAACGCGCGTTCAAGCGCCGCGACGGACCGACGCTGATCGAGGTGCCGGTCCCCCCGATGCCGTCGCCCTGGGAGTTCATTCACATGCCGCGCGTGCGCGGCGTCGGATGAGGCCCGACATTAAAGCTTGCATAACCGCCAGCGGGGCGCCGGCGACCTGCCCGGCCGGCTGGGCAACATCCATCGAATCGAATTTAACATACGCGCAGGCGAGTTCCCCGTCTCCGGGACCTCGCCTGCGCCCCTGACAAAGCGAGCGGTCTGCGCTATCTAGCCCTCATGCAGCCGATCACGACGACCAGGAAACTCGCGGATGCCTGCGCGCGCATGGCGCGGCATCCGTTCGTGACGGTCGACACCGAGTTCTTGCGCGAGAGCACCTATTACCCGCGGCTCTGCGTCGCGCAGATGGCGAGCACCGACGAGGCGGTGGTCATCGACGCGCTCGCCAACGCCATCGATTTTGCTCCCTTCTTCGCCCTGATGGCGGACCAGAACGTCGTCAAGGTCTTCCACGCCGCCCGCCAGGACATCGAAATCTGCTGGCACGAGGCCGCCATCATCCCGTCCCCCATCGTCGACACCCAGGTTGCGGCCATGGTGTTGGGCTATGGCGATTCCATCTCCTACGATCAACTCGTGCAGCGCATCACCGGCGACAATCTCGACAAGTCGCATCGTTTCACCGATTGGACGCGTCGGCCGCTGAGCGAGGCGCAGCTGGCCTATGCGATTTCCGACGTCACCCACCTGCGCGACGTCTACCTCAAGCTGTCCGCCGATCTCGACAAACGCGGACGCAGCGAGTGGATGCGCGAGGAGATGAAGGTGCTCACCTCCCCCGCGACCTACCGCTTCGAGCCCGAATACGCTTGGGAACGGCTCAAGACCCGCGTGCGCAAGCCCAAGGAGCTCGCCGTGCTGATCGAGGTCGCCGCTTGGCGCGAGCGCGAGGCGCAGGAGCGTGACGTGCCGCGCGGACGCGTGCTCAAGGACGATGTCATCGGCGACATCGCGGTGCAGGCACCCACGACGACCGAGCGCCTCGCGGGGCTGCGCTCGCTGCCCAAGGGTTTCGAGCGGTCCAAATGGGGCGAGGCGATCGTCGAGGCGGTCCGGCGCGGGCTCGCGCGCGATCCGAAGACGCTGCCGCGGCTGGAACGCCCCAGGCCGCCGATCAACGGCCAGGCCACGGTGGAACTGCTCAAGGTTCTATTGCGCATGACCGCGGAACGGCACGGCGTCGCCGCCAAGGTCATCGCCACCGTCGACGACCTCGACCGCATCGCTGCCGACGACGAGGCCGATGTGCCGGCGCTCTCCGGCTGGCGGCGCGAGCTGTTCGGCAACAAGGCGCTCGCGCTCAAACAGGGACGGCTGTCGCTCGCAATCGAGAAAGGCCGCGTGGTGGCGGTGGAGCGCGAGTAATCCCTCTCCCCGCCGGCGCAGCGGGAGAGCTATGATGGTCGCGCGGGTCACGAGGGAGAGCACGCATGGCCCCATTCCTTCGCAATCAGTGGTACACCGCCGCGACCTTCACCGAAGTCGGCGCAAAGCCGCTGGCGCGCACAATCTGCGACGAGCCGCTGGCGATCTTCCGCGGGCAGGACGGCACCGTCGCCGTGCTCACCGACCGTTGCCCCCATCGCAAGGCGCCGCTCTCCGCCGGCGAGGTCGTCGGTAACGACATCCAGTGCGGCTACCACGGCATCCGCTTCGCCGCCGATGGCGCTTGCACCCATGTGCCGGGCGATGTCCCCGTCGGTCGCGATTTCCGCGCAAGATGTTTTCCCGCGCGCGAAGTCCATGGCCTCATCTTCGTCTGGCTCGGCGAGCCTTCGCTTGCCGATCCGGCGCTGATCCCCGACTTTGGCGAGAACGTCAAACCCGGCTGGACCGGCGTTCACGGGTTGCTTTACGTCAAGGCCAACTATCAGCTGCTGATCGACAACATTCTCGACCTCACGCACGTCGTCTTCGTCCACAAGACGACGCTCGCCGGCGGCGGCGTCGCCGAGACGCCGCTCCAGGTGGAGATCGACGGCGACGTGGTGCGCGCGCAACGGCTGATGCACAACGTCGATACCGCGCCGATCTACAAGGCGGCGAGAAATCTCCACGGCAAGATCGACCGCTGGCAGTTCCTCGAGTTCCGGCCTCCGATCTATGCGCGGATCACGCTTGGCGCACGGGAGGCGGGCAGCGACCTTCCGTTCGGCACCCCGACCCACGTCGTGCTCAACAGCTTCACGCCGGAGACCGAGCGCACCACGCATTATTTCTGGTCGACGGTGCGCTCCTGGGGGCTCGATGATGCCAACGTTTCGAAAACCTACAAGGACATGACCGATCTTGCGTTTGCCGAGGACGCCCGCATCGTCGAAGCGCAACAGCGGCTGATCGACAGCGACCCCTCCGGCACGCCGCTGGTGAGTCTCGCCTTCGACCGCGCCGGTCTCGCCGCACGGCGGATCATCAAGCGCAAGCTCGAAGCGGAGGCGCAGGCGGCCGTGCGGACTGTCAAAGCATCACCGCAACGCGCACCCGTCCGCGGGGCCGACGCCACGGCATGAGCGCTCTGGCCCGCGGACGCACCTGTCGCCTGCGGACGGCGGTGCCGACTCTCGCCTGCGAACCGCCCGCGAAGTAGAACGGATTCGCAAACCGCCCTACTGCTTTGGACGGATCCTCCGCAGGAACTCCCACGTCGGAACGGCGCTAAGTCCGCCGACGGCGCCGCTGAGGTAACTCGGGATGTCCGAGTTGAACAGCCTGTGCCAGAGGAGTCCGACGAGATAGCTCGTCAGCAGCATGATGGCGAGGGTGATCAACAATCTCTGCCATAGTGGCATGACACGTCTCCTCGGAGCCTACCCCCGCATCACGCCGTCTCCATCACAGGCTCGCGGCCGATGAGCCGCGCGAGCTGACGCAGCCGCACGAATACACGCTCCCCCGCGAGCGCCTTGAAGCCGTTATCGAAGCGCAACAGCAACCGGCTGCGCTCGACCACCATCGGCGTCTTCGGCAGCACGTCGGTGGTGGAGGCGGAAACGAGATAGGCGACGCGCAGCGCAGCGCCGAGCACGCGCGCGCGGTCGAGCACACGGGTCGAGACGAGCTCGCGCAATCTCGGCGAGAGTTCCTCATCAACCAGGCCGACATGGCGGAAGAAGACGGCGAGCGAGATGAAGGTGCGGCCGGGGTGATCGACGGCGACGAAGGCGGCGTTAGCGATGATGTTGAGCGATTGCTCGCCGCGATAGTCGGGATGTGCGCGCCAGCCGATGTCGGCGAGAAGGCACGCCACATGGCGCAACCGCCGCTCTTCCGCGGTCTCGTCGAGCCCGGAGGACGCCATGAAGCGGTCGGTCCAGGCGATCAACTCCTCGCCGTGGGCGGGTGAGCGCGAGCGCAGCACGTTGAGCTCGCTCGCGGCCGCGATCAGCGGATCCTTCGCGCGCTCCTCGGCGTCGAGCATCGAATAGAGCAGGCCTTCGCGCACGCCGAGCGCCGAGATGACGATGTCCTTCGGCCGCGCGATCCGCATGAGGTTTTCGAGCACCAGCGCGGCGTAGGCCAGCAGCGGCCGGCGGGCATCGGTGACCACCTCGATGCGCGAAAGCATCTCGGGATCGACCCGATGCACGAGACCGGAGAACTCGAACGCTTCCCGTGCCGGCATCACATAGCCGTGCATGACGTGGAGCGGGTAGCCGGTCTGCCACATGTGCAGCCGCGCCAACGCGCGCCAAGTGCCGCCGATGGCATAAAAGGTGCGGCCTTTGCCGCCTTCGAGCAGGCGGGCGTCTTCGAGCGCGGTGCGGACGATCTTTTCCGCCTTCTTGACCGACTTCGACGAAACATCCTGCAGCGCGAGCCCGCCCAGCGGCAGCGTCAAACCGGCCTTGATGCGTTGCCCTTGGACTTCGGTCAGTTCGAGCGAACCGCCGCCGAGGTCGCCGACGATGCCATCGGGCTTGTGGAAGCCCGACACTACGCCGAGGGCGGACAATTCCGCCTCGCGCTTGCCGGAGAGCACATCGACCTTGGTGCCGCAGATGCCTTCGGCCTCGGCGACGAAGGCCTTGCCGTTCTTGGCGTCTCGGCATGCCGCGGTCGCGATCACCCAGAGCTGTGCGACGGCCATACGGTCGCACAAGGCGCGAAAGCGCCGCAGCGCCGCGAGCGCCTTCTCGACCGCGTCGGCGGCCAAGAGGCCGGTCGTCTGGACCTCGCGTCCGAGCCCGGCGAGCACCTTCTCGTTGAAGATCGGGGTTGGGCTGCGCGTGAGGCCTTCATAGGCCACCAGCCGCACCGAATTCGAGCCGATATCGATTACCGCGACCGGCGGCCCGTAATCGAGACGACCTTGCGCGACATTCATGGCGGGGCGACGCCGCTTACGAG
>Ga0310915_10000498_pt1 | contig 18878 bp, 17 predicted proteins | sample GREbulkMGAN111_FD_202508 | JGI IMG/M metagenome (GOLD analysis project Ga0310915, IMG submission 202508) | Lab enrichment of tropical soil microbial communities from Luquillo Experimental Forest, Puerto Rico - GRE.bulkMG.AN111 | ecosystem: Environmental > Terrestrial > Soil > Tropical forest >...
TCTTGGTAGTTTTGTCGCGCCCGTGACCGGCCGGTTTTTGTTGGTTGCCATCGTTCATCGTGCAGGCCTTGGATTACCAATGTCTGAGCGGCTTGGTCAGTTCATCAGGAAAATACTTTAACACGCACAACAACGGGTTTGGCGCGGCCTGGCCGAGTCCGCAAATCGACGCATCGCGCATCAGTATGGATAATTCATCGAGGAGAGCGGGATCCCACGGGCCCTTGGCCATAAGCTGCGCCGCCTTTTCAGTGCCGACCCGGCATGGCGTACATTGGCCGCAGCTTTCGTCCTCGAAGAACTTCATCAGATTAAGCGCCACGGCCTTCATATCGTCCTTGTCGGACAGGATCACAACCGCGTGCGACCCAACGAAACAGCCGTACTTTTCCAGGGTGCCGAAATCGAGCGGGATATCCGCCATTGACGCAGGCAGAATGCCGCCCGATGCCCCTCCCGGCAAATAGGCCTTGAAGCTGTGGCCGTCGGCCATGCCGCCGCACAACTCGTCGATCAGTTCGCGCACGGTGATACCGGCAGGCGCCAGCTTGACGCCAGGATTCTTGACCCGGCCCGAGACCGAAAAGCTGCGGAAACCTTTGCGCTCATGACGGCCCTGCGAGGTGAACCAATCGACCCCGCGCTCGACAATATCGCGCAACCAGAACAGCGTTTCGACATTCTGTTCGAGCGTCGGGCGGCCGAACAGGCCGACCTGAGCGACATAAGGTGGACGATGCCGCGGCAAGCCGCGCTTGCCTTCGATCGATTCGATCATCGCTGATTCTTCGCCACAGATATAAGCGCCGGCGCCGCGGCGCAGATGAATCTTGCTGTGCTTGGCGAGTCCCGCCCGCTCCGCCTTGGCGATCTCCGCGGCAAGAAGAAGCCGCACTTCCGGGTATTCGTCGCGAATGTAGATGTAAGTGTCGGGGGCCTCGACCACCCAGGCGGCGATCAGCATGCCCTCGATGAATCGATGCGGATCGCGTTCGAGATAGAAGCGATCCTTGAACGTGCCGGGCTCGCCTTCATCGGCATTCACCGCAAACAGCCTTGGCGCCGGCTCGGCCCGCACCAGCGACCATTTGCGTCCCGTTGGGAAGCCAGCACCGCCAAGGCCACGCAGTCCTGCATCGCTGACAATCTTGATGATCTCGTCGCGGCTCCTTGTCCCCGCGAGGCATGATTCGAGTAACTCGTAGCCGCCACCACGGCAATAGGCATCGAACGGAGTCGCCGTCGGATAAATATGCGGGTGCGCCGGCTCGACCGCGGCTGCCGCCACCTTGCCAGCATCGGCGCACATGACCTGGACGTGGCCGATCGCGCAGACCGGCGCGCGATCGCAGGCGCCCATGCATGGCGCGCGCACGACGCGCACGCCGGGCCCGAGTTTGTTCGGCAATTCGGCGAACAACCGCTCCGCGCCATTAAGCGCACAGGACAGCGAATCGCAGACGCGCACCGTCACCGCGGGCGGTGGCGTCTCATCCTCTTTCACCACGTCGAAATGCGCGTAGAACGTCGCGACTTCATAGACCTCGGTCAAAGCGAGCCGCATCTCGGCCGCCAGGGCAGCAAGATGTGCTGCCGAGAGATGGCCGTAGCGGTCCTGAATAAGATGCAAATGCTCGATGAGGAGATCGCGGCGACGCTCGCGATCGCCAAGGAGCGCACGTACCTGCTCGAACGCTTGCGGATCGACTTGGCGGCCCTTTGGCGTGCGCGGAGGCCGACGCCGTCCGCCACCGCCGCGGTTGCGGCTATCGGACGGCGCAGTCGGCGGCAGGTCCATAAGGGTCATTATCTCCTCGCAAACTGCAAAAATCTGACTGTGATTGCCCAAACAAGGCCTAACTCCATATTACTCAATAGAAAACCTCTATCGAATGTATTGACTAACCGCGGCTTTTTCCATCAATTGCGACAGCAGTTCGCAGACGGGTTTCTGGATCTCAATCTGGCAAGAGGCCTTTGGCTGAGGGCTCAGTCTTGATCGATAAGCTTGAATTTCTCCTTGCCTTGGCGCGCGAAAAGCATTTCGCCCGCGCCGCCGAAGCTTGCAGCGTTACGCAGCCCACTTTGTCGGCTGGCATCAAACATTTGGAAGATACGCTCGGTGTTCTTCTGGTCAATCGCAGTTCGCGATTTCAGGATTTCACGCCGGAAGGCGAGCGCGTGCTCGATTGGGCGCGGCGCATTGTCGGCGACTCGCGGGCGATGCGGCAGGAGGTGCACGCGCTCAAGCACGGCCTGACCGGCCGGCTGCGCATTGCCGCCATCCCGACGACGCTGGCGATGATCGAAACCCTCACCACGCCCTACCGCGAGCGCCATCCCGAGGTGAAATTTACGGTGCGCTCGTGCACGTCGGAGGAAGTCTTTGAGTTATTGGACAACCTCGAAGCCGACGCCGGCGTCACCTATCTCGATAATGAGCCGGTCGGCCGCGTGACGCAGCTGCCGCTTTATCGCGAGCGCTACCGGCTGCTCATCTCCGCCGATGCGCCGCTTGGCAACCGCGACAAAGTGACTTGGGCCGAAGTCGCCAAGGTTCCGCTCTGCTTGTTGACGCCGGACATGCAGAATCGCCGCATCATCGAACGTCTGCTTGGCGAGGCCGGCGGCAACGCCCAGACGAGCCTGGAATCCAATTCGATGATTGTCCTCTATTCCCATGTCCGCACCGGACGTTGGGCGAGCGTGATGCCAGCGCGGCTGGCGACAAGTCTTGGCCTCACCGACGTGCTGCGCGCCATTCCAATTGTCGAGCCGGAAGCGAGCTTTACGATTGGACTTGTCGTGCCGGCGCGCGAGCCGATGACGCCGCTCATCGCGGCGCTCGTCGCTGAAGCGCGACGCGTCGCCCCGCTGCTCGCAGATTAGATGAATTTTTTTCATCTATAATGATCTTGGGTATCGTCGCGTTAAGACAGCCGGGTACTGGCCTCCCTCATTACTCCCATAGCTTTTCGCTATAGCGATATTTGAATTTCCTATCATTCGATAGAGATCAAACGATTGATTCTATCAATCGCTCCCGACAGTTTTAAAAACGGGACACATCACAAGAAATTTTGCAGGGAGACGCGATGATGACGACTATCGGTCAAACTATGCCAGCCGGCGCAGCGATGCCCGGCCTTCTTGATCGCGAGCGCATCATCGCGACAAAAGGGTTCAATCGCTGGCTAGTGCCACCAGCAGCGCTCTGCATTCATCTCTGCATCGGCATGGCCTACGGCTTTTCCGTGTTCTGGCTGCCGCTATCGCGCGCGCTCGGGATCACGGCGAGCAAGACCTGTCCCGACATGTCGCTAATCCAGGAATTGTTCACGACCACTTGCGACTGGCGGGTTGCCAGCATGGGCTGGATGTACACATTGTTCTTCGTCATCCTCGGCGTGTCGGCCGCCATGTGGGGCGGCTGGCTGGAGCGCGTGGGTCCCCGCAAGGCCGGCTTCGTGGCGGCTTGCTGCTGGGCCGGCGGCCTCGTCCTCGGCGCCATTGGCATCTACGTCCACCAGCTCTGGCTGATGTGGCTTGGCTCGGGCGTGATCGGCGGCATCGGTCTCGGCCTCGGCTACATTTCCCCGGTCTCGACCCTGGTGAAATGGTTTCCGGACCGGCGCGGCATGGCGACCGGCATGGCGATCATGGGATTCGGCGGCGGCGCCATGATCGGCGCCCCGCTCGCCAACATGCTGATGAACAACTTCAAGAGCGCGACTGATGTTGGCGCGTGGCAGACCTTCATTACCATGGGCGCCATCTACTTTTTCTTCATGATGGTCGGCGCGTTCCGCTATCGGCTGCCGCCGGCGGGATGGCGGCCGGACGGCTGGACGCCGCCGAGCGAAACCAAAACCATGATCACGCAGCACAACGTGCATCTGAAAGATGCGCACAAGACGCCGCAGTTTTGGCTGATCTGGTGGGTGCTGTGCCTAAACGTCTCCGCGGGCATCGGCGTGATCGGCATGGCGTCGCCGATGTTGCAGGAGATTTTCGGCGGCAAGCTGATCGGCCATCCCGAGCTTGGCTTCAACGCGCTCAGCGGCGATCAGAAAGCCGCCATTGCGGCGATCGCCGCCGGCTTTGCCGGACTGTTATCGCTGTTCAACATCGGCGGCCGATTTTTCTGGGCGTCGTTGTCCGACTATATCGGGCGCAAGAACACCTATTACACGTTCTTCATTCTCGGCATTGCGCTCTATGCCTCAGCGCCGTTCTTTGCCCAGATCGGCAACAAAGCGCTGTTCGTGCTCGCCTTCGGCATCATCCTGTCGATGTATGGCGGCGGCTTCGCCACCGTGCCGGCCTATCTCGCCGACATGTTTGGCACCCAGTTTGTCGGCGCAATCCATGGCCGCTTGCTGACCGCCTGGTCGACCGCCGGAATCATCGGGCCCGTCGTAGTGAATTATATCCGCGAGGCGCAGCTCGCCGCTGGCGTCCCGCGCGACCACCTCTACGATTTTACGATGTACATTCTGTGCGGCATGCTGATCATCGGCCTCATTTGCAACTTCCTGGTCAAGCCGGTCAGCCCCAAGTGGTATATGAGCGCCGACGAAGTCGCCAAATTGCAAGCGGCCAGTGGCACCAGCGCGGCATCCGTGGGGTCATTCGGCATCGGCAAGGGCGGACTGGACGGCAAGGCGGTGCTGTTCTGGGCCTTTGTCGGTATTCCGCTAGCTTGGGGCGTGTGGATCACCCTCAAATCCGCGGCAGTACTGTTCCAGTAACCCCAACATCGGCAAAGTCGCTTCCTTGATCGTAAGGATTGCGACTTTGCTTTATTGGCGAGCCGCCTCATAGAATGACGCGTCAACTGGCGTATGGAACCGTGCGAGACCATCCGCGTAAGGTTATTCACATCGTGCGCGTCCTCGACGAAATTTTGGACTATCTCGAGATCGATCACGTTACCGAGCAAATGCGCATCCATGTCATTTCGAGATATGGCGAACAGACGCCGAACATCGTGCTTGTTCAAGGCGACAGCAAAGAAGACTTGCGTTTGTTTGGCGAGTCTCACGCCGTCGCACGCGTTCGCGCCGCCCTATTCAATGCCGCGGTGGGCTGGTCGCCGCTGCAACTCGATGAAATCGGTTAGGTAGCAAGAACGAACGACGGCGCCTATCGACGGCGCTTTGGCAGTTGGACGCTAGGTAGGGAGGTTCGTTCATGGACAGGATTGATGATGTCAGCACCGAGGAGAATATTCTGGTTTTCAACGCCCCGGACGAAGCATTGGAACGCGCCGCCGCTCTTACCGACGGCCCGGCGTGGACGATGAATTTTTGCACTTACAATTACTATCAGTGCGGACCTATCGGCAGCCGCACTTAGCTCGGCTAAAAAGGACAGCGTGGCTGCTGGTCGGGCCCCGCCGTTTTCGTGAGCGATGTGAAGGGCAAATCAATGCTGCCGCCGAATTTCAAGATCGTCGATATAAGCCTTGAGCTCGATCCGAAGAATTTCGCGATGCGCACGCCCGCCGGTTTCAAGAAGGACATGCAATTCGCGATGGAGGTGATCAAGGAGCATGATGCGCCGGGCGGCGCCGGCCAGATCGTGCGCGGCGTCCACATGCGACTGCACGCCGGCAGCCATGTCGATGCGCCGGAGCACAATGTGCGCGGCGGTATGCAAATTCACGAGCTGTCGCTCGATCTGTTCATCGGCGACGCGATCATTGCCGACCTTCGCGACAAAGTGCCGGGCGAGGCCATCACCGAAGACGACCTGCAAAAACGCGCCGGCGGCGTCAAGCGTGGCGACCGCCTCATGCTTCGCACCGACCTCAACAACAGTTACGACGGCGGCTCGGAAAAGTGGATGAAAGTCTCGCCCTATCTGACAATCGGCGCCACCATGTGGTGCATCGACAAGGGCATCGTGATCGTCGGCTACGATTTCTATCACGGCAACGACGAGCCCAACGCACCGCGGGTATTCCACAATTCCCGCACCCTGAGCGAACACGGCGTGATCACGATGCCGTACCTGAAGAGCCTTGATCGCATCGACAAAGACCGATTCACGCTGATCGGGCTGCCGCTCAAATTAATCGACGCGGAAGCCTCGCCGATCCGTGCCGTCGCGCTCGTTTAGCATGAGCGTTTAGCCGTGAGCGTTTAGCCATGAGCGTCCCGCTGCTGCCGCGTCGGAGAGCCGTTCTGACCGCGTTGTTCGCGCTCTGCGGGCTGTTTGCGGCAGTCCTCCTGGCGCAGGCAGCCGAGCAGCTTCCCTCGCACCAGGTCACACTAGTGGTGCCGCTGACGCCGGGCACCACGATCGACATCCTTGCGCGGCTCTACGCCGACAAGCTCGGCAGGCTGTTGGGTCAGCAGATCGTCGTGATGAATCGGCCAGGCGCCGGCGGCATCGTCGGCGCGGAATCGGTCGCGACCGCGGCGGCGGACGGATATACGCTGTTATTCGGCAATTCCGGCCATTCGATCCTTGGATTGCTCAACAAAAATCTAGCCTTCGATCCGATCAAGGATTTTGCCGGCGTGTCGATGATCGGCGCTGCGCCGGCGATCGTCGTCGTGCCAAGCGCGCTCGGCGTCAGTGATCTTGACGCATTCATTGCGCTCGCCAAGGTAAAGCCGGGGCAGCTCAATTACGGCTCGGCTGGCGTCGGCACGGCGACCCATCTCGCCGGCGCCTATTTTGCGGCGCAGACCAATCTCAACCTCGTCCATGTGCCGTATACGGTGAGCTCGAATATCATCTCGGACATGCTCAGCGGAGCCATCCAGGCCTCGTTCGATCCGCTTGCCTTCGTCTTGTCGTTCTTGCAGAACGGCAGTCTGCGTGCGCTTGCGGTCGGTGCCGACGAGCCGGTGACGGAGCCAGTCAAGATTCCGACCGCGCTCTCGCAAGGCGTCGAATATCGGTTTGCCACTTGGTACGGCATCCTCGCGCCCGTCAAAACGCCAAAGCCGGTTCTGCAAACGCTTGCTGACGCCTTTGCGACGGCAAGCCGCGACGGCGAATTGCAGCAGAAGATCAAGGCGCAGGGCATCGGGCCGGAGATCGTCGCGCTGGGCGCCTTCGATTCTTATATCGACGGCGACCTCGCGCAATTGGCGCCGCTGGTCAACGGCATCGCCGAGAAGCAATAAGGCCGTCGCTTGTTTGCGCGAGATTTTTGCTGGCGATGATCGTTTCGGACCTGCCTTCGCCCGTCGAAGCATCAAACGAAATGACAAACAGCTACCGCGGCCTCGTGCAGCCGTTCCCACCCCCGATCAAGTCCACAACAAGGACCGCTGCCTGCAAACTTACCGCCTGAACCCCATTTCGCCTGTCGCAAATCCCTGCTGTAATTGCACTGTAAGTCGGCGCAGTCCTGAGCCTTGGACTGACAAATGCGACGACGCGACGTCATCAAGGGTGTTGTCAGCTCAGCGGTTGCTTGGCCGCTTGCCGCACGCGCGCAGCACTCAGCAATACCAGTTATCGGATATCTCGACTCCCGCTCCCCTGAGGCGGTGGAAGACCGCCTGCGAGGATTTCGCCAGGGCTTGAAAGAGGCCGGTTACACTGAGGGCGAGAATATAACGATCTTGTACCGGTGGGCGGACGATCGAATGGATCGGTTGCCGTTGTTGGCCGCTGACCTGATCAGCCGATCGGTAGCCGCGATAATCACCGCAGGCCCTCCATCAGCGTTGGCTGCCAAGGCGGCAACGACGAGCATCCCGATAATTTTCCTAGTCGGAAGCGATCCAGTTCAACTCGGTTTGGCTACGAGTCTCTCGCGACCAACCGGCAATCTGACCGGGATCGACATTTTTACTGGCGAGTCGGTAGCAAAGCGGCTGGAAGTGCTCCGTGATCTGTTACCCCACGCCGCGCGGATGGGCGTGCTCGTTAATCCAGCCGATGCAGGTGCCACTGATGCTCAATTGAAGGAAATAGACGCTGCCGCTCGCGCAATGGGATTGCAAATCCAGGTTCACAATGCAGACACGCGCGCCGAGATCGATGCAGCCTTCGAGGCGATGGGTCGTGATCGCCCCGATGCAGTCTTTGCCGGCACTACCGCGTTTTTGAACGGTCGGCGCGTCCAGTTGGCTCAATTGGCAGCGTTTTATCGACTCCCTGCCATCTGACTGTCGCGGAGCAATGTCCGCTTTCGGGGGTAAAGCGGACATTACGAGAATGTCCCGCAATGTCTGTTAAGCGGACTTGTCGCTGACAACCGGAATCCGCATTTGACCAGTGATGGTTAGCTCAAGATCAAGACCGTGCGACGAAGCGACGATTCGCGCAACTCTAGCGACTGGAGATTGCGCGGCCGCTGCGAAGCCGTGGGTCTTGCTCGTCTCGATCCTCGCATCGAGCATCTCTTACATCGACGAATCTGTCGTCAACGTTGCCCTTCCAGCAATCGAGACCGATCTCGGCGCGTCGGTCGTTGTCATCCAATGGCTGGTTAACGCATATACCCTCACGCTTTCGGCGTTTCTTTTGCTTGGTGGATCAGCCGGCGACCTTTTCGGTCGTCGCCGGATCTTCATTGCAGGTCTTGCGATCTTTGCAGCGGCATCACTTTGGTGCGGCTTCTCTCCAAACATCGCCCAGTTGATCCTGGCGCGCGCAATTCAGGGAGGAGGGGCTGCTTTGCTGATCCCATGTTCGTTGGCGATCATTGGCGCAACATTCGACGATTCTGAGCGCGGCAAAGCAATCGGAACTTGGGCTGGCTTCTCTGCTGTTGCAGCAGCCGTCGGTCCGTTGTTAGGTGGTTGGATTGTTGATCATGTCACTTGGCGCTGGATTTTTCTCATCAATCCATTACTTGCAATCCCAACGATCGGGATTGCTCTCTATCGCGTGCCCGAGAGCCGCGACGCCGAAGCAAAATGCGGTCTGGATTGGCGTGGTGCGCTGCTCGCCTTTATTTCGCTTGGAAGCCTTATCTTTGGCTTGATGGCGGCACCAGTTTCTGGCTGGACTGATAAAATAGTCCTTGTCGCGCTTCTCGCAGGCGTGCTGCTCCTCGCGGTCTTTGTTTGGGAGGAAGTGCGCAATCCTAGCCCGATATTGCCGCTCGAATTGTTCCGATCTCGCGCATTCAGTGCGGTCAACTTGTTGACGCTTGCCCTATACGCCGCCCTGGGTGGCGCATTATTCTTTCTGCCCTTCGCCCTCATCCAAGTGCAGGGATTTTCGGCCGCGCTGGCGGGAACTGTGTTCCTGCCATTGACGCTCATCATGGGGGTGCTGTCGCGCTGGTCGGGCGGCTTGCTTGATCGTTTCGGCGCCAAATGGCTTCTAGTCGTTGGTCCGACGATTGCTTCCTTTGGCTTCGGCCTCTTGGCACTTCCCATCGGCGGGCAATCTTATTGGGCATTTCTGGTGCCCATGACAATACTTGGACTAGGCATGGTGGTAACCGTGGCGCCACTTACGACCACGGTAATTGAGGCGGTGCCGGCTCATCAGACCGGCGTAGCCGCAGGCATCAACAACGCTATTGCCTCGCTGGCAAATCTCCTCGCGGTTGCCCTTCTTGGCGCTTCGGCGCTGGGAATCTACGATCACGCGCTAGCAAGCAGACTCGCAGCCGCAAGGGTTTCCCCTCAAGTGCAGCAAGCGGTCCAAATTGCCCAGCGACAGTTTGTAACCGCGCCAGCGTTGTCGACGGTTCAAGGAAATGATCGGCAGATCGCTGAGACCATCCTTAAAGGTGCCTTGGCGGAAAGCATCCAAGTCATGATGCTGGTTTGCGCGATACTCGCATTGGCAGGTGCCGGGACCGGCATGCTATTGCCGGCCTCGTCGCCCGATCGGCACAAGCCCCGATGATTTCATTGTCCTGTGCGCTTGGGGGAGCGATGTCTGCTACTGGCACTTAGCGGACATGCAACCGTCACCCAGCAATGTCCGCTTTTGGGGGTAAAGCAGACATGGATCGCTGTCTTGATATCGCTTATTGACCCCAACGTACATTCGTCAAACTCACGCCGCCAACAAACATTGTTACGATAGCGGGGCAGGTCACCACGCACGGCCATTTCACCGACAACATCGTTCGCGTCGGGCTGAACTGTCAATGCACTGATCTAATTACGGCTTGCGCAATAGCTCAGCAGTAGCGCGCCGCTTTGCCCCTACGGGCCAACTTGTTCAATACGTGCAGTTCGCGACGGCGAAGAAACATTGCTCGCTTTCGGATAACAGACCGCCGGTTGGACCAACATAGTTCATCCGTTTCACTCTGCCGTCCATCATAGTGACGTTCACAGTGCAAAATCGGCTTTCAGATGGATAAGACCAGACTTCGGTTGCACCCTCTGTTGCTTTGGAAGTTGGCGTCCCCATGCAAGCAAGGACTTGCTCCTTGGTGAGACCGATCATTTTATTTTGGGCGTAATTCGCAATTTGTGCGCGCTGACCAGCGCAGTCAGCTACGCACGCTGCAATAACAACTGCGACCAGAGTCCTCTGCGGCGACATGGCTTCCTCCCAAAGGTGGCCACGACGCCAGCCTACAGCCGAGAGGTACTCGACGTTAAGCGGACATGAGGGGCTTAGGATTGCTGCGCTGCAAACTGACCCTGAAACCCATTTCGCCGGTCGTAAATCCCTGCTGTAATCACATAATTGGCGTGGTCCTGAGCCTTGGGGAAGGCAATGCGACGACGCGATTTCATCAAAGGAATTTCTGTTTGGACCGCATTGCCACGCGCGGCCCGCGCGCAGCCGCGCGAGCAAAAACGGCGCGTTGCAGTGCTGATGGGCGGGCTTTTTTCCAACGATACTAGCGGTCAGGCTGAGGCTGCTGCCCTTGAAGCCGGCCTGACGGAACTCGGTTGGAAAGTGGGCGGCAATATCGAACTTGAATATCGCTGGCCAGGCGCCGAGCTCGATCAAGTCAGCATCGCTGCGAATGAGATTGTTGCAATGCGGCCTGATCTTGTGGTCAGCCGCTCAACGCCGACCACGGCAATCATGATGAACCGAGGCCTGCCCATTGTTTTTGTGTTGGTGACCGATCCGCTTTTTTCGGGCTTTGTGCAAAATCTGGGCAGGCCCGGCGGCAGCGTCACTGGGTTCTCGCTTTTCGAAGGTTCTGTAGGCGGCAAGTGGCTCGCGCTGCTGAAAGAGGCCGCACCGGCGGTCTCCCGGGTCTCGCTGTTATTCAATCCCGAGACCGCGCCTTTCGCGGAGAATTATCGGCGATCAGCGGAGGCCGCGGCGCCAACACTCGGCACAACCGTTGTCGCTGCGCCCTGTGGCAACGCGACCCAAATCGGAAGCGCGTTTGACGTGCGGGCGCATGAAGGCAGCGGCGGAATCATTGGCATTCCCGATACGTTCATAGTTGAGCACCGCGATCTCATCATCGAGCTTGCGGCCCGTCACCGCTTACCTGCGGTTTATGGCATTCGGGATTTTGTCCCAAGCGGCGGGCTATTGGCCTACTCAGCCGACTTTGTGGCAATCTTTCATCGGGCGGCCGGCTATGTCGATCAAGTGTTACGCGGCGTGCGCCCGGGAGAGTTGCCGGTGCAAGCTCCGGACAAGTTTACTCTGTCAATCAATCTCAAGGCCGCTGGAGCAATCGGTCTTAGCTTGCCACCAAACCTGATTGCCCGCGCCGACGAGGTGATCGAATGAGACGGCGCGAGTTCATCACGCTTATTGGCGGAGCTGCGTCGGCGTGGCCTCTTAAGACACGGGCGCAGCAGCCTGCGCCGCCGACGATTGGGTTCCTCGGCAGCCCCTCCGCGGATGATCCCGAAGCATCACGACGCCTGACGGCATTCGCACACGGCTTGGAGGAACTAGGCTGGACAGATGGTCATAACGTGCATCTTGAGGTCCGCTGAGTCGGCGAGCGGACGGATCGCCTTCGCGAGTACACCGCAGAGTTGATCGCGCTCGCGCCGGAAGTGATCGTCACCACTGGCAGTGCAACCGTGTCCGCTGCGTTACAGGCAACCCATACTGTCCCAATCGTCTTTGTGCAGGTTGGCGACCCCGTCGGCGGTGGCTACGTCGAGAGTCTCGCGCATCCGGGCGGCAATGCTACCGGGTTTACCACGTTCGACTATAGCTTCAGTGGAAAATATCTGGAGCTACTCAAGGAGATCGCCCCAAGCCTGAGGCGGGCCGCGGTTCTTCGTGATGCTACAATCGCCATTGGGGCTGGCCAATTGGGCGTGATCCAGTCCCTCGCGCAGTCGTTGGGAGTGGAATTGCGCCCTATGGACGTGCGCAATGCAGACCACATCGAGCGCGCCGTTGCGTCTTTTGCACGCGACTCCAACGGCGGCCTTACTGTGTTAGGCGGAGCTGGGACAGTTACTCACCGCGCGCTGATTATTCAACTCGCAGCCAAGTACCGATTGCCCGCGGTATACCCCTACAGCTATTACGTCGCCAGCGGCGGCTTGATCTCCTATGGACCTGACAATATCGACCAGTACCGGCGTGCGGCTGGTTATGTCGACCGGATTCTCAAGGGAGAAAAGCCCGCCAATCTTCCGGTGCAGGCACCGACCAAATACGAGCTGGTCGTTAATCTCAAGACCGCCAAAGCACTGAGCCTCGTTATTCCCCAGTCGGTGCTCACCCGCGCCGACGAGGTGATCGAATAACGAAGTTCTTTCCTGCAGTGCAGAATGTCTGCTTTTGGCACAAAGCGGACATGGCGATCGTGCTCAGTGATGTCCGCTTTCGGGGGAATAGCGGACATGAACCGCCGCGTGCGTGCCACCTAGGCAGCACTATTAGCAAGCGCGAGCGCGCTCCGAGCTTGATGTTCTTTGCGAATCCCGGGGTATTGTTGAGACAGCAGCGACCCCTCGTAAAACGCGGCGCTGTACGATCGCCGATTCTTCATCCGCACGATCCACGCGGCAACGCCGGGGCAGTCCTTCAAGAGAAATTCGTAGCCAAGGTCCTCCATCCGGATCAGAGAGGCCAAAACCGCGAAATCGGCCAATGTTAGGTTTTTGCCGAGCAAATATTCCGATTGAGAAAGCGGGTTCTCCATACGCCTAACGGTTTTGCTTATACTGTCTTCGGCTTGCTTAAGCCTTTCAACGCTGAAGCCCTTCTTCTTGTCCATCTCGCCGAGGAATTTGTCGCGAAGTGGCTTAGACTTAGCCAACGCCTTGAACTCTTCGTCAGACATTTTTTCGAAATGGCGCGCAAAGGCCGCATTGTAGGACGGAAACCGTACGGCGACAGTCGGGACCTCTTCGAAGAAGCGAAGCCATGCCCTCATGTGAGCCCGCTGCTTCGGTTCGGCAGGGCTAAGTGCGATTTCGGGGTAGACCTCGTCTAGGTATTCCATGATCACTGATGAATCGATGATCGGCGTGCCGTCATCCACGAGCGTTGGTACGACGCCGTTTGGATTCAATTTTAAATACTCCGGCTTGAGCTGATCATTCTGAAAAAGCTTCATCTTGTGCTCGACAAAGTTGAGGTTCTTTTCGGCGAGCGTGAGCCGCACCTTCTGGCTGCAAGTGGATTGGGGCGCGCTGTATAGCTCAAGCATGCTTCACTCCTACGATTTTTATTGATCAGTAGGCATTAGCAGACGCGGTATCGGTGGCGCCTATCCGGGCGAGGCCAGTGACTGAAAAGGCTGCAACCCAAAGCATCGGACCAAGCAGGCCGGGCCACCATGGTGCGTATCCGGGGATCAAGACAAAGAGAATGAAAGGAATGTCGGCGATGCCGACCATCACCCCGTTGACCCAGAGGCCGAGCCGGTCGTTACGCCAATTCGGCGTAAATGCGAGCAGGATCGCGGTCGCAGCAAACGCCGCCAAATAAAACGCCGTCTGCATCAAGCGTCCTTGAGCCATAGTTGCCGGCGAACCCTGCGCCAACTTGTAAACACCATAGGCCGCGCTGAAGTGCAGGAGTCCCCAACACACGTAAAGCGCTGCGCCAAGCTTGGCGGTTATCTTTTCCATAGTGTGCTCCGACGAAGGCGGCCAGTCCCAGAGGACGCAGCGTTCACGCGGCAACGGCTGGCGTGGCGACTGCGGCCGACCTGACGGCGGCGCCGAACACCTCGACTGCCGTTTCGCCCGCGGCGCCGGCACGCGCGCGCCCAGCAAGGATGAATTCGACGTCCTTGATCCCAATCCAGGCCAGGACTTGGCGAAGATAGCCGCTGGCCTGGTTGTATTTCTCTACGGGCGAACCCGGGCTGAAGTCGCCGCCGCTTGCCAGGATAACGGCATTATTCGGCGACACCGTCACGCCGACCCGAACGATCTGGTCGATGTAGGCCTTGAGGACCGCAGGGATGGAGAAGTTGAACATCGGCCGTACCGATCACGATCTCGTCGGCCGCCTTGATCTCGGCGACGAGCTCGTCCGAGACTTTTATAGCGGCGGCGCTTTCCGGCGAATGCTGCTCACGCGGCGCGAAGGCACCGCCGATCCAGGCATGATCGACAAACGGCGGGGGCGTCTTGATCAGGTCGCGGACAACGACAACGGAGCCAGGGTGCGCGGCTTTCCACGCGTCGATGAAATGCGCGGTGAGCCTTCGGGAGGTGGAGAAGGCGTGGCGAGGACTGACCTCGATCACAAGCAGGGTGGGCATTTGAGGTTCCTATGCTGCTGTTAAGCTCGCCAGCACTTAGTCGGTGCTGAGCATCAAAAAAAGAGATGAAGTTTCGATAGAGATATTCTACATATACGATTATGTTGGACTCGCTGACCCTGGACCAAATCCGGATTTTCCTCACAGTCGCCGACACCGGCAGCTTCTCAAAGGCTGCGAAACAGCTCAACCGCGCCCAGTCGGCAGTGACTTATGGAATCCAGAAGCTTGAGGCGCAGTTCGGCATTCCGCTGTTCGATCGCACCGCCTATCGGCCGGCGCTGACGGAGGCGGGGCGTGCACTGCTGCCGCGAGCGCGCCGGATCGCCGAGGAGACAAATGCTTTCCGTGATACCGCGCGAAGCCTGGCCAGCGGATTGGAAGCGGAGTTGACGATCGTCCTCGACTCCATGTTCCCGATGAGCGCGGTCGTCGAAACGTTACGCGTTTTCACTGCTAAGTTCCCAACCGTTCCGCCGCGCATCTACGTGCAGTCGCTCGGCGCGGCGGCAGAGCTGGTACTCGACGGCACTTGCATGATTGGATTGCTGCCGCTTTTCTTCAGCGACATGGCGCTCCTGAAGCGCTTCCCCTTGCTCACCGTCAATCTGATCCCGGTGGTGGCACCCGAACATCTGCTGGCGACGCTCGACGGCCCGATCGATACGCAAGTCCTGCAACAACATGTCCAGCTTGTGCTCACCGATCGCTCGTCGCTCACTGCAGGACGTGACTATGGCGTATTGTCGGGCCGCACGTGGCGTCTGGCGGACCTCAGCGCGAAGCACTCGATGCTGCTGGCGGGTCTCGGCTGGGGCAACATGCCCTCCCATCTGGTACAGAGTGATGTTGCACGAGGAAGACTGAAAGCCATTCGACCGGTGGAGTTCGACTCGAGAGTTGCCCAACTCGTGATGTGTGGCGCCTACCTCGCCGACCGTCGGCTAGGCCCGGCAGGTCAGTGGATGATCGAGCATTTGTCGGCCGTTGTCGGCGGTTAGTCCGAGCGCATGCAGCTCACCATGTCGCTTATTGGCACAAAGCGGACATTCGGTGAGGGTCATTCAATGTCCGCTTTTGGGGGTAAAGCGGACATTGACCAACCGTTGCTTATCGACCTCGATTTATGAATACACGCCCTAGAACAATCCGACGATGCGGCCGTCAGGTCCAATGTCGATCGATTCTGCCGCAGGTACTTTCGGCAGTCCGGGCATGGTCATGATCTCCCCGCAGATGGCGACGACAAATTCGGCTCCCGCCGACAATCGCACCTCACGCACATTGATGACGTGATCGTTCGGCGCGCCCTTGGCGTCCGGATTGGTCGTGAAGCTGTATTGCGTCTTGGCGACGCAGATCGGGAATTTGCCGTAGCCCATCGCCTCGAAACTTGCCAGCTGGTCGCGCACCGATTTATCCGCCGTGACGTCCTTGGCGCGATAAATTTCCCTGGCGATGGTGCGGATCTTCTCGAACAGCGGCATGTCGTCGGGATAGAGGAATTTGAGCTTGCTCTTGCCGCTTTCGGCGATCTTGACCACGGCGCGGGCCACGTCGGCGGCGCCGGCCCCGCCCATGGCCCAGTGATCGGCCATCAGCGCTTCGACACCGAGCGATTTGCACTTGTCCTGCACGAGCTTGATCTCCGCCTCGGTGTCGGCGGAGAAGCGGTTGATCGAGACCACCGGCACGATGCCGAATTTCTGCACGTTCTCGACGTGACGCTGGAGATTGGCCATGCCGGCTTCGAGCGCCTTGAGGTTCTCCGCCTTGAGATCCTCTTTTTTGACGCCACCGTGCATTTTCAGCGCGCGGATCGTCGCCACCAGAACCATGCAATCGGGCGCGATGCCGGCCTTGCGGCATTTGATGTCCATAAATTTCTCGCCACCGAGATCGGCGCCGAAGCCCGCCTCGGTCACCACGTAATCGGCAAGCTTTAACGCCGTGGTCGTCGCCAGCACCGAGTTGCAGCCATGCGCGATATTGGCGAATGGCCCGCCATGGATGAAGGCGGGCGTGCCTTCCAGCGTCTGCACCAGATTGGGCGCCAGCGCTTCTTTGAGGAGCACGGTCATGGCGCCATGCGCCTTGAGATCGCGGGCGCGAATCGGCTTGCGATCTCGCGTATAGGCGACGACGATATTGCCAAGACGATTTTTCAGATCGTCGAGATTGCGCGCCAGGCAGAAGATCGCCATCACTTCGGAAGCAACCGTGATGTCGAAGCCGTCTTCGCGCGGAAAACCATTGGCGACGCCGCCAAGCGACGAAACAATCGAACGCAGCGCCCGGTCGTTCATATCGAGCACCCGCCGCCAGGCGACGCGGCGTGCATCGATCCCGAGCGCGTTGCCGTAATAGATGTGATTGTCGATCATGGCGGCGAGCAAATTGTTCGCCGAAGTGATGGCGTGAAAATCGCCGGTGAAGTGCAGATTGATGTCCTCCATCGGCACGACCTGTGCATAACCGCCGCCGGCGGCGCCACCTTTCATGCCGAACGACGGGCCAAGCGACGGTTCGCGGATGCACAACATCGCCTTCTTGCCGATATGGTTGAGCGCGTCGGTAAGCCCAACTGTCGTCGTCGTCTTGCCCTCGCCCGCCGGCGTCGGGTTGATCGCGCTCACCAGGATGAGCTTGCCGTTCGGCATGCTCTGCAGCGTGTTGATGAAATCCATCGACACCTTGGCCTTGTAGTGGCCGTAAGGTTCGAGGTTCTCGGGCGCCAGCCCAAGCCGCTCGCGCGCGACGTCGATGATCGGCCGTTTCTTGGCGATTTGTGAAATTTCAATATCGGTTTTTGGCGACTGATGTTGCGAGGCAGGCATTGCTCATTGTCCGTGTAAAGTTGAAGTAGAGAATAATCGCTGCTTAGTTTCGCTGGCGTCATACCCGGCCTTGTGCCCGGCATCCACGTCTTCAATTTTCGGAAGACGTGGATGGCCAGGACGAGCCCGGCCATGACTCGGTGACTATGTGAATCTGACCTTTGGTTGGAGACTGGTTGACTTCGCCCATTCGGCGGCTTCGATCTTCTTGCCGTCGGCAGGCTGCACGCGAGTTACCTTGAAGCGGCCATCGGCGCAAACCACGGTGAAGCCGTCGGCTTCGACAGCGACGATTTCGCCGAGCTTGCCGCCGATGCCTTTCGGATCTTTCGCCGGCAGCGGCTTGGCATCGAAAATCTTGAGTGGCTTGCCGTCGAGCAGGGTCCAGGCGCCCGGCGCTGGATTGCAGCCGCGGATCAGGCGGTCGATCTGCTCCCAGGGCTTGCCCCAGTCGATCTTGGCGTTGTCGGGGCTGCAACGGCCCTCATAGGTGGCCTTGGATTCGTCCTGTTTGATCCGCGGCGCCTTGCCGGCTTTGACCAGGTCGACCGCTTCCAGCATGGCCTCGACGCCCATGGGAAACAGGCGATCGAAATAGACGGTCCCGAGCGTGTCGGCCGGACCAATCGGCGTCTTCCTTTGAATGAGGATGTCGCCGGTATCGAGCCCGTTGTCAGGCCAGAAAATCGAAAGACCGGTTTCCTTCTCGCCCTTGATGATGGGCCAGTTGATCGCGCTGGCGCCGCGATAAGCCGGCAGGAGCGAAGGATGGTACTGGATCGAACCGTAGGTCGGGATTTTGAGAAATTCCTCAGGAACAAACAATGTAACAAACGCCATGACCTGAAGATCGGGTTTGAGCGCTTTGAATTGTTCCCACACTTCCGGTTTTTTGTACGAGTCGGGCTGACACACCGGCAGCTTGGCAGCAAGCGCCGCTTCCTTGAGCGGGTCGGCCTTGGCCCCCGGACGCTCTGGCGCAACGTAGACGGCGACGACATTCTCGCCGCGTTTAAGCAGAGCTTCGAGCACCGCCTTGCCGAAGGCCTGCTGGCCGTGAACAACGATACGCATTCGAAAATTCCTCTCCAATCTATTGACCTCTCCCCACTTGCGTGGAGAGGTCGAGCGAGTAAAGCGAGCGAGGATGAGGAGGCATTCGGAAATTCTCGGACCAGCGATCCGCGCCCCTCACCCCATCCCTCCCCACGCGCAGCGGGGAGAGGGAGATAGAAGTTATGCCGCCTCGGCTTTGGCCGGCTTGTCCGGCGCGGTGATCGCGCCCGACAATTTGATGTCCGCGATTTCCTTTTCGGAATAGCCGAGCGCTTTGCGCAAAATCTCCTCGGTGTGCTCGCCCAGAAGCGGCGAGCGCCGCACGTCCGCTGGCGAATCCGAAAGTTTGATCGGATTGCCGACAGTCAAATACTTGCCGC
>Ga0310915_10000500_pt1 | contig 18812 bp, 16 predicted proteins | sample GREbulkMGAN111_FD_202508 | JGI IMG/M metagenome (GOLD analysis project Ga0310915, IMG submission 202508) | Lab enrichment of tropical soil microbial communities from Luquillo Experimental Forest, Puerto Rico - GRE.bulkMG.AN111 | ecosystem: Environmental > Terrestrial > Soil > Tropical forest >...
ATGAATTGTTCAGCATGCTGGGGGCCAGCAGGCCGCTCTTGCGCTTCACCAGCGGGTCGGTATGCGAGAAATAGGGCGAATAGGCGATGGGGATGCCCTCGAAATCCATCCAGACATCTTCATATTCGATGACATGCTGGATTTCGTCATGAGTCACCGTGCCGGCATGCAGCTGCCAGAGCGGCGGATCCTTGGGATGCTCGGCGCAAGGCTTGCAGGCGGTGTATTGCGCGTTGTTCAGGATGGTGCGGGTGCCGCCGATGCGCCGCCCGGTGACGCCGCTCAAATGGGAATCGTCGGTCATCAGCACGCGGATGCCGGACACCGCCGCTTCCTTCATATCGCCGGTGATTTCCATATAGTCGGCAAAAGTCACCTGACCATCGACGTCGGTCAGGCTGACATTGCCGCTGGCGACGATCACATCCTGCTTCAGGTTATAAGACAGCGTGTCGGCCAGCAGGGTGCGACCGCTTTGCGTCACTTCCACATGGCCGCGAGCAGTGACGGTGTTGAGATCGCGGTCCTGCTGGATCTGGTCGGCCTGGATTTCCGCCGGCACGTCATTGCTGGCATGCTTCTTCTTCGACTTGCTGGGTCGAGCGGCTTCGCTATCGCCGTCGCCGACGGCGGCGCTCGCCTGACCGCTGATGACCAGCGGCGGCAGCGCCAACGACAGCACCAGCAGGCTGCAGGCCCAGAAACGGGATGACGGAGAAAGACGGGTCAGGCGCAAGGCAGGTGTTCTCCCCTCATGCCATGACCGGCTTGCGCCGCAGATGGGAGAACAGAGCCCAGACGCCGCCGGCGACCGGCAGAAGCGGAGCCAGATAGATCAGCGGCAGGAACATCAGATCGCGGGTGGCGATGTTGGACACACCCAGGGCCATCGCCTGGACCAGCACCATCAGCGCGATTGCCAGCACCAGCCGGTCGGCCTGGCCGCGGCGGTTGAACAGCCCAGGCAGCAGGCAGGCGGCGGCCAGGAACGCGAATGCGAAATGGTAAAGCGGCGACGCCAATCTTTGATGACCCTCGACCCGGAACTGCCGGTAATTGACCGGCCCCACCTCCGCCTCGGTGGCGGAGAACAGTTCCCAGGTCGGACGCTCGCGGGCGTCGCGGTACCGGTTGCTGTCGCTGGCCGAGCCGTCGGAGAATTCCATCGCATAATTGTCGAAATATAGCAATGACAGGCGATTGGATCCGCGGGTCACCTGCTGGCGGGTGCCGTTGATCAGCAGCACCTTGGGATTGTCGCCCTCGCCTTTGAGCAGGGCGCCACGCTCGGCGATCATGGTCACGCTGCGCGTCGGGTTGCGGGTGTCGTGGATGATCACGCCCAGCAGCTCGCCGGCGGTGTCGCGGGCACGGACATAGACCGTCAGGCCGGGCACAACCTGATTGAAGATGCCTTCCTGCAGCATCACCGAGGTGGCGCTGTTGCGCAAAGTCCATTGCAGCTGATGGAACTTGGTCACCGAATAAGGGATCAGCCAGACATTCAGCACCAGACTGACCAGCACATTGGCGGTGGCCAGCATCACCGCCGGCCGGGCCAGCGCCCAATGGCTGAGGCCTGCCGAGCGCATCACCACCAACTCGCGGTCGGTGATCAGCTTGTTATAGGTGAACAGCACCACGGCGAACAAAGCCACCGGCAGAATCACCGTCAGGAAATTGGGCAACACCAGCAGGGTCAGTTCCATGAACACCCCCAACGAGGCGCCACGATTGACGGTGATTTCGACGAAGCGAAGGGATTGCGTCAGCCAAAGAATCGCCGTCAGGCCCGTGGTGACAAGCACCATGGCCACAGTCATCTGACGCAGGATGTAGCGGTCTATCCCCAACATTTGCGCGGATTATGACCGGGACCGATGGTCATGAACAGCGCAAAGAAGGGCGGAAGCGAAGAAGTTTGTCAGGGCCATGATGCAACGCGATGCAAAGGATGTCGGGAGTGGTAGCAGAAGACCGGCCCGATGGGGAGCGGAATGCGCATGGGGTCCTCACGAACCTGCGAACATCTTAGCGATGAAGGCATCCAGCATGGTGGCGGCGTCGAAGCCCTTGGCCTGTTCCAGGCAAGAGGCGGCAAGGGCGGCCATGGCTTTTTGCTCAGCCGCGTCGGGGCCGCGTCCGGCCTCTTGCAGGCGCTTGGCGGTTTCCTCCAATTGGCGGGCGTCCTGGCTCAGCTTCTCGGCGCCCATGGTGGCGCCCGATCCAGCCAGGGAATGGGAGTGCAGGATCACCGCCTGCACATCAAGGGAGACGGCGTCATCGGCCAACAGGCTGACCAAGGTTTCGCCCCGGCTGCGGCATTCGGCGGCATAGCGGTCGAAGACGGGCGCCAGTCGGGCGCGGCGGTCGGCGGACATGATCCTGGCTCCCCCATGTAAAGTTGATCCCCTGACGATTCCTGGCACAGCCTGAGCGGGAAGCCAAGTCGATATCAGCAGCTCTCTTCCCCTTCATAAGGCTGCGGGCGCATAGTGGCGGCATGACCTTTGGCGAAGATTCTCCGCAGACCGTATTTCGCCGCCAGCTCGACCTGATCGCCGAGATGAGCCGCCGCTTCGCCGATTCTGGGGCGATGGAGGCGGCGCTACGTCAGGAATTGGAGCTGGCGGCCCGCATTCAGGCCAATATGCGCGGCGGCAATGCTTCGGCGCGCGGGCCTGCGCTGGGGGTCAGCCTGCCGGCCAAGGAACTGTCGGGCGATTTCTTCGACATCGTCGAACGTGAAGACGGCCTGCTGGCCTTCGCCATCGGCGACGTGGCCGGCAAGGGCTTCGAGGCGGCGGAGCTGATGGCTTCGACCTCCAGCCTGTTCCGCCGTCAGGCCCGTGATTTCGCTCGCCCAGGGCCGTTGCTGTCGGCGATCAATCAAGAGCTTTGCCGCCTGTCGCGGGGCGATGGCCGCTTCGTCACCATGATCGCCGGCCTGCTGCATCCGTCCAGCGGCGCGGCGCTGATCGCCAATGCCGGACACGAGCCGGGCATGCTGCATGGGCATGACGGCCGCTTCACCCGCATCCGCGCCGTCTGTCCGCCGCTGGGCATCGAACGGGACTTGGTGCCGCCCGATATCCGTGAGCATTTGCTGTTCCTGGCCGGCGGCTGTCTCTATCTGGTTACCGACGGGGTGACGGAATCCCAAGGCCCCGACGGCATGCTGGGGGATGACGGCCTGCGCCGCCTGATCGAGGATGCCGCCGAACTGCCGCCGCCTTTCCGGCTGGAGGCTCTGCTGGGTCGCATGGCCGATCCCTTGACGCCGCCCCGCGATGATCTGACCTTGCTGCTGATCGCTGATTCCCGCCCGGCGCCCTTGCTGTTTCGTCGGGGCAAATTGTCACCCGAGCTATTGTCGGCTCAGCGCGAGGCGGTGGGCGAGGCGCTGCGTGGGGCGGGCTTCTCGGCCGACTTTGCCTCGGATGTGGTGATGGCGGTGGACGAAGCCTGCCAGAACATTCTGCGCCATGGCTATCGTGGGGCCGGCGAAGTGGCGTTGGAGATCATTCTTCAGGAAAAGACGCTGTTGGTGCGCGTGATAGATTTTGCACCCGCCGCCGACTTGTCTAAGATAGCGCCTCGTTCGCTGGAGACCGTAGTTCCCGGAGGTCTGGGTCTACATTTCATGCGCCAGGCCATGGATACGGTATCCTGGCCGCCGCCGCCGCCGGGAGCCGGCAACATGCTGGAGATGACCAAGGTTCTGCCATGACCCTGTCGCTGACCATCGAACGCCACGGCCGCACCGCCCTTGTCACCCTGGGCGGAGAGGTTGACTTAAGCAACAGTCAGGACGTCCGCCGCGAGGTGGTGGCCTGCCTGAACGACCGCTGGGATGTGGTGGTCGAATTGCAGCATGTGCTTTATATCGACAGTTCCGGCATCGCCTCTCTGGTCGAGGGCTATCAGACCGCCAAGCGATATGGCGTTCGCTTCGTCCTGTCCGCCGTCAGTCCGCCGGTGCTGCGGGTGCTGAAGATGGCGCGGCTCGACAGTGTCTTCACCATCTACGAGGGCACGCCGGAAGCCCTGGCAGCCGAGACCTGAACAGGCTATAAGCGGGCCATGAGCCCCCGTAAATCCCATTCCTCCGCCTCATCCCGGCCGCGCCCCAAGGCCGCCGCCGCCCTTTTGCCCCGCAGCCTGGAGCTGACCGTCGAGAGCATCGGCGGACGCGGCGACGGCATCGCCCGCCATGGCGCCGAGCAGGTGTTCATCCCCGGCGCGGTTCCCGGCGAGACGGTGGTGGTTAAGGTCGAGGGGCGTCGCGGCGACGGGCTTTCCGCCTCGCTGCTGCAAGTGCTGACCCCGTCGTCCGACCGGGCCGAGCCGCCTTGTCCCCATTACGGTTCCTGCGGCGGCTGTTCCTTGCAGCATCTGGGCACCGCCGCCTATCAGTCCTGGAAGCGCGGGCAGCTGGTCGAGGCCATGGGCCGCGCCGGCTTCGACGAATCGCTGGTGGCGCCGCTGGTGGCGGTGGCTCCCGGCAGCCGTCGCCGCGCCGCCTTCGCCTTCTCGAAGCGTCGCAAATCCATGCATCTGGGCTTCAACGCCCGCGCCAGCCATCAGATCGTCGATCTGCAAACCTGCCTGCTGCTGACGCCCGAGCTGCTGGCCCTGCTGGAACCCCTGCGGGCCTTGCTGCTGCAATTGCTCGACGATATCTGCGAAGGCGATATCGTCGCCACCCTGACCGAGAACGGGCTGGACCTGTTGATCGAGGCCGAGGCCCGGCTGGACCTGTTCGATCGCGAAACCCTGGCCGCCTTTGCCGAGCGCCATGATCTGGCCCGCCTGTCCTGGCGTCGTCCCGGCACCGGCATGATCGAGCCGCTGGCCCATCGCAAGCCGGCCACCATCCGCTTTGCTGGTGTGGCGGTGGAACCTTCGCCGGGCGGCTTTCTTCAGCCTTCGGCGGAAGGCGAGCGGGCTTTGGCTTCGCTGGTGTTCGACGCCATCGGCGCAGCCGGAGCCAAAGGGCCGGTGGCCGATCTTTATTGCGGCTGCGGCAGCTTCACCTTCCCGCTGGCGCAGAAGTCCAATGTCCATGCGGTGGAAGGCGACGAATTCGCCCTGCGCGCCCTGAAAGCGGCGGCGGATCGGGAAAATGCCCGTGTGACCACCGAACTGCGCGACCTAGCCCGCCGTCCCTTGCTGGCCGAGGAGTTGAAGCGGTTCCAGGCGGTGGTGTTCGATCCCCCGCGTGCCGGTGCCGCCACACAGGCCGAGCATCTGGCGCTGGGCGGTCCGGGATTGGTGGTGGCTGTGTCCTGCAACCCCGCCACCCTGGCCCGCGACGCCCGCATTTTGGCCAAAGGCGGCTATCGCCTGAAATGCGCCACTCCGGTCGACCAGTTCCCCTGGTCGGCCCATCTGGAAGCGGTGGCGGTGTTCGAGAGGTGAGTGTGATCAGTTCCACCCCCGAAGTCCTGTTCGTCATGGCCGCTCCGGCCGAGTACGGCCCACGTTTGCGCCAGCTGATCGATCCCTTGATGATCGGCGTCGGGCCGGTCGAGGCGGCGATGAATATGACCGCCTATCTGGGACAGTTGGCCGGACAGGGGCGCTTGCCCGATCTGGTGCTGTCGCTGGGCTCGGCCGGGTCGCGGGATTTGGCGCAGGCCGAAGTCTATCAGGTCACCGCGATTTCTTATCGCGATCTCGATGTCTCGGCACTGGGGTTCGAGCGGGGGCGCAATCCGCTGCTCGATCTGCCGGTGGTGGTGGAATTGCCCCATGTCCAGCCGGGCTGGCCGGCGGCGACTCTGTCGACCGGCGGCAATATGGTTTCGGGCGCGGCTTATGATGAGATATCGGCCGAGATGGTGGATATGGAAACCTATGCCGTCTGGCGGGCCTGTCAGAAGTTCGGTCTGCCGATGATCGGGCTGCGGGGCATTTCCGATGGCAAGACCGAGCTGCGCCATGTCTCGGATTGGAAGGAATATCTGGGCGTCATCGATGAAAAGCTCTGTGACGCCATCGCCCATCTGGAAACCTCGATGGGCGGTTGGCGCTATCATCGGGTCGGGACCACGCGTTAAGGCAAGCTTGCCCCGGTTCTTCTGATCCCCGATACTCCGCGCAATCGTTTTATCTTTGCGCATCATCAGAGGGATCATGCTGAAAGCCGTCACCCATAACGGAAGCTTCCACGCCGACGACGTCTTCGCCTTCGCCGTGTTGAAGGCCGCCACCAAGGGCGCGGTGACCCTGACCCGCACCCGCGACGAAGCCGAATTCGCCGCCGCCGAGGTGCTGTTCGATGTGGGCGGCGTCTGCGATCCCGCCCGTGGGCGCTATGACCATCACATGCGCGACAAGCCTTATCGCGATGACGGCATGCCTTACAGCTCGGTCGGGCTGGTCTGGCGCGATTACGGCCTGCGGGCGGTCGAGGCCTTGCAGCCGGGACTGTCCGCCGAGCAGGTCGCCAAGGTCTGGGCCATGCTGGATCAGGGGGTGATTCGCGATGTCGATATCTCGGACAATGGCGCGGCTCCGTCCATTCGGGCCCATGTGGCGCTGCTGCTGGAGACCTGGAACCCCACTTATGCCGAGCCGGGCCGGGACGAGAACGAAAGCTTCCATCAGGCCGCCGATATCGCCGGGCTGGTGCTGGAGCGTTCGGTCGCCCAAGCCGCTGCCGCCGTGATGGCCACTGGTCAGGTCGAGGACGCCGCTCGCACCGCTGCCGATCCGCGCATTCTGCTGCTGACCACCAAGGTGCCATGGCAGGATGCGGTGTTCGACCTGAACCTTTCCCAGGCGCTCTATGTGGTGCGGCCTTCGGGCAAGGCTTGGTCGGTGAATGCGGTGCCGCCGGAACGGGGTTCCTTCGCCCAGCGCAAATCCTTCCCCGACGCCTGGGGCGGGCTGCGGGATGAAGCCTTTGCCGCACTCAGCGGCGTGGCCGATGCCAGCTTCTGCCATCCGGCTCTGTTCATCTGCGGGGCGCAAAGCCTTGAGGGCGCGATGGCCTTGGCCCTGAAGGCGGCGGAGGCCTGAACATGGCGAAAAGCACCCGCGCCACCCAGGCGATGCAGAAAGCCGGCAAGCCGTTCGAGCTGCTGGAATATGACTATGACCCCGATGCCGCCTCGATCGGATTGCATGCGGCCCAGTCCATGGGACTGCCGGCCTCGCAGGTGTTCAAGACCCTGATGGTCACGGCGGGGGACGAGGTCTGCATCGCCGTGGTGCCCTCGGACCATGAACTGAACCTGAAGGCGCTGGCGGCGGCGGCAGGCAAGAAATCGGCGGCGATGGTCAAGCCGGTGGATGCCGAACGCATCAGCGGCTTCAAGATCGGCGGCATCAGCCCGTTGGGGCAGAAGAAGCCGCTGCGGACCTTCTTCGACGAAAGTGCTCTGGCCTTGTCCTTCATCGTGGTCAATGGCGGGCAGCGCGGCTTGCAGATCAAAGCCGCTCCGGCCGATCTGCTGGCGGCGACCAACGGCAGCACGGCGGCTATCGCTACGAAGGATTAGAAACGTCCTTTCCGGCCCGCTTCTTTCCAGCGCCCATTGCGGGCGCGGCCAAGGGCGCGGATGCGCCCACCCGGCGAGGGGCTTACGTGATGCGCTTGCGCATCACGGTATCAAAAGAAGCTCTTCAGCAAGCGCTGAAGATAATCCCGCTCTTCCGGCGGGCGTTGGCCTTCGCCCGAGCGGCGGCGCAGATCGTCCAGCACTTCGCGGGCCTTGGTCCGCTCGGCTTGGCCGGGCAAGGGCTGGTCCGACAGATTGGGCAGGCCGCCGGCGCCGTTCGGCAAGGGACGCCCCAAAGGATCGGTGCCGCCGGGCAGACCGCCCGGTTGCGCCGACAGCCCGCCGCCCATCTTCTGCGACAGGGACTGCAGAGTCTGGCGGGTGCCTTCTTGCAAACGCGACACCGCCTCGCCCTGGGCATCGACGGCGTCGGGCAGGTTGCCTTGCGACAGCGATGCCGAGGAGTCCTTCATGGCTTGCGAGGCTTGCCCGAAGGCCTGCGGCGGCTCCAGCCCACCATCGCTCATCTGGCGCATGACCTTGTCGAGACGCTGGCGCAAGGCGTCCTGCTTGCCGGCGGCCTCGCGGGACGGCGTGCCGCTTGGGTTGGCCGAGCGCGGACCCTGTTTCTGTCCCAGGATCGGCAGGCTGCCTTCTTCGGTGTCATCGGCGGCCTGCTGGCGGCGATTGGCCTGGAAGCTTTGATCCAGCAGGCGGTTCTGTTCCTCGGTGATCGAGGACAGTTCATTCAGCAGACCTTGTGCCTGTTTGGCCTGGGCCTCGCTCTGGCTTTTGGCCACCACCTGCATGCCCTGGGTCAGGTCGCGCAAGCGGCGCAGCATGGCTTGGGCGGCCTCGCGCGAGCCGGTGGCGGCAAGATCCTTGATCTGCTCGGTCAGGTCTTGCAGGTCTTGCGGGCTGACGGTGGGCTGGTCGGGATTGGCGGGAATGCCGTCGATGCCATGGCGCAAGGCATCCTGCACCAGGGCATCCATATATTGGTCGAGGGCCTGCTGTAATTGCGCCATCAACCGGGCGATCTCGGCAGCCGGAGCATTGTGCGCCAGGGCTTCTTCCAGGGCTTTCTGTACCGAATCGAGAGCCTTCTCGGCCATCGGCCGGTCGCCCTCTTCGATCTTGAGCGCCGTCTGCCAGAGAATCTCCATGACGCTGGGCACCGCGGCGTCGGAGCTGTCCCAGCGCAGGCGGGCCAGCGAGACCGACAGCGCCAGGAACACCGTGGTATCGTCGTGGAACGCGCCGGGCGAGGCCATTACCCGCGCCAGTCCGGCCATCACCGGGCTGCGGTCCATGGGGGCCTGGCCCAGGCGCTTGCGCAGGGCGGCGACGATCTGGGCGATGGGGTTGGTGAAACTGCGCTCCGGCAAGGGGACGGAGACGGCGGCGCTGACGGTTTTCAAACCGGCACCGTTTTCGGCCACCAGCCGCATCACCACATCCCGCCCGGCCCAGGGATGGCCGGTCAGGTCTTGCCACAAAGTCAGATGCAACTCGGGCGAGGCATCGGGGCCAAGGGGTAGCGGCAGGGTTTGGGCTTCCGATTCCGGCGCTCCGGCGGGGCGCATCAGCAGGGAGAGTTTGGCGATGCCGTAATCGTCATGGCCCAGCACCTCCAGCTTCAGCCGGCCGGCGCGGTCATGCTGCGGCGGTTCGGCGAAGGCGATGGCGGGGGGGCGGTCGGCGATCACCGCCAGCGGCCAAGAGGCTATCGCGGAAAAGCCCTGGCGGATTTCCAGCTTGCTGCCCTTGGTCAAGGGCATCTCCAGCTTCTGGCTGTCATTGCCCTGCCAGGAAAAGGCGCGGGAGTTGTCGTCGATGCGGACCTCGGCCTTGCCATGCCCGCCTTGCAGCTCGGCCAGCAGGACGCTGCCGGCAGGAACCGTCACCGTCTGGCCAGGAGCAAGGCTTTGCAGATGCTGCGGCGGCTGGTGGGTATAGGCCGGCGGCGTCACCCAGGCTTGCAGCAAAGGCGGCGGGCCGGCAAAACTGCCCAGTCCGGGAGTGGCGGCGGCCAGCAGCCGGTCGGGCAGACTGGCATCGATCAATCCGCCGGCTCCGGCCAGGGCCAGCAGCAGCAAAGGAACGAAGCGCAGGCCCAGCCGGTCGGCCTGCGGCAGAACCGGACGGGGAAGCCTGACCGTCAGGCGGGGCGCCAGTTCGGCGGCTTGGCGTTTGCTCAAGGCCCAGAGGGTGCTGGAGAGCGGATCACCTTTGCCGGCGGCCAGTTCATCTTCCAGCAACGTCAGCGGGCGATGGGGAAGGGCGCTGTCTTCCTCGATCCGGCGCAGGGCCTCGGGCCGGTCGGGGCGGCGAAGACGGCGCAGCCGCCAGAGCGACCAGCCCAATCCGCCCAGGAAGATCGCCAGCAGCGCCAGATGCCCCAGCGACGGCAGACGGCGCGGCAGCTCGAAGGCGGCCAGGGCTGTGAACAGCAGCAGCAGCGTGACCAGCGGCCAAAGCCGCTCGGTCAGCCGTTCGATCATCAAGGCCAGTCCGGCCCGCCGAACCAGCCGGCGGATGCGTCGGCTGGCGGGATCGGCGGGGGCAGAGGGCCGGGTCGTCATCTCACCTTCAGGCGGTCAGTCCAGCCATTCGGGGATGCTTTCCAGGGACAGCATCTCTTCAAAGCTGGGGCGCTTGCGGACCACGGCGAAGGTTCCGCCCTTGACCAGCACTTCCGGCACCAGCGGGCGGCTGTTGTATTGCGACGACATGGCGGCGCCATAGGCTCCGGCGGTGGCGAAGGCGATCAGGTCGCCCGGCTCCAGCGGAGGCAGCGGGCGCTGCTTGGCGAAGGTATCGCCGGTCTCGCAGATCGGGCCGACCACATCCACCGGCTTGGGCTCGGTGCCGGCGGCGGGCTCGATCACCGGGCGGATGTCGTGATGGGCGTCATACATGGCCGGACGCACCAGATCGTTCATGGCGGCGTCGCAGATGACGAAGCTGCGGGTCGAGCCTTCCTTCACATAGATGACCTTGCTGACCAGCATGCCGGCATTGCCCACCAGCACGCGGCCCGGCTCCAGCACCAGCTGACAGCCCAGATCGCCCAGGGTTTCGCGGATGATCTGCACATATTCCGCCGGCGAGGGAGGTTCCTCGGCATCGTAAGGGATGCCAAGACCGCCGCCCAGATCGATACGGCGGATGTTCACGCCGTCGGCGCGCAGCATCAGCACCAGATCGCGCACGCGGGCGAAGGCCTGACGGAACGGCTCCAGATCGGTCAGCTGCGAGCCGATATGCACGGCCACCGCCACCGGCTCGATGCCTTCCAGCTGCTTGGCGCGCATGAAGACCTGACGGGCGCGGGTCCATTCGATGCCGAACTTGTTTTCCTTGCGGCCCGTGGTGATCTTGGCATGGGTATGGGCATCGACGTCGGGGTTCACCCGCACGCCGATCTCGGCCACCTTGCCCATCTCGCGGGCGGCTTCGTCCAGGGCGGTCAGCTCGGGCTCGGACTCGACATTGATCTGCATGATGCCGGACGACAGCGCCAGCGCCATCTCGTCGGCGGTCTTGCCAACGCCCGAGAAGACGATCTTGTTTGCCGACACGCCTGCCGCCAGGGCCCGGCGCAACTCGCCGCCCGACACCACATCGGCGCCGGCGCCCAAAGCCGCCAGGGTGCGGATCACCGCGATGTTGGAATTGGATTTCACGGCGAAGCAGATGGTGGCGTCAAGGCCGGTCAAAGCCTGCTGGAAGACGCGGAAATGCCGCTCCAGCGTGGCCTGGGAATAGCAATAGAACGGGGTTCCCACCTCGTCGGCGATGCGGGCCAGAGGAACCTCCTCGGCGCAAAGCTGGCCACGGCGGTACTGGAAATGATTCATGGACGGGGCTCCGTCAGGGGCTGATCAACATAGATCTGGTTATTGGGTTCGCCAACGTCACCGCGGCCAGAGGTCACGGTGCGTTGAGTGATATTGCCGCTGGGATCAAGGCGGTTGGCGTTCATATTGACGCGGGCCGATGGGTCGATGAAGGCCCCGCTCTTGGTGAAGGGCTTCAGGGCGTCATTGGGGTCGGTGCCTTCACCCGGTTTCTTCATCTCGGTCTTCAAGGCTTGCTGGCTGGCGGGCATGACCTGCGGATAAATCTGCGGATGCGGCGTCGGGTCCGGCGAGATCGGGCGCCCTGCCTTGCCGCAGCCCGCAAGGGCTACGGTGGCCAGGATCAAGGTCGCGGCGGCAGCAAGGCGCATGGGACTATCCTCAGAGGAAACGCTTGCGGGCTTCGGTCGCCGCCTTGGCCACATTGGCCGGAGCGGTGCCGCCGAAGCTGGTGCGGCTGGAAGCCGAGGCCTCGACCCCCAGCACCGAGAAGACGTCGGCGGTGATGCGGGCATCGACGCCCTGCAACTCGGCCAGCGACAGCTCTTCCAGGCCGCAGTTCTTGTCCTCGGCGATGCGCACGATGCGCCCGGTGATGTGATGGGCCTGACGGAACGGCACGCCCGCCACTCGCACCAGCCAGTCGGCGATGTCGGTGGCAGTCGTGAAACCGGCGCCGGCAGACTCTTTCAGCCTCTCGGTATTGACCTTCAGATCGCGGATCATGCCGGTCATGGCGGCGATCGACAGCTCCAGGGTGTCGGCGGCCTCGAAGGCCGGTTCCTTATCGTCCTGCATATCCTTGGAATAGGTCAGGGGCAGGCCCTTCATGACGACCAGCAGCGAGTTCAGATTGCCGATCACCCGACCCGCCTTGGCGCGGATCAGCTCGGCGGCATCCGGGTTGCGCTTCTGCGGCATGATCGAGGAGCCGGTGGTGAAGGCGTCCGACAAAGTGACGAAACGGAACTGAGCGGTGGTCCAGATCACCAGTTCCTCGGCCAGGCGCGACAGATGGATGGCGCAGATGGCTGCGTCGGACAGGAATTCCAGGGCGAAGTCGCGGTCCGACACCGAATCCAGCGAATTGGCGGTGGGGCGGTCGAAGCCCAGAGCGGCGGCGGTCATATGCCGGTCGATGGGGAACGAGGTGCCAGCCAGAGCGGCGGCGCCCAGCGGGCATTCGTTCATACGGTTGCGGGCATCGCGCAGACGCGAACGGTCGCGGCCGAACATCTCGACATAGGCCAGCATATGGTGGCCGAAGGTCACCGGCTGCGCTGCCTGCAGATGGGTGAAGCCGGGCATCACCGAGGCGGCATGCTGCTCGGCCTTCTCGATCAGGGCGGCTTGCAGCTCTTTCAAAGCGCTTTCCATGCCGTCCAGAGTGTCACGCACCCACAGGCGGAAGTCGGTGGCGACCTGATCATTGCGCGAACGGGCGGTATGCAGACGCCCGGCGGCCTCGCCCACCAGTTCGGCCAAGCGGCTTTCCACATTCATGTGGATGTCTTCCAGTTCGGTCTTGAAAGTGAAAGCGCCGCTTTCGATCTCGGCCAGAATCTGGTCCAGACCGCCCTGGATGGCCAAGCCATCCTCGGCCGTCAGGATGCCCGCCTTGACCAGCATCGCCGCATGCGCTTTCGATCCCCGGATGTCCTGGGCATAAAGACGCTTGTCGAAATCGATGGAGGCGTTGATCCTTTGCATGACGGCGGAAGGGCCACCGGCGAAGCGGCCACCCCACATCGCGCTTGCGTTGGAGTTGCCGCCGGCCTGGTCTTGATCGTTGCTCATGAATGTCTCTTGCTAGAGGAAGCTTCGGAATGATTCGTCGTACCGCACTTGCCGTCGTCGGGTTGGCGCTCATGCTGGCGGCGCCCCACCCGGCGGCAGAAGCAGCCGGACCGGGCCTAACCTACATGGTTCCCGCCCCGTCGGGAAGCGTGCAGCGGGTCTCGGACATCACTTCGGCGCAAAGGCAGACCCTGCCGGACCTGATCATCAGCGACGGCAGCAATGTCCCCGCTCATATCAGCCGGTATCGGGGCTATGTGGTGGTGCTGAATTTCTATTCCATCAATTGCGGGCCCTGCATGAAGGATTTGCTCTATCTGAATCGCCTGCAAGGCAATATGCGCGGCTTTCCGCTGCAGGTGCTGGCGGTCAGCGAAGATGGCCTGAACCCCAAGGCGGTCAAGGCTTTCATGGACAAACAGGGATTGGGCTTCCTGAAGCCCTTCGGCGATCCGAATGGCTATTCTTCTGGTGTTCTGGGGCTGCAAGGTCTGCCCAGCACGGTGATCATCGACAAGGCCGGACGGCTGGCCGGAGCCGTGGCCGGCAATGTGGTCTGGGATTCGCCGGACGTGGAAAAGGCGCTGACCAAGCTGACGAGGGAGTAGGGGTGTCGATGCTGTGGCCGGGCGTTTGTGCTCGGCCTATGCGTTAAATGGCCTATTTCCAAATAAGACGATTTGGAGAGAGGCTTCATCTAGTTCGGAGCTTGTCTTGCCAATATCTTTTCGCATTGCATTTATTAATTTTAGAATCTCGGCGCGGGTTTCGGGGGAGCTTGTGTTGCCGCCGCTCTCTTCTATTTTTCTTAAATGAGATATCACGCCTTGAGATCCGTATATGCAGATCCTAACTTTAGCGTCAACAATGAGGGCGTTGCCATCTTTACTGGTCCTGTTCTGGGCTATTGTGGATATTCCTTTGAAATAGTCGATGTATGATTGGTATTTTTGCTGCTCTATCTGCTTTTTCGATTCTAATGCTCTTCCAGATATGAATTGTAATGCTGCGCCGAGGCCGACGCCCATCAGCGAAAAGGTCGGTATCAATGCAGTCTGAAGTAAGGGGGCCAGGGTGGTTTGAGTATCCATATTGAATCTCTTTTGCTTCTACAGCTTGACTTCAACCCCCTTGGCGGCGAAGGCGCGGTGGAACAGGATGGCGGCGGCGATGCCGACGTATGATCCCACCACCACATCGCCCAGGTAATGCACCGACAGCGCCACCCGGCTGAAGGCGACCAAAAGACCGACCAGCCAAAAGGCCCGGTCATAGCGCGGGAAGATGATCGCCAAAGCGGTCATGGCGGCGAAGATGGTCTGGCTGTGGCCCGAGGGGAAGTCGTTCATTCCCCAATTGGTGCTGAAGGGCTGGAAGCCATAGAGCCCCTGTTCGAACAGGGCGCGGGGGCGGATGCGGCCGATCGCTACCTTGACGATATCGACGAACAGCCCCGACAGCGCCACCGTCAGGAAGAAGTAAAGCAGGCTGTCGGACCAGCGGCGATAGCGGCCAGCGACATCGAAGAACTCGGCCCGCCACAGACGCCAGCGGCAGAAAAGCCAGCCCAGGCCCGAGGGGATCAGCCAAAGACCGCCCAAACCCACATCGGTAACGGTGCGGAAAAAGCCCTCGTACTGGGTATCGGCGAGATGGGCCTTGAACCAGACGGCGATGGCGCGGTCGAACAGAAAATAAGAGACGGCGGCGAACAGCAGGCAATGAACACCCCAGGCCGGCAGCGGATGCTTGCGGGTCAGGCGAACGATCCGGTTCGAGAACTCGGCGATCAGGTCGAACAGCAGTTCGGCGCGCATCATGGCTTGCCCTCAAGCGCGAACAGGGTCAGCGAGGCCGGGCGGCCTCGGGAATAATTGAAGCCGTCCATGGTGGTCAGCACTCGCACTTTGCGGCCCGAGGCGGCAATGGCGGCGTCGAAGTCGGGGCGAGCCTCTTTCTCGACGATGGCGACGGCATCGGGCGTGTGCAACAGGAAATCGGCAGCACCGCCGCCCAAGGTCAGCTTGGTCTGGGTGCCCATCAGGAACACCAGGCTGGGCTCGTGGAAGCCGGCGGCCACCACCGGCGTGCCGGGCGACAAAGCATCGGCGATGCGCTGGCTGAGGAACATGCGGTCCAGGCTGGGCAGCACGCCGATGAAAATGCCGGCATAGGTGACGATGGCGCCGGCCAGAGCGGCATTCAGGGCGGCATGATATTTCTGGCGCCAGAACAGCGCCGAGGGCAGCACGGCGGCGGTCAGGGCGACCAGAGCGGTGACGCCTGCCGCAACCGTGACGCCTTCACCCAGCTTGATGGGGGCATAGATGGCGGCTCCGGCCACAGCCAGACCGACCAGCAGCCAGAGACCGGCATAGAGCTTGGCCCACCAGCTTTTCAGCAGAGAGTCCTCGGCGGCGACGATGATGCCGGCCAGCAAGGCCAGGGCCGGGAAGGTCGGCAAGGCATAATGCGGCAGCTTGGTCGGCACGATCTCGAACACTAGCCAGGCCGGCACGATCCAGGCCAGACAGAAGCGCAAGGATGCCGCCTGACGCAGCTTGACCGCCCGCACGAAACCGGGCACGGCGAACAGCGAGGCCGGCCACATCAGCGCCGTCAGCAGCCCGAGGAAATAGCCGGGCGGAGCGCCGTGGCTTTCCTGTGCGCCCAGCAACTTGGGCAGCAGATCCTGCTTCACGGCTTGGCCGATGAACTGGCCATCGGTGGCATGGCTGATGGCGGCGGCCCAGGGGGCAACGATGGCGGCGGCCAGCAAAACACCCGAGATGGGGCGAATTGGCTGCAGCCACAGCACCTTGCGGTCGGCGATGCAAAGGGTGATGACGGTCAGCAGGCTGACCATCGGCACGATCGGGCCCTTGATCAGAATGCCGAAGCCCATGGCCAGCCAGAATAGCATGATCTCGGCCAGTGGCGGGCGTTTGCCGATGCCGCGTCCGAACAGATACAGCCGGGCCAGAACGCCTTGGGCGGCAACCACGCAGGCCAGCTGCACAGCATCGGTCTTGGCCTGATGGGCCTCGCTGACCAGGATCAGAGCGCAGGCCAGCAGCGCCGCGCCGATCGAAGCGGCGTAGCGGCCGAACAGATGCTGGCCGAAATGGAACGTCAGCAACACCGCCAACAAGGCTCCCAGCGCCGAGGGCAGGCGATAGGCCCAGATTTCGTTCTGGGCGTCGAACAGCTTGGCCGAGGCCGATTGCAGCCAATAGATGCCGGCGGGCTTCTTGGCGCGGACCTCGTCCTGGAATTGGATGCGGATATAGTCGCCGCTCTCGATCATCTGATGCGAGGCTTGGGCGAAGCGGGACTCGTCGCGGTCGATGGGGGGCACGGTGGCCAAGCCCGGCAGGTAAAGGGCAAGGCAGAGAAGCACCAGCAACAGATAAGGCCGAAAGCCGCCAAGGTTCCTGAACATCGGTCCTCCCAAAGGCACACCCCACCTTCCGGGAGAAAGGTGGGGTGTCCAAGGTCTAACCTCTCGCGGCCTTCGCCGCAAGAGCCGGGTAATCAGGGCGATGAGCCCTTTTCTTTCCAGCGCCCATTGACGCTTCGCGTCGTCAGCGACTCGTGGGCGCGGCCAAGCCGGCGGATGCCGGCGCCCGGCGAGGGACTTACGTCGGGGCGTTCGCCCCGACGGTACAATTAATAAGTCCCTTTTCTTTCCAGCCGCCATTGAGGCGGCAGCCAAGCCGGCGGATGCCGGCGCCCGGCGAGGGACTTACGTCGGGGCCGAAGCCCCGACGGTACATTAACGCGTCGGGACCGGAGCTTCGCCCGAATAGTCGTAGAAGCCACGGCCGGTCTTGCGACCCAGCCAGCCGGCCTCGACATACTTCACCAGCAGCGGACAGGGGCGATACTTGGTGTCGGCCAGACCGTCATGCAGCACATGCATGATCGCCAGACAGGTGTCCAGACCGATGAAGTCTGCCAGTTCCAGCGGGCCCATCGGATGGTTGGCGCCCAGCTTCATGGCGTTGTCGATGGAGATCACCGAGCCGACACCTTCATAAAGGGTGTAGACGGCTTCGTTGATCATCGGCAGCAGGATGCGGTTGACGATGAAGGCCGGGAAGTCTTCGGCCGAGACCGAGGTCTTGTTCAGCTTGGCGACGAAGTCCTTGACCGAAGCGAAGGTGTCTTCGGCGGTGGCGATGCCGCGGATCAGCTCGACCAGCTTCATCACCGGCACCGGGTTCATGAAGTGGATGCCCATGAAGCGGCCGGGACGATCGGTGGCCGAGCCCAGACGGGTGATCGAGATCGACGAGGTGTTCGAAGCGATGATGGCCTCGGGCTTCAGCACCGGGCAGAGCTGGGCGAAGATCTGCTTCTTCAGGGCTTCCTGCTCGGTGGCGGCTTCGATCACCAGATCGCAATCGCCGAACAGGGTGTATTCAGTGCCGGTCGAGATGCGGCCCAGGGTGGCGGCCTTGTCGTCCTCGGACAACTTGCCCTTGGCGACCATGCGATCCAGGTTCTTGGTGATGGTGCCGATGCCCTTGGCGATCGCCGCCTCGGAGATATCAAGCAGCTTCACCTGGAAGCCGGAAGCGGCGGCAACATGGGCGATGCCGTTGCCCATCTGGCCGGCGCCGATCACGCCAATGGTCTGGATCATGGTTCTAGTCCTCGCAGGTTGTGGCTGTTTGGGTTAGGTAGAAATTACTTGGAAAGCACGTCGGCCATTTCGGGAAGGGCCTGGAACAGATCGCCCACCAGTCCATAGTCAGCGACCTGGAAGATGGGGGCCTCTTCGTCCTTGTTGATGGCGACGATGACCTTTGAGTCCTTCATGCCGGCCAGATGCTGGATGGCGCCCGAGATACCGACGGCGACATACAGTTCCGGGGCGACGATCTTGCCGGTCTGACCGACCTGATAGTCGTTCGGCACGAAGCCGGCATCGACGGCGGCGCGGCTGGCACCGACGGCGGCGCCCAGCTTGTCGGCCACCGCTTCGATCAGCTTGAAGTTCTCGCCCGAGCCCATGCCGCGGCCACCGGACACGATGATGCGGGCGCTGGTCAGTTCGGGGCGTTCCGACTTCGACAGCTGCTGGCTGACAAAGGCGCTCTTGCCCGGATTGGCAGCGGCAGAGGCGGTTTCCACCGAGGCCGAGCCACCCTCAGCCGCAGCGGCTTCGAAGGCGGTGCCGCGCACGGTGGCGACCTTGACGGCGTCCTTGCTCTGCACGGTGGCGATGGCGTTGCCGGCATAGATCGGGCGCTGGAAGCTATCGGCCGACACCACGGCGGTGATGTCCGATAGCTGCGCCACGTCCAGCAGGGCGGCGACGCGCGGGGCGACGTTCTTGCCATAGGTGGTGGCGGGGAAGAACAGGCCGGCGTAATTGGCGGCCAGGCCGGTGACCAGCAGCGACAAAGGCTCGGCCAGACCATGCTCGTAGGCGGCGTCTTCCACCAGCAGCACCTTGGCGACACCGGCCACCTTGGCGGCGGCGTCGGCGGCGGCGCGGGCGTTCAGGCCGGCGACCAGGACATGAACCTCGCCACCAGCCTTGGCGGCCAGCTGGGCGGCGGCGGTGACGGTGTTGAGAGTGGCCGATTTCAGCGACGCATTGTCGTGTTCGGCAATGACCAGAATGCTCATCGGA
>Ga0310915_10000504_pt1 | contig 18768 bp, 19 predicted proteins | sample GREbulkMGAN111_FD_202508 | JGI IMG/M metagenome (GOLD analysis project Ga0310915, IMG submission 202508) | Lab enrichment of tropical soil microbial communities from Luquillo Experimental Forest, Puerto Rico - GRE.bulkMG.AN111 | ecosystem: Environmental > Terrestrial > Soil > Tropical forest >...
TCCTGTTTCTGCACTACTACACGTCGTTCGCCACGCAGGCGACTGCGCTCTTGTTCGGCAATGTCTTGGCGGTCGACGTGCGGACGATCGCGACGCTCGCGGTGCTCGGCCTGATCACGCTCGCCGCACTCGCCATCATCATGCGCCCGCTAATCTTTGTCAGTCTGCAGCCGGAACTGGCGGAGGCCAAGGGCGTGCCGGTGCGTTTCGTCTCCATTGTTTTCCTCGCGATCGTCGCGCTGGCCGTATCGGAATGCGCCCAGATCGTCGGCGTTCTGTTGGTGTTCACACTGATGGTCGGGCCGCCCGCCACCGCCCAACGTCTCACTACCGGATTGTGGAGCGGGCTCTTCTACTCGGCGCTGGTCGCTCTTGGCGAAGCCTGGCTCGGCTTGACGCTCGCCTTCTATACCGACTGGCCGGTGAGTTTCTGTATAGCGCTATTGAGCGGGCTTGCGTATTTCGCTTCCCTGAGCACGCTGGCAAGACGGCCCCACGCGCTCGTGTTAGACCATCGGCATGGCTGAACCCAAACGCGCAGTCTGTATCGGCGAGGCGACCATCGAGCTCGCACGCGGCGCCGACGGCCGCTTCGCGCTGGGGAGCGGCGGCGATACCTTCAACACCGCGATCTATCTGGCGCGCGCGAACGTGCCAGTCGCCTTCGCCAGCGCGCTGGGCGACGATCCCTTCTCGGACGCGATCGTCTCGCTGGCAGAGGCCGAGCGCATCGCCACCGATCTGATCCTGCGGGTGCCGGGGCGCCTGCCCGGTCTCACGCTGGTGGACCTGGACGGCAAGGGTGACCGGCGCAGCCACCACTGGCGCGAGGCGGCGCCTGCGCGCGAACTATTCGAGTTGCCGAACTGGAGCCGCATGGCGGAAGGCATGGTCAATGCGCAGCTAATCTATTTCACCGGCATCACATTGTCGCTTTATTCCAACGCTGGGCTGGGTCGCTTTCTCGCCACCGTTGAGCTCGCGCGCAGCAATGGAGTCAAGGTTGCCTTCGACGGCAATTTCCGCCCGCATGGATGGCACGGCGACTTCACCCGCACCCGCAAGGTGTTCGCCGAGGCGCTCAAGCGTGTCGACATCGCCCTGCCCACCTATGACGATGAGGCAGTGTTGTGGGGCGACCCATCGCCGGAATCAACGATCGAACGGCTGCAGGCGTTCAGCATCGGCGAGATCGTGGTGAAGAACGGGCCGAACAGCGCGCTGGTTGCGGCGGCAGGCACGCGCGATACCGTGCCGGTGCCGGAGGTCGTCACGCCGGTCGATTTGACCGCCGCGGGCGACGGATTCAACGCCGGCTACCTCGCCGCGCGCCTTGCCGGGCGCGCTCCAATCGAGGCGGCACAGGCCGCGCACAAGCTTGCTAGCGAAGTAATCCGCCACCGCGGTCCCGTTACGCCGCGTGCCGGCTTCGCGGTGCATTAGTGATGACGCGCGTGACCATAGCGCGCGTCAGTTGACCACCAGCCCGAGCTTCTTGATCAGCGCGGCCCACCGGCCCTCCTCGCGCGCGATGTTGGCGGCGTATTCTTCCGGCGTCGAGGCGAGCGGACCGCCGCCATCGGCGATGATGCGCTGCTTAACGTCCTCGGAATTGACGATCTTGCGCAGCTCCTTGTTCAGCCGCTCGATAATCGACTTCGGCGTGCCGGCCGGCGCCACCAGCCCGTAATATTGCACGATGTCGAGACCGGGCAGGCCGGATTCGGCGGTCGTCGGCACGTCGGGAATCGTCGCCAGTCGCTGCGGCGCCGCTACCGCGAGGGCGTTGATCTTGCCGGCCTTGATGTTGCCGATCGCCGGTGGCAGCGTGTTGAATCCGAGCATCACGTGGCCGCCGAGCAGATCGGTGGTAAGTGGCCCGGTGCCCTTGTAGGTGACGATAGTCATGTCGGCGCCTGCCATGCCCTTGAACGCCTCGGCGCCGAAATAGTTGAGCGTCGGCGCCGGCGGTGTACCGACCGTTAGCTTGCCCGGCTGCTTCTTGGCGAAAGCTAAGACCTCGGCCATCGATTTTGCCGGCACGGAAGGGTTAGCCATGATCACAATCGGGATCGAGGCGATCAAGCCGATCGGCTCAAAGTCCTTTTGCAGATCATAGCCAGTATTGGCGGGGAGACTCGCGCCGGTCACCAGCATCAAGATGGTGTAGCCGTCCGGCGTCGCCTTGGCCGCATCGCGCACGCCGATGACGGAGCCGGCGCCCGGCTTGTTGACGACGATCACCTGCTGGCCAAGCGCCTCGCCGAGCTTCTGTGCGATCACACGGCCTTCGGTGTCGACGCCGCCGCCGGGCGGGAACGGCACGATCAACTGCACCACTCGGTTCGGATACTCGTCGGCCTCGGCCCTGAGCTCGAAGCAAGCTAACGCCGCAAGCAAGCTCACGGCCGCGACCAACATCTTGTAGAAAGTCTTTATTTTGCAACGAAACATGTTGCCTCCCTGACTTCTGACTTTTCGTATTTTGGCAGAGCTGCTTTTGTATTGAAACGGGTCGTACCAACGCCGGGCTTCCTGGCGCTGGCCAGCAGCCCTCGGAGAGAGCCGGCGCTTGCGGCCTCATCCGCGGCGCGGGCTTTTCGGCCGCAGCCAGAAATGTTGGTCGCTCCTCGATCGGCTTATCGAGCCGGCGCGATACGCCTTCAAATCCGCTCGATCGCCAGCGACTTGTTTAAGATCTCGCCGTCCACGACTGCTACATTCTGCAGCTTAACGTTGTTGCTGTGGTACTGCGGATGACGGATTCCGTGGCGATGATCTTGTCCTCGAAACCCGCTAGGGCTGGCTCAGCGCCATGGCCAGCGCCGCGGCGATGAACGGCAGCGGCACGGACACGGCGGCGCGCAGCCAGACCATGCGCGGCGGCATCAGCGGCACTTCCCAGATCACCAGGCGGTGGAGAGCATAGAGCGCCCAGGCGGTCGAATAGGCGATCACCTGCGGCGCGCCAGCGCCCGTCTTGAGCGCGGCGGCGCCGATGGAAAAGCCGACCACCGGACCACCCGGAGTCAACGCGCCGCCGAGGGTAGCGATCGCGACACCGAGAAAGCCCGACTGTGGGCCGAGCCAAGGCGCGATCCATTCATTGGGCAGTGCCTTGGCGATGAAGCCAGCACCGATTACGCCGGCGCCGATGCGCGGCAGCAGGCGGATGAACTCGACGACGCCATCGCGCGCGCCGTTGTTGAGCAGCACACGCCCGCGATAGGCCGCGATCACGGCGAGTACGCAGACCACCAGCCAGAGGAGGATATTGACGGCGAGCGTCATTTGGCGATGTCTGTGCGTGCGAGGCGGGCGCGCACGACTCCACGCGCCAAGAGCCCGGCGATGATCGGCAGCGGTACCGCCTCAACGATGCGCCAGGTCACAAAATGTGGCCCGAAGAACGGCAATTCCCACACGAGCGCGCGCGTGTAGCCGCAGAGCGTCCAGCTGGTGATGAAAGAGACCACAGCCCCGGCGTCGGCGCCCATGGTGAGAAAGGCGCCGGCCACCGGATAGATGGTGATTGGCCCCCCCGGCAGCAGGAAGCCGAAGAATGCCGCAATCAACAGCCCGGTGAAGCCCGATTCTTGGCCCACCCAACGCGCCACCAGTTCGCGCGGCAAGAGCAGCGTGACGAAGGCGCCGATCAGACAGCCGGCCAAGACCTTTGGCAGCATCTCGCCAAACAGCATTAGATCGCCGCTGAATATAGCGAGGAAATGCCTCCACCCGTCGCGCACATAAACGGTCGCCGCGGCGACAAGAGCTACGGCAGCGATAATGAGCGTCGACCAGTCGAAGGCACGACGGCGGCGGCGGGGCGGGGCGGGCTCGGTCAAACCGGCGCGAACATAGTCGAGCGCTGACCCCTTGTCTGCTGCGTTCCGGTTGACCCAGCAATGTGCGCTCGATAATTTGCGCAGCCAAGGGGATGGAGTCCCCCGATAACCGCCCATCCAGGCTGATGACTCCTGCCGCTTGCGACGAACGGTAGGACTCGGTCGAATGAGGGCGGTTTTTCGTTGGCTCCATGATGGCGCCCGCCGCTCTTCCTTTATCCGCACCGTTTGACAAGGAAATGGGAGAGTGACCATTGGTTGAAAATATCTGGCTAACTTCCGCGCTGTGGATCGGGCTGGCCCTCGCTGCGTCGCTAATCTCAATCCGGCTCGCGCTATCTGTCGCCCTGGTTGAGATTATGGTCGGGGCGTTCGGGGGCAATCTTATCGGCATGCCGCTGGCGCCATGGATCAACTACCTCGCCGGATTTGGTGCCATCCTGCTCACCTTTCTGGCCGGTGGCGAGGTCGATATGGAGGTCGTGCGGCGCAATGTCGGAGCAAGCATCGGCATCGGCTTCCTCAGTTTTCTACTGCCCTATCTCGGCTGTATGTTGGCCGCGCGCTACCTGCTGGGCTGGCCTTGGCCGCAGGCGCAGATCGCCGGCATCTCGTTGTCGACGACCTCTGTGGCCGTTGTCTACGCGGTCATGGTGGAGACCGGACTGAACAAGACTGAGCTCGGCAAGATCATCCTGGCTGCCTGCTTCGTTACAGACCTTGGAACCGTGCTCGCGCTCGGCATTGTGTTCACATCTTTCTCGGTTTGGCTCGTTGCATTTACCGCGGCGACAATCGCTGTCGCGGCCTTGCTGCCGAAGGTCGGGCCCTGGGTCTTCGCTCAGGTGGGGCGCCGGGTGAGCGAGCCGGACATAAAATTCGTGCTGTTGATCCTATTCGCACTGGGCGGCTTCGCCACCTCCGTCGGAAGCGAAGCGGTGCTGCCGGCCTATTTGATCGGCATGGCGATGGCGCCGGTCTTTCAACGCGATCCCGAATTGCCGCACCGCATGCGCGGGATCGCCTTCGCCGTGCTCACGCCCTTCTATTTCCTTAAAGCCGGCTCGCTTATCGAGGGGAAGGTGCTTGTCACTGGGGCGGCTGTGATCGCGTTGTTCTTGGCTCTGAAAATGGTGACCAAGTTTGTCGGCGTCTGGCCGCTGACGCGCCTTTACAGATTCGAGAATCGTGAGGGCATTTACACGACGCTGTTGATGTCCACGGGCCTGACCTTCGGATCGATCTCCGCGCTCTATGGATTGACCAATCACATAATCAACCAGGAGCAATATACAATCTTGCTCACCACCGTCATCGGCAGTGCGGTCGTGCCGACCGTAATCGCGCAGAAATGGTTCTTGCCGAAGATCGGCCTCGCCAAACAGGAGGTTTGACCATGTTCAAACACATCGTGGTCGCCAATGATGGTTCGGAGGGCGGGCTGAAGGCGCTGACCCTGGCGTGCGACCTTGCCAAGAAGCATGCGGCAACGCTGCACGTGATCTCGGTCGAGGAGATGCCCGACGTGCCGGCCTCGATCGACGAAGTAATCGAGACCAAGATTGAGCAAAATCACAAATACCATGCGGCGCTGGAGAAGGCTCGCGCGGTGGCGAAGAAAAAAGGCGTCAAACTCGATGCCGTGGTGGTCGCCGGCCACGCCGTCGCAGCCGTTATCGCCTTCCTTAAAGAAAAGAAAGCCGACCTGCTGATCGTCGGCTTTATGGGCCACTCAGCGCTCTACGAGCGGATCATCGGCGGCACCGCCGACCGCTTAGTGCGGCTCGCGCCGTGCCCGGTGCTGGTGGTCAAGTAGTGCTATTCCATCGGCCGCATGCCGAGCTTCTCGAGCAAGGCCATGTCGCGGTCGCGCGCCGGGTTGGGCGTGGTCAGGAGCTTAGGGCCGTAGAAGATCGAATTGGCGCCGGCAAGGAAGCAGAGCGCCTGCGTCTCCTCGCTCATGTCCTCGCGGCCAGCCGAGAGCCGCACCACCGAAGCTGGCATGGTGATGCGCGCGACCGCGACGGTACGCACGAAGTCGAGAGGATCGAGCCTCGGCGCGTGCGCGAGCGGCGTGCCCTCCACGCGCACCAGCATGTTGATCGGCACGCTTTCCGGATGTACCGGCAGGTTCGCGAGCGTCGCGATCATGCCGACGCGGTCGGCAACCCCCTCACCCATGCCGACGATGCCACCGCAGCAGACGTGGATGCCGGCGTCGCGCACGTGTTTGAGGGTGTCGAGGCGATCCTGATACGTGCGCGTGGTGATGACTTTGCCATAATATTCCGGCGAGGTGTCCAGGTTGTGGTTGTAATAGTCGAGGCCGGCAGCCCTCAGGCGCGCCGCCTGCGGACCGGTGAGCATGCCAAGCGTCGCACAGGTCTCCAGGCCGAGCGCCTTGACGCCCTCCACCATGGCACAAACGGCGGCGAGGTCGCGGTCCTTGGGTTCGCGCCAGGCCGCACCCATGCAAAAGCGCGAGGCGCCGCCGGCTTTCGCAGCACGCGCTTCGGCCAGCACTGCGTCGAGACTCATCAGCTTCTCAGCTCTGACGTTGGTATGGTAGTGCGCCGACTGCGGGCAATAGCCGCAATCTTCCGAACAGCCGCCAGTCTTGATCGACAGAAGCGTCGAAATCTGCACTTCGGTCGGATCGAAATTCTGCCGATGCACCTGCGCGGCGCGGAACATGAGCTCCGGCAACGCCAGCGCGAATAAGTCGGCGATTTCCGCGCGCGTCCAGTCGTGACGGAGGCGATTCGGCGCTGGGTGCGGGGTCGCATCGTGGGCAAGGGTCATCCGTTACCTCGGGTGGTTTCGCCGCATTGTAACGAGCCGCCGGCCACCGAAAAGCCCCATTGCGCAAAGAGCCATTGCGTTGAGAGCCTGGGGGCAGCATGCTAGCCTGATTAAGGGGAAACCTATGAAGAGAACAATCGCAAGTCTCTTCGCGCTCCTGCTACTGTCCGTAGCCGTCGCACCGGTCTTCGCGCAGGCCATCTCCGATGACCCGGCAGTGCTTGACCGCGAGCAAAAGAAAAAGGACCGCGAAGCGCTCGACAAGCAATACAATACGACGATCAAGAACACTGACCAGGCGAGCGCGCCGGTTCGCGTTGACCCTTGGGCGAAAATGCGCGGGTCCGATGACGCCAAAAACAAGCGTTAGTGCGTGAACCGGCACGCGATCAGCCGCATCGCTTCCGTGCTGAGGTGCTGCCATTTTGTTGGGACTGCGGAAGGGCCCGGGCTTGCAGTTCTACGTCGCCCTTCCGGCGGCCGTGATGGCTTACCTTGCGATCAGATTTGCCCGGTCTGGCGTTAGGGAACCAACGACAAGGCAGGCTGGCTTTGCCGCTTAAAGGTCACCACCAATAGCGGCGCCAGCCCCAGTAAGGCCGATAGTAAGGACCGAAATAATAGACGCGCGGCGGCGGCGCCTCGTAATAGACTGGCCCATCATCGGCCAGGTAACGAGCGCTCGGAACATAGCCAGCATTGGGCGCTGATGCGCGCGGGCGTGGAACGCGACCGCTAGTATCGAGCGCACTCTGGATGGCGAAGCCGGTCTTGTCCTGCCAGGTGATCTCGCACCAACCTTCGCTGCAATCTTTAGTCTCGACCAGACTGCCTCCGGGAATCTTGGCGACGATCTCGCTCTTGGTGCTCGGCGCCGTGCGCAGGTTCACGGTCGACGGCACATAGGCTGGTTTGGCAAAGACCGGCGTGGCGGAAAGCAACAGGACGCCGAGGCCGATCAAGAGATGCGAATGTTTCATGCCGTGGCTCACTGTCCGTTCATCGCCGCGGCGTTAACGGTTAACGTCACCGGGTTGGCGCAGAATCCAGCCTGCAAAAAAGGCGGGATTTGGACCGTTGACCTGAATCAATGTGTCGTCGCGGCCCATAACATCGTAGTCATTGATTGGAATTCGGTATTTTTCGGGCGCGAAGGAGATCGGTATGTCTAGATTGGTCCGCGCGACTACGTTGTTCGCCTTGATGCTGCAGTCGCTCGCCCCGGCCGCGGCAGACACCTGGCCGGACCGGCCTATCAAAATCATTGTCTCGCAGGCTGCTGGCGGAACGCCCGACATCATTTGCCGGATCATCAGCGATAAGCTTTCCGACTTGCTTGGACAGCGGGTCGTGGTCGAAAACCGACCGGGCGGCGCCAACGTGGTCGGCGCCCAGGCGGCGGCGCACGCCGCGCCCGACGGCTATACGCTGTTCTTCGCGACCGCCGCCGCGTTGGTGAGCAATCCGCATACCTATAAGACGCTGCCCTACGATCCGGTCAAAGATTTCGTCGCGGTGTCGATGGTCGCGAAGAACCCGTTTCTGATCCTCGCCAACCCGAGCGTACCGGCGAACAACCTTTCCGAGCTGGTTGCCTACGACAAGGCCAACCCTGGAAAGCTCACCTTCGCCACCGACGGTCAGAGAAACTTCTCCGGCATCCTCGCGACTTGGCTCAACAAGGTCAGCGGCGCCAATATCTTGCAGGTGCCTTACGCAACCATGCCGCAAGGCGTGCAGGACACGCTCGCTGGACGCACGCAACTTACCATCCTTGCCATTCCATCGGCCGCACCACATGTGAGCCGCGGGGCGCTCAAGCCGCTGGCGATCTCGTGGACCAAGCGCCTACCGCTTTACCCGCAAGTACAGTCGATTTCGGAAACCTTTCCCGGCGTCGAGCTCACCGGCTGGTTCGTAATCGTCGCGCCAGCCGACACGCCGGCAGACATTGTCACGCGATTGAACCAGGAAATGGACAAGGTGCTGAAAACGCCGGAGATGGTACAAAAGCTTGCCGATCTCGGCTTCTACACCGAAGGCGCCGAAACGCCGCAGGCGACCAGCGCGTTTGTGAAGGCCCAATACGAATTATGGGCCAAAATTGTTCGCGATATCGGGCTGCAGCCGGAGTGACTCGTTACAGCAGGTGCGGGTGTCGGCTCTTCTATTTTTTCGCCGCCCGCGCTCAACTGCAATTCCCGACTTCTGCGCGGCGCATTGCCTGCGTTTACACCAATGAAGACGACAAAATTGCGGCCGCCCGAGGTCCGCTAATTGCCGCCTTCCTTATCGCGCACCGCCTTGAGGATGGCACTGCCTTGATTGGCCGGCCCGAGCGACTTAGTGGCCGAGGCAAGCTCCATTACCTTATGGAGTTCCTCCCAACTGGCGCCGGCGCGGCGCGCGGCGATGGCGTGCATCTGCGCCGCCGCGTTATGCTCGATCAGCAGCATGCCGAACAAAATGAGGTGCGTGGTCTTAATATCGAAGACCTGGGAGTAGAAGGCGTGCGCGCGTAGCTGTTCCGAAAGGCGCAGAAATTCCGGGTTGACCTCGCCGCTGAATTCGAACTTGGCCGACGGCAGCGGCGGCAGCACACCGAACAGCTCGACGTAGCTGTCACGAAATTTGACCAGGTCGGCGGGCAAATCTTTCTTACTCATAAGCGACCTCAGACAGCGCGGTCTATCCTTGCGGGACTCCATAGCAGATCGCCCACGAAGCGCGAAGCGCATCGGCAGGCGAAGCTGCCCTGCGTGGCGTGACGGCATAAAATGTGGGTCTATCGCAGCGGGTCTGCGCACTGGCCGTAGTTTTTGTCTTCGGCGGGGCGAGTCGCTTTTCGCTCGGCTACAAATTCGGCCGTAAGTTCGGTAACCAGCTATAATGCGGCGATGGAACATCAAGTTTCCAGCCAGGACATCGCTCTGATCGAGGCGCGCATCGAGGAGCTCGCGGAAGCAATTGAGCGCTGCCGCAAATTCTCGCTGGCCGGCAAGGTGACGCTCGTCGCTGGCGCAGTCTGGATCGCGCTTACGCTGCTCACGCTAGTGCCCTACGTGCCGTTCATAGTCATCGGCGCCCTGGCCTTCGTAATCGGTGGCATCGTCCTGGTCGGCTCGAATACGACCACCTGGGCGCAAACCGAGGCTAGTCTGCGCGCCAGCGAGGCGATGCGGGCGGAGATGATCTCAAGGTTGGAAATGCGCGTCGTTGATGCGAGCGTGAAACGACTGCATTAGACCGATGAAACATTGTCCAGCCACGGGGCTACACCCGCTCGAAGCCGCCTTGCGATGATGTCCTTATAAGCGCGGGATTTCGTAAGCCATGCAGGCGCGCAAGCTCTCCGGCCCCTCGCCGATGATCTCGAAGCCGAACTCGCGCAACTGCTCGTAAAAATCGACTTGCTTCAGGCTTTCGATCGACACCGTAGCAAGGCAGTGCACGAGTGATAGTAATATGATCCGCAGTCACGAAAGTATCAAGCCGGCAAGGAAGCTTCCTAAATCATGGGAAGGTTGTACGCTTTTCTTCATCAAGGGAGGCTGCCGTGCGCATCATAATCGCGCGTGTCGTCCTGCTGGGGGCTGTCGCGATCGGCGACCCGGCTCTGGCCAATGAAGTGTCGCTGCACAAGCACAGCGCCGACGAACTGAAAAACATCTGCCAGAAAACCGGCGGCAAGTTCTCGCAGGATGCGAACGGCTATGGCTGCGGCACCAACTGTCATGGCGGGCCAGGCACCGATTGCATCGTGGCGTGCAAGCCCGATCAGAACTGTACCGGACAAGTCATCGGCAGCCGGCGTCCGAAAGATGTGCAGAGCGCCCTACAAGCGCCGCCGGGCACGCCGCGCTGACTTTGCGCAAGCACCGACTTCGCAGGGTAGTGTGTTATGAAGCTCGTTCCGGCAGAGCTTGCCCGTCACATTGCCACGGAAACCGAGAAGTGGGCCAAGATGCTTAAGTTCGCCAAGGTCAAAACCGGCTGACGAGCTAACTAAGGTCGCCGTTGCGCGAACAAATCCTGAGCTGCCTTACGCTGACCCTTCTGCTGGGGCCATGCGAGCTCGCGCTCACGCGGGCAACTACTCCTTATCCCCATCCAACTGGGCTATTGAGCACGAACCGCTCGGCTTGCCGGAGAAGGTCGGCCAGTTCACGAAAGGCCTGCTTGAGAAGAGTGGCCTGTCGCCCTAGCATCACCGGACAAGAACATCGGCAAAGCGCCATCGCGGCGCAAGACAAAACCTGGGGAGCGGAAAATGATTGGGAGGCGCAGCGTCTTAACGCATCGTGTCGCCTTGGCGGCTGCGGCTGTTGTCGTGACGGCTTACGGGTACGCCATTCGACCGGCTGCGGCGGCCGAATACGTCATGAAATTCGGTACCGCGACCATTAACGAGACCCAGCACCAGTACATCAAGTTCTACAAAGAGGCGCTGGAGAAGGCCTCCAGCGGTAGCATCGAGGTGCAAATTTATCCGGCGAGCCAGCTCGGACCGATCCCACGCGAGATCGAAGGCGTACAGCTCGGCACCATCCAGGGCTATATCGGTCCGGTCGACTTCTATGTCGGCCTTGAGCCGCGCTACGGTGTCTTCAGCACACCGATGCTGTTCCGCGACGAGGCGCACGTTGCTGCGACGATTCACGATCCGGAGATGCAAAAAATAATACTCGAAATGGTCAAGCCGAAGCGCATGATAGGCCTCGCCACGCTCAGCATCGGCGTGGTCGATTACGCGGCGCGCAGTCCCCTGATGCGGCTGTCCGACTTCAACGGCAAAAAGATCCGCATCAACGGCACGGCGCTCGAACGCGCCAAGATGGCCAAGCTCGGCGCAACCGGAATCGCCATGCCGTTGAGCGAAGTGATGCCGGCGCTGAGCCAAGGAACGATCGACGGCACAATCAGCGGCATGTCGGTCTTTGTCGGCTTCAAGATGAACGACTTGGTCAAGACCGTTTCCGTCACCAACGACACGTTCCTGGTATCGCTCGCCGTTGTCAGCCAGGCTTGGCTCGATAAGTTGCCACCCAATCTGCAGAAGATCGTGCTCGACACCGGCCAGGCGATCCAGCCTACGACACAGGCCTGGGAAATCGAGTTCACGAAGAAGCTGAACGATGACTGGACCAACCTCGGCGGCCAGATTCACCCCTTGCCCGCAGAAGACCTTGCGAAGATGAAGACATTGCTCGACAGCGTCGGCGACGAGGTCACCAAGGACCAAGCAGCGGTGCACGACATGCTAGTGAAGTTGCGGGCGGTCGCCGCCAAGCACTGAATAGGCTTGATGCGTCTCGGCGCCCGCCTTCGGCGGGCGCCTCCTTATTGGCGGGATCTCGGGGAAAAACGATGGGTCGGCGATTTGTCCTCTTCGCGCACGTGCTGATGACGATATTGCGCACAGTCGCGGGCGTATTGCTTGTCGGCAGCGTCATCGTCAACTTCGCAAACATTATCGGCCGCTATTTCTTCTCGGTCTCTATCCAATGGGCGGAAGAAGTCATGCTGTTCCTGATGATCGGCTGCGTCTTCCTGAATTGCGGGCTGGTCGGCTGGTCGGGCCGCCAAATCCGCATGGACGCCATCGTTTCGCTGCTGCCGCGACCGCTGCGCGCGATCGTCGAGCTTGTCTGCGACGTTCTGCTCGTGGTGACGAGCATCATCGTCGCGGCGCTCGCTTGGCCGGTCGTATCCATGCTGGCGGAGCTCGATCAGCGCAGCCAGGCCGCCAACATCCCGCTGGTCCTGCCGCAGGCGATGCTGCCGATCGGCTTCCTGCTGATGGCGCTGCTGGTCGGCATCCGCCTGTGCGTGCCGCGCCCGGCGGACACGCACACGCTCGAACAGCCGAACATCTGACCCATGTCCGAACATTTCATCTATTTCGGTCTGCCGATCATCCTGATGATTTTCGGTGTTCCGATTTTCCTCGTGCTCCTGCTCACGTCGCTCGCCGCAATGGTCTTCATCACCGACGTTCCGATGACGGCGATCGCAACCTACATGTACGGGAGCCTTGACAATTTCCCGTTGCTGGCGGTGCCCTATTTCGTGCTAGCGGGCGAAATCATGGCGCAGGGCGGCATCGCGCGACGGGTCGTCGCCTGGGTGGTATCGATCATCGGCGGCATCCGCGGCTCGCTCGCCATCACCACGGTCGCCTCGTCGGAGCTATTCGGCGCCATGGCGCATACGTCGGTCGGCACCGTGGTGGCAGTTGGCCGACTGCTGCATCCGTCGCTCAAGAGCCACGGCTACGACGAGCGCTTCAGCATCGGCCTGATTGCATCGTCCGGTGCCGTCGCCGTTATCATTCCGCCGTCGATTGCGATGATCCTTTATTCGATGACCGCCCAGCAGTCGGCGCTGCTGCTTTTCACTGCCGGCATTTTTCCGAGCCTGCTGATCGGTTTTGTCGACGCCGCCTACGTGTTCGCCTATTCCCGAATCAAGACGGTGCCGCTCGTGTCGCGCGCGCACCGGGTCAGCATCTGGAAGTCGACGAAGGAAGCGAGCTGGGCGATTGGCACCATCGTGGTCATCCTCGGCGGCATCTATGGCGGCGTGTTCACGCCGACCGAGGCGGCGGGCGTGGCCGTCATCTACTCGCTTTTCGTGACCACGGTCATCTACAAGGAGCTCGGGCTCGCCGATCTTTGGCGCGTCGTCGTTAGCGCCGCGTTCCTGATCTCGCAGATTCTGGTCATCGTCGCCAGCGCGGGCATCTACTCTTGGCTGCTTACCACTAGCGGGATTCCGCAGCAGATCGTCGGTGGCCTCGAAGCGCTGCACATGCGGCCTTGGGAGACACTGCTCTTGGTCAACGGCATCCTCTTGCTGGCCGGAAGCTTTCTGGAGCCTCCGGCGGCCATCCTCATCCTGACGCCGTTGCTATTGCCGATCGTGGTTGCCGCCGGCGTGAACCCCATTCACTTCGGCATCGTCATGGCGGTCAACCTGAGCATCGGGCTGTACACACCGCCCTTTGGTCTCAACCTGTTCGCCTCGCAGGCAATCTTCGACATCAAGATCGCCACCATCTATCGCGGTGTGCTGCCCTTTGTGTTGCTGAATTTCGTCACGCTACTTATCATCACTTACGTGCCGGAAATTTCGATGGTGCTGCTCGCGCACGGACGGTGACGAAGGCTACGTTCTACTCCGCCGCCAGCTGACGTCCCACCGGCTCGACGCGTGCGGCGCAGAACTTGAATTCAGGGATCTTGCCGAACGGATCGAGCGCCGGGTTGGTCAGAATGTTGGCCGCCGCCTCGACGAAGGCGAAGGGGATGAATACCACCCCGTCGGGGATGGAATCATCCTGCCGCGAGTTGAGCTCGACTTCGCCTCGCCGTGTGGTGACGCGCACCACGTCGCCGGGCTTAATGCCGAGCTTTAGGAAGGTGCCCCGCGAAAGCGAGGCGACCGCCGCCGGCTCGAGCGCATCGAGCACCGCGGCGCGGCGCGTCATGGCGCCTGTGTGCCAATGCTCGAGCTGACGGCCAGTAGTGAGGATGAAGGGATATTCTTGGTCCGGCGTCTCGTCCGGCGGCTGCAATTTCGCCGCCACCAACTTGCCGAAGCCGCCCGGACGCGGGAAGCCCTTGTCGAATACCACGTCGCGGCCGGGCTTGTCGGGCGCATCGGCGGGATAGGTCACCGCGCTCTCGCGCTCGATGCGCTCCCACGAGATATTGTCGAGCGACGGCATCAACGACGCCATCTCGGTGTAGATCTCGCTAGGGTGCTTGTAATTCCAGTTGAGCCCGATGCGACGGGCGATCTCCTGCGTGATCCACCAGTCGACCTTGGCGTCGCCCGGCAGTGGCAGCGCGGCGCGGCCCATCTGCACCTGGCGGTTGGTGTTGGTGACGGTGCCGTCTTTCTCCGGCCAGGCGCTGGCGGGGAGAATTACGTCGGCATAGACCGCGGTCTCGGTCAGGAACAGGTCCTGCACCACTAGATGCTCAAGCTCGCTCAGCGCTTGGCGCGCGTGATTGAGATCGGGGTCCGACATCGCCGGGTTCTCGCCGAGGATGTACATGCCCTTGATCGTGCCGTCTCTTATCGCCTTCATGATTTCGACGACGGTGAGACCCTTCCTCGGATCGAGCTTGGCGCCCCAGGCTTCCTCGACCTTAGCGCGGATGTCGGCGTTCTCGACCGAATTGTAATCGGGGAAGAACATCGGGATTAGGCCGGCGTCAGAGGCGCCCTGCACGTTATTCTGCCCGCGCAGCGGATGGAGGCCGGTGCCAGGGCGGCCAATCTGGCCGGTGATGAGCGACAGCGCGATCAGGCAGCGCGCATTGTCGGTGCCGTGCGTGTGTTGCGACACACCCATGCCCCAGAAGATGATGGCGGAATGCGCGCGCGCATAGGTGCGCGCGACCTCGCGCAGCGTGTCGGCCGGGATGCCGCAGATGGGCGACATTTCCTCCGGCGTGAAATCTTTCACGTGCTCGGCGAGCTCGTTGAAGCCTTCAACGTAGGTCTGGATATATTGCTGGTCGTAAAGCTTCTCGCTGACGATAACGTTGAGCATGGCGTTGAGCATCGCCACGTCGGTGCCGTTCCTGAACTGCAGCATGCGCCAGGCGTGGCGGTTCAAGGCCTGCCCGCGCGGATCCATCACGATCAACTTGGCGCCGCGCTTCGCCGCCTGCTTGAAGAAGGTGGCGGCGACCGGGTGGTTCTCGGCCGGGTTGGCGCCGATGACGACAATGACGTCGGAATTCTTTACCTCGTTGAAAGTAGCCGACACGGCTCCGGATCCGACGCCTTCGAGCAAAGCTGCGACCGACGAGGCATGGCAGAGTCGCGTGCAGTGGTCGACATTGTTGGTGCCGAATCCGGCACGCACGAGCTTTTGGAAGAGATAAGCTTCCTCGTTCGAGCACTTGGCCGAGCCGAAGCCTGCGAGCGCCTCGGAGCCATCGCGGTCACGGATCTTTTTGAGGCCGGCGGCGGCGTGGTCAAGCGCCTCTTCCCAGGTTACCTCGCGGAAATGCGTCCATGGATTGGAGGGGTCGATCTCCTCATGCGGCACCTTCGGCACGCCGTCCTTGCGGATCATCGGCTTGGTGAGTCGTTGCGGATTGCTGACGTAGTCGAAGCCGAAGCGCCCTTTCACGCAAAGCCGGTTCTGGTTGGCCGGGCCGTCGCGGCCGGTCACGTAGAGGAGTTCGTTGTTCTTGATATAGTAAGTGAGCTGGCAGCCGACACCGCAATAAGGGCAGACCGAGTCCACCTGGCGGTCGGGGAATTCGGTGCGCACGTTGTTCTTGTCGACCAGGCTCGACGGCATCAGCGCGCCGGTGGGGCAGGCCTGCACGCATTCGCCGCAGGCAACGCACGTCGAGGCGCCCATCGGGTCGTCGAAGTCGAACACGATCCTCTCGCCGTGGCCACGGCCGGCCATGCCGATGACGTCGTTGACCTGTACTTCGCGGCAGGCGCGGACGCAGAGATTGCACTGGATGCAGGCGTCGAGGTTGACCGCCATGGCCGGATGGCTGCGGTCGCACGACGGAACGTGACGCTTTCCGAAGCGGCTGGTGGCGACACCCATGCGGTCGGCCCAGGCCCAGAACTTCGACTGCGGATCGTGCGAGGTCTTCCGCTCGGGCTGATCCGAGATCAGCAGCTCGAACACCATCCGCTGCGCTGTCCTAGCGCGGTCGGACTTGGCCTTCACCTTCATGCCCTCGGTCGGCTCGCGGATGCAGCTTGCCGCCAACACGCGCTCGCCCTCGATCTCGACCATACAGGCGCGGCAATTGCCGTCGGCGCGATAGCCGGGCTCCGGCAAATAGCACAAGTGCGGAATCTCGATGCCCTCGCGCATGGCGACCTGCCAGATGGTCTCGCCGTTGTGCGCGACGACTTCCTTCCCGTCGAGCAGAAATTTCACGGTTTTGCCGGTGCCGTTACCTGTGCTCATCATTTAGTCTTCCGTCACCAGGATCCCAGCGGTTTCGACAATTCTTCGGGGAAGTATTTTAGCACGCAAAGCAGCGGGTTGGGGGCCGCCTGGCCCAGGCCGCAGATCGACGCATCGCGCATGGCGTTGGACAATTCGTTTAGCAGCGAGGGGTCCCAAGGACCTTCGGCCATCAATTTCACTGCCTTCTCGGTGCCCGCCCGACAGGGCGTGCACTGGCCGCAGGACTCGTCCTCAAAGAACTTCATCAAGTTCAACGCTACCGCCTTCATATCGTCCTTGTCGGACAGAATGACAACCGCGTGCGAGCCGACGAAGCAGCCGTATTGTTCCAGAGTTCCGAAATCGAGCGGCAGATCGGCCATCTTTTCCGGCAGGATGCCACCGGAAGCGCCGCCCGGCAGGTAGCCCTTGAATTTGTGGCCATCGGCCATGCCGCCGCAGAATTCCTCAACCAGCTCGCGCGCGGTGACACCTGCTGGCGCCAGCACTACACCCGGCTTCTTCACCCGGCCCGAAACCGAGAAGCTACGGAAGCCATTGCGGCCGCGGCGGCCTTGCGAGGTCATCCAGGTGGCGCCCTTTTCGACGATGTCGCGCACCCAGAACAGCGTCTCGACGTTCTGCTCCAGCGTTGGGCGGCCGAACAGGCCGACCTGCGCCACATAAGGTGGGCGGTGGCGCGGCAGGCCGCGCTTGCCTTCGATCGATTCGATCATTGCCGACTCTTCGCCGCAGATATAGGCACCAGCGCCGCGGCGCAGATGCAGTTTGGTGTGCGGCGAGAGGCCGACCCTATCCGCCTTTTCCATTTCCTGTGCCAGCATCAGCCGCAGCTCGGGATATTCGTCGCGGATGTAGAGATAGGTCGCGGGCGCCTCGACCACCCACGCGGCGACCAGCATGCCCTCGATGAAGCGGTGCGGATCGCGCTCGACGTAATAGCGGTCCTTGAAGGTGCCGGGCTCGCCCTCGTCGCAATTGACCGCCACCATGCGCGGGGCTGGCTCCGCGCGCACTATCCACCACTTGCGGCCGGTCGGAAAACCTGCGCCGCCAAGGCCGCGTAAGCCCGCGTCGCTGACGATCTTGATCAGCTCGTCACGCGTGCGCTTACCACTCAAACAATCGCGCAGCAGCGTATAGCCACCGGCTTTTTGATAAGCGTCGAAATCGGTGCCTGGCTTCCAGGCATGCGCGTGCTTGTTCGCTTTCACGTCGGTGGCGATCTTTTCGGGTGTCGCGTGGAACGTCTGCACGTGATGGATGGCCGCGACCGGCGCGCGGTCGCAAGCGCCCATGCAAGGCGCGCGCATCACGCGCACGTCCTTACCCAAGATCGATGGCAGCTTCTTGAGCAGCGTCTCCGAACCGGCCATGGCACAGGACAAGGAGTCGCACACGCGCACGGTGATGGCGGGCGGAGGCGGACCGTCCTTCACCACGTCGAAATGCGAATAGAAAGTCGCGACCTCGTAGACCTCGGTGAGCGCTAGGTTCATCTCGGCGGCGAGTGCGGCGAGATGCGGCGCCGACAGATAGCCGTAGTGGTCCTGGATCAGATGCAGGTGCTCTATCAGCAGGTCGCGCCGGCGCGGTCGGTCGGTGAGCAGCGCGCGCACTTCCTCCAACGCTTGCGGGTCAACCTGACGGCCCTTGGGTGTGCGTGGCGGTCGCCGCCGGCCGCCTTTATCGCCACGTACCGGCGGCGGAGTTGGAGACTGCGCGTTCATCGCCGCATTCCGTCGCCCGCCTTAGGCCACCTGCACGTGGAAGTGCCTGAACATATTGCGCTTGGCCTCGTCGTCGAAGTCGGTCTTGAACTTGTGCTTGTCGCGCAGGGCGACGGCACGCTGGGCCGCCGGGCGGGCGCTGATCTCGTCAACCAGACGCTTCAGGTTGGGGAATTTTGACCAGGATTGCTCGCCGAGCGCATTCGGCACCAGGCGGCACCAGCCCCACACTGCCATATCGACGATGGTGTAGGTGTTGCCCAGCATGTATTTCTGTTTGGCGAGCCGAGCATCGAGGATGGCGAAATGGCGGTGCGCCTCATAGGCGTAACGGTTGAGCGCGTAGGGGATCTTCTCGGGCGCGTATTGGCGGAAATGGATCGACTGGCCCGAGAAGGGACCGACACCCGAGGCGACGAACATC
>Ga0310915_10000510_pt1 | contig 18700 bp, 13 predicted proteins | sample GREbulkMGAN111_FD_202508 | JGI IMG/M metagenome (GOLD analysis project Ga0310915, IMG submission 202508) | Lab enrichment of tropical soil microbial communities from Luquillo Experimental Forest, Puerto Rico - GRE.bulkMG.AN111 | ecosystem: Environmental > Terrestrial > Soil > Tropical forest >...
CACGTGCTGATTGGCGCGGCGCGCAAGCTCCTCGCCGAACATGACTGCGTCCTGCTCGTCAACGGCGACAGCCCCACCCTGCCGCCCCGCTTGCTGGTCCAGGGCATCGAAGCCCTGCGCGAGCCTGGCGACCGCATGGTGCTTGGGCCGGCAAGCGACGGCGGCTATTATCTCATCGGCCTCAAACGCGCACATCCACGGCTTTTCACCGACATCGCCTGGGGAACAGATACTGTCGCGCGCAGTACATGCGAGCGCGCGGCCGAGATCGGGCTTGCCACCACGCTGCTGCCGGAATGGTATGACGTCGACGACATTGAAACACTGGGTTGGCTCAAGGAGGAACTGGCCGGCCGTTCGACCCGCTTTCGTGCCGGCGGGCCTGCGCCGGCGAGCCGGGCCTTTCTCAACATCGCACCGCAGATAAAACTATGAAGCCGACGTCGGGCGTTTTTGCGAGTCAACTCGATCGACTGGCGCGCTCTGCCAACAATCTGCCTCCGCTTCATCTTCTGGCTGCCATCGGTGCTGTCCTCGCAGGTTTGACCCTGGTCACACCTTTTGCCTTCGTGGCCGGCGGCGACAACGTCTTCATGGCTCTGACCATCCCCGCAGGTCTGCTGACGATCGCGGCGACGTACCTTGCCGAACGCGCACCACCCGATCGCGCGCTATGGCTCATCTTTGGACTTGCGGTCGTCCTGAGGGTGTATGTGCTGCTGTTCGACCCGCTTCTGTCCAGTGACATCTATCGCTATGTCTGGGATGGCAGGGTTCAGGCTGCCGGCATCAATCCCTACCGCTATGTCCCGGCCCACGAAGCGCTCGCGTTTCTGCGCGACGGGACGATCTTTCCCCACATCAACCGGGTCGATACCGCCGTCACGATCTACCCCCCGGTGGCGCAATTTTTCTTCTTCATTGTCACGCGGATCGGCGAAAGCGTGACCACGATGCGCCTTGCACTGTTGGGGTGCGAGTCCGTTGCGGTTGCAATGATCATGCTGCTGCTGCGCCGCACGAACCGTCCGGTGACGCGCGTGACCGCCTATCTTTGGCACCCCCTGCCCTTGTGGGAGATTGCCAACAGCGGCCATGTCGATGCGCTGATGGTTGCGCTGATGCTGCTGGGCCTGTGGATCGCCCTCTCCGGCCATGCTCTCCGCGGAGCGGCCGTGATCGCGCTTTCGATGCTGGTCAAGCCGTATGCGGCGCCGGCACTGGCCGCGATCTGGCGCCCGTGGGACGTCAAAATGCCGCTTGTCGTAATCGCCGTCGTGGCGCTTTGTTATCTTCCCTACCTTTCGGTCGGTTGGGGGGTTCTCGGCTTCCTGACCAAGGGCTATCTGATGGAAGAGGGTATCAGCGCCGGCAACGATCTCTGGCTATTGTCGCTCTGGCGGCTTGTATTTGGCGAGCATCAAGGCGACGTCGCAGCCTACGCCGCCCTCTCCGCGCTGTTGCTCATCTTCAAGGGACTCTCCGTGGCCCGCAGCTCCGATCACACCGTCGCGGCGAGAATTGCCGACATCAACAACATGTTACTCCTTACCCTCCTGTTGTTGTCGCCCAATTATCCCTGGTACTTTCTGGTCATGATGCCCTTTGCCGCCCTGTGTGGCTCGCCGCCAACGTGGGCCGTTTCGATCGGGGCGCTTTTGCTGTCCGAACAACTCGACTGGGATTTCTACCTTCCAAGAATGGTGACCAAATCAATTCTGTTCGGAAGTCTCTTGCTGGCTTGGGCCTTTGCAGTCTTGAGGACCCGCATGCAGACGACGGCAGACACAGGGTTGTCGCAATGAGCGCTGCCGCCGAAGCGAGAGGTACTTACGCGCCGGTCGATCCGCGGCGCTATCACGAGTCCGTCGCGGGCGAGCGCACTGAGATCGCCCGGCGTCCGCCGGTCTGCCTTTATCTGGAAGTGACCAACCGCTGCAATCTGCTGTGCACCACCTGCCCCCGCACTTACGAGGAGCTCGAGCCGCCGGCAGACATGAGCTGGGATCTGTTCGTGTCGATTGTCGATCAGGTCCCCGATCTCGCGCGCGCGGTTCTGCACGGCGTCGGCGAACCGATGTTGGTCGCAAGTCTGCCCCGGATGGTCGGATATCTGAAGGACCGCGGCGTTTACGTCCTGTTCAACACCAACGGAACTGTCCTCAGAGAGCGCAATGGCCGCGCGCTGATCGACGCCGGGCTTGACGAGTTGCGTGTGTCGCTGGATGCGTCAAATCGCGAGAGCTTCAAGGCGATTCGTGGCAGGGATTACTTCGGCCGCATCCTCCGCAACGTGCGCGCGTTTCGCGAACTGCAGGAGCGAGAGGGACACACCACGCCGCGGGTTTCCCTCTGGCTCACTGGCCTGAAAGAGACGGTGGAGCAGCTTCCGTCATTTGTGAAAGTTGCAGCCGAGATCGGTGTCAAGGAAGTGTATCTGCAACGGCTCGTGTTCTTCGACGAAGCAGCTATCGGCAAGGCACGTCCGGAGCAAGCCTTGTTCGAACGCTTGACCGCAGGAGATGCAGTCTATCTGAAGCAGGCCGAGGATCTGGCGCATTCCCTTGGCGTGACCTTCAGCGCCTCCGGCGCGGCGAGCGAACCGGGGCCAAGTCTGAAAGGAAGCGGTGACGGTTCACCCTGGTCGCTTTGCCGGCGCCCGTGGTCGCTGATGTATTTCACCGCCAATGGCCGGGCATTGCCGTGCTGCATCGCGCCATTTTCGCAGCATGGCTATGGCAACTATACGCTCGGCCATGCCGCGCATCAGTCCCTGGAGGAGATCTGGAACGGACCGGCGTATCGGGACTTTCGTGCGGCGCTGCTTTCGGACAAGCCGCCCAAGAGCTGCGCCAATTGCGGCCTGCGCTGGAGCCTGTGAACGAGGCGACCCACGAGATCGATGGAAAGCGGCCAACGGAGCGCCGCCTGCCCGTCGTTGCCGCGATCATTCCGTGCCTCGACGAGGAAGCGGCGATCGGCCAGGTCGTGACCGCTGTGCTGGCGCAAAATGTGAGCGAAGTCGTCGTTGTCGACGGGGGCTCGCGGGACCGTACGGCCGAGCGGGCAGAATCGGCCGGAGCTCGCGTCATCGTCGAGCCGCGACGCGGCTACGGTCGCGCGATCCAGGCAGGCATCGCCGCTGTGCGCGATGACGCCGACATCCTCCTCTTCCTCGACGGCGACGGCAGCGATCCCACGGAATTCATCTCCGATCTGGTGTCGCCGATCATGGCGGGCGAGGCCGTCTTCGTCCTCGGTTCGCGCGTTCGTGGTTCGCGCGAGCCCGGCAGCCTTTCACGGCAACAGGTCGTCGCGGCCTATGTCGCGAGGTGTCTTTTGCGCCTCGTCTATGGTGCAAGCTTCACCGATATGTCGCCGTTCCGCGCAATCCGACGGGATGCATTCCAGCGTCTCGGCATGAAGGAGGAAACCTATGGCTGGAACCTGGAAATGCTGATGCGGGTCGCGGCCGCCCGCATGCCGGCACTGGAGATCGCCGTCGGACAGCGGCGCCGGATCGGCGGGGTGTCAAAAGTCTCCGGCAACCTCGTAGCCGGCCTCAAGGCAGCCTGGTCCATTGCGGCGACATTTATTCGGCTCGCGTTCGAGCTGAGAACTCCTCGCGGACAATAGTCGTCAGCGGCGGTGATCAGCGTGCCGGCCGATCTCCGCAAGCAACGATGTCCCGCGGAGACTTTCGAGCGCCTTCCTCAGGTGGAGAAAACACCGCCAAATATCCGCCGTCGCCTGCGAGCCGATGCGTGGCGATCTCGCGATAACCGGTGGCGGACAGTTCGCAACGCAGAAGCTCGATCGGCGTGCCGTGCTCCGATGTCGGACGCTCGAGGTCGACAATTCCAACCCGCGCGCCCTGCTTCAAGGCCGGCGCGAGATTGTAGAGGAAGGCATAGGGCTGGGTGATCTCGTGATACATATGCACGAGGATGGCCGCATCCAGCGAAGACGCGGGCAGACGCGGGTCGTGGGGTTCGCCCAGCGCGAATCTGACGTTTGTCAGTTTCAGGCGTTCCGTTCGCCGGGCGAGTTCGACGAGGTAATCCCGCGTGACGTCCTCCGCGACGACGGAGCCGTTCTGACCAACGAGACGCGAGAGACGGACCGTGTGGTAGCCGCTGCCGGCGCCGATGTCGCCAACCGTCATGCCGGGCTTGAGTTCGAGAAGACGAGCGACCTCGCCGGCCTCGTTCAGGGAGTCGCGGTGCTCCTCGGTGGCGCGGCTTGGGCTGACGATCTCGGCGACCGGACGCTGAGGTGAGGGAAACTCCTTGGCGGGCACTCCAGGCGGAGCCAGATAACCAATGTCGGCGGCGTATGCGCAAGTTGCGACCAGCGCCACAACAGCCGCTGCGCGGGCCAATGCCATCATGTGCGCGTCTCTCACGCAAAGCGACGATGTCTAACCCGCGACGTTGAAGAACCAGCCGACAAAGCCCTTGGCGTCGCGCACGGCCGGAACCTCGCGGCGCAACCAGGCATCGAAGCCGAGACTGCGGCCCGCGCCTTCCAGCGCAAACAGAAACATCAGGAGGGCCAGGAACATATAGGTCCACGGCCACTCGGACGAATTGCCGTAGAGGCCAAGCCAGAGTTGCAGGGTATAGGCGACGGCCAGCACACCCACGAACCGCACCGCTAGCCCGAGCATCATCGACCCCGCGAATACCAGCTCGGCAAGAAAGACAATTGGCCCGAAGAACCTCATGTGAGGCAACACGAAATCCTTCAAGAATGTGCGGTGAAACTCGAACGCAGCGCTCGTCGATTCCTGTTCGGTCCAGTATTGCAGACCGTCGGAGACGGGCAGCGGCAGCTTCCACAACATACCCTGGAACCACATGATGCCGATGAGGAGCCGGACCAGCCAGATTCCCAGATGCTGGCTGGTGCGTTGCGCCGGATCTTGTTGCCAATTCCGGACTGCCACGGCGATGCTGGCGAGCAGCAGCGCCCAGAAGAGCACCAGGATGAGGTAGCGCCAGTTTCCCTGATGCAGATAATCACCCGTCGTCCCAGTCAGGAAATGCCGGACATCGATGAAGGGATTTGTGGGCATAGGCGCGTGCTCCAAAGAATTGAATAGTTGCTCTACGTGTCGGCCGTTTGAATCGTTACTCGGCGTATCGGTCGGCTGACGAGGCGCACGCGGTTTTCCGGTGACGAGGGTGCGCCTCAGCCTTCACGATCAACCGAGAGAACGAACCTTTCCGATGTTCACTGCGCGTCGATCCATTTGTCGGATCCCGTCAACTTCACCGACACGTCCGCAATCGTAATCCGGAAGGATTTTCCGTCCGCCGTCCCCGGGTGATCCGTCGAGATCAGGAGCGGGCCGGCCTTCTTGTAGCCCGCATATATCCCGGTGACGTGGTGGGGCGGGTTGGCAGCGCCCCGGATGTAGACGATTTCCTCTATTCGCTTGTCGGGGCCAACATAGAGTTCCCAGGCGTCGCCGGGCTGATAGCCGCCCTCGGATGGGTATTTCATCACGACTTTCCGGGCGGACGTGTCACCTGTCGGTCGTTTCTGCTGGCCCTCATCGGTCGCAGTCGCGCCATCCCATAGAAGGTGGAACGGGAGAATCAGCCAATACTGATCGTTGGCGAATGCCGGATCGACTTCCTTCTTGACGACATCGCTTTCACTGTCGAGCTTTGAGCGCTGATAGGTAACCTTGACCGGTTTGCCTTCCTTGTCTTTGCCCTCGTAGGAAACCGTATCGGTCTTCGGGCTCCATTCCCATTTGTTGGAAATATTGCGACCAGGGAATTCCGCGTTCCAGGTGTATCGGATTGCCTCGATTTGCCCGAACGAATCGAGGCCGTAGGTCTTCGCGATCTGTTGGGCAATTGACGGGCTCTCCTCCGCTATGGAGCGCGCAGGCAGGATCAACAGAATGCCGAAAGCCAAAAGGCCGATCACCTGAGTACGAGTCTTGCTCATGTCTTGCTCCTTCGGTTTGAGAATTGCGTTGACCAGGCTGAGGCTCGGTTTCCACTGACTTTTCGCTCAGAAGCCGCAAAACCGGCCGTATGTGTTGTTGGGCGTCGTCGACTATACCTCCGAAAGCGGCACACCAATTTTGCAAAACACGGCAGAAATCCTGCAAATCAATTTGGCAGGAAAAGCGAATTTGCCAGTTGAATCAATGAGCGGAAGTGGCGGAACTGGTAGACGCAACATCTGCTTACGTCCGACGGAAGGTGCGGACTTCTATCAAATCGCCAAGAACTTCCGCACGAGCGCGGAGATGATTGATGCGTCTCACATCAAGAACCAGTTGAGCGCCGCTGCCATCAGCGCCAAACGGCCCCCAGGACCGACGAAGCTCACGGCGGCCGAAAGTGCCCTCGCCGGCAAAGCCATCCCATTTAAAAACCCAGAGGCGCCGCAGCCGAACAAACTACAGCCGACATAAACCGCTCGCCTGACACCTTGGCGACCAGCCCGGCCCGGGTTATGAAGGCCATGGCACGCGGGCGTGGCGAAATTGGTAGACGCAACGGACTTAAGCCAACTTGAGTGCTCCCTGGGAAACCAAGGATGCAGAACTGCTCAAAATCGGGGAAGCCTTCACTGGTAATCCCGAGCCAAGCCTGGAAACGGGAAGGTGTAGAGACTAGACGGGCAGCACCTACAGCGGCGACGCCATGGTGAAGGGATAGTCCAGACCACAAACGCCGGGTGGCGGCGGCGAAAGCCGTAGCTGGTAAGAAAATCCGTAGGGCCGAAAGGCCTGTACCGGTTCGATTCCGGTCGCCCGCACCAAGCTTCCCGCTCTAAGGCTCATCGACCATTGCAGCCAGACCTTAGATCACGCCAGGCTTGCAGCAGGTCTGCGAGGGAGCGCTAATCGGCATCTCCGCCAAGGGCCAGACTCGAACAGTTTTGACGCGAACTCAGTCAAGCGCGATGTCCTGGCGTCAGCGGCAGTGCAGCCTGAACTCTCCCGGCGTCATGTTGGTGGCGCGGCGGAACGCACGCGTGAAACTTGCTTGCGAAGAGAATCCCGATCGAAAGGCGATTTCACTCAAGGGTAGCTTGCCAACGCCGATCATCTTCTTTGCCGCGGCAAGACGTCGCTGGCTGACATATCGTTGTGGCGGCATCCCCATCGTCGTGGCGAAAACGCGCGCGAAGTGGAATTCGCTCAAATGGGCCACCTGCGCGAGCTCGCTGATGGAGATGTCGTCCTCGAGGTGCTGGTCAATATAATCCAGGACACGTCGCATCCTGACGTGCTCGAGGCGAGCGGGACCGCCGGCAATGCGATCGATCAGGTCTCGGTCGACGTAATTCTGGATCAGGCGTGTCGCGAGCATGAGGGAGGACATCTCCGCGACCATGCGGCTCGCCGCGGTCTGTTCCGATAGCTCGTTAAGCACTGAGATCCCCACCTGCCTGATCAGATCGTCATTGAGGCCGCCAACATATTGCACCGAACGGACCAGCGACTTGCTGAGGTTATACTGGTCGGCCAAGTTGTCGAACTGCTCGATCGGCAAGAACAGGTGAAGCGTCTTCGGCATTGGCTTCGAGATCACGATTTCCTCGGGCCCAACACCCGTCGGCACCAGCCAGACCGTCCCGGGGTCCGGACGCGTCTGTTCCTGCCGTCCCGCACCGATTCGCGTGACCGGACCGTCAGTCGCGGCAAGCGCGATGACGACCTCGACATTCTGCTGCTCGATCGAGACGATCCGGCCGGCTGAATGAGATCTCAATTCGGCCGACAGGGTCATCCACCCTCGATCGGCGGACGACAAGAGAAGTTTTGACCGGGGGTATTTTCGCTGGCCGTCCGCATTCCAGTCCGGCCTTAGCGGCAGGCCGGCGTCGGATATCTCCCTGTCCCTTTCAACCGCTCTACCGGGCACAGGCGGTGCCTCAAGCTCAACCGTGTTCCCAAAGAATTAGAGCACTCAGCAAGCCGGGTCAAAGGAGCAGCAAGCCGGGGAAAGACCCTCCAGCAGGGCCAGACCTAATGTGGGGCTACTTGGAAGCCACCCCTCGGCCGACACATCGGCGAGGTCAAACCCCACCAGGAGAAGGAATCGTGTCATGAACAAGATCTTCAAAACCGCGGCCTTGATGGTAGGAACAAGCCTGATGACCAGCTTGGCCGTAGCCGCCCCCAACCCTGCATCGGACACGCGGATCGATCCACAAGTTCGGGCATTCCTAGCGGAGATCAACAAGAACAGCGCTCCGTTCTGGGAGCTGCCGCAGCCCAAGCCGCAGGAGATCCTCACCTCGCTGCAATCGCAAACGAACGTGGACATGTCCGGTGTGACCACCACGGAGAAGACCATCACCCAGGATGGCCGGACCGTGAAGCTTTACATCATGAAGCCCACGCAGGTGAACGGAAGGCCCGGCGTGATCCTGTTCATCCATGGCGGCGTCTGGATCGTCGGCAATTTTCAAAACCACCAGCGCTTGCTGAGAGACCTTGTTGTCGGCTCTGGCCAGATCGGCGTGTTCGTCGAGTACAGTCCGCTGCCGGCCGCGAAGTTTCCGACCCAGCTTGAGGAGGCCTATGCTGCGCTGAAGTGGGTGTCTGAAAACGCAGATCAGATCGGCGTAGATGGCGGACGCGTCGCCGTGGCGGGAAATTCCGTCGGCGGCAACATGACTGCTGCATTGAGCCTCATGGCCAAGGATCGCAACGGACCCAAAATCAGCTATCAAGTCCTACTGATTCCGGCCACCGACGCCAGTGTCGATACCGAGTCCTATCATGAATACGGGACCGGAAGATTTCTGGCTCGCTCCTTCATGAAGTACGGCTGGGATTTGTACGCGCCCGATGCGGCGACCCGCAACAACCCCTATGTCTCACCGCTTCGCGCCAGCGCCGAGAGGCTGAAGGGTCTGCCGCCGGCCCTCGTCATCACCGCCGAGAACGATCCGTTGCGCGACGAGGGCGAGGCCTATGCGCGCAAGCTGAAGGAAGCCGGCGTCAAGGTCGATGCGGTTCGCTATAACGGCACGATTCACGACTTCGTGCTGCTGAACGCCCTGCGTCACGTGCCCTCCACCGAGGCGGCAATCAATCAGGTCACTGATGGCCTGCGCCAGCATCTCGAGCCGGTCACGCACTAGGGGGTTCACCTTTGACGGGGCGGCGCATGTGCCGCCCCGTCGCCTGGCGGTGGTGCCCGGAAATCGTAATGGATGTCCGGCCTGGCGAAGCAAACGGACGTGGGGTCGCCTTCGGGCCAGGAGCGAAAGTCGCGCCGCTCACTGGTTGTCGGGCAAGGGCTAATCGCGCAAAGCATATCCGCGATTAAGGCCTGCGTTGTCTAAACTGCCCGCTTGCGGCTTGAATTTGCGTGCCCGATACGATCGTCAGCCGGTCCAAGAGCGTTTTGGCGTCTTTCAAATCCGGCGTGTCGAAACCCTCCACGAACCAGCCGTAAATCGGCTGCAGAAGGGCGATGGCTTCGAAAGATCTGCCTTCGTCGTACCAATGCCTCGCCAGAGTGGTGGCGGCGCGTAACTCCCACCAACGCGCCTCCTGCTGTCGCGCAATTCTCAATGCTCGCTTCAGTTCGGCTTCCGCCTCACCTTTCCTATCCAAACTCAACTGAATCCTACCCCGAAGACGATACAGCTCAGCTTCGAAAAATCGTTCGCTGGTTGCTTCGGCCGATCGAACCGCCTCGTCCAACAGATCGAGACCGACTTCGGGCTGACCGAGATTCGCATAAGCAGAGGCGATATGGCACAGATAAAGAGTGCGACGGTTCCGTTCAGAGTTGGAGTCGGCTGCCGCCAAAGCGCTTCGCATAAGTTCGATCCCTGCCTGGAGATCGCCAGCCTGCGCTAACAGAGAGCCGCGAAAAAAACGTGCTCTTCGCTCAAGGCTTGCAAATTCATTCTCGACGCTGAGAGCGATCGCTTCATCGGCGAGGGCCAAGGCTCGCCGTGGATCACCACCTATGATGCCAAGAGCAGCCATATTGGTGAACCCCAGGGCAGTAGTGAAAGCGCGTCCTATCGCTCGGGCTCGAGTCTCGGCTTTTTCGGCAGCGGCGGCGGATTGCTCCGGGTAGCCGAGGAACAAGAGTGTTAATGCAAGAAACGAGAGCGTGTTGACCTGGTCGTCGACGCCGAAACGCCGGTACGTCGCTACGGCCTCTGGATTATTGGCGCACAGTGCAAGCGTGCGCTCGAGATGGGCGCGCGCATCAACAAAAGCACCCATGTAAAGCAGGGTCTGCCCCATGAATCGGTTGGCGAGCGCCGATAAGCCGGGGTGATCATGATCTGCAGCCAGGTTCAGGCACTGCCGAGCAACTTCAAGCGCCGCCGAATGCTCCGCCCGCATGCTGTGAGCCAGGTAAGTACCCCAGAGGATCGTCATCTGCTCGTTCAAGGTGCCGGTATCGCCAAGCAGATTGCGAGCGTGCGAGAATACCCTGGACGTCTCCTGTGCGGCGTCGCCTTCTGTAGCCGCGACTGCCGGTCCCAGGGCCAAGTAGAAGTCCAACTCCTTGCGAACGCGTTCGGGGAACTCCGGTAATTCCCGGGTGAGTCCTATCCCTCGTCTGAGATGCTTGACGGCTTCGGCATTTGCCGAGCGGCTAAGTGCGTGGTTGCCAGCCTTGAGCCAGTAGTCGGTCGCGACATCAAGCATGCCGGCTTCGGTGAAATGGTGTGCCAGGATTTCCGGTTCGCTCGTCGCCAGCTCCGGAAATTTCTTCTCGAGAGTGCGGGCAATTTGACCGTGCAGTTGCTGTCGCCGTCTCCTAAGCAAACTCTCGTAGGCCGCATCTCTCACCAGCGCGTGTTTGAATCTGTAAACGGCGTCGGGTAGCTCGCCATGGCGGTACACCAGCTCCGCCTGCTCAAGTTCACCAAGTGCATACTTCAACGCGGCCTCATCGCGAGAGGCTACGGCACGTATCAGCGAATACGAAAAGTCACGGCCGATGACGGCGCCGATCTGCGCGATCTCCTTGACCGAGTGCAGGCGGTCGAGCCGCGCCATCAGAGAATCGTGAAGTGTTTCCGGGATGGCCAGAGGCGGAAGCGGCCCATCGAGCCTGTAGCCCGTAGGCTGCTCCACGAGAATGCCGGCTTCGAGAACAGCCTTGGTGAGTTCCTCGACAAACAGCGGATTTCCATCGGTCTTCGCTATAATCTGTTCCATCACTTCTGGAGGCAGCAAGCGGCCGTTTGCCACCTGCATAACCAAACGTGCGACGATCTCGCGGTTGAGACGGCCAAGCACTAACGTCTCGACATTGGCGAGACCAGCCCAAGGCGGCTCGAATTCTGGACGGCAGGTGACCAGCACGAGCATTGGAAGCTGGCGCGCTCGCTCAACTATCAGGTTGAGGAGTTCGAGGGAGGTATCGTCCGCCCAGTGCGCATCTTCCACCATCAAGAGGATTGGTCGCTTGCGCGCATGACTCTCGAACTGATCAAGCAACGCAGCGAGCGTCCGGCGACGCTGTTGCGCGGGGCTGAGCGCTAGCTGAGGATACCGGTTGGCAAACGGAATGGACAGCAGCGCTGCAAAAAGGGGGGCTACGGCCTGAACCTGCGTTGTGCTCAAAGCAAGCAGCACCTCCAGCTTCTCCAGACGCAGCTCAGGCGTATCGTCTGCTTTAAATCCCGCCGCGCGTTCCAATTGGTCGATGATCGGACGAAGAGCGCTATTGGCATGGTACGGTGAGCACTGATAACGAAATTGCGCGTGCGATTGGCGGGCTATGCGCTCGCCAACAGCCGTTGCCAGACGCGATTTGCCGATTCCAGCCTCACCTGAAATCAAAATAATCTGCCCTTGGCCCTTCCAGGCCAAGCTTTGTCGTTCCAGCAGAAATTCCATCTCGCCTTCACGACCGATAAGATGAGTCAGGCTGGCCGGGCGCACTGCCTCGAAACGGCTCTCGGAAGCCGACAGCCCTTCGACCGCCCATGCCATGACGGGTTCGTCAATGCCCTTAATCTCATGCTGACCAAGGTCGCGCAGACGAAAAAGATCGCCAAGCAGGCGGCGAGTGGACTCGGCGATGACAACCGTATTTGGTTGGCCCAATGCTTGCAGCCGAGCGGCGAGGTTCGGCGCGTCCCCGACCACAGCGTGCTCCCGCAGCTTGCCCTCGCCGCCCAGGTCGCCCACCACCACTATGCCCGTGGCGATCCCAATACGGACCGAGAGAGGTTCTCCAGCGCGTGTTTCGAGCCGGGCAATCGCGGCAATGATATCAAGCCCTGCCCGGACCGTTCGCTCGGCATCGTCCTCGTGCGCGCGGGGGTAGCCAAAGTAAGCCAATATTCCGTCTCCTCGGAAATCGGCAAGAAAGCCGTCGTAGGACAGCGTGATGCGGGCACAGGCGGCATGGTAGGCATCGATCACGGCCCCCATGTCCTCCGGATCAAGTCGGGCCGTCAGGGCCGTCGAACCGACCAGATCGCAGATCATCACGGTAAGGTGACGCCGTTCAGCGCCTGGCGCGCTTTGCGCGTGTTCGGCGATCTCTTTCTTTGTGACTATCTGCGGAGACTCCGCCACGAGCGCGTTGATCGCTCTCATAAGACGCTTCCGGTCACCTAGCGGGATGCCGATCTTTTCAAAATCCGCTTCCGTCAGGTCGGCCAGCACATCGCCATCAATCGCATTCGCGGCGAACGCCGTCTCGTATTGTCCCAACCCTAGTTTTTGCAGCCAACTGCCGACGTTCATGGTAGGGGCCTACTTTGGGATGGTTTCCAGTATATTCGAACCAAATCGTTGCGACCATTCGACGAATGAGAAATGTTTGTCGGCGGCTTTGAGCTCGTTTCGGAGACGGCAGCGCAGAATCCGAGTGGGAGGGTCCTCACTCGACTTCCGCTGGTGGGTCATGTGCAGACATCTCCCAAAGCCCCCCGCGAACGAGGTCGATGCGATGCTCCTGCGCCAACATCCCTACCTGCCACTTGCCGGGCGCGAGTTGCTGAGCACCCGCCGCGAGCGGCCAACGGACCGCCGCGCCAAGAAGAGAACTATTAAAATCGCGTCGCCTCGTCCAATCGCCTCGTTGGACAAAACGACCGGCGCGTTCTGCCTTTATTTGCGCCAGCGGATGGTACCGTTCCTAGTTGATAATGGAAGGGCGAGTTGGCGTTCTGAAGCGCAAATAGTTGAGGAAGTCGCCAAGGTCCGCTGCGGATCAGGCTCTGAGGTTCGAGCAAGTCGACACCATGTCCAGTCTGTCCCTGCGCTGCGATAGGCGTGGATCAGCGGATCATAGGGCATAACGCCACCAGACAAAGGCGATGGCGGCGAGCGCCGTTCCGACATAGAGGACTTGGGCGATACGATCTAAGACGGCGCACATATCCTTCCTGCCGGCGTGCCGCAATCGCTCGTGGCCGAACCCGGACAACATGACCATCAGGCACAGCGCAAAGAAAACATAGAAAATCTTTTCGACCGCAATCGTGTAGCCGACATCGCCGAGCTGGTTGTCGACCGCCAGGAGCAGCACCGCGCTGGTCAGGATTGCGGTGACCGGGATCGTCACCCGTTCGCGGAACAGCGTTTCGGGAAAGAACAGCGTCGCGAACACAACGAGCGCGAGGAGAAACAGCGGAAGTAGATTTTTCAGCATGTAGATCGCCGAATTGCGATGTAGCACGATCACGGTGTCGAAACCGGCGAATTCCGTTTTCAGTCCGCTGTCGAACAGCGACGCCTTGCCGAGCGTCGAGCCGCTCGACAGGGAATCGACGAAGTAGCGCAAACCCAGGAAACGCCAGAGTTCAAGCCCGGAATAGGCGCCGTCCTCGACCAAAGAAGTTCGCTCGTCGGCGAGGCGCAAACCGAACCGGTCGATCACATAGGTGATGAGCTCCCGGCGTTGCTGCGTGTTGCGAAAATGCAGGAGCAACTGCTGCGTATCGAAGGGATAATTGTGCAACTCATAGCGCGTCTTGAAGTCCCCACTGATTCGATAAAGCCGATAATTGAGGCCGTCCTCCTGTCCGCTTTGCAGGGGCCGGGCGGGATCGAAGGCGTCACGGTCCAGCAGGGTCGGGAACTGCACTTGCGTCTGGCCGTCGCCGTCGCCCTCAAAGCGCATCCAGAGATAGAAATCGACATTGAACGTGCCTTGCTTCACGTCGATCCGGTTCAGGCGGACGATGTCGATCCCGGTATAGACCACGCGCTGAACCCAGTAATGCTGTTCTCCAAAGGAGAGGACATAGCCCTTCTCCCGTTCCGCAGCGAGATCGATTCCATCAGGCTGATCGATGCGCACGAGTTGCAGCGGCGCCGTGACGAACCGACCGTAATGGAAGAAACCCATCCGGATCGGGCGCGGAATGTCGCGGTTCGCATTGAAATAGAGCCGCCCCGTCAGCCCGACGACCGCTGATTTCGGACTGTCGATCGCGGCCAGTGCGACGCGCACACGGTCGCGATCTGCAACCTTGCTGTCGGACCGATTCTGAACGGCAGCTCGTTTCAGCGCCCCGATCATCAGACGCGCGGCGTCATATGCGCCGCCGCCAACCCAGCTTGGCGAGGCTCCTGCTTTCGCTTTGTAGTCGGCGGCAAAAACCTGCGCCGCCCCGCCGGCGCTGTCAAAAATCAGCGACGATGCGGCATACAGGTTCTCACTGAAGAAACCCGGATGCGCTTTTTCCTCGGGCTCGTTGGCGAAATTTTGCAAATAGCCTTCGCGGGCCGCGCCCTGGGGCGTGATGATCGTTCCCTTGATGCCGCGGCGGCGCAGCGCCTTGACGATGTCTGCGCTAAAATCGGTTGCCGCGCCGACGACGATGATGCCGGGCCCGGGCTCCTGTACGGCGGCGTCCAGCGCCTCGTCCATCGATCCAATCCGACCCGGGGCGACGTCCAGTCCGAACGCGCGCAACTGCTCCGTCGGATAGGCCGCCGCAAATCCGCGCAAAAAATTCTTGCCATAGGAATCGCGCGTATGAACGAGATGGACTTTCGGCTCCTTCATCAGGGCGCGCAGATGTTCTGCAATCGAGCGCCCCTGCGCGGAGACCGGCGACAGCGCACGAAAATAGTACTCATTGCCGGATGTCAGATCGTCGGCAGCCGCGCCTCCCGTGAGCGCCGGGATCCGTGCATCCTTGTATGCCGGCCCCGCCGCGAGCGAGGTCGAGCTGAGATCATGTCCGAGCACAGCGACGCACGGGCTGTCGGCGATCGCTTGCACATTCGCGCGCGCCGTCTCTGGACTGCTTGCGTCGTCGAACGGAACGAGTTCGATCGGCCGTCCGTTGATGCCGCCCCTGGCGTTCACCTCGTCGATTGCAAGCTGCGCCGCGACCAGACTTTCCGTCCCAAACGGGGCGGACGGACCGGAGAGCGAACTGGCGAACGCGATGCGAACAGGCTCCGGGCGGGTCCAGAGGATGGCAGCCCACGCGGCGGCAAGCAGCAAGACGGCGCCCATGACGCCGGCAACGATTACTCCAGAGCGTGACTTCGGTCCCAAAAAACCATGGATTTGAGGTGTCATCGCTCGCCCATCTTAGGGAGTGCTGATCGAATGGTGTTTGTGCAAGTTCGGCTTCCCTCCGGTGAGCCAGCCCGGCACAGCACGCGTGTCATTCGATGACGTCGTCCGCACGTGCCAGTAGCGACGGCGGGAAACTGAAGTCGAGAGCCTTGGCAGTCCTTAGGTTGATGATCAGTTCATACTTGGTCGGCGCCTGTACCGGCAGGTCTGCCGACTTTTCGCCCTTGAGGATGCGATCGACGTAACCTGCCGCGCGCCGGAACTGGTCAAGGATATCAGGCCCGTAGGAGATCAGGCCGCCGGCGGTGACGTAGGCGCGGGAGGCGTAGACCGCGGGCAATCGGTGCCGGGCCGCCAGCGCGACGATCAGATCGCGATGAAGCAAAGCCCTCGGGCTTGCCGTTACGATCATGCCGCCATTCGACGAACGCGCAAAGGCCGCAATGTCGCGCTCGATCTCGCCTGCGTCGCGCACATTGACCGGGCTTGCCTCCAACCCGAGCGTCGGCGCCGCGGACTGGATCGCGCCGAACTGCCCGATTCCGGAGGCTATGGCGGGATCGCGAAGAACGGCCACTCGTGTAACGCCCGGTGCGATCTGCTTGAGCAGTTCCAGCCATTTCCCGCTCAGACCGTATTCGAACATGAGAAAGCCGGTGGCGTTGCCGCCCGGCCGCGCCAGGCTCGCGACGAAACCGGCGCCGACCGGATCTATGAGAAGCACGAACACGATTGGCACCGTGCGGGTCGCTTCCAGCAACGGCGCCACGGTCGTCGTGCCGGTAGCAGCCAGGATGACATCCGGCGCGAGCGCGACCAGTTCGGCGGCTTGCTTGCGAAGGGTATCGGCATTGGTCGTGGCCCACCGGGTATCGATTCGCGCGTTGCGGCCGTCCGTCCAACCCAGTTGCTCCAGCGTCTGCAGGAATGCCCCCAAGCGGGCCTGATATTCCGGATCATCCGCAGTGCCCGCCACAAGCAAGCCGATGGTGCGCATCTGGTCAGGCTGCTGAGCATTTGCAGCGAACGGCCACGCGATGCCGGCACTGCCAAGCACACCGAGGAATTCGCGCCGCCTCATGTCCGCCTCCGGCCCACGAGACAGCATCTTATCGCTTCGGATGAGCTCTTTGTAGTGGCCGAACCCGGCTTCGCTACGCACCGGATTCTGTCCGACGTCCATTCCGGGGTCAAAAGCGGTAAGGTGCAAAAGCGAGCAAATGTTTTCCGGTTTGCGCTCAACGGCAGACCGCTGCCGCTGTTGGATTCTGATCGAAGCGGACACCCTCCGAAATCTATGCGGCCATCAGCACGTGGATGTCGTGATCCTCGTCCAGCTTGGCGATTTGGCGCTGGAGCATGCTGGCTCGTTCGGCTCCAATGACTGGATCGGCGAGGCTATGAAACTTGGCCACCAGACGCCCGCCTTGGCGGTCCAGATCTCGATCCGGGATCGCCACGTCGAAGGTAGCCTCAGCGGTTTGGCCGCCACTGGTCCTGATCATGACGTCGGCATCCCGGCCTGCGCCGCGATCGCCGTGCACGGTCACCCGTTCGCGAACCATGGCGAGCGTCGGATCAAGGGCGTTCTCATCCGAATAAGTCTGGATCGCGGCAGTATCTCTGCCGCAGGCTGCAAGTGCCGCGGTGTGACGCAGGCTGAACTTGGTTTCGAGCCCGCTCCGCGGTGAGGCAATGTTGCAAACCGATAGATGTCCCGGCGCGACATGGATGTCGATGCTCGCCACATCGGGGCCGCTAAAAGACAGCCGCTGCCGCAACAGCTTGATCGCCTCGATGCTGGAATGGGTGAGATAGCAGGCTGCGTGATATTTGAAGAGCGTCTGCACGACCAGGCTGCCCGGACGCGGCAATGGCACATCGACCGAAGGGTCGCCATCGCTCTGGGGCGCGACGAAACCCTGCGCCACCTCGAGCACGCCAGGATTGGCTGTGAATCCGCGCGCCGCAAGGCGTGCAGCCAGCACGCCGTTGGCCGCCGCGCGACCGGCATGGAACGGCTTCGCCATGGTGCCAAACATCGATTTCAGCCCGGCCGCCTGGGTGCCGGCAAGACCAAGCGCAACCGCCATCTGCGACTCATCGAGATCGAGCAGGAGCCCGGCCGCTGCGGCCGCACCGAATGAGCCAACGGTAGCGGTAGAGTGAAAGCCACGCTCATAGTGCGAGCGCATCACCAAGGAGCCGACAAACCCAGCCGCTTCATAGCCTGCGATGAAAGCACGCAGCACGTCCATTCCCGAACGGCCTTTCGCTTCGGCGATCGATAGTACGGCCGGCAGCACCGCGGCCGTGGGATGACCAATCAGCGGATGAACGTCGTCGTAGTCGAGTGCATGGGAGGTCGCGCCATTGATCAATGCTGCATCGACCGGCGAGCAGCGGAGATTGAAGCCAACGATCGACGATGGTCCTTGCCCAGAGGTCGCTATCTCCTCGCGCAGGATGCGCGCTACCGGCTCGTTAGAGCCTGCGAGTGTAACGCCGTACCAATCCAAAACGCACTGTTTAGCCACCGTCAGCGCTGCCCGATCGAGCTCGGCGCTACGATAGCCGACGATGTGACGGGCAAGCTTCGCGGTTAGGTTCGGCATTTCGCACCCGTGCCGCTGGTTCGGCTTTATGGATACGGTACTGTCACGCGGCGCGCAGTTATATGCAAGAGGCGTTTCCGGCATGATCATGCATGCCTTTCGGCGCTGCAGCGCGGCGACCGTTGGCCGTAGCGTTGCCAGAGCGATGAAAGGAACCTACGCTGGTGCACGTTCTCTCGCGCCGGTAGAACCTATGCCAACTCCGCTCGATCCTGCCATCGCCCAGATCATTCCGCTCTTACCGTTGCGCGATCCAGACACGATGACGCCCCAGAGTGCGCGCGATGCGCTCCGCGCGCTCGTAGCCGCCCGGGCTGATATTCCGCTGCCGCAGGTGCAGACCATCGACGAAATGGAGGTCATGGGGGCAGACGTGAGGCTTCCTGCGCGTGTCTATCGCGTCTCTCGGCAGAAATCGCCGACCGTCGTCTTTTTCCACGGCGGCGGCTGGGTCGCCGGCGACCTCGAAACGCATGACCGGCAGGCTCGCCTGCTCGCAATCGAAACAGGTGCTGTAGTGATCTCGGTCGACTATCGGCGGCCGCCGGAAACGCGATTTCCCGGCGC
>Ga0310915_10000512_pt1 | contig 18615 bp, 15 predicted proteins | sample GREbulkMGAN111_FD_202508 | JGI IMG/M metagenome (GOLD analysis project Ga0310915, IMG submission 202508) | Lab enrichment of tropical soil microbial communities from Luquillo Experimental Forest, Puerto Rico - GRE.bulkMG.AN111 | ecosystem: Environmental > Terrestrial > Soil > Tropical forest >...
GGCGCCACCTCGGTCTATCGCAGGATTGAGCTGCTCGATACCACGAAGGCAACCAATATCGCAGGCTCCGCCTACGACGGCACTGTTCCCGTCGCGCCCGACGGCAAGCTCGCGCAAGGGATCGTGCCGGCGACGCTGACGGGCTTCATCGACATCAACGACAATGGGCCGCTCGGCAAGTTCGGTCTGCATAACGGTCCGCCCAACGACCGCAGCAATCTATCGGAGAAATGGGAGGGCATGGCGCTCGCGCCGGTGCTCGACCCCCTCGCCCCGCGCGATTTTTTTCTCTTCGTCAGCAACGACAACGATTTCATCACGCAGGACGGATACCAGGCCGGTGCTTCCTACAAGGACGCAAGCGGCGTCGACGTGGATACCATGATCCTGGTCTACCGGCTGACACTGCCCGATTGAGCTTGCGGCGTCCGGGAGGCGGCCGACGGCGGTATCTCGGCGGGCTCGGTGCGTGTCGCGCAGCGGCAGCGCTTAAGCGGTTCAAGAGCCGATCGCGCCCGTGCCGGACCCCGCCTTGCTGTCGAGGAGCTTGCCAAGCAGGGACTTGATCGCCTCGAAATCGAACGGCTTTGCTACGACAAGCTCTCCCTTGAAAGCCGTATCCAGCGCTTTGTCCGCGTACCCCGTCGCGAACGCAAACGGAATGTGGCGGGAACGCAGATCCATGGCAACCGAATAGGAGTCCTCGCCACCGAGCGACAGATCGAGTATCGCAGCGTCCGGCGGCGTATTCTCGATGAGCGTAAGAGCCGTCTGCACCGAGCTGGCCGGACCGACGGTTTCGCAGTCAAGCTCGGTCAGCCATTCCTGCAGCATCAGGGAGATCAGGGGTTCGTCGTCACAGACGAGAATGCGCGGCATGAAGTCCCGGATGTCCTGGATGCCTTTTCTAGGATCAGCACAAGAATAGCGCCCGGATTGCTGCAAAGCTAGCATTGGCTCGAACCGCGCACCTACGCGCGCCTGGTCGGAGCAATGAATCGATTCGAGAGTCGCGGAACTGTCTCAGCTTGTTGCTGATAGTCCGGACGAGCAGACCCGGCTGAGCGCCGTGCGTTCGCTGACCGGATGCCAGCCGCGCCCACCACCAAAGAGAGCCTGGCGCGGAATGTGCGTGACGCCGCGCCTCGAGCCCGAACGGTTCGCCCGCGATGGATTTCATACCAACGCGCAGGCGCATGCGCTTTGGGGCGAGGACATCGCGGCCCTGGCAATGCCTTTGCTGTAGGTGCGCCGATCGACACCATCCGCCACCGAGCCTGCCGGCGCCAGCATTGATTCCTTTGCGGAATCTGCCGAATTTGTTTGGTCAAAATGCTTGTATAGGATGTACTCTTACATCTTTCAACCATAGATTGCCGGCGCGGTAGGACGATATGCGGCTCAGGCGACCGCACCGGCGAACAGGCTTTTCTTGATGACGGCATGAACTCCCCAGTTTCCATCGACGACCTGGGTAATGCCGAAATCCACCGCGACTGAAATGAGCGAGATCGCCTCATCCTCGGTGAGGCCCTTGGTGTTCATCAGGAACGCCCGCATCTTGCGGAATGCGTCCTTGAGCGCGAGATCGACGGAAGATTTCTCGTAGATCGTCGACTGCGCCTTGTCGCCGAGCTCCTGGAGATAATTGGCATAGCTGAAGCCGTGCATCAGCCATTCATCCTGGGTCTCGAGCAAGGGGTAGTTGAGACCGGCGAGCGAGGTTCCTGCAAGCGTCCCGTTCTTGTGCAGGATGACCTGGAACGTCCCGGTCAAGGAGCACTCGATTGCCGTGCCGCAAATTTCCGAATCTCCTTGCGAGGCGTGCGGATCGCCGGCGGAGAGCAGCGCGCCGGGAACGGCGACCGGATAGTACATGGTCGCACCCTTGCCGATGCGCCAGTTGTCGATGTTGCCGCCGAAATAGCTGGGCGGGATGGAATCGACGACATCGGCCTCTTTCGGCGCAAGCCCGATCACCCCGAAATGCGGCCGGATCGGAATACGGACATTCTTGAGGACGCCGTGGTTCTCCTTGATCGTGCCGTGATCGACCGGGACGCCCGGATAATCGATGATCTTGTGCACGACGCCGAACGGATCGGTCTGCGGCGTCCACTGAAAATTGTAGACCGCCTTTGCCCAGTTGCGCTGTCCGGTCGCATCGATCTCATAGATGGTGATGACCTCGCGCGGCTTGGGCTCGGTGATCAGCTCCTTGTAGTGGAAACCCCACCACGCGGCCGCGTTGCTGCCGAATGATTTCCCGACGTGAGCCGGGTTAGCGCAGGGCCGCGGCTTGATGTCCATGATGCGCAGCTCAATGATGTCGCCGGGCTCGGCATTGCGCACGTAGACCGGGCCGGTGCAGATGTGCACGCCGAAGCCCTCGCCGGCGCCGCGCCCGAGCAGCTTGCCGTCAATCGGCCCGGCGCCGCGCCGGTTCACGCCCTTCCTGTCCTTGGTCCAGAGGTAGACGCTCTCGGCGCCGGGATCGCCCTTGACCATGCGCTCCGCGTCGTCGTTGGCATGATGGGTCAATGTCTCGATGGTCACATAGTCGCCGGAGTCGATCTCGACCACGGGTTTGAGCAGCTTGCTGAAATAGCCCCAGTGCACGGTCTCGGCGGTCGCCGGCACGTAGTGATGGTTCGGCTTGCCCACCCGCGCCGCAGCGGTCTGCGCCGCCGCCGGCGAGATCAGCGAAGCGCCGCCCGCCGTGAGTGCCGCCGCGCCGCCGGTGGCGGCGAAGGCGCTCTTGAGGAAGCCGCGCCGCTCGGCGTCGAGATCGTCGAGCAGCCTCTGATGGTGAAGCTCGAATTCCGGGCAATTTCGGTCATCGCCTGGGCACATGGGAACGTCCTCCATCAAGTCCGTGGGGAGATATTCTGATCACTTCATCGCGTCATAGACCGCGTGGGTCCAGGCCCCGGTCGGCTTCTTCGTGATCACCGGATCGGAGCCGCCGCTCATCAGCGTCGCCACCGTACGTTCATAGTCCTTGGGATCGAGCTTCCCGTTGCCGGGGCCAAGCAGCTTGGCAATCTCGCCCATCATGCGCTTCTGATCCTTCTCGGTCTTCGCCCCGGTGGTGTCGGTGGCAAGGATGATCTTCACGGCCTCGTCGGGATTCTTCTTCGCATAGTCCCATCCCTTCATCGAAGCGGTGACGAATTTTGCCATCAGGGCGACGAAGGCCGTGTCCTTGAGCTTCGGCTCCATGACCCAGAGGCCGTCCTCGAGCGTCGCCACGCCTTCATCCTCGTATTTGAAAACGACGAGCTGGCTCGGCTTGTAGCCGCCGTCGATCACCTGCCAGTATTCATTGTAGGTCATGGTGGAGACGCAGTCGGCCTGCTTCTGGAGCAGCGGATCGACATTGAACCCCTGCTTGATGACCTTGACACCGTTCGCAGCGCCGTCCGTCTTGAGGCCGAGCTTCGACATCCAGGCCAGGAACGGATATTCGTTGCCGCTGAACCAGACTCCGATTGTCTTGCCCTTCAGATCGGCCGGCTTCTTGATGCCGGTCTCGGCACGGCAGGTAAGCTCGAGACCCGAGCCTTTGAAGGTCTGCGAGATATTGACCAGCGGCACGCCCTTCTCGCGCGAGGCAAGCGCGGAAGGCATCCAGTCGACAACCACATCCGCGCCGCCGCCGGCAATCACCTGCGGCGGAGCCACGTCCGGCCCCCCGGGATTGATGGTCACGTCGAGCCCGACGTCCTTGTAGAAGCCTTTCTCCTTGGCAACGAAGTAACCAGCGAACTGGGCCTGCGCGACCCACTTGAGCTGGATCGTCGCCTTGTCGGCGGCGTGCGCGGCGGCGAGCGAAAGCCCGCAGGCCAGTCCCGCCGCAACTATCGTCGTTTTCCTCATGTCATCATGCTCCAGAGCAGCAGCCAAACCGCCGAGTCAGGTCCGGTAGGATGGATGCCAGAAAGTCGTCGCGCGCTCGGCAAGCGCGACAATTCCGTAGAAGGCCATCCCGGCGAGCGCGGCAAGCGCGATCTCGGCCCACACCATGTCAAGCGACATGCGGCCGGCCTCGATCGAGATGCGAAAGCCTATTCCCACGATCGGCGTACCGAAGAATTCGGCGACGATCGCACCAATGAATGCGAGTGACGAATTGATCTTCAGCGCGTTGAAGATGAACGGCATGGCGGCCGGCAGCTGAAGCTTCACCATGGTCTGCAGGTAACCAGCCCCGTAGGAGCGCATGAGATCGCGCTCGACATGTCCGGCAGCGCAGAGACCCGCAACCGTGTTCACGAGCATCGGGAAGAACGTGATGACGGCAACGACAGCCGCCTTGGACGGCCAGTCGAAGCCGAACCACATCACCATAATGGGTGCAATGCCGACGATCGGCAGCGCGGAGATGAAATTTCCGATCGGCAGCAGCCCACGGCCGAAAAACGTGAAGCGGTCGGCTATGATTGCGACCAGGAAGCCTGTGCCGCAGCCGATGACATAACCGGACAGCACGCCGAGAACGAAGGTCTGGAAGAAGTCCTGCCAGAGCATCCACAGCGACCCGAGGAAGCGCACGGCAATTGCGCTCGGCGCGGGTAACAGGACCGCGGGCACTGCGAAGCCGCGCACGGCGACCTCCCAGAGGTAGAGCACGAAGGCGCCGAACAGCAGCGGGATGGAAATGTCGAGCGCGCGGGCGGCGGCCTTGCCCCGCGGCCTTCGCGCCGCGAGCATTGCGACGCACAGCGCGGCCGCAAGCCAGCTGGCCAGCACCGGCAACCAATACCCCCATGCCGCGTTGCCCGCGACGGCCCGATCGCGCAGCAACACCAGCGTCGCGACGCAGGCGAGCACGACACCGGCAAATCCGGTCGCGAGCCCCAGCCGAGGCGAGGCTGCCGCGCCGGCGGCAAACAGAATGGCCGCAGCGATGACTGCGGCGAGCAGCGCCGGATGCGCGAAAAGGCTCACTGCCGGCGCATTGGACAGCGGCAGAGCGCAAGCCGACAGCATCCCCAGCGCAGCGACAACAAAGCCGATCTGCTGCCGGTTCATCGTCATGGTTGCGCACCCATGCGCCGTCCGACCCAGCGCTCGCTCAGGTCGATCACGCCGACAAGGCCCGCAGCCAGCAGCGACGCGGCCAGCAACGCCGCCCATATCTGGACGGTCTGCCCATAATAGGACCCCGCGAGCAGGCGGGCGCCGATGCCGGCCTGCGCGCCGGTTGGCAATTCGCCAACGATGGCGCCAATCAGCGAAACAGTAACTGCAACCTTGAGGCTCGCAAACAGAAAAGGGACTGCCGCCGGCCAGCGCAGCTTCCAGAACACCTGTGCCGGCGTCGCCGACCAGGTCTTCATGAGATCACGCTGGATCGGGTCGGGAGAGCTCAAGCCCTTCACCATGCCGATCGCGACCGGAAAGAAGCACAGATAAGCGGAGATGATCGATTTCGGCAGCAGCCCGCGAATGCCGATCGCACCCAGCACAACGATGACAATGGGAGCGACCGCAAGGATCGGCACCATCTGCGAGCAGATGATCCAGGGCAAAAGGCTCTTCTGCAGCGCGCGCATGTGCACGATCAGAGTCGCCAGAACGATGCCGAACACGACCCCGAGAGCAAATCCCAGAACGGTCTCCGAAAGTGTAACGGCGCTGTGATAGACGAGGCTGCGCCCCGACGTCAGCGGATAGCCGAAGATATCATCGGCGAAAGTCGCCAGGATCTGATGCGGAGCCGGCAGCCGCGGCCGTTCCGCGGCGAGGCTGCCGGAAAGGAGGTCGCCGGTTGTGTAGCCGGTTTCCTCGCGTTCAAAAGCATCCCGCACCAGGCCGATATTCATCAGGACGGCTGCACAATACCAGATCGCAATCAGCGCGAGCACGACCACGAGAACCGGCGCCTGCCGCGCGAGCGCTGACTGCCGCGCGGCCGGGTGGGCCAGAGAAGGCGCACTACTCGTCATAGGAATGACCGGAACGAAGGCCCATGCGAACCCGCTGGGCATTCCTGACGAATTGCGCTGTTTCGCGGATTTCCAGCGTGCGCTCGCGGGGAAGATCGCACTCTATGACATCGATGATGCGACCCGGACGCGGCGACATGACGACGATCCTGGTGGACAGGAATATCGCCTCCGGAATCGAATGGGTCACGAAGATCACGGTCTTTCCGGTCTTATCCCACAGGCGCAGCAGCTGCTCGTTGAGATGGTCGCGGACAATCTCGTCGAGCGCACCGAAGGGCTCGTCCATGAGCAGCAGCGCGGGATCGAATGACAGCGCGCGCGCAATGGAAGCGCGCTGCTGCATTCCGCCCGAGAGCTGCCAGGGGAACTTGCGCTCGAATCCGGAAAGATTGACCAGCGCCAGGTAGCGCGTGGCGCGCTCGCGTCGCTCCCGGTGGGAATATCCCATCACCTCGAGCGGCAGCATCACGTTCTTCTCGATGGTCCGCCACGGATAGAGCGCCGGCGCCTGGAAGATGTAGCCGTATGCGCGCGTGAGCCGCGCTTGCCCCGCGCTCATGCCGTTGACCAGGAGCGCGCCGGCGCTCGGCTGCTCGAGGTCCGCAATCAGCCGCAGCAGCGTCGTCTTCCCGCAGCCGGACGGCCCGATGAAGGAGACGAACTCGCCCTCGGCGATTGCCAGATTCACCCCCGACAGCGCCGCGACCTCGCCGTCCGCTGCCTCATAGGTGAGCGAAACATCGCGCACATCCACCGCCAACGGACGAACGGCAGAGGATACCCTGGTCTCGCTTACGGCGCTTGCCGCCATGTGCATCGGCTTGACCACGCGGAAAAGCCCGCCGGAACGAGGCGGCCCCGCCACGCTGCTTTCGTCCCGATGCGTCGACAGTGGCATACCAACACCCATTGGGTCATATTCGCAAGCGCGGTCAGCGTTAGCGCGCCCAATGTTTGTTCAACCCGGCGGGAAAAATAGGCATAGATAAACATGGCCACGCGCTATTTCGGCGAGCCCGTCAAGCGCAACGAGGATGAGCGGCTGCTCACCGGGCAGGCGTTGTTCGTGGATGACGTGGAGCTGCCCGGAATGCTTCATGCGGCGTTCCTGCGCAGCCACCTCGCGCATGGACGCATAGCGCGTGTCGACGCTGCGCCGGCGCTGCGCCGCGCAGGCGTCATTGCGGTCTATACCGCCAGGGATTTGGGTGAGTATTGGCAACCGGGACCGTTGCTGGTGCCGCCGCCGCCGATCGCCGGCATTACCTTCAACCAGCGCACGCAGGTGCCGCTGGCGAAGGACAAGGTGCGCCACGTCGGCGAGCCGATCGCGGTCGTGATTGCGCAGAGCCGCTATCTCGCCGAGGATGCGCTCGTCGACATCGTGATCGAGATTGAGCCGCTGCCGGCCGTCGTCGATCTCGAAAGCGCGCTCGCCGCCGGATCTGCGCTCGTCCATGATGATGTGGGCTCGAACGTCGCGGCGCATGTTCGGCAGACAAAAGGCAACTATGCCGCCGCGGTTGCCGGCGCCGATCGCGTCATCCGATGCCGCCTGCGTTACGATCACGGCATCTCCTCGCCGATGGAAACGCGCGGCGTGGTCGCGCAGTGGGATCCACGCGCCAATTCGCTGACCGTATGGGATACCACGCAGGCGCCGGTGTTCATCCGCAACGGGCTTGCCGGCATGCTGGGCCTGGGCGAGCGCCAGGTGCGCGTGATTGCGCCGTTTGTAGGCGGCGGGTTCGGCCCCAAGATCATGATGTTCTACCCGGAGGAGGTCCTGCTGCCGTGGGCCGCGATCAAGCTGCGCCGGCCGATCAAGTGGATCGAGGACCGCCGCGAGCATTTCGTTGCCACCACCCACGAGCGCGGCCAGATTCATAACGCCGAGATCGCGCTCACCCGCGACGGAAGGGTACTCGGAATCAAAGATATCTTTCTGCATGATACCGGGGCCTACGACCCGTATGGGCTCACGGTACCGATCAACAGCCAATGCACGCTGCTCGGGCCCTATGACGTGCCGAGCTACGACAGCACCTTTACCGCGGTATTCACGAGCTTGCCGATCGTCACGCCCTATCGCGGGGCCGGCCGCCAGCATGGCGTGTTCGTCATCGAGCGGCTCATGGATTTCGCCGCGCGCGAGCTTGGCATCGACCGCGTCGAGATCCGGCGCCGCAACCTGATCGCGCCCGACGCGTTTCCGTACAACAACGAGATCATCTATCAGGATTTTGCGCCTCTCGAATACGACAGCGGCAACTACGAAGCTGCGCTCGACCGGGCGCTCGCGCTGATTGATTACCGGCGCTTCATCGCGGACGAGCAGCCGCGGCTGCGCGCCCAGGGACGCCGCCTCGGCATTGCAGTCGCGTGCTACGTCGAGGGAACAGGCATCGGTCCCTACGAAGGGGCGAAAGTGCAGGTGCAGGCGAACGGCAAGGTCAGCGTCGTGACGGGCATCGGCACCCAGGGGCAAGGCCATTTCACCAGCCTGGCGCAGATCGCTGCCGATCGGCTCGGTGTCGATGTCCGCGATGTCGATGTGGTAACCGGCGACACGGATCAATTTTACTGGGGCGCCGGCACCTTCGCGAGCCGCGGCGCCGTGGTTGCCGGCAATGCGGTGAACGAGGCGGCCAAGGTGGTGCGCCAAAAAATCCTGCACACCGCCGCCGAGCATTTCGAATGTGCCGAGGACGATCTCGAGATCGAGAACGGCCAGGTCTCAATCGTCGGGGTGCCCGGAAAGTCGGTCCGCCTCGGCGAGCTTGCGATGCGCGCCAATCCGATGCGCGGGGCGGTGCGCCCCGGCACCGAGCCCGGCCTCGAATCCACGCAATATTTCGGCCCGCCAAGCGGCGCGACCGCAAACGGCGTCCATGCCATGCTGGTCGAGGTCGACCCCGAAACGCTGACGCTGCAGATCCTCAAATATGTTGTCGTGCACGACTGCGGCACGGTCATCAACCCATTGATCCTGGCCGGTCAGATCCATGGCGGGGTGGCGCAGGGGATAGGAAACGCGTTCTTTGAGCGGCTCGTGTTCGACGACCAGGGGCAGCTGCGCAATGCGTCGCTTGCGGACTACCTCTTGCCGAGCTCGCTCGACGTCCCGCGCATGGAGCTCGCCCACACCGTGACCGCCTCGCCGCTCAACCCGCTCGGCATCAAGGGCGCGGGCGAGGCCGGCGCCATTCCGGTCGGGCCCTTGTTTGCGCAGGCGATCGAGGATGCACTCGATCTTGCCGCGAAGCATGAAAGGCTGTGCGAGATTCCGCTCAGTCCGCAGCGCCTGTGGGAGCTGATCGGGCAAGGCTAGGGACGCGGATGTTTCATTCCGTCATTCCGGAGCCGACCATATGTCGTATTGCGTCGCTCACAGAAATCACTCTGCCAGCGCGATTACTCTGGCCGGACTCGCATCGCCACCTTTGATCCTGAGAGGGGCGGCTATGAGTACAAACCTGCCCTTGCCGATCTGGGAAAGATTGGTCACGAACTGAATCATTGGAATGCCCTTCTCGAGCAGAGCGAGGTGGTTTGCAACCCACACTTCGCCTGGATCAAGCTTGACCCCCCTCCAGATCGCTTTCTCCGGAAAGACATCCATGGCAACCGCGGAGACGTTCTTCTTCGCCATCAGCTCGCCGACGCCGGCTTCGAGATAAGGCATCTGCTCCCAGAATTCGGGCTTGCCCCACGTCTTCTCTGTCCAACCCGTGTGAATTACGGGTATGAGATTGGGACCAAACTCCACCCCAGTGTCGAGAATGTCCTTCACAGAGACCGTTGAATTAGGCCCCTTGTTCGGCAAATCGATCAGCACCGCCTCCTTCGCAACCTGCTCCAGGGGCACCTGGTCGACCGGCCGCCCCTTATCGATCATGTGCCGAGGGGCGTCGATGTGGGTGCCGTTGTGCACAAGGATTGAGAGAATCGAGATCATCGAGCGGCCGTTGACCGCCAAATTATTGCTCAGCGTCATTCCTTCCGCCCGCAACAGCTCTTTTTGAGCCTCGGTAATGGCTGCAATTACGGTCACGCTGGAGGGATTCTCGGCATAGGACTTAAGCCCGGGAATTCCTGGCATGTTGCTTTCGATCGGCAGGGTGAGATCGACCACCCGGGTGTATTTCAGCTGAACAGGTGACTGCGCCGAGACGCTCGATGCTGCTGCTAGCATGCACACCGCAACGGTGAAAAAGGCGAAGCTTCCTGCGTGCGGCATGTTCGGGCTCCTCTGTTCAAGCGTGATTGCGGGAATCGGCGCGACCAAGCTCCAGCCCCGCGGCCACGATGGCTTTCACGATAGCGGCATAACCGGTGCAGCGGCAAATGTGACCGCTGAGCTGGTTTCTGACCACTTCGGCATCCGGTCTCGCGATCCGCAACAGAATGTCGCGCGCCATCATCAACATTCCCGGCGTGCAAAAACCGCATTGCAGCGCATGATTTTCGTGGAATTGCCGGCGCAGGACTTCCATTGTCCGGTCATTCTCCAGACCTTCGAGGGTTTGTACCGATTGCCCCTGACACATGACCGCAAGACGCAGACACGAGCGTGTGGCTTCCCCATCCACGGCAACCGTGCAAGCGCCGCACGCCCCGTGCTCACACCCGAGATGAGTGGCGGTGAGGCGACAGCGCTCGCGCAGGAAATCCGCGAGAGTCTCCCGCGGCTCGACATCGCAGGTGATCTGGGCGCCGTTCAATTCCAGTTCCAGAAAGATCATCGGGCTTGCATCTCCCGCACGGCGCGCAAGACGGTCGATGCATGCAGACGCATCAAATAGGGATCGTCGCGAGGGATGAGTGGCGCCACATCCTGGGCGACGGCCGCGCGGAGCGGCTCTTCAGCGGTCTCTCCGGCTCTGATGCATTCGGCAATCCTGGGAAGCGAATATGGGCGGCCAGCGGCGGCGGCGAGCACGACGGATACCGGCCCGCCACGCCCGTACGCGACAGCGAATGCGATCGAGCTCGCAAACGCCCCGCTCTTTCGCACCACCTTGAAGAATCCCCAACGCAGCGACGTATCGGGACGCGGCACTTCGAATCCCAGTATGATCTCGTCAGGGTTGAGTGAAGTCGAATATTGTCCGCGGATGAACGCGTCAACCGGCTCAGAGCGGGCGCCTTGCAAGCCTGAGATTCGCACCGTAGCTCCCAGCGCCATCAAGCAGCCCGACCAATCGGCGGCAGGATCAGCAAGCGCCATGCTGCCGCCGATCGTGCCATAATTGCGAATCGCTCGATAGGAAATCCGGGATGCGACCTTCTGCATCAGCCCGCCGAAGCCGTCTGGCAGCTTGCCGTCCTCGATGGCGGCATGCGTGGTCAGCGCGCCGATCCGAATCATGCCCGCTGTTGCGGTAACCTCCCTGAGCTCCTGCAACCCTCCGAGATCGACCAGCAGATCGGGCAGAGCGACCCGCAGATTGAGCATCGGGAGGAGCGATTGGCCGCCGGCGATGGCGACCGCACCGGGCCCCGCCAGTGATGCGCCGGCTTCGGCGACCGTCTTGGGAGCGACGTAGTCAAATGGTGCCGCTTTCATGCAGTGGAAGCTTTCGCCCGTCGCGCGCGTTCGATCGCCTCGGAAACCCGGCGCGGGGTAAGCGGCGTCTCATCGAAGCTCGCGCGAATGTCGCGAAATGCATCGGCAACCGCATTGGCGATCGCGGCCGGGGGCGCAATGGCGCCTCCTTCGCCAAGACCTTTCACGCCGTACTCCGTCGTCAATGCAGGCGTTACCAGATGAGCGATGCGCACGGCAGGAATTTCCGCCGCACAAGGCACCATATAGTCCGCGAAGGTGGTGGCGAGCGGTTGCCCGTGATCGTCGTAAGGAATCTCTTCATAGAGCGCGGTGCCGATCCCTTGCGCAATACCGCCCTGGACCTGCCCATCGACGATCATCGGATTGATCATCGTGCCGCAGTCTTCAGACACCACATAGTCGAGTATTTCAATCGTTCCATTGTCGGGCTCCACCGCAAGGACGACCGCGTGCGTCCCGTACGCGAACACGCCTCCGGAATCCGTCGGCTCGTATGTGGCGACCGTTTCCAAGAGCGGATCCATGCCCGCCGGCAGATGGTCCGGACGTGCATTGGCCGCGAAAGCAATCTCCGCAATGCTGACCTTGGCGGAGGGACCGTGGACCATTCCACCCTCGACACGGGTGTCAGCAGCATCGGCCTGCAATAGATGCGCGCCGATGCGGCGAATCTTTTCCGCCAGCGCGCGCGAAGCTTTGCCCACGGCGCCTCCGGCAAACACGATCGATCTCGAAGCAAAAGTGCCAAATCCATATGGCCCCACGGCCGTGTCGCCGTATCGAACCGAGATTTGACCAGGATCGATCCCGAGCTCTTGCGCGGCTATCTGCGCGAGCGAGGTCTCGTGTCCCTGGCCGTGATTGTGCACGCCGACATAGATGAGAACGCCGCCGTCCGGCAGCATGCGGACATTTGCCGACTCGTAGCCTGGTATCACGCGGAACTTGCGCTTCATGAATTCCGCCGTGCCGTGACCGCTTTGCTCGGTGTAAAACGCAAACCCCACGCCTATCCTGCGTCCATCAGGCTCGCCGGCTGCCTGCCTCTTGCGGATGGCCGGCAAATCGATCTTGTCGCGCGCGATATCGAGCGACGCGACATAATCTCCGGTATCAAGTTTCATGCCTGCCGCAGTCCGGTACGGGAGCTCCGAAGCGGTCACGATGTTCTGCCGCCGCAGATCGAATGGCTCGCGTTTGAGCTCGCGTGCGACCTCGTCCACCAGGCGTTCGAGTGCAAAGGTTGCTCCCGGCCGCGCCACTCCTCGATAGGGGCCCATTGGAGCTTTGTTGGTGGCAACGGTATGGGCATTGAGCCTCAGATGGCGCATGCGATACGGCCCGGTCAGATTGCGGGACGCCATGCTTGCTTCCTGAAAGGCGCCCGTGGGCCATAGGGCGTAGGCCCCGGCATCGATGTAGATATCGCCTTCGATTCCCAGAAGGGTTCCGTCGCGCTCGGCCGAGATGATGAGATCGTAGGTATGATCGCGTGCGTGGACCGACGCGAGCAGATGCTCCCGTCGGTCCTCGATCCACCGTACCGGATGCCTGACTTTGAGCGCGATTGCAGCAACCGCAACATCTTCCGGCATGATGCGATTTTTTCCGCCAAAACCGCCGCCGACATCCGGAGCAATGACGCGAACCTTTTGTTCGGGGAGCCCGAGCATCCGCGAAAGCGCGAGCCGCTTGACCTGGCCGCCCTGCGTCGACAGGTAGACGACGAGCTCGTCGAGCCGATAGTCCCAGTAAGCGAGCACGCCACGTCCTTCCAGCGAAACCGTCGCCTGGCGGTTGAGCCGCAGCTTGCGGCGCAGCCGGATCGACGCCGAGGCCAGCGAGTCCGGATTTCCCTCCACCACCGTTGTGCTGAGGTACGCGTTGTTCGGCCATTCATCGAACACCCGTGGGCTGCCCGCGCGCATCGCCGCAACGGCATCGACGACAGCAGGCAGCTCCTCCAGCTCGACTTTGACCCTGTCGGCCAGATCCTCCGCTTGCGCCCGTGTCGGCATCATGCAGGCCGCAATCGTCTGGCCGACGTAGCGAACGCGGCCGTCGGCCAACGGAGGGTACGGGCTGTGGCGATGCGCGGCGAGCTCGGGTCCCGCCTCGAGGATGCTGATGGGGCCGATATCCGCCAACGTGAACACACGCCCGGCTGACTCCGGCGGCTTGATCACGTGTCGCACGTTGCCGTGCGCCATCTGGCTGCGCACGAAAGCGATTTCGTGGAGACCGGGCATGCCTATGTCGGCGATAAACATCGCCCGACCGTGGAGATGACGTGCATCTTCCTTGCGCAGCAAGCTGGCGCCGATCCAGCCTCCGGCCTGATTGTGCTCGGTCATCGGCCCGCGTACCTATACACCGGCTGGATAGCGTATGCGAGCACAGGGAAGGAGGCCGCCATGTCCGGTCTTGGAGGCGCGCAAGGGGTTTACAGAGCGGCTCTGGCGCTGGTGATATTTCTTCTTCCTGTCATCCCATCGGGAGCGGAGACGTGGCCGCAACGCCCGGTCAAGTTCATCGTCACCCTTGGAGCCGGCAGTGGCGTAGATTTCGGCACCCGCCTGCTTGGTGATCGCGCCAGCAAGCGTTGGGGTCAGCCTGTGGTAATCGAGAATCGGCCCGGTGGCGATGCTCTGGTGGCCGTCAGCGCCGTCATCAGCGCAAACGATGATCACGTCCTGCTCGCCTCTCCTACCTCCGCGCTCACCGCGCACCCTTACGTTTTGCAACAGATGCCTTACAAGGACAGCGATCTTCTGCCAATCGCGAGAGGCTGGAACACCGTTATCGTCATCGCCGTTCCTGCTTCGCTGGAAGTCAGCACGATGCGCGATTTGGCTGCCATGACGCGGGCGAATCCGGGAAAGCTCAACTGGGCCGGCACGACGGGTGCGATCGACTTTCTGTTCGCGGGCTTCCTCAAGAAAAACAATCTTGACATGGCGCGCGTGCCTTATCGCAATCCGCAGGATGCAGCCAACGACCTTTCCACGGGACGAGTTCAGGTTGCCGAGGCATCGTTGGCAACGTTGCGTCCACAGCTGCAGGCGGGAAGCATCAAGCTGCTTGCGTCGACCAACAGCATTCGGCCGCCGACCCATCCCGAGACGCCTACCGTCAATGAGGCCGGCTATCCGGAGCTTGCGCTCGATGGCCTGGTTGGCTTCTTTGGTCCCCGGGACATGGCTGCGGAGCTTATTGCACGTATCGCCGAGGACATACGCGCCATCGTCCAGGAACCGGATTTTGGGGAAAAGCTGAGCCCGACCGGCCAGATTGCGAATGCGGGCGGGCCGAGTGAATTCGCAGCCGCGATGCAGGAACAACGCGACCGACTGGCCATCGCCGCCAAGGAGCTGGGCCTGAAGGCGGCGGCCCACTGATCAGGACTGCGCGGTATTCGCCTGACAGAGCTGCCGCTCAACCCCGAAACCGTTCTTTGCGCAGTTCGGAGCAAAAGCGGAAAGCCCTGGAGGACGCATAAGCGACGGACTGTATCCGCCATGACCAGCTTGCCGAGAGTGGGATTGATTCTTACGGGCGGAACGATCGATTCGGTCGGTACCGATCGTCTGGATCTGGCTTGGTACATCGAGGCGAACAAGCGACTTGCTGAGGGCGAGCTCTTGAGCCAGCTCCCGGAGCTCAAGAGAATCGCCAGGGTTCAGGAAATACCGTTTCGGCGCCTGCCCAGCCAGGCGCTGGTCGACAAGGATTGGCTCGATCTGCTGCGCAAGATCCAGTCGATCTTCGATAATGACGAAGCGGATGGCATCGTCATCACCCATGGTACCAATACGCTGGAAGAGACCGCCTATTTCCTCAACCTGACGCTCAAGACCGATAAGCCGGTCGTGATCGTCGGCTCGATGCGGCCATCCTCGGCGATGAGCGCGGATGGCTACCTCAACGTGCTCAATGCCGTCCGGGTTGCCGCCGATCCGCAGTCGCGCGGCCGCGGCTGTCTCGTGGTGATGAATGACACCATCTTCAACGGCCGGGACGTCACCAAGAACTCGACTTATCGTGTCGAGGCCTTCCAGTCACGCGATCTGGGACCGCTCGGCTTTGCGGATGCGGACGGCAAGGTCGTTTACTACCATCAACCGGTGAGGAAGCACACAATCCACACGGAGTTCGACGTGCGTGAGATGACATCCCTGCCGCGGGTCGACATCGTTCTCTCCTACGTCAATGCCGATGGCGTCATGATCGAAGCGGCAGCGAGGGCGGGCGCCAGGGGTGTTGTGAGCGCCGCGACCGGGGCGGGCCGCCCGACGCCCGCTCAGGATGCTGCCTTTGACAAGGCGCATCAGGAAAGCGGCATGCTGATGTGCCTGTGCAGCCGAGTGGCGGCCGGCCGCGTGGTGCGAAGCCCGGGACTCAAGCGCAAGGGCTTTGTCGCCAGCGGCAATCTGCCGCCCTGGAAGGCGCGCATCCTGCTCTCGCTCGCGCTCTCCAGGACCACGGATGCCGATGACATTCAACGGATGTTCGACGTCTACTGATCCATCGAGGCCCCCCAGGCCGCCAGATAAGGGAGGATGTCATGAAAGCGGATTTGGTCGTGAAGAAGGGGACGATCGTGACGCCCGAGGCCACCCTCAAGGGCGGCGTCGCCATCAACGACGGCAAGATCGTCGCAATCGGCGCCGACGATACATTGCCGGAGGGCAACCGGACGATCGATGCTTCCAATCTCCACATCCTGCCCGGCCTGATCGACGCGCACGTGCACTTCCGCGATCCCGGGGTCACGCACAAGGAGGACTTCTCGACCGGATCGACCGCGGCAGTCTGCGGGGGCATCACGACCGTCATCGACATGCCGAACCAGATTCCACCGACCGAAAATGCCGAGCAGATCGGCGTGAAGAAGAAGATCGCCGAATCCAAATCGCTGTGCGACTTCGCCGTGCTCGGCGTCATCCATCAGACCAATGCCGATGACATCCTCCCCATGGCCCGGGCGGGAGCCATCGGCTACAAAATTTTCTTCGGCGAGACGATCGGGAACCTGCCGTTCCCCGATGATGGAATGTGCCAGATCGTATTTCCCAACATCACCAAGTCCGGGGTGCCGCTTTGCGTCCACGCCGAGAACCGGCAAATCCAGCACTTCTGGACCAACAAGCTCAAAGCCGAAGGGAAGAATGACCCGATCTACTGGGAGTCGTCTCGGCCCTGGCTATGCGAGGCGGAATCGATCGCCCACGTCATGTTCCTGGCCGAGACCTTCGGCACCAAGCTGCACATTGTTCACGCCTCGACCAGGCAGGCGGTCGAGATGGTGCGCGACGCCAAGGCGCGCGGCTTGCGTTTCACCGCGGAAACGCAACCGCATTATTTGCTGCGGGTCGACACCGACATGAAGGACGTTGGGCCGCTTTTGAAGATGAATCCGCCGGTGCGCAGCAAGGACCATCAGGACGCGTTGTGGCAGGGCCTTCTCGAAGGCTCAGTCGACATGATTGCGACCGACCATTCGCCGCACACGCTCGAGGAAAAGGGCTGTGACATCAACGGCAAGATGCTCAAGCCCGCGATCTGGGAGTGCATCTCCGGCTTCTGCGGCGTCGAAACCAACGTTCCGCTGCTGCTGACGCAGGTGAACAAGGGCCGCATGACGCTCAACCATTACGTCAAGGTGCAGAGCGAGAACGTCGCCAAGGTCTGGCAGATGTACCCGAAGAAAGGCACGATCAGGCTCGGGTCCGACGGCGATCTCACCATCGTAGATATGAACAAGGAAGGGACGATCGACCCGAACAAGCTTCACAGCAAGAACCACCCGACACCGTGGGGCGGCTGGAAGGTGAAGGGCATGCCGGTTTACACCGTCGTGCGAGGCCACGTGCAGATGAAGGACGGCAATCCGGCCGGCGGGGTCATCGGCAGGATGCAGACGCCGATCATCAACTAGGGGAGTGATGAGACTGCGGATGCCGAGCGCCGATTGCGGCTTGCAACCGGCAAGGAAACAACCCACCTTTCAAGGCATGATGACGCCGGGCGCGACAAGGACGGATACCAAAGCCTCGGTCATTATCCTCACCGGCTTTCTCGGCTCGGGCAAGACTACGCTGCTCAATCGCATCCTGACCGCCGAGCATGGTCGGCGCGTCGCCGTGATCGTCAACGAATTCGGTGAGGTCGGCATCGACCATCACCTGCTGCTCGCCTCCAATCAGGAGGTGGTGCAGATGAACAACGGCTGCGTCTGCTGCACGGTACGCGGCGATCTGGTGCGCAGCTTCTTCCAGCTCACGGAGCACCGCGACAAGTTCGATACCGTGGTGATCGAGACCACCGGTCTCGCCGAGCCGGCACCGGTAGCGCAGAGCATTTATGCCGACGAGCGCATCAGGAGCCAGTTCACGCTCGCCGGCGTCGTGACTGTAGTCGATTCCAAATACATCTCCATGCGGCTCGAGGAATCGGCAGAAGCTTGCGAGCAAATCTCTTTCGCCGATCTGATCGTGCTCAACAAGACCGATCTCTCCACGCCGGAGGGATTGGACGACACCGAGCGGCAGATCCGGCTGCTCAACAAGGTCGCGAAGATCCATCGCACCAGGAATTCCGACATGGACCTCGCGGCGATTTTCGATATGGGCGGTATTGATTTTTTCCCCGAGCTCGAGCAGCCCGGCAGCGAGCATGACGCTCACGTCGATTCGCATCACGGTATTGCTCATCATCACGGCCGCCACCGCCATAACCATCTGCGGGACATCGAGACCGTCTGCATCGAGCAGCCCGGTGAGATCGATGCCCTCAAGCTGAGCATCTGGTTCCGCTCGGTCATCGCGGAGCTCGGGGACAGGATCCTGCGCATGAAAGGGATCCTCAACCTCAAGGGCGACAACGACCAATTTCTGTTGCAGGGCGTGCATTGGGATTTCGAAGGCCGACCGGGTCGTGCCTGGACCGTCAGCGAGGAGCGGATCAACCGGCTGGTCTTCATCGGCCGCCGGCTCGATCGCGAGAAAATCGGCAGAGGCTTCGCCGGTTGCTACTTCAGCGCCGCCTCGCGCGACCCGGCGACCGAGGCCGACCCGTTTGGCCGCTATA
>Ga0310915_10000516_pt1 | contig 18581 bp, 20 predicted proteins | sample GREbulkMGAN111_FD_202508 | JGI IMG/M metagenome (GOLD analysis project Ga0310915, IMG submission 202508) | Lab enrichment of tropical soil microbial communities from Luquillo Experimental Forest, Puerto Rico - GRE.bulkMG.AN111 | ecosystem: Environmental > Terrestrial > Soil > Tropical forest >...
CGAGGCGAGACGCCCCGGCTCGATCATCAACGTCTCCTCGCAGATGGGACACGTGGGCGCCGCGCGCCGCAGTGTCTATTGCGCCAGCAAGCACGCCGTGGAGGGCTTCACCAAGGCGATGGCGATCGAGCTTGCGCCGCACAACATCCGCGTGAACAGCCTGGGCCCGACCTTCCTGGAGACGCCGATGACGCGCCCGTTCTTTGCGAACGAGGCCTTCCGCGCCGAAGTGCTCGGCAAGATCAAGCTCGGCCGGCTCGGGCAGCTCGAGGAGCTCACCGGCGCGATCATCTTTCTCGCCGGCGATGCCTCCTCGCTGATGACCGGGTCGGCGCTCGTCCTCGACGGCGGCTGGACGGCGGAGTGAGGCGGGTGGGGCGCCGAGGGTTCGCTCAATCCCGATCAATGCGGCGGCCGTCCCTGCATCCGCGGGCTGCGCATCCGGGTCAAGGACGTGCTCGACCTCTTGGCGGCGGGTGCCTCGCGCGAAGAAATCCTCCGGGACTACCCGTTACTCGAACCGCAGGATATTACGGCGGCGCTCGAATATGCCGCACGCCAGAGTGACCACCCGGTTCTGCCCGTGACTTGACGCGTTTTTTGGTCGTGCAGCCGGCATCCCTCCCCGCTGGGGAGGGTGGACGCCGGAGCGCAGCGAGGTGGGGACTCCCTCCGCACCCGCGACTGTTGCGGCTGACCCCACCCGGCTCGCTACGCTCGCCACCCTCCCCTTCGGGGAGGGATGATCCACTACCCGCGTCGGCGGTCGATCTGATAACCGCCTCATCCTTGCTTCTCGTTGCGCTCAATAGGCGCAATCCCGGTCACCCAGGGCTGCGCCGAGCGGAACCAGTTCTGCCGCCGCGGCACGAACTGGTCGCGCTGGCGCAGGATGCCGACGCGCACCATGTAGGACGCCTGCCGGCCCTCGCCGGGCGTGGTCGAATAGATCGGCGAGCCGCAGCGCGGGCAGAACGCCTGCGCGCGCGGATTGCCGCTCTCCGCGGTGGTCTTGAGGTAGGTGGTCGGCTCGCCGCTCATGCGAAAGGTCGCGCCCGCAACCGGCACCGAGACGCGGAAGGCCGAGCCGGTGCCGGTCTGACAATCCCTGCAGTGGCAGATAGTGGTCTTCTGCGGATCGGCCTCGCCCTCGATCGTGATGTAGCCGCAGTGACATGCGCCATCGATTTTCATGGCTGCTCTCCTTCTTCGCTGCACCTTACTGAAGTCATTGCGCCCGAGCCCGGGATCGGATACCCGTGACCGGGTACACGTGTACCGGAACTCGTCATCGCCGACAATCGCCATGAAAGATCAGGTTCACATCCGCAATGCGGAGGCCGCCGATCTGGCGCGCACGCTGGCACGGCAAACGGGCAAGACCATCAGCGATGTGGTGCTTGACGCCTTGCGACAATACCGCCTCGCGGGCGGCCGGGGTAGGACCGGCAGGCCGCGGTCTGCAATCGATCGAACGGTCAAGCAATGGCGGAAGCTCCTCCGCAATGATCGCCGCGGACTTGCACGGCCTCAAACCCCAGTCGAGTGCCTCTATGACGATACCACGGGCCTCGCGAAATGATCGTTCTGGACAGCTCGATCGTGATTGGTATCCTCAATGGGGAGAAGGACGCGCAAGCGCTGCTCGGCTTGCTGGCAATTGAAGCGTGCGCCATCGGCGCGCCGACGCTTGTGGAGACGCGGGCGTGGTGCGCGATTAATCTCGCGCAGCATTCGTCGCGCTGGCTCGAGCACTTCATCGATGTCGCTCCCGTATCTGTCATTCCGTTCGGCCGCGATATGGCGGATGTGGCTTCACAGGCGTTTGAGAAATTCGGCAAAGCGAGCGGACACCAGGCCAAGCTGAATTTCGGCGATTGCATGGCCTACGCTGTCGCCACGGTCATGCGCGCGCCCCTCCTGTTCAAGGGCGGAGACTTCGGCTGGACCGACGTCATCCCACATCCGGCCTCGCTACGCACAAATGGCGGGTGATAACCAAAAAGCGCGGTGAGTGCTGCCATACCCAGCGACAGCGCTGTCGCTGGGGTGACGGGCGGCACGGGGTGAGCGATGCCCCGGCCGCCGGACCGTCTTTGCAGTCAATTGACGCGGTAGACTACAGGGCAGTTGACGATGAAGCCGACGGCTCGCAGATCGCCGTCGTCAATGCTCTTGATGAAGCCCTTCGATGCCATGTCCTCAATGTGGATCGCGTCCGTCAAGCGAGAGCGATAGCCGTGCGCAATGGCCGCACTCGTCCATTTGGCGGGGAAGAGCCGCCACATCGGGCTGTAGTCCAGGTTGATGGTCGGAATGCCGCCCAGAACGTTGAGCGGTCCACGTCCATCGGACAGCGCGCTGTCGAGGCCTTGGCGCTGCGGGTTGTCGAGGCCCGTCGGCCCGTTCGCAAAGACATAAATGCGCTCGGCAGATTCGCCTGGCGATGCATCCTCGAGAGCAAACGGCAGATCTTCGAGCGCCTTGGCATAGGTTGCGCCTTCGCTCGTAGCCACCAACGGGTCGTTTGCTTCGGTGGAAAGGTAGAGGATCGGCTTCGAGAAGGTGAAGCCTATGGTCAGCGCCAGGGTGACCGTGCCGTCGCGCGGGCAGATGGCGACAACCTTGTCATGCAAGAGCTTGTGATCAGGATTCCCGTTGCAGAATTCGTTCAGCTTCTCCTCGCTGACATTGAACGCTAGCATGGGCGCGTTGAAGATCACGTCCTTCGCAGCGTTCTTGATGTGGACGAGCGGAGAATAGCCGGCATCACCGACGGACCCTGGCTTGTAGGCTTTTGGCGGGAAAAAGTTTGGCGCGCTGCCGGCGGTCACACTGCGGTCCGGCGAGAAGTCCACCTTTCCCGCCTCAAAGGTGAAGCTTCCGTCCCGCTCGATCGTGGCCTCGCGTGATCCCTTCCCGGTCAGACCATAGGCGAGTTTCGGCGAGTAGACGAGGCCGTGAAGGTTGGCGAGATTCTCATCGGTCGTGTCGGTGACGACAAACCACACCAGCTCCCCGGAGCGCAGCTTTCCCTTGCGAAGCGGCAGCGTCGCGATGCCCTTTTCGAGATTCACCTGAGCCTGCTTCATGAGCAGAACCGGTCCCAGGAATGCCGGGTTCACTTCGGACGGAGACGGCTGCGCCACGACGATGTTGACGTCAGGTTTCAGGAAGGTCGGAGCGGGACGTGCCTCCTGCAGCGGCTTGCCCTCGATCCCGCGCACCACGACTTCAGCCTGTGCCGATGCCGCACCGACACACGCGGCAAATGCAACCACTGCAGCACGGGCAGACCGGAGCCACGCCGTTTCCGGGTGCTTGGATCTTGAAGTTGTCATCTCTCATTCTCCTTAGGTGAGTTTGATTACATCGCTATCAGATCAATAAAGCGCAGGAGCGAGCCAGCGTGAAATACCGAATCGACATGGATTACATAGCCGACATCTATGGAGCCTAGATTTCATCTGATCCTGGTCAACGAATTGAAGCGCTACTTCCGTCTGGAAGCGCCTCACGTCGGCTGCGGTGCAGTCGCCGGCAGGATCCGAGCTCGCAAATGCGCTCCTTGAAAACGACTTTTTGTTCCTCGAGCCGAGAACTGCGAAGCGACGCGAGGGTCGCGGCCTGAAGCTGGCGCGGGTGCATGCTGCGGAAGCATGGAAACGAAGGCCGCCAGTTTCAATTCGAAGGTGGTCCCTCCAGCCGAAGGCGCAAGCGTGAGTGTGCCCCCGTTTCGCTCCGCAAGCTCACGCGCGATGGCAAGACCGTATCCATGTCGAGCGGAATTCGGCTGCTTTGATCGTGCTCTGAACAAACGTGTCTGCAGCCAGGCCGGCAGGCCCGGGCCGTCGTCGCTGATCTGCATTGTCAGGGCTGCGCCTTCGATGCCGACTCGGATCGTTACCGTTTTGATCGCGTTCGCTTTCAGGTTCGCTACATTTACGGCATTGCTCATCAGGTTGAACAGGATCCGAAATACGTCGTTCGGATCGGCAAGAGCGCAGGCTGCAGTGTCCTGCCCGATATCGAAGCAAAAGTCCTTGGGCGCGCTCGGGGCCAGAAGATCGGCGGTCTGGCGTGCGGTGTGTATCAGGTCGACGCGGCAACGACGCGATTGCGCATTGGCAGCGTAGTCCAAAGCGCAATTGCACATAGCCGTGCAGCGCGTCAGCAAGGCGTACGCGGCATCCACCGGCTTTGCGCCACTCGGTCCGCTCAGGCGTCCGAGCGTCTCTAGATGCAGCCCAATGCTCGCGAGGATGTTGCGCAAATCGTGCATGGCCTGCGCTGCAGGAAGATGAGCAGGGTTCGAGGCGATGAGGGCAAGGTGCGTCATTGGACTTCACCTTGCGGCGACGGATGTGGTCAGAGGGGGCAAGACATTGGGAAAGATGAAAAATCCGACCGCAACACCGAAAGCGGTGCCAAGCGCTCCATTAAAAACGAAGATCGCGATGCCGCGCCAAAATCTGCTCACGGGTCACTCTCCTGTGCTTGGCGGTCAGTGGTCGAGCGTTGTTTTCAGCCAAAGGGTGAGGAGTGCCGCCAGGCCGAGCGACAGCGCAATACCGCCGACACAGGCCGGCCAACCGATCCGGTCGAATATCTGACCAAGGACGGCGGTGCCGACCAGTCCGCCGGCGAAGTAGCAAGCGAGATAGATGCCACTCGCTGCGCCGCGGTCAGCGGTGGCGGCCTGGCTCACAAAACCAGTCGCAGTCGCCTGGGCGAAAAAGGTTCCAACGCCGATGAGCACCATGCCCAGCAGGACCAAAGTGAGATCGGGCAGCAGAAGCAGCGGCAGGCCGGCACCGGCCAGAGCCAGCGATCCCCACAGGGTCGGCCGGTTACCCCAACGATGAACGGCGCGGCCAGCCAGCAGCGTGGTTGCCACCGACGGCAGAAACACGAAATAAACGAACCCAAGCTGCATCGGGCCGAGCGACAGCGGCGGTCGGACCAGGACGAAGTTGACGTGAATGTGCCGATGAACGCGAAGAGGATGCAGAACCCGATGCCGAAGGCCGCGCGCAGTCGCGGGTTGCGCAAATGAGCCATCCACGCCGCAAACAGAGAGCGTGCCGCCGGCTCCATGTGCATCATCGGGGTGGATTGCGCGACTGTATGGTAGACGAGCACAGCGCCTGCGAGATTGAATGCCGCGAAGAAGTAGAAATTCGAGGCGAGACCGAGGTGGTCCGCAACCGCCGCCGATACGAGACGGCCAATGAGGTTGCTCGCGACATTGCCAGTGATGTAGGCGGCGAAGGCGCCACCGGCGTCGGCTGCGCTGCACTCCTCGCCCAGATATGCAAGCGTGAGCGTAAAGGCAGATGCCATGCAAATGCCCTGCGCGATGCGCAGCGCAGTGAAGGTGGTGAGATCCGGTGCAACCGCGAGCAGCGCGGTCGGGATCGAGAGGGTGGACAAGCTGATCAGGATGCCAAGCCGGCGGTTGATACGTTGGCTGAACAGGGAGACGACCAGGCCGGCCACCGCCATGCCCATGGTGCTCGAATTCACCGCAAAGCCCATGGCCGCTGGCGTGACCTGATAGGCGCGCGTCAGCGTTGGAAGAATCGCTTGCGTCGCAAACAGATCCACGACGGTGAGAAACGCGGTCAGGCCGATTACGATCGTGCGCAGCAGCACCGCGGCAGGGTGACCCTGCATCTCCATTGGTACCGCTTCCAAAGGTACTGCGTGCGCCATGTTCGGAGCCTCAATTCCGGAGGAGAGGCGATGTGACGCCCCGCTTGGGGCACTCCAAGCCTTTGGGCGTCACATGCGGTTTCAGACGACGCCGGTGCGACATCACATGTTGTGGTCGGTCTTGTCGTGCAGCACGTCACCCACAATGAGGATGACGGTCTTGCTTCCCGTGTTCTGCCACCAATGCGATGTGCCGCTGGTCTCGGGCCGGATATCGCCGGCCTTGTGCACGATTGGAACCGAGCAGTTGCTGGCGTATTCGACGACGTCGCCTTCGGCGATGTAGATGATGGCGGGACGATCGGCATGGCTGTGCCAGGGCACGATGCCGCCCGGCTCGATAGTGAGCTTTCGGAACCGGAGCTGGCGCTCCTTGATGCCTGCCGGCTCCTTTTCGAGATCGATGGCGGCCAGCACGGTGTCGGTCACGCCCTTGCCCGCGTGGGTAACCGGCTGACGTGCGTCGGCCTTCATCTTGTCGTCGGGGCAGCCACCGGCAAGCGCTGCTGACATGCCGACCAGCGTCAATCCAGCAGTGATGCCGGCCATAACAATATGTCGGCCGAAGCTTCGGGCGCTTGTGATGCATTCGAACATATTTGTCTCCTCTGTTAGTCCAACCTCCCGAGGGAGGCTGCAGTGAGACCAACAATTGACCGAACGCTCGTGGAACGGAAATGCCGAATGGCTCTTGAATCGATACACAGCGGCTATGATAGTGAGCACAACACAGGCGGGGCGTTCAGAAATATCGATCGCGGTTAGGCCAGCCTTGGCCCGATACGATCGGGTCGTTTATAGTTGCCTGGCTGAAACTAATAGCTGATCGTTGGAGTGCAGCATTCGATGTCCTGCTGCCCTGAATCTGCCGGAGACGGTTCTCGACTCAGGCGGTTACTTTGCTTTGACGCTTGAGGTGATGGAGGTGATCACGCTCGATGCCATCTTGAACTGATCCTGGCGATTGCCGATTCCGTGCCGCCGTGCGATCCAGTAAAAATCAGTATAGGCAGTCCACACCTCGCCTTTCTCGTTCTCGTAGACCAGAAGCCGCACCGGCCAGTCGAGCCCGGCATTGGCATTCGCCGTGATGAATTGCGTGCCAAGTGGCGGGTTCCCGAAGATCAGCAACACGGAGGGTCGGAGCTTGATGCCCGCATCCGCTGCCAGCCTGGATTGATCGATTTCATTGAAAAACTTGATGCCTTTGTCGGCAATATCCCTCTTCAAACGCTCGACCGTCTCTCCGATTGGATAGGCGCTTTTCACCGTGACGATGCCGTCGTCGCCAGCAAGGACCGGCGATGATGCAGTTAAGACAGATGCGAGCAAAAAGGCCGAGCCAAGCTGAATCAGGCGCACGAGCATGGGATGCTCCTCCTGCTATCGATGATGCGAGTATCCATCGGCGGGGAGAATGATGCGGAATTGCGCAAAACGTAAAATGCCGAATGGCTTCGATTTCGATAGCTTCTCGCTATGGACCATATGGCACATTGGAGCGCGCCAAGCCGGCATAGCGCGCAGCTATCGGCTCGATAGCAAATCGGTATTTTCACAATTGGGGCCGGCCGTTGTTCACTGGCACCGTACTAATCGCAGTCAGGGATATGGATCTCTGAAGGGAAAGCCCGTGAACGATTCGTCGAGCGCCGTCGATGTCGAGGCACCCACGCCGGAGCGGCGACAGCATCCCTCGCTGAAATCGCGATCCGCACCGGCCACGAGCCGATGCACAGGCGGAGTTTTGTTTCGTGGTGATCGCTCAAGCCTGATCGAGCTTCTGGCTGCCCGCTATCCCGTCACTCGCCGGTTGGCCGGTGAGTTGTCATTTCGTATCGTAGCGCGTCGCTTCATCCTCGCCGATCCGCCAGGTACTCCCGTTCCTGAGAGCTTCTGCGACTGTTTTCCATGCTTTATCCGAAGCTTGGGCGATATCGCATGTATCGAGTACATCGCGGACGTCGCCGAGCTCGAGCGGCTCCGGCACAAAGCCCAGTACGCCCAAAACGTTCGACCGCTCGCCTTAGCCTTGTCTTCACCGCGGGCTGAGAGGCTTAATGGGTTGCGTCTTGTGTTGCATCCATCGGTTTGCCTGGTTCAGTCCCGCTTCCCAATCGTGACGGCTTGGGAGAACAATCAAACCAACGACGGGGGCGGCATGATAGAGCGGTGGGCCGCCGAGGCCGCTATTGTGGCCCGGCCGTTCCTTAAAGTGGAAGTCCGACGCCTTCCGTGGGGCGGCTATGCCTTCCTTGGCGCGCTATCCGAAGGCAAAACCGTGGCAACAGCCGTCGAGATCGCAACCGAGGTCGCCCCCAAATTCGATGTGGTCTCCAGTCTCAGGTTGATCGAAGACGCGAAGGTGGTCGTAGGCATTCAGGGAGCCCAATGAGCCGCCGGAGATTAAAATCGTTGGCCACGATCGGTCGCAAGCGTGCGGTGGCACAGATCGGAGCGTTCAAGGCTTCGGGATTCGTGGCATGGCTGTTGTGGAGCATAGCCCACATCTATTTCCTGACCAGCTTTCGCAACCGTCTTGCTGTCGCCATGCACTGGTGCTGGAACTATGTTGCCTCTCGGCGCGGCCCCCGCTTGATTATCGGCATTTCCGGCTCACGCATTGAAGACGTGATGCCGGTTTTGTCGACCGCGCGGGCTTTGGCAGTGAGTGCCGGTGACTCTGGCGGAACCTTGCCATGATCGCGAATGTCGGTGGGGAAGTCCTGGACGATGCCTTCAGGCGCGTGCGCGATCTGGACGTATCTTTGCAAGAACAACTTCGCACCTTTGCCGAGACGGTAAAGCGGGAACGGCCGGAATTTTCGGCCGCAGTGGATCGGCTCGTTCACCGGCTTCGTCAATATGGCGCCGGCGAGTCGGCTCCGCAGATCGGCGACTCGATGCCCCCATTCGTTTTGCCCGACGAGACCGGGCAGATGGTGAGCCTGGAGGAGCTTCTGAACCGGGGACCGGTTGCCGTGACCTTCCATCGCGGCCATTGGTGTCCTTATTGCCGCATCAACATCAACGCGCTTGTGGAGGCGTACCGGGAGTTGCCTGCCAGCGGAGGCCAGATCGTCGCCATCATGCCCGACCGGCAGAAATTCGTTGCGGAGCTCAAATCGCAGTCGAATGTGCCGTTTCCCATCCTCACGGACATGGATAACGGATATGCGCTCTCCCTTAATCTGATCTTCTGGGTCGGCGTGGAGGTACAGAAGATGATGGAAGGTCGTCGGGATCTTCCGACCTTTCAGGGCAACAGCTCGTGGATGCTTCCGATCCCGGCAACATTTGTAGTCGGCCGTGACGGGCTCATCCGGGCGCGTTTCATCGATCCCGATTACCGCAACCGGATGATGATTTCCGACATGCTCGGCGCAATGCGACTCTGATCAGAATCGGGCAGAAGGCGCTAGCCGGCGAGACGGTCGGAGCCTTTCGTTGCACCTGCGAGGCCTTCTTGCGCCACGCGAGCGGCAATCGCTTTGTGGCCAAACCATTTTTTGCGCATAGCTTCCCGCACCAACGCGCCCACGCCCGGCGAATAGGGTCGGCCTCTGACCGTGACCAGGTTCACTTTTCGCCAGAACTCGGGCTCGATGACGGGCAACGCGACAATGCCAGGATGCTTGGCCGCATTTTCCGGCATGAAGGCAAAGCCAAGTCCCGCTGCGACCATGGCCAAGGTCCAATCGTCGCGCTCACTCCAGTAGGTCGGCGTGCATGTCACGCCTTTTTCCTGCAGAATGTGATCGGCGTAACCGGCAAACTCGCAATTCATCCGATGGATGTAGCTTTCGCCATCCAGCTCTCTGACCGGGAAAGCGCATTCGCCCGCCAGCCGATGCCCGCGGTGAACCGCGATGACCATCTGCTCCTGAAACAGGGGCATCGCGTGGGTTCGCTCATCGAGCTCTTCACCCGGCAATGCATAGATGACGACCTCAAGGTCGCCGGCAAGCAGGCGCTCCCGCAACTCCTTGGCATTGGCATCGCACAATCGCAGCTCGAGCCCGTCGTGCCGCATCTTCAGAGCCGCAATGAGATCGACAATCTCATCCGGTGATATCGTGCTCATGATTCCAAGCTTGAGAGGCACTCTCTTCAGCTGGCTGAGATCCTGCGAGAGGCGCTTTGCCCTGATGGCCGCCTCGTAGACGGTTTCCAGGTGAGGGCGAACCATCTCGCCGAGATCGGTGAGATGCGTGAGATGGCGTTCGCGGTGAAAAAGAGGACCGCCAAGCTCTCCCTCCAGCTGCTGAATCGCACGCGAAAGTGAGGGCTGCGAAACATTGCATTTTTCAGCCGCGCGCGAGAAATTCAACTCCTGCGCGACAGCAAGAAAATAACGGACTTGGTGCATCTCCATAACCGGCACTCCGCGCAAGCCCTGGCGGGCGTCAATCCTATCAGCGGGAGAGGTTGAAGCCTAGGCGCAAGACAGGATTCCGGGCTAATGCATGGCCATAGCCGAATTGTATCAATTCATTAGCCAACAGGCATTGGCACCGCATAGCTTGCCTCGGGCAAATGGAACGACTCCGAGCAATTGTGAACCTTACGGAGGCCGCCGTGAGCAGCATGTCCAAAGCAATGGTCCAAGAAGCGGTCAATGAATTTCGCACAAAGGCGAGCGGACAAGTAGTGCTCGTTCTGCAAGGAGGCGGTGCCCTTGGAGCCTATCAGGTTGGCGTATACGAGGCGCTGCACCAGGCGAAGGTCGAACCGGATTGGATTATCGGCACATCGATTGGTGCCATCAACGCCGGCATCATCGCGGGCAACAAGCCGCAGGATCGTCTCGCCAAGCTCAACGAGTTCTGGAGCAGGATGGAGCGCCCTGGTGCCTGGCCGTTCCTGCCGGCTTGGACGGGGATCTCCGACACGTGGTCGTACTGGTCGACCCTTGTCAGAGGCATTCCCGGATTTTTCGAGCCCCATCTGCCGGCGTTCTGGGGAGCGCACATCCCGTTGGGGGTAGACCGCGCCGGATTCTATTCAACCGCGTCGCTCCGGCAAACCCTAGACGAATTGGTAGACTTTTCGATCATCAACGCACGATCGCCACGATTGACCGTAGGCGCTGCGAACGTGCGGACCAGCATGATGCACTATTTCGACAGCCGTCAGTCGGAAATTGGTGTCAGGCACATAATGGCTTCCGGAGCGCTGCCGCCGGCGTTTCCGGCGATCTCCGTCGATGGCGAATACTATTGGGACGGCGGCATCCTCTCCAATACGCCCACGGAGGTGATATTCGACGCCTATCCCCGCCGGAACGCGCTCATATTCGCGGTCCACCTGTGGAATCCGACCGGACTCGCGCCGCAGTCAATCTGGGAAGTGCTGCATCGTCAGAAGGACATCCAGTACTCGAGCCGTATTGCAAACCACATCACGCGGCAGCAGCAAACGCATCGATTGCGCCACGTCGTCAGCCAACTCGTTCGGTATCTTCCCGATGATGTGCGCAAGACCGACGCGGTCCGGGAGCTGGCCGGCTACGGGTGTATGACGCAGATGCATGTCGTGCGCCTCCTGGCGCCGCGTCTCGAAAACGAGAATCACACCAAGGATATCGATTTCACTCCATCCGGAATCCGCATGCGCCGAGAGGCCGGCTATGAGGCCACAATGCGAGCACTCAGGCAGGCACCGTGGCTGGGAGAGTTTGACCCGATCGAGGGCGTAATCCTGCACGAATCCACGCCGGATCTCGCGATGGCGGCGGAATAGATCGAGCGAACCCGTTCCTGCCCGTTGCTCGACGCAGCCGTTCGAAAAATTCATTGCATAACTACATTTTGCGTTCTAGAACAAAACGAGAAAATTGGATGGGGAAAAATGATGCTGGAGCGGCTGTTTTCACGCCCCGAGAGATTCGAGGCAGACGTTCAATTCCTGCGGCGCTTGGGCGGCATTAACTCCCCTGCCGCACGCGCCATCAGCGAAGCAAGGCGCGAGGCCAGCCGCCGAAACGGCCGCGCCAGCCGCGGTCCGAAGACGCCCGCGGGCAAGGCGCGCTCGGCGCGCAATGCGCTCCGGCACGGATTGAGCCGCCCGGCGCACCTTGAACCCTCGCTGGCGCAGGATGTAGCCGCGCTGGCCGGCGCGATTGCGGGCCCTGCCGCCGGCGCCGAACGCCTGACGATGGCTTACTGGATCGCGGCGGCGCAGATCGATGTCATGCGGGTGCGCCGCGCGCGCTGCGAGATCCTCTCCGCCATCCCCCTGGACGCGGAGGCGATCGCGCGGGCTGCGGCGCTCGACCGCTACGAGCGGCGCGCGCTCTCACGCCGCAAGTACGCGATGCGGCGATTCGATGCCGCGTTTCACCCCACGCTTACGGAGGGACGCAAACCCGCGTCTGTCGCATCGTGCCGTGAGCCGGATCGGCAAAACGAACCCGACGGCACCCAAGTTGGCAAAACGAACCCAGGGTCGCCTTGTAGGGACGAGGCAACCCGCGCGTTTACGCGCGTCTGCGACGCGCTATGCCTCGCCCCTACACACACGACGGTCGGGACGCGCCGCGCGTTGGCCAAACCAACCCAACGGGTTGCGAACGCAGCATTCCGATCCGGCAGAACGAACCCGACGCGCGCGGGTCGAGGGGAGCGTTTTGCGAAATATTGCCGCCGATCAGCCCGGCTTCACGGGGTAGACCGGTGGCTCGCCCAGGAGCACGCGCGCAACGTCGCTCGCGCACTTCGTCTGCAGCTCGTCAAGCGCCTCCACTGAATAGAAGGCGGTGTGCGGGGTGAGAACGAGGTTGTCGCGGCCAAGCAGCCTGGAATCCCGCGCCGGCGGCTCGACCTCGATCACGTCGAGCGCGGCGGCGCCGAGGTGACCGGCATCGAGCGCGGCAAGCAGCGCCGCCTCGTCGACGAGCGGGCCGCGCGCGGTGTTGATGAGGATCGAGCCCTTCTTCATCTTGCCAAACGCGTCCGCGTTGAACAGGCCGCGCGTCCCCGGCGTGAGCGGCGCGTGCACGGAGACAAAATCCGAGATTGCGAGCAGCTCATCGAAGCTCTTCCCCTCGACCCCGGCGGCCGCGAGCGCGTCGCCGGCCACGAACGGATCGTGCGCGACGACGCGCAGGCCGAACGCCTTCGCCTTCGGGGTAAGCGCGCGCGGAATATTGCCGAAGCCGACAAGGCCCAGCACGCGGCCGGCAAGGCGATGGATCGGGACGACCGCCGGCATCTCCCAGCGTCCCCCCTGCACCAGCTTGTTCGAGAACGGGATCTTGCGCGCAAGCGCAAGGAGCAGCGCCATGGCGTGATCGGACACCTCATGCATGCAGTAGTCCGGCACGTAGGTGACCGTGATGCCGAGCTCGGCCGCGGCCTTGATGTCGATGTTGTCGACGCCGAGGCCGAAGCGGCCGATCGCCTTGCAGCGCGTGAGCTGGCGCAGCAACTCGGCCGGGAGCCTGGCATAGGTGACGAGGACGGCGTCGGCATCGCGGGCAACGTTGAGGATGTCGTCGGCTGACGGGCTCGCCGCCATGCGCAGTTCCGGCGCAACGCGCGCGAGCGCGGCCCGGGCCGGATCGAGCGAGGGAAACGGGCTGTCGGTGACGGCGATCAGGACACGCGGCATTCTTCTCTTCCTACGCTGTCGAGCACTTCCCGAGTACTTGCGGATTGACGCAGTTGGGCGGCGGCTTGCCGGCAAGCAGCGCAAGAATGTTGTCGGCGACGATATTGGCCATCTGCTCGCGCACTTCCGCAACCGCGCTGCCGAGATGCGGGGTGGCGACCACGTTCTTCATCTTGAGCAGCGCCGGCGTCACTTTCGGCTCGTGCTCGAAGACGTCGAGGCCTGCGCCGGCGATCTCGCGTTTCGCGAGCGCGCGCGCGAGCGCGGCCTCGTCGACGACAGCCCCGCGCGCGGTGTTGATGAGGAAGGCGCTTGCCTTCATGCGGGCAAGCTCGCGGGCGCCGACCTGATGGCGCGTTTCCGCCCGCAGCGGCGAATGGATGGAGACGAAATCGGATTGCGCAAGCAGGTCATCGAGCGGGGCATAGGTGATGGCGGATTCGCGCTCGAGGCTTTCCGGCTTGCGGCGCGGCGACCAGTACAGCACCCGCATGTCGAAGCCGCGGGCGCGGCGCGCCAGCGCGCGGCCGATGCGGCCGCCGCCGCCGATCAGCCCCAGCGTCTTGCCGTAGACGGCGGCGCCCGCAAGATGGCTCGACTGCGAGCCGGGAAAGCGGCCCCGGTGCACGAGGCGGTCGCCCTCGACCATCCGCCGCGCCACCATCAGCATGAGCCCGAAGGCAATGTCGGCGGTGGCCTCGGCGACGATCGGCGGCACCACCGTCACCGGGATCCCGCGCCGGGTCGCCTCCGCAACATCGATACTGTCCGGCGTGATCGACTGCGACGCGACCATGCGCAGATGCGCGTTGGCGGCGATCACGTCGCGATCGACCCGGTCGTGCAGCAGCGAAAACAGTATGTCGCAACGCCGCACGGCGGCCACGAGCGACTTCTTCGGCAGGATGCGGCTCGAATCCGGGTTGACGGTGACGCGCGCCACCTTGCGCAGGCGGGCAACGGCGCTTTTGGCAATCGGCTGGGTAACAAAAATGCGTGGACGCATCACGCCATCCACCGCACCACGCCGGCGACACCGTCAACCGCCACCTGCGATCCGTCGGGAATGCGGCTCGTGGCGTCGAGCACGCCCAGCACCATGGGAATGCCGCGCTCGCGCGCGAGCGAGGCAAGATGCGAGGTCGAGCCGCCGAGCTCGGCAACCACGCCGGCAAGGCGCGGCAGCAGGTGGCTCAGCGCCGGGCCGGCGACGCTGGTGACCAGCACATCGCCAGGCGCAACGCGCGCGAGCTCGCATTCGCAGTTGACTACCACGGCGCGGCCGGCCCCCCAGCCGATGCCGGCAGGGTGGCCGGTGAGCCCGGGATGCCTGAGCCAGATGTCGTCGGGAAGCGTGATCGGCTCAACCGTAAGCGCGCGCGCCTGCAGCAGCTTGAAACCGGCATCATCGAGCGCCCACTCGATCTCGACCGGGCCGCCGAAGACCGCCTCCGCTTTTCGCATCAGCCTGCCGAGCGTGACGGCATGGGCGCCGTCGAGGCACGGCGCAGCAATGAGGTCGTGCTCGACCGGCTGCGCCAGCGCGCCGCCGTGGCCGCAGGTCTCACGGTGATGCTTGCGCCCGGCGTCGATCCGCCGCAGGAAGCCCTGGCGCGAGAGAACGATGCGGTCGGGCACCACCTCGCCCTGCGCGATGGCGCAGCCCAGCCCCCAGGTCGCGCTGATCAGCATGCCGCCGTCAGCCGTCTCGCTCAGGCCGCCGCCCGCCGCGCGCGCTTGGACCAGCGGCTGCACCAAAACCGCCATCGCCGTATCGGCGGGCGACATTCCGTGATTGTCCATGTAGCGGCGCGCATTGGTGGTCCACAGCGCGGCCCAGCAGGCGCGTACCGCCGTGAGCAGGGCGGCCTCGTCATCGATGCCGAGGAAGCTCTCGAATTGTCCGGCGAAGCTCGCGCCCTTGCGGTCCTCGATCAGCGCGGAGGAACGCACGGCGCTTGCGCCTTGCTGCTGCGCGCGTTGCGCATGCCAGGCATCAAGCAGCGCGGCACGGATATCGGGCGCCACCGGCTGCTGGTAAAGCGCAAGCCTGATGTCCACGGCAAGGCGCCGCTGCGCGAGCGCATCGGCCGCGGCGAAGCGGCCAAGCAAATCCGCAAGTTCAAGCGCGGCAATCTGCGCGCAGTAGGCCTCGGCGGTGAGACAGAAACCGCCGGGTGTCGGGAGCCCTGCCTGCGCGAGCGCAGCAAGATTTGCCGCCTTGGGTCCGATGCGTTGCGCCTGCGCTTTCTGCGCGGCGCAAAGCGCGACAATGAACTCGCCCCCCGCAGGCAAGATTACGCAACCTGGTCGGCGACGCCGATCGGGCAGCTCACGCCGGTGCCGCCGAGCCCGCAATAGCCCCTCGGGTTCTTCGCGAGATACTGCTGATGGTAGTCCTCGGCGAAATAGAACGGCGGCGCGTTCAGGATTTCCGTGGTGATGGGATCGAAACGCCGCGTCTTGAGCTCCTTCTCGTACATCGCTTTCGACCGCTGCGCCGCTTCGCGCTGGGCAGGCGTGAACACATAGATGCCGGAGCGATACTGCGTGCCGGTGTCGTTGCCCTGACGCATGCCCTGGGTCGGGTCGTGGTTCTCCCAGAACGTCTTGAGCAGCCGTTCATAGCTGATCTCGCGGGGGTCATAGACCACCAGCACCACTTCGTTGTGCCCGGTGCGCCCGCTGCAAACCTCCTCATAGGTCGGGTTGGGGGTATGGCCTGCGGCATAGCCCACGGCGGTGACGTAAATGCCCGTTCCAAGCTCCCAGAATTTGCGCTCCGCGCCCCAGAAGCATCCCATACCGAACATCGCGGTCTCAAGGCCCGCGGGGTATGGTCCCTTGAGCGGCCGGTGGAATATGAAATGCTCGCGCGCGGTGGCAATCGGTGTTCCCCGGCCGGGCAGCGCCTCGGCAGCGGACGGCATTGCAAGTGTCTTCTGGAACATGAACATGGTCGAGGTCTCCGGTTTTCGGCAATAATATATGACGCCGCCGCGCGATTGGCACGCGGCTTGGATGGCCGGCCGGAAACGACGCTCCCAGCGCGCTCGGCCACGCAGGCGGGGACGTCGATGAGCCTATTCCGCCGCTCGCGTTGCCCGCCTATGCTCCGATGCCGGACCCGAATATGCGCGCATACGCAGCGGCGAGGCGTCCCTCGCCGTCGCCGGGCAGCGCGGCGCCGAGCGCGGGGTCAAGGAGGCTTCCATGAACGTCACCGGCATGCTCTTTGGGTCTCGCCTGCTGGCGCATGTGGAATTTCCTACCTCGGAAGTGCTCGGACCAGGCGCGACCGAAGATCAGATCCAGGATCTGCTCGACCGGCACAAGCTCGTCTTCATCAAGCCGCTGTTCAAGGGCGGCGTGGGCAAGAAGGGCAAATCCGGCCTGATCGGCAAGGCGACCGATCTGAAAACCGCGCTGGCGGAAAAGGAGCGTCTCTATTTCGCGGAGCATCGGCACGGAAACGCCGTGGCCAAGGCCAACGGCGTCACCTTCGAAAGCGGGGTGCCGGCCGAGCACGAGGTGTATTTTGCAATCACCGACTCTACCGAGTTCCGCGCTCCCGCCATGACGCTCACCCACATGGGCGGGGTCGATATCGAGGAGCTCGACAAGAAACACGTCGCACAGGTGCCGTTCGAGGCGCTCACCGGGCTGAAGGCCTTCGTCGTCGCCAACGCGCTCACCGACATCGGCGCGCCGAAGGAGATCATCTCTCCACTGGTGCAGCATCTGCCGAAGCTGTGGGAGCTGGTGCACCATTACGGCATGACCACGCTCGAGCTCAATCCGATCCGGATGCGGCCCGGGCGTGAAGGCCGTCTCACCCCGGTTGCCTGCGATTTCAAGTGCGGCTTCGATCGCGACGATCCGCGCTGGCAACGGCTCGACCTTCCGCAACACCTGTTTACGGCCGATGCCTCCGACTTCGAGCACGAGGTCAACCAGCTGCGCACGCACCAGGGCCAATCCGACGTCTTCGTCATCAACCCGCGCGGCACCATCCTGGCCCCCACCTTCGGCGGCGGCGCCAACTCGCTGGTGACGGAAGTGCTCGGCGAGGCCGCGATCATCTCGTCGGATTTCGGCGGCAACCCGCCGTACGCCAAGATGAAGGAGGTCGCGCGCATCTGCTACAAGCACTGGCTCAAGCAGACCAACGTGCTGTTCATCATCGGCGGCAAATCCAACAACACCGACATCTACGAGACCTTCCGCGCCATGGGCGACGCGCTGCGCGAGCACTTCAGCCGGCACGGCGCGTCGCCGCTCTATGTCGTAGTCGGACGCGGCGGACCGAACCTCGTACGCGGGATGGGAGCGCTTGCCGAAACCTGCGATTCGCTCAACCTCCCCTACCGCTTCTTCGGTTTCGACAGCGCGATCTCGGAAGTGGTGAACTATACCAAGAAGGTCGATGCCTGGATGCGCGGCGGCGGACGCAACGAGATCGCCGCAAGCCTGGGCCTGCGACCGGCCGCCTGAGCAGCGCTCATCGGGGAGAAACGCACGTGTACAAGAAGGGCATTGAGGGCTTTCCCTATTATCTCGGCGTGCGCACGCTCGGCGACGTGGCGACTCGCGCCGATCGTGTCTGCGTTCTCAATATTCTCGGTGGTGAATCCCGCCAGGTCACCCCGGTCAGCCATTCGTTCTCCGGCGGCAACGTGGTGTTCGGGACCTCTCCCGGCCGCCGCGGCCAGGTGCTGCCGACGCCCGCCGGCGACATCCCCGTCTATAACAACGTCCGCGAAGGACTGGACGACGGCCTCTCGTTCAACGCCGGCGTCATTTACCTGCCCCCCTCGGGCGTGCGCGACGGCGTGGCCGAGCTCATCCGCGTCAACCCCGATCTCGAGAAGATCGTCATGATTACCGAAAAAATCTCGGTGCATGATGCGCGCGAGATCCGGGCTCTTGGTCAGGCCAACGGCATCGACATATTCGGCGCCAACTGCCTCGGCGTCGCCGATTCCTGGAATCGCGTGCGCATCGGCGGCGCGCTCGGCGGCGACAATCCTGAGGAGGTGCTGCTCAAGGGGTCGGTCGCGATTTTCTCCAATTCCGGGGGATTTACCACAACCATCGCCCAGTATCTCGGCACGGAGGGATGGGGGACGACGACGCTCGTCTCCTCGGGCAAGGACGTTTACATCCATTATGCGGCGCGCGACTTCGCATACGCGTTCAACAACGACACGCGCAGCAAGGCCGCGGTGCTCTATGCCGAGCCCGGCGGCTATTAC
>Ga0310915_10000520_pt1 | contig 18526 bp, 18 predicted proteins | sample GREbulkMGAN111_FD_202508 | JGI IMG/M metagenome (GOLD analysis project Ga0310915, IMG submission 202508) | Lab enrichment of tropical soil microbial communities from Luquillo Experimental Forest, Puerto Rico - GRE.bulkMG.AN111 | ecosystem: Environmental > Terrestrial > Soil > Tropical forest >...
TGCCCTTCAGGAAAACATGCGGGCCGGCGGCCATGCGGTTGCTCAAGGACTCTTCGGCATTGCGCCATTCCACCAGGGTGGCGGGCAGCTCGATGCCGGCATGGCGCATGGCCCGCAACAGGTTGCTCTGCACCTTGTAGCGGATCGAGGACATGCGCTCGGCATCGGGGACGTAATAGCGCAGCTCCCATTCGATGCCGGCGGGGGTGATGGCATTGATGCGCAGTTCGGGCGGAATCGGTAGCGAAGCCACGACCTCTACCTGGGTCGCAGCTCCCAGCAGCACTCGCTCGGCCTGTTCGGGCGAGACGCTGACCGGCAAAGTGATGCGGAACTGGTCGCGGAAATAGGATTCCGGCTGGCTGTAATTGCGGAACGGCTTCGACATCAGCAGCGTGTTGGGAATGATCACGGTGACGTCGGCGCGGGTGATCAGGCGGGTGGCGCGCCAGGTGACCTCGACCACCCGTCCCAGTTCATGGTCCACTTCGATCCAGTCGCCGACCTTGACCGGCAGCGACAGGCCGGTGGCCAGGTCCGAGATCATGTTCTTCAAGGCGATGCCGACCACCGCCACCATCATGCCGGAGGTGGTGACCAGACTGCCCAGGGGCACATGAAACAGGCTGGCCGACAGAATGCCCAGAGTGCTGGCCCAAACCAGCAGGCTGATGATCTGGCGGATCAGCTTCGAGGGCGGCACCCCTAAGCGGCGGGACACCAGGAAGCGCAAGATCTGGATGGCCAGCGTGGCGCCGGCGGCCGAGGCGAACAGGGCGGGGACATTGTCCCCCAGCCGGTCGCCCAGCGAACCTTCGGGCAAGGCAAGGCTGAGCTGGAGCGGAGCCCAGGCCAGCTTCAAACCCAACGCGGACAGCCCAAGGCCGCCCGGCGTGATCATATTGCGCCAGCCAAGGGGATGCGCCACAGGATCGAAGCCCGCCATATATCTCTTCCGCTGAGGAATTGTTCCACCCTCCAAGCAGTGTGCCGGAAGCCAGCCAATAGGGGAATAGGCGATGACGCGATCCGCAATCGCTGTTGATCGTCTTTTTTGCTGGGCTCCAGCCTAGCGCGGGCGGGGAAAGGTTAAGGTGGGAAGCCGGTCCCTAGGGCTTCTTGCTGGCCGGACTGATCGAGCCATCGGTCAGCGAGACATGCAGCAGGGTGACCGCCTCGTCCTGACGTTCCTCGATCAGATAATGATGGCCATCGCTGGCCATGCCGGCAAAGGCATAGGCGCGGAACAAGGGGGCCGGGCAGGCGGCCTGACCGCAGGCCAGCTGGTCCGACACCACCAGACGCTTGCCGTCGTCCAGGGTCAGGATCAGGTCCGGCCCCTTGCGCTCGGCCTTGCCCTTGGTGGCGTCGATGGTCTTGGCCTCGTCATTGTCGCGGCCCTGGGCGATTTCCTGCAGCCATTGAGTGACGCTGTCGTCAGCTGCTGAACGGGGTGGCTGGGGCGATGGCAGCTCCATCGAGCCCGAGGCCGGCAGATCGGCATGGGCCGGGTCCTGCAATTGCGCCTCGGTGCCGAAGGGCAGCAGCAGGTCGCGGCCATCCAGGGTCAGGCGATAGCCGCCCAGGGCATCGTCCCAGCCCTTATAGCGCACGGTACGGGCCAGTCGGGGCGGGCAGGCGACGTCGCCGCAGCGTTGCAGGTCAGCGAGGTTGAGAGCCGCGCCGCCGTCGAGGGCAAGCTTCAGCCCGTCCTTGTCGCGCTTGACCAGACCATTGCTGGCGGCGATGGCGGTTTTCTCTTCCGGCGTGGCGCCCGATCCGCCGGAGCCGGCCGCGAAATAGATCCCCGCTCCGACACCCAGGGCCGCCAGCGAGGCGGTGGCGGCGGTCAGAATCTTGATACGCATGATGGTCTCCGGTCGGGGGCTGGAGACGGAGTCTACGGAAATCCCTGGGTCTGACGCAAGGCCTCGCCGACCACCAGGGCGGCAGCCATAGCCAGATTGAGCGAGCGCGTCCCCGCTTTCATGGGAATGCGCACACGGGCATCGGCGGCGTCATGCACATCGTCGGGCACGCCGCAGCTCTCGCGGCCCAGCAGCAGGATGTCATCGGGACGGAAGGCGAAGTCCAGGTGGCTGGCCTCGGCCTTGGTCGAGAGCAGCACCAGCCGTCCCTGCCTTGCAGCCTGAAAGGCGGACCATGACGAATGGCGGGTCATCTCCGCCAGATCGATATAATCCATTCCGGCCCTTTTCAACTTGCGGTCATCCAGCAGGAAGCCGCAGGGCTCGATGATGTCCACCGCAAGGCCGAGGCAGGCCCCCAAACGCAGCAGGCTTCCGGCATTCTGGGGGATGTCGGGTTGATATAAGGCAATTCTCATGGCGGGATGTTGCGCGAAAGGCGTGATTTCGGCAATCCCGCGCTTTTCAAAAGGGCGGAATTGATTTATATGCACCTCGGCTTCTGTTCACGTCACCCGGCGCGGACCCGGCACGTCGTTTTCTGATTGGACGCTCCGGGACAATCCGCCTTGATGGCGCCAGTTGCGCGCAAGCGGGGCAATCTAGAGGAACTAGCATGGCTGAGACGTCAACAACTCCCCAGGCGACGCCCCCCGAGGGCGAGACCCGCCGGGACTTTCTGCTCTATGCGACGACCGCTGTCGGCGTCGCGGGCACCGCCATGGCCGTGTGGCCGTTCATTCACAGCATGAACCCCGCAGCCGATACCTTGGCTATGTCGACCACCGAGGTCGACATCTCCTCCATCGCCGAAGGTCAGGCCGTTACGGTCACCTGGCGCGGTAAGCCGGTGTTCATCCGTCACCGTACCGCCGCCGAGATCGAGGCCGCGAAGGCTACCGCCGTTTCCGAACTGCGTGACCCCGAGACCGACGATATCCGCGTCAAGAAGCCGGAATGGCTGATCGTGGTCGGTATCTGTACCCACCTGGGCTGCGTGCCGCTGGGTCAGAAACCTGCCGATCCCAAGGGTGAGTTTGGTGGCTGGTTCTGCCCGTGCCACGGCTCGCAGTACGACACCTCTGGCCGTATCCGCAAGGGTCCGGCGCCGAAGAACCTGGCGGTCCCGAACTATACGTTCCTGACCGACACGTCGATCCGGATCGGCTAGGAGCCCAGCGATGAGCGGTTATAAGTTTGACAACAAGGTGGTGCAGTGGGTCGATGACCGTCTGCCCCTGTTCTCGGTGCTGAAGCACAGCACCACCGACTATCCGACCCCCCGTAACCTGAATTACTGGTGGAACTTCGGTTCGCTGGCGCTGATGGTTCTGGTGATCATGATCCTCACCGGCATTTTCCTAGTGATGAACTACACCCCCCATACCAGCATGGCCTTCAATTCCGTCGAGCGCATCATGCGCGACGTGAACTATGGCTGGCTGATCCGCTATCTGCACGCCAACGGCGCCTCGATGTTCTTCATCGTGGTGTATATCCATATCTTCCGCGGCCTGTATTACGGTTCCTACAAGGCGCCCCGCGAGATGCTGTGGTGGCTGGGTCTGGTGATCTATCTGCTGATGATGGCGACCGCCTTCATGGGCTATGTGCTGCCCTGGGGCCAGATGTCCTTCTGGGGCGCGACCGTGATCACCAACCTGTTCTCGGCCTTCCCGGTGGTCGGCGATTACATCGTCACTCTGCTGTGGGGCGGTTTCTCGGTGGATAACCCCACTCTGAACCGTTTCTTCTCGCTGCATTACCTGCTGCCCTTCCTGATCTTCGCCGTGGTGTTCCTGCATCTGGTGGCGCTGCATACCGTGAAGAGCAGCAACCCGCTGGGCATCGAGATGAAGGGTCCGCAGGACGCCATTCCGTTCCATCCTTACTACACCATCAAGGATCTGTTCGGCGTCGGCCTGTTCCTGATCTTCTTCCTGTCGTTCGTCTTCTTCGCTCCGAACTTCTTCGGCGATCCGGACAACTACATCCCCGCCAATCCGCTGGTGACCCCGGCGCATATCAAGCCGGAATGGTATTACCTGCCGTTCTACGCGATCCTGCGCTCGTTCACCTTTGATCTGCCCTTCCTGCCGGCGAAGCTGCAGGGCGTGCTGGCCATGTTCTCGGCCATCATCATCCTGTTCTTCCTGCCCTGGATCGACAGCTCGAAGGTGCGTTCGGCCAAGTTCCGTCCGATCTTCAAGCAGGTCTTCTGGATCTTCGTGGCCAATGCCCTGGTGCTGGGTTACGTCGGTGGTCAGCCCCCCGAGGGCAATCTGCCGATGATCGGCCAGATTTCTACCGCCGTTTACTTCCTGTTCTTCCCGTTCCTGTTCCTGCTGGGCAAGATCGAGAAGCCGCGGGCCCTGCCGCAGAGCATCAGCGCCGCCGTCCTCAAGGACGCCGCCCACTCGACGGAGAAGGCATAATGCGTAAGTTCCTTCTGTCCACCCTCGCGGCCGGCCTGCTGGCCGCCGCGACCCCGGCCCTGGCCAATGAAGGTCCGGAGATCGAAAAGCAGGCCTGGTCCTGGCAGGGCGTGTTCGGCCAGTACGACAAGGCTCAGCTGCGTCGCGGCTGGCAGGTGTTCCATGACATCTGCTCGAACTGCCACTCGATGAAGCTGGTTGCTTACCGCAATCTGTCCTACCTCGGCTTCTCCGATGACGAGGTCAAGGACTTCGCCGCCGAGAAGCAGGTCACCGACGGTCCGAACGACCAGGGCGACATGTTCCAGCGTCCGGCTCGTCCGTCCGACCATTTCGTGCCGCCGTTCCCCAACGACCAGGCGGCCCGTGTGGCCAACAACGGCGCTCTGCCGCCCGACCTGTCCTTGATGGCCAAGGCCCGCAACGGCGGTCCGGACTATGTCTACGCCATCCTGACCGGCTTCGATGACACTCCTCCGGCTGGCCATGTGGTTCCGGACGGCATGTACTACAACAAGGCCTTCGGTGGCGGGAACATCGGCATGCCGCCGCCCATCAGCGACGACGCCGTGACCTATGCCGACGGCACCAAGGCCACCAAGGAGCAGATCGCCAAGGACGTGGTCTCGTTCCTGAACTGGACCGCCGAGCCGGAACTGGATCAGCGCAAGTCGCTGGGCATCAAGGTGATCGGTTTCCTGATCGTCCTGACCGCCATGTTCTATGCTCTGAAGCGCAAGATCTGGGCTGACCTGCACTAAGGTCCGGCTCTGATCCTGGGTTTCCCAGTATCGAAAAACAAAGGGGTCGTTCTGGAAACAGAACGGCCCCTTTGCCATTGGGCCGAGTTGGTCCATAATCCCGCACCATTTTTCATTTCAGGGGAAGCAAGCCATGGGCGCTCCGGTTCTGGGTATCATCGGCGGCAGCGGCGTTTATCAGATCGACGGTCTGGTGAATACTGAATGGCGCAAGGTCGAAAGCCCGTTCGGCGCGCCGTCCGACGAACTGCTGTTCGGCGAGCTGGACGGCCAGAAGCTGGTGTTCCTGCCCCGCCATGGCCGTGGTCACCGCATCCCTCCGTCCGAGCTGAACTACCGCGCCAATATCGATGTGATGAAGCGGGCCGGTGTCACCGAGATCATCTCGGTCTCGGCGGTCGGCTCCTTGAAGGCGGAACTGCCGCCGGGCACCTTCGTCATTGTCGATCAGTTCATCGACCGCAGCTTCGCCCGCGTCAAAAGCTTCTTCGGCACTGGGCTGGTGGCGCATGTGGGGCTGGGCGATCCGGTCTGTTCCCGCTTAGGTGACGCCATCGAAGCGGCGGCCAGGGAGATCGGCATCCCCTATCAGCGCGGCGGCACCTATCTGGTGATGGAGGGCCCGCAGTTCTCGACCAAGGCCGAGAGCAATCTTTACCGCCAGTGGGGCTGCGACGTGATCGGCATGACCAACATGCCGGAAGCCAAGCTGGCCCGCGAGGCCGAGCTTTGCTACGCCACCGTCGCCATGGTCACCGATTATGACTGCTGGCATCCCGATCACGATCATGTGACGGTGGACGCCATCATCAAGGTGCTGCTGGACAATGCCGACAAGGCCCGCAATCTGGTGCGCGCCGTGGCCCCGAAGCTGCGCCATCGCGACGCGGAATGCGAGAAGGGCTGCCAGCATGCCCTGGACACCGCCATCATCACCGCGCCGGAAGCCCGCGATCCCGCGATGATCGCCAAGCTGGACGCCATCGCCGGTCGGGTGCTGAAGAAATGAAAATCAACGGCAAACATACCCGCACCATCTGGCTGGCGGCTGACGGCCAGGGCGTCGAGATCATCGATCAGACCAAGCTGCCCCACGACTTCGTGGTGGTGCGGCTCGATAGTCTGGAGGATGCCGAAGCGGCGATCCGCGATATGTGGGTGCGCGGCGCTCCGCTGATCGGGGCGACCGCAGCTTATGGCGTGGCGCTGGGCCTGCGGGCCGGCACCTCCGACGCCCGCTTCGAGGAAGTCTACAAGCGCCTCTACGCCACCCGTCCCACCGCCGTCAATCTGCGCTGGGCGCTGGATGAGATGAAGGCACTGCTGCTGCCGCTGCCCGAGGCTGATCGTTTGGCCGCCGCTTACAAGCGCGCCGCCGAGATTTGCGACGAAGATGCCGCCATCTGCGAAGCCATCGGCACCCATGGCGCCGCGCTCATCGCCGAAATCTGGAAGAAGAAGCAGGCCGAGGGCGCCAAATGCGTCAATGTCCTGACCCATTGCAATGCCGGCTGGCTGGCCACCGTCGATTGGGGCACCGCCATCGCTCCGATCTATAAGGCCTTCGAGCAGGGCATTCCCCTGCATGTCTGGGTCGACGAAACCCGGCCCCGCAACCAGGGTGCCAGTCTGACCGCTCGCGAACTGAACTGGCATGGCGTGCCGCACACCGTCATCGTCGATAATGCCGGTGGTCATATCATGCAGCATGGCATGGTCGATCTGTGCATCGTCGGCACTGACCGCACCACGGCGGATGGCGATGTCTGCAATAAGATCGGCACCTATCTGAAGGCGCTGGCGGCCAAGGATAACGGCGTGCCCTTCTATATCGGCCTGCCCGGCCCGACCATCGACTGGACGCTGTCGGATGGCGTCAAGGAAATCCCCATCGAGGAACGCGACCCGACCGAGGTTACCCATATTCAGGGGCGCGGTCCCGACGGCAAGCTGGTCTCGGTGCAACTGACCCCCGACGGCAGCCCGGCGATCAATTACGGCTTCGACGTCACGCCGGCCCGTCTGGTCACCGGCCTGATCACCGAACGCGGCGTCTGTCCGGCCTCGCGCGCCGGCCTGACCTCGCTTTATCCTGAACATCGCTGAAGATCGCATCATCATGGCCGAGAAACGCTATATCCGCTCCACCCGCCACCGCTTGGCCATCATCGACGCCATGCTGCGGCTGGAGAAGTCGGGGCTGAACAAGGGCATGGCCGGCAATATCAGCGTGCGCTGGGATGACGGTTTCCTGGTCACGCCGTCCGGCATGCCGGCCCGCAAGGTGCATCCCGAGGACATCGTGCGCATGAGCATGGAAGGCCAGCCCGAAGGCCGGCGCAAGCCTTCGTCGGAATGGCGGTTCCATCGCGACCTTTATGCCAGCCGGCCCGAGATCGGGGCGGTGGTGCATACCCATGCGCCTTTCTGCGTCGCCCTGGCGGTGTTGCATAAATCGATTCCCGCCTATCACTATATGGTCGCCAAGGCCGGCGGGAAGGATATCCGCTGCGCCCCTTACGCCACCTATGGCACCCAGGAACTGTCGGACCATGTGATCAAGGCCATGGATGGGCGTCAGGCTTGCATCATGGCCAATCACGGCATGATCGCCGCAGGCCCCGACCTGGAACAGGCCCTGGCCCTGGCGGTCGAGGTGGAGGAACTGGCCGAGGGCTATTGGCGGGCTCTGCAACTGGGGCAGCCGGTGATTCTGGACGATGCCGAGATGGATGTCGTGCTGGAGAAGTTCAAAGGCTACGGCATCAACGCTCAGAAAGCTTAAGGTGGAATAGTCCGGCAGGACCATATCCAGGGTTGCGCCCGGCTCTCCGATATGGCCCCATATATCCTTGGGGTGGAATATCGGCAGGAGTAATTTTTGCTGAGACTGGGCGGGGGGATGAGGATTCATCCTCTCCTAGGGGAATTTGCTGATCCGGCTGTCGAGGCCGAGTTCCGCCGCTGGCAAGGTCCGGCGGCGGTACGCGAAGCTGTGACCGGTTTCCTGGTCGTCGGCGTCTTCAATTCCCTGTTCATCATCGCCGATATCTTCAGCCAGGAGGCCGGGCGAACCTTCCTGTGGATGCTGGTCGGGCGGATTTTCGTGGCGCTGATGTGCGCTCTGATGATCGTGCGCCTGCGCCGCGCGCCCAGCTATGATCTGGCCGAGGGGTTGGTGACCAGCTATCTGCTGGCCTATTGCTGCCTGTATTTCCCTTATATCCCCTATGATCCGGCGGTGGCCCAGGTGGCCAAGCTGAGCTTCATCTGCATCACGTTGCTGAGTTACGTGCTGTTCCCCAGCCATTGCTTGCGGCTGCTGGGGTTGGGGGTGATCACCGGCACGGCCTTTCTGGCGGTGCTGGGATTGTGGGTCGAGCCGCCGACCGCCAGCTTCGAATTGGCCGAGACCAGTCTGTGGCTGTTGCTGGCGAATGTGGCCGGGGCTGGGCTGTCCATGCGTCATGGCCGCATGGCCCGCGACCATTTCGTCGCCATTCTGGCCGAGCGCAACACCGCCGCCGAGGCCGAGGCCTCTCGCCGCCGCTCGGAAGAGGCGGCTCAGGCCAAATCCGACTTTCTGGCGATGATGAGCCATGAAATCCGCACACCATTGGCCGGGCTGATGGGCTGTGCCCGTCTGCTGCTGGATACCCGCTTGGACGAGGTGCAGCGAGACTATGCCCAGACGGTGCATCAGTCTGGCGACGCCTTGCTGTCGGTGCTGAACGATATTCTCGACTTCACCAAGATCGAAGCCGGGCGGCTGGAGTTGGAGGAAGCCGATTTCACCATCCGCGCCCTGGTGGATGGGGTGGCCAATCTGTTGACCCCGCGGGCCCATGAAAAGGGTCTGACCCTGACGGTCGTGGAAAGGCCGGGCCTGCCGGCGCGGCTGTCGGGCGATCCGACCCGCCTGCGCCAGATCTTGCTGAACCTGTTGGGCAATGCGGTGAAGTTCACCGACTATGGCGGCATCTCGGTCAGCATCGGCGCTTTGCCCATGGGGGCGGCGGATAAGGTCTGGCTGGAAATCTCGGTCGATGACAGCGGCATCGGCATTCCCCGCGACGTCTTGCCAAGGCTGTTCAAGCCCTTTGCCCAAGGCGACGCCTCGATCGCCCGGCGCTACGGCGGTACCGGGCTGGGACTGGCGATCAGCCGCCGGCTGGCCAATCTGATGGGCGGGGACATTGCCGCCCATAGCAAATTGGGGGAAGGCAGCCGCTTTACTCTGGGCCTGCCGCTGCGCAAGGTGCAGAGCGCCGCCCTTCCGCAGACACAAGAGCCGCGTCAGGAAGAAGAGCGGGGCGGCAAGTCCCTGAAGGTTCTGCTGGCCGAGGATAATCCGGTGAACCAAAAGGTCGCCGCCGCCATGCTGCGGAAATTCGGCCATCAGGTGACGGTGGTGGCCGATGGCTACGAGGCGTTGGAGGCGGTGCGCAAAAGCCATTGGGATATCGTGCTGATGGATGTGCAGATGCCCGGTTTGGACGGGCTGGCGGCCACGCGGCGGATTCGGGCGCTGGAGGGATCGGGGGCAGAGGTGCCGATCATCGCGGTGACGGCCAATGCCTTAAGGGGCGACGACGAGCGCTGCCTCGAAGCTGGCATGGACGGTTATATCGCCAAGCCGATCGAGCCCTTGCTGCTGAAACGGGCGCTGGCGCAATTCGCCCGGCCTCGGGATGCTGCCGCCGTTGACAGGGCTTCCGGGGCCGTGTCAGCCTGACGCCCCTTTGTATTCACAGACGGTTTTCCCATGCCTTATGACCTGATCGGCTTTGCTTCGGTGACCATTGGCGTCGAGGATGTCGGCGCTGCCGCGCGGCAATTCTCGGCGCTGGGGTTCTCGGTGCGCCCGCTGGAGGGAACCGAGGCGGAGATCGCCCTGGGCAATGCCCGGCTGCTGCTGTCGCAAGAGGCTCCTGCCGGTTTCAGCCGGGTCGGTCTGTCCAGCCGCAATCCGGTGGCCAGCCGGGAAGCCTTGGGGGCCAAGATCGATGCGCCGGGCCTGGAGGTGGATCTGATCGACGCCATCACCGTCTCGCCGGCTTCGCTGCATGCCAATGGCGCGGTGGCCCTGGCGTCCTTGACTGCGGTGGTGGAAAATCCCGAAGCGACGATGCCGGCCTATGACCGCCTGTTCGGAGCCTTCGCCGCCACGCCCACCGACGATATGGTGACGGTGCATGGCTGCGGCCCCATGCTGTTTTTGGTGAATGAAGACGGCTTTGACCATCTGCATTCCAACCTGAAGAGCCGTATCCCTGCCGCTCCGGCCCTGGCGGCGCTGGCGTTGGCGGTGGCCGATCTGGACGGAGCCGAGACCTATCTGCGCGAGGCCGGGATCGGCATCAGCCGCCACGGCCCCTCGCTCTCGATCGCGCCGTCGGCCTGTTTCGGGCTGGGGCTGGAACTGGTGGCGGCTTAGGGCCATATCGGAGGCATCATGCGCCATCTCGCTTCCGACTACACCACCCCGCCCGGCGGCCGCCGGGATGGGGAAACCCTGAAAACCCTGCTGCCCTATCTCTGGCCCAAGGACTGGGGGCTGCGCTTGCGTGTCGTTGCGGCGCTGGCCTGTCTGCTGCTGGCCAAGATGCTGGGCGTCACTGTTCCGGTGATCTTCCGCAATGCCGTCGATGTCCTGTCGCCCGGCCAAGGCAATGCGGCGCTGGCGGTGCCGGTGGGGATCATTCTGGCTTATGGCGCGGCCCGTGTGCTGGGGCAGGCCTTCGGCGAACTGCGCGATGCCCTGTTCGCCCGGGTGGCGCAGCGGGCGATCCGCACGGTCGCACTCCAGGTGTTCCGTCATCTGCATGCGCTGGCCCTGCGCTTTCATCTCGACCGCCAGACTGGCGGGTTGAACCGAGGGATCGAGCGGGGCACCAAGGGCATCGAGTTTCTGCTGTCCTTCACTCTGTTTAATATCCTGCCGACCTTTCTGGAAATCTCGCTGGTCTGCGGCACCCTTTGGACGCTGTATGACTGGCGCTTTCCGGCGCTGACCCTAGCGACCATCGGCGTCTATGCCACCTTCACCTTCGCCGTTACCGACTGGCGGACCCGCTATTTGCGTGACGCCAATCAGTCGGATCAGGACGCCAACACCAAGGCCATCGACAGTCTGGTGAATTACGAGACCGTCAAATATTTCGGCAACGAAGAGCATGAGGCCAGCCGTCTCGATGCCAGTCTGCGCCGTTACGAGCATGCGGCGGTGATGGTCAAAAGCACTGTCTCGATGCTGAATATGGGCCAGGGGCTGATCATCGCCATGGGGGCGACCGGCATGATGATGCTGGCCGGTTACGGGGTGCGGGACGGAGCCCTGAAGATCGGCGATTTCGTGCTGGTGAACACCTATCTGTTGCAGCTTTATCTGCAGCTGAATGCGTTGGGCTTCGTCTATCGCGAGATCAAGCGCTCCCTGATCGATATGGAGGCGATGTTCTCGCTGCTTCGGGAAAACCGCGAGATCGAGGATAAGCCTGACGCTCCGGCCCTGGCAGTTCAGGGCGGAGAGGTTCGCTTCGAGGATGTGCAGTTCGCCTATCATCCCGACCGGCCGATCCTGAAGGGCGTCAGCTTTACGGTTCCGGCGGGAACCACCACCGCCATCGTCGGGCCGTCCGGGGCGGGCAAAAGCACCCTGTCGCGGCTGCTGTTCCGCTTCTACGACGTCACCTCGGGGCGCATTCTGATCGACGGGCAGGACATCCGAGGGGTGGCGCAGCAGTCCTTGCGCGCTGCCATCGGCATCGTTCCCCAAGATACCGTGCTGTTCAACGATACGGTGGCCTATAACGTCGCCTATGGCCGTCCCTCGGCCAGCCGCGAGGAGGTCGAGCAGGCCGCCCGTCTGGCCGCCATCCATGACTTCGTGCAAAGCCTGCCCGAAGGCTATCAGACCCGCGTCGGCGAGCGTGGGCTGAAGCTGTCGGGCGGCGAGAAGCAGCGGGTGGCGATTGCCCGCACCATCCTGAAGCGGCCTTCGATCCTGCTGTTCGACGAAGCTACTTCGGCGCTCGACACCCATACCGAGCGCGATATCCAGGCCTCGCTGCGGGAGGTCTCGCGCGAGCGCACCACCCTGGTGATCGCCCATCGCCTGTCGACCGTGGTCGATGCCGACGAGATCCTGGTGCTGGAGGCCGGGCGGATCGTCGAGCGGGGCCGGCACGAAGCTCTGCTTGCCGCCGACGGCCCCTATGCCGCCATGTGGCGCCGCCAGCAGGAGACAGCGCAGTTACAAGAAGAGCTGGCAGGCCTCGCCCTGGCGGAAAGCGCTTGAAGCAATGCCGCCCCTGGGGCAGGATTCGCTCCGTCCAAGGTGAAAGGGACGCTGGATGTTCAAGTTCATCGGCAAGGCTCTGGCAGGGGTTCTGCTGACTGACGACGCCCGCAAGGCGGTGTCGGCCAAGACCTCCTCTGCGCCGGCGAAGAAGAAGGCCGGAGGCAAAGCGTCACAGCCGCCGGCCGAGCGCGCCGCCGTAACCGAGGCTCAGGAACAGGCCAAGCAGCTGATCACCGAAGACCGCGCAGAACTGATCCGCAACGCCATGCGGGTGCGCGCCGCCAAGCAGACTATCCTGGCCGACCTCTCGGACGAGGACCGCGCCAGACTGGTCGCCACCGCCATGAAGGCCCTGCTCCGAGAGGGCCGCGAGAAAAAAGAGTGATCCGTCCTTGATGCATGATCCCATCGCCCTGGCCCAGGGCGTCCTTGCCGGTCAGAGACGCGCACTGGCCCGCGCCATCACCTTGATCGAATCCACCCGCGACGATCACCGCGCCGCCGCCGACGCCTTGATGGAGCAGATCCTGCCCCATACCGGCAAGTCGGTGCGGGTCGGCATCTCGGGCGTGCCGGGTGTGGGCAAATCCACCTTCATCGAGAGCTTCGGTCTGCATGTGATCGAGCAGGGGCATCGCATGGCGGTGCTGGCGGTCGATCCTTCCAGTCCCCGTTCGGGCGGCTCGATCCTCGGCGACAAGACCCGCATGGAAATGCTGTCGCGCGACGAACGGGCCTTTATCCGTCCCTCGCCCTCGGGCTGCACCCTGGGTGGCGTCGCCCGGCGCACGCGGGAGGCGCTATTGGTCTGCGAGGCCGCCGGTTTCGACGTCATCGTGGTCGAGACCGTGGGCGTCGGCCAGTCCGAGACGGCGGTGGCCGACATGGTCGATATGTTCCTGCTGCTGCTGGTTCCCGGCGGCGGCGACGAGCTGCAAGGCATCAAGAAGGGCATCGTCGAGATCGCCGACGCCATTGTTGTCAATAAGGCCGATGGCGATCTGGCGGCGGCGGCCATGCGGGCGGCGCGTGACTATCAGAACGCCCTGCATCTGTTGAGTCCGGCCAGCACCCATTGGACGGTTCCGGTGCTGCGCACCTCGGCGATCACCCATTCCGGTATCCCAGAAGTCTGGGAGACGGTGGAAAAATATCGTCAGGTAATGGGCAATGCCGGCGAGATCGCGACGCGGCGTACGGCGCAATCTCAGGCCTGGATGTGGAATGAAGTGGCGGAAAACCTCATGTTGCGCTTCCGGGGAAATCATCGGATCGCCAATATGCTGGGCGAGGTCGAGGGCCGAGTGGCCGGTGGCGGCATGACGCCGACCGCCGCAGCGCAATATTTGCTCAACGCCTTTCTCGACAGCGATGCCGCGAAGGGTTAATTAATGTGGATGGCATGAGCGGGGGAAGAACCGAAGATGATCTCGGCTGAAGAAGAAGATCTCCTGAAGAAGGAGCTGGTCGGCCTGTTCGGTCATATCAACAAGATGCGCCGCGAACTGGCCGCCTTGCAGGTGCCGACCTCGAGCGGCGAGGTGTTCTCGTCCATGGCCGACACGCTGGATGATATCGTCGAGAATACCGAAGCCGCCAGCAACACCATCCTGGAAAGCATGGAGCAGATCGAGGATCAGCTGGGCGAGCTGCGTGCCAAGGGTGATCCCGAGATCGACGCCGTCTGCGACCGCATCAGCGAACGCTCGAACGCCGTGTTCGAAGCCTGCTCGTTTCAGGATCTGACCGGCCAGCGCATCACCCGCGTGGTCAATTCGCTGAAATTCATCGAAGAGCGCGTCAATTCCATGGTCCGCATGTGGGGCAAGGAAGAACTGGCCAAGGTGGTGGACGAAGTCACCCGCGAAACCCAGTCCGAGCCGGTGGACGAGGACAAGGCGCTGCTGCATGGCCCGCAAAGCAATTCCTCGGCCATCAAGCAGGATGACGTCGACAAGATGTTCAGCCAGGACGATATCGATAAATTGTTTGGCTGATCAATGCCCTCAAGGGCGATAAGGGCTCTTGCGGGCTTGGGGGATTGGGACGATAGTCTGGGCCGGCAAGGGGATCGGTTCTTACGAGATAAGGGATGGGCAGATGTCGGTACTTGGCTGGAGCGATGATCTCAGCGTTGGCGTCGAGCTGTTGGACAGCCACCATAAGCGGCTGTTCGAGCTGCTGGGCGACCTCTACAAGGCCGTGCAGGCCGGCGGCTCGGAAGACGCGGTGGGCAAGGCTTTGGACGAGTTGACCGCCTATACCGAATATCACTTCTCGGAAGAAGAGAAGCTGCTGGAACAGGCCGGCTATGCCAAGCTGGACGAGCATCGCAAGGTGCATAAGGCTCTGACCGGCCAGGTGCGGCGCATGTGCGACGATTACCGCATCGACCATCGCGCGGTTTATGCCGCCGAACTGTTCCAGTTCCTGTCGGGCTGGCTGGTCAATCATATCAAGGTCGAGGACTTCTCCTACCGCGCCAGTTTGGGCGAGGCCTGACCGAACGGCGGGAAGGACCGGCATGACCGTCCGCTTGGCCCAGGGGCGCCTGGGGTCCTTCCTCTATCAAGACAATGACCAATATATCGGCCGGGCCCTCGAGGTCTATGGCGAGGCGTCCGAGGGCGAGCTGGAACTGCTGCGCCAGCTGGTGGTTCCCGGCGGTGTGGTGGTCGAGGCCGGAGCCAATATCGGCACCATCGCCGTTCCCCTGGCCCGCGCCTTGGGGCCGCAGGGCCGGCTGATCCTGTTCGAGCCGCAAAGGCTGATCTTCCAGATGCTGTGCGGCAATCTGGCCTTGAACGAGATTTCCAATACTGAAGCCCTGCATAAGGCGGTCGGCGCGATGGGTGGGGCCACCACCATCCAGTCGGTGGGTTATGGCGAGCGCTTCAATTACGGCTCGGCGCAAGTCGGCGTGGCCGATGGCGAGACGGTGGAGATGGTGACCATCGACAGCCTGGAGCTTCCCCGCCTGGACCTGTTGGTCGCCGATGTGGAAGGCTATGAGGAAGCCCTGCTGATCGGAGCGGAGCGCACATTGATGCGCTGCCGGCCGTCGCTCTATCTGGAAAACAACATCCGCGACAAAAGCCCGGCGCTGCTGGCCCGCCTGTTCGCCTGCGGCTATCAGGTCTGGTGGCATCTGCCGCCGATGTTCTATGCCGGCAATGGCCGCGGCGTGACCCAAGATGTCTTCGGCGGCATGCTGACGGTGAATATCCTCTGCCTGCCGCAAGGACGGGCAGGGTCGGTGAAGGGCATGCGCCCGGTGAGCTCAGTCAATGACTGGTGGCGGGCGGATTAGGGATTACTTATCTGGCAGGGTGAACAGGAAGGTGCTGCCCATGCCGGGCGAGCTTTCCGCCCAGATGCGTCCGCCATGCAGTTCCACGATCTTCTTGCAGTTGGCGAGGCCGATGCCGGTGCCTTCATATTCCTCGCGGCCATGCAGGCGCTGGAATATGCCGAAGATGCGCTCCAGATAGTCGGGATGAATGCCGATGCCGTTGTCGCGCACGCGGATCAGCCAGCCATGGTCTTCACGGGCGGCTTCGATGCGGACGCGGGGGGTGCGTTCGGCATGGCGATATTTCAGCGAATTGCCGATCAGGTTCTGGAACAGGCGCACCAGATCGTCGCGGAACCCGGTGATCGCGGGCAGATGCTGGATGTCGATCACCGCCTGAGATTCCTCGATCGCCAAGCCCAGGATGCTGACCGCCTGGCTGGCGACTTCGTTCAGATCGACCTGTTGCGGCGGCTGTTTGGCGGTGCGGCCGATGCGGGAATAGTCCAGCAGGTCCAGGATCAGGCGGTCCATGCGCTTGGTGCCCTCGCGGGCGAACTGGATGAACTCCTGACATTCAGGGTCCAGCTTCGAGCCCAGCCGCCGCGCCAGCAGCTCGACATAGGACCCAACCATCCGCAGCGGTTCGCGCAGATCGTGGCTGGCGACATAGGCGAACTGTTCCATCTCGCGGTTGCTGCGAGTCAGCGACAGTTCCAAGGTCTTGCGGGTGGTGATGTCGGAATGGGTGCCGATCAGTCGTCTGGCCCGGCCATTAGGCCCGCGTTCCAAGGCTTGGCCGCGCCCCAGGATCCATCTCCAGCTGCCGTCCTTGGCCTTCATGCGGAATTCCACCGAGAAGCGGTCGCAACGGTTCTCGATGCAGTCCAGATTGGCCGCCATCGCCCGTTCCTTGTCGTCGGGATGGATCAGGTTGAGCCAAGTGGCGCCGGTCATCGGCATCTCACTCGGCTCATAACCCAGCATGCTGAAATAGGCCGGGCTGAAATAACCGATATCGGTGCTGACGTTCCAATCCCACAAGCCGTCGCTGGTGGCCTCCATGGCCTGACGGAAGCGCTCTTCACTTTGGGATAGGGCTGCCAGGGTGGAGCTGAGCTTACTGGTGCGCAGGTTCACCTGACGGCGCAGGCTCCAGGCCCAGCCGCCCAGCAAGGCAATGGCCAGCAGGGTAGCCGCCAGATATTGGGCGAATTGCCGGACCGTCTCGTCATAGGCCAACAGGGTCAGGCGGCTGCCGAACCAGCGCCGTTCAATTTCCTTGCGCTCGTCGGGCGTGATCTTGTCGAAACCCTGGGAGATCAGGTCGAAGCTTTTCTGGTCGCCCTTGCGCACCGCCCAATGGAACTGCCCGGTATAAAGCGGTTCGGTGCGGCGAAAGCGGTCTTGCATCTTATGCTTGACCAGAAGATAGGTGGCCGGCGGCGCATCCATGCAGAACACCAGCACCTCGCGCTCGATGGCTGCCTCGACCAGCCTTTCATACGAGGGATAGAGATGGAATTCGCTGATGCCGCGCGAGCGCAGCCAGTCGATGCAGGCATCGCCGTCCTTGACCCCGACCGTGAAGCCCTTCAGCGATTTCTCGTCCTTGATGCCGCTTAAGGTCTGATCGAAGAAGATCGGCACATCCAGATCGGCGTAAGGTTTGGAAAAATCCATCACCTTGGCCCGTTGTTCTGTCCAGAACAGGGTGTCGATGGCGTCGGCCTTGCCCTCGGCCATCATCGCCTGGGCGTCGTTCCAGTCCATGGCGCGGAAATCGACGGCGACGCCGGTTTTGCGCGACCACAGGTCCCACAAATCCTTCAGCACGCCCTGAAGATCGCCGTTCTCATCGCGGAAGATATAGGGGGGATAGTTGTCGTCGGAAACCACGGTCAGCCGCTGCCCGCTGGCCGGCTTTTGCGAATCAAGCGCCAGGGCTGGCTGACAGAACAGCGCGGTCAGAGCCATCTGCAAGATGGCAATGGCGTACAAAAGCCGTTTCATTCCTCTCCCCGTCAAAAGGAACGCAGCGGAATAGCATCAGATGTAAGCGTAACGCAACACAGCAGAGTCGAGAAGCCTTCCCCAGTCGGATAGGCCGGAATCGAATGGGGGTATTCGTATAGGGCTGGCTTAATTCTCGTCCTGAGCCAGTCCCATGACGCCGGCGGCCATGCCGATGCTGCCAAAGGTGACGGTCAGGCCGACGAACATCAGGATCAGGGTCAGGATGCCGTTATCCTCTTCCATCGCCATGGTGCGCAGATGGCTGACGTCGAAATAGAGCAGCAGGCCGCCGAACAGCAGTCCCCCGGCGACGCCGGTCACCAGATGCTGGAGCAGGAACTTGATGGCGGTCTTTTCATGGCGCATCAGCGGCATGGCGGAACGTCCGGCAAGGGGTGGTCTATTGTGGCGGGGCTCCGTCATCCTCGACCCTGGCGCCCAGGGCTCGGGCCATTTCGGCGACTTCGGCCGAGACGGCGGCGACAAGGGTGGCATCGGTCCCGCGAGCGACGATCACTGTGCCATAACCGCTGTCGCGTGTGAAGGGATAGCTGCCAATATCAACCGTAGGGTTACGGGTCTGGATATCGCCTAATGCAGTGGCTATGCTGCCTTCGCCGATATGCAGGGTGACCGATTTCGACAGGACTTTCTCGCCGCCCTTCAGGCTATGTTTGATGCCGTCGAACATGGCCTGCATGATGCGCGGCACGCCGGCCATCACATAGACATTGCCGATATTGAAGCCGGGGGCGGCGCTGACCGGATTGTCGATCAGGCTGGCGCCTTCG